>WBZP01002043.1_pt1 | contig 23854 bp, 16 predicted proteins | sample 5204301 | NCBI WGS metagenome assembly WBZP01 (sample SAMN12412401, study PRJNA552823) | activated sludge metagenome | isolation source: activated sludge from nitrification reactor of wastewater treatment plant... | place: USA: Pennsylvania | collected 2017 | reverse complement strand
ACGCTAGCTGATGGCTCCGCCGCATGGAGCAAACCAGAGCACCGGGACGATGGATGGCTCTCCAGCTCCGTGCACAGAAACCCACCAGGGCGAAGGGGGCAAGACACACTCTGGATGCGTACGCGGATTGATTCAAATCGAGTCAGAGAAAGCGTTGTCTATTTTCCATCGATCCAATATTACTATGAAAGTTTCGTTAACGGAAAACCAGCCGGTGCCTATCCGTTTCACTCGAAGGATGAAGTTCATCGATTTGATGGAACACAGGCTGCCTTTGTTCGCTTGCCAGCAAGCGACAAACCATGCATTATCACACTCAAAATCACTTCACACAAGCGGCCAATTGGTCTATCCAGCGAGCCTTTGATTGGTGATTTTTCTGATATTCTGATCAAGATGGTTATTTCGTCTCTTGGTAAGGCGATTGTTGGATTATCGTTTCTCGTCATTGGCCTTATAGGTTTTATCATATTTGTAATGAGAAGACATGAATATTCATATTTCAATTTCTCTCTTCTTTGTTGGTCAATTGGAATCTATATGACATGCTCTCTGGGATTGGTGAACTATATGTTCTATCCATACCCTGGCTGGTGGTGGGAAACAGAAATTTGCGCATTGTATTTTATTGGAATAACTGGACTGCTGTTTTATAAATCGATCTTTGGCTCGGGTCCACTTCAAGCTACGAAATATTTAGTATATGGATACTGGCTGCTTGGCGGAGCATTGATCGCGTTTATCTCATTATTCAACGCATCCATGCCTCAGGTTCTTTTCTATATACAAATAGGTTTCATCACTGCAAGCATTTACATGACTAGCTATTCTATTGCAATAGCAATTACTGGCAATATTGACGCAAGAATAATGGGATTGGGCTTCTTATTTGTGTTGCTATCTGCAATTTATCAAATGCTTGCGAGCATGGGCATATTCCAACAGGGAGACGCTGGTGTTCATTACGTAGCGTTTGTGATGGTGATGATGAATGTAGTTGTAATGGCGAGAAGATTTCGAGTCATTAACGAGAGAGTCCGCAACTATGCGTCGATGTTGCAGCTCACCATGGCCAATGCAGACGACTCAGACGAAGTCGCACGAGCACAAATTGCTCTAAAGCAGATCAATCAAGTGCTTCCTATCTCTTGCTCGGCGCTATATCTCATGTCTTCTGAAAGCAATATGCTGAGCCTGATAGCAAATCATGGTCCACCCATTGATCCCGCTGTCTTCGACTACCGAAAAGAGCTAGCACAACTGGCGATCGCAAAGGGGAAAACGATTGGTGGTGTAATTCCGGCGGTCGAGCAGGGAACGCAAGCAGATAAAAGTACTTCTCCATTGATCAGACGGGCGATGGCAACGGTTCTGACGTCGCAAGACCGTGTCTTGGGTGCGCTTTATGTTGAACTAAAACCATCATTGGCATCACTTAGTAGTGATGATTTAGACTTGCTCCATGGACTTTCACAGCAAATTGCAATCAGTATCTTAGCTTCACGAGCTGGGCGCATCGCTGCTGACTCGGAGTTTGTGCAGACTAAAATGACGAAGCAGCAAGAACTCCTACTTGCTGCCGCACGACTTGCAAAGGGCGACCTATCAACTCCTATCAGTACACAAGACCCAGACGAATTTGGACAGTTGGCATCAGCTCTCGAATCAATGCGACGTGATTTGAATCTAAAGCTTCAGACTCTAGAAGCAAATAATCGAGAAATTCGCGAGCTAAATGACGAACTGCGCAGGCAGATTGATCAGCGTTCCCGTCGAGTGCTAGATATCGTTTTAAGTAACGATGATAAAATCGCACAGAAGCGTAGCTATTTCTCTCCAAATAGCATGCTCGGTGAATACTATAGAATTATCCGATTGATTGGACAGGGCGCGATAGGTTCCGTTTATGAAGTTGAGCGCGTGACGGATGGTCGGCATCTTGCTGCGAAAGTCCTAACTGCGCAATCGGATCGTAGCACAATGGTCCGCTTTGTTCGAGAAGCTCAGCTCTTAGCTCGACTCGTTCACCCAAATCTTGTCTCAATAATGGATGTTGATGTAAACGAGCAAGGAACCCTATATCTGGTCATGGAGTTGGTCCAAGGTCGAACACTCAAGAATTGCCGCAGTGAGTATCGAGAGTTCCGACGTGGCCTGCCGATTCTGTATCAGATCGCTGAAGGCTTGGCTGCGGTCCACGCAGCTGGAGTGGTTCACCGGGACTTGAAGCCAGCCAACGTATTGATAGAGGAAGGATTAGGAGGCAGAGCTCCTCTGGTAAAGCTGGTTGACTTTGGATTCTCCACAATCGCAAAAGGGCTTGTTCATTCAGTGCCTACGCCCAGTGCGCCCCGCCGACCATTGGCATCACCGCTACTCACGGGGGAGATCTCGATTGTATCGGCGGTGTCGGCCAAGGCGAAGTCCCAAGGGGAACCCAGCATACCCGAGAGTGACCTCCATCAGTCAGTACCTCAGATCGTCGGAACTCCCATGTATATGGCACCTGAGTGTCGAGACAGAATCAAAGGAGCCAGTCCGCCGGCAGACATCTTTAGCTTCGGCGTACTGGCGTACGAAATTCTGACTGGAGACCTGCCGTTTTCTACGCCGCTCATCTTGGAAGCCTCACCCGAGCAGGTGAGCTACCACTCCTTGCGCAGTAGATGTCCTGAACTTGCCCCTCACATCGCAGACATTCTGGATCGAGCCTTGAGTCTGTCACCGACGACTCGTCCAACGGCAACTGAGCTTGCTGCGACCCTCCGCACCGCTTCCTAACAGCCCCAGTTGGGCGTCCGATCGATACCAAGTGACCCGCTGTGCATCTGTGGTATGGTGCCGCTCATGTTCCGCAGGATCGACGCTCGAAGCCAACAACTATTGACGCTGCTGCTTGTGTTGGGGGTCGCGATGGCGATGATCCCACTATGGGTTCCACGGCTGCTGCCATTGCTCGATCTTCCAAACCATCTGGCTGCAATTACAATCTGGAATAACTATCACTCTCCAGAGTGGGGATTTCAGCGCTTCTATGATTTGAGCACGCCGTTGGTTCCGTATTGGGGTTACTATTTTCCCGTACATGCTCTGTCCTGGATCTTTTCTGTCGAAACTTCCAATAAGATATTTCTTTCGATTTATGCTGCATCTGTTCCGCTTTCGATGTTAGTTGCTGCGCGGCAGTTTGGGAGAGACCCATGGGTTTCGATTCTGAGCTTGCCATTTATTTTTAACTACAACCTAATGTATGGATTTATTTCGTACTGTGCAGGCATTCCGTTGATTTTCCTTGGCGTAGTCTGTGTAGACAGAGCCCTCAATACACCTAGTCAGCGCCGGTTAATGCTCGTTTTGATTTGTTCGTTTGCCGTGTATTTCATGCATCTGCTTAATTGGTTTGTTTTTGGATTGTGTGCGATTGGTCTTCTTCTCCTTCATGTTAGACGCTGGCGAACAGCATTGACGGTGGGTCTATATATGGCTCCATCGGTAGCCTTTGCTCTCTGGAATGTTCATAGTGCATCGGAACAAAAAGTACTGATGACGCCAGGGCCCGTGAAATTTACGGGAGCATGGCTTCCTGGGGCGACCTTGATTACAGATCTGCCGCACCGATTACTGCTTGATTGGACAAATAGTAGCGTATCATGGTTGTTGCTTGTTCTGTTGGTGAGCGTGATTTTTCTGGTAACCTTAGGTGCCATTCGTCATCATTCGAATCATGATCTACCGCTTCCTGCTGGCCGTTACTCTGTAGAAGTTATGCTGTTGATTACTATGGTGACCTATTGCTTCCTTCCCTTTACAATGAGGACGCCATTTCATTGGTGGAACGTTGGTCCTCGAGTTGCGACCATCGCTGCGATGTTTTTCTTACTGCTTCCCAGAGGAGAGCGGACTGGCTGGCTTCGTTTACTATTTCTTCCCGCATTATTGATCAGCTTTATTTACCCATTGCAAATTAATGCGCAATTTCGCTCGTTTAATGAACGAGCGATGGGAATGGTTCGATTGGCAGAGCGAATTCCTCGTGGTTCCTTGACCTTAACATTAACCCTTGGCGAAAAGTCAGATGTGGCTATTGCAAAGGATGTCGTTCCTTATACTGAGTTTCCAGCCTATCCACAGATTCTAGCTGGAGGGTTTAATCATGTCGGATGGAAGAGTAATTTCCCGTTCCGCCTACGCTCTAATTTGCCCCCATCTCCACACTGGGCTAGACCTACCGAGTTTCGACAGGAGATACACGGCTACCATTATGACTATGTGATCACTCAGAATGAGCCTGTAGATGGATTCTTATTCGGTCAGAGTGCCCCCAGGGTTCCGTTGATCGCAAGAGATGGTGCCTGGCGTCTGTACCAAACTCGCGGAATCCGCTAAGCGCTTGCTGTCCAGTCGCGAGCGGCCAACGCCATCACCGACAGCGGCGGATGTCGACGGCGGTCGAAAATCGTTGCATCAGCGGCGTTGATCAGAGAACATGACAGACAATGCGCGCAGTGCATGTTCGTTTCGCTCGAGGACTTCTGCTACTCGTGTCTATTGGTAGCAAGCTGGCCGGCGCTAGCCCTCCCGTGGCCGGTGGCGAAGTCAGCGGAGGACGGCACGAGCCATCCACTGCGGCGTCTGATCCGAAACGGGCAAAGCAACTGTATGCTACCGGCGTCTCGGAACTGGTGGCAAAAGACTACCCAGCGGCCTACAAGGCGCTGTCAGAGTCGTATCGACTTCATCCAGCGCTCGAGACGCTGTATCAACTGGGAGTGCTTGCAAACACGCAAGGACGACGAGTCGAAGCATACGATATCATGCGGAGATTCGCGGCAGATAAGCGCCATGGTCTGACCGCTCAAGGCGCTGTCGCTTATCCTCATCAGACAGAAGTTCAGAGAGTTCTTGCATCAACCCCAGATGATACTGGCGAAATACGAATTGTTGGTCCACCTGGCGCCCTGCTCTTGCTTGACGGTCGAGTGAGTGGCACCCTCCCTCTATCACTCCCGCTCCTTCTACGCTCGGGGCAGCACGTCATTTCCAGCGAATATGGAGGGATGGCTCCGTCGACTACTGTTGAGATACTCAGCGGGCGCACCAGTGAATTGTTGTTCGATCTGAGCGGTCAATCCCCCAAGGTAAGTCAGCGTGCAGAGACAAAAGTGCTCATTTCCTTGGCGTCTGTTGGCATACTCAACGAGCAGCAGACAACTCTTCGCAAAGTACTCAGTGAGGCATCAACTCGCTCTGGTCTGACTGTCCTAGATACCGCATCTGCACTTATCAAGAATCCAGAGCTAAGCACTTGTATCAAGCAACTGGGCTGTAAGTTACAACTGGCCAAAAGCTCTGGTCAAGAGCATATCTTGGCAGCCCGTGTGTCTTTACAAGGAACACCGACGGCAGGTCAGTGGCGCGTGAGTGTGGCTTGGGTTAACGTCGCAGTTGGCACGATTGCGGCGCAAGACGAGACGGGATGCACCATTTGTGCGCAGGAGCAAGCCAGCGTATTGCTCGAAGAAAGTGCAAAGCGAGTGATTCAGTTGGGTATGAATCGGACAGTAGGCCGTCTACAGATCAAGAGCACGCCAGCCGGTGCAACCGTAGTAGAGAAAGAGCACGTCATTGGAAATACTCCTATAGATGTCGCGATGTATGGCGGTGTGCATCAGTTGGTGGTTCAGCGCGAGGGATTTCAGCCTCGTCGAGCAGTTGTTGCAATTGAGTCTAGCCAAGGACGAACGATTGATCTTGAACTCTTGCCATTAAATAGTTCTGAGCAGAAGAGACAGTGAGTATCGCAATGAATGCCATGATTTCAGGACTTAGACCTTATCTAGTCGGCGTGACTTTAAGTTGCGTACTGTGTCAGCCAGTGCATGGCAAGAAAGTCAATCAGACTCAGTCCCGAGCTGAACCAGGCGGACGTCCTTCTCAAGAAGAGAAGGCCAAGCAACTACTTACTCAGGGAAGTTCTGAATTAGACCGAAGAGAGCTTAGCTCTGCCTATAAGACGCTTTCAGCAGCATATAGTGGATTTCCAAACACCGAAGGCCTCTATCAGCTCTGTCGCTTAGCTATTGCTGAAGGGAATGCTGTAGCTGCTCGTGATTTATGTAGGCGATACTTGGCCGATCCTGGGCATGCTGAAGAGTCCACAGTGCCCCATCAAAAAGAACTGCTGGATGCACTTGGCAAGACCATACCTCCCAGTGGAGAAGTCGCTGTCTTCGGAAGTCTGGGGGCGCTGGTCTTCCTTGATGATCGCCTGGTTGGCAGCTTGCCACTATCACGACCACTATTGGCGCCGGTGGGGCAACATCGGGTCGCACTGGTAGACAGTGGACATCGTCAAGAATGGCCGGTCAAAGTTCTGGCGGATCGCACTGTTGAGATGCGTTTCGAGCCAGAGTCGAGCGCCGTTCTTGTGACTCAGTTGCCGGCAGTATTGCTTCTATTTCGTACTGAGAAGCTACCGGAAGCACTTCGAATACGGATGCAGCAGACAATAGAACAATCAGTAGTGTCTGCTCATTTTGCAACGCAAAAGGATAGTGCGGACAGTGATAAATCAAAAGCAAGTGATGCATGCATGATTGATTATGAATGCATGAGAGATCTTGCGAAGAAGAACAATGCTGATTATATAATCATTGCTCGGGTTTCTTCATTTAATGAAGTTAATAATAATAGAATTAGCGCTCAGATTGATCTTTCGTTTGCAGAAATAAGAGCCAATGCAAAATTGCTCAGCAACGATCACGTTTGTTCAGGATGCACAATTGGTCAGTTTTCCAATTCCACATCTGAAGCAGTTCGGAGCCTGATCTCCATCGGCACTGCTCGTTCCCGTGGGGACCTCTCAATCTCAGTGAATCCCAAATCGGCCCAATTGACTTTGGATGGCGCCATCGTTGGAACTGGTCGTTACGAGAATAGCATACCTGCCAGTGTATATGCAGTTGAAGCAGTCCAACAAGGATTCATCAGTCAGCGATCAACCATTGTAGTTGAACCTGGGAAGAATAGCTTTTATCAAATGACGTTGCTTCCCAAGGTTCCAGCTTACAAGACGGAGCGTGCCCCTCGTCAGAGATGGCGTCTGGCAACTGGGGTGACGGTTGCGACACTGGGCCTTGTGCTTGTAGGATATGGACTTTCTGGAGTCGCTATTGCTGGCAGCTGTGCAGATCAGGGACCAAGCGGTGTTTGTCGTCAGATTTTTGATAGCAAAGGGACAGGCATTGCTTTCTCCACCATTGGGGCAACCCTAACCTTAGGTGGAATTCTTCTTATGTCAATACCAAGCGGCTATAGAAATATTGAAATTCCTACAGACGGGTTTGGTGATCCTGTTAACGAATAGAGCGCGCAAAATAGATGGAGACAATAAAATGAGAAAATTAGCATCTGTGGCACTGCTCTCTTTTTTGACAAGCTGTGATATTTTATGGGGATACACAAAAGTATCGAAGCTAGATGGAAACTGTTTGGTCGGTGACGTAGTATGCAAGCCCTATGAGATCTGCAACTCAGAGACTGAGCAATGTGAGCAGATACCTCCCAGCCTAGAGAAAGCTATGCCGTCGGCTGTTTTTTCAGAGGGAGGAGAGCGCATCACGATAACTGGCAATGGCTTTACACCTGATACCCAAGTTTGGCTCGATGATCAACCCGGAACAATGGTCACTGTCCACTCTCCTCAGCAAATTAGCTTTGTTGTTCCAGAAAGAACCATAGCGACAAAATGGGGAGGCGTAAACGTAAGACTCAAAGCGATCAGCTCTAACCAAATCACAGAGCGAATGGATCTTGTTTCTTACATTTCAAGCGTTGCAAATTTTTCTGCAAGCTCTGCTTCGAAAATTGTCTTGCAAGGAAATGTCGCCAATCTTGAAGTCGTCGATATTAATGGAGACTCCATACCCGATATCGTTGCCCGTTCTGCTCAAAATGGAGAATTCTATGTAAGCTTCGGCAATGGCAACGGCACATTTCGAACAGCTATATCTTCCAATACAAGTGCCATTGGTGGTGGTCATTTCATCCTGGCTGATATTGACTCAAATAATCGGCCAGATCTCATTTTCCTGCAAACGGCATCCTCTGGAGCTGATGGGAAAATCTACTATAGCATCATCAATGCAAATGGATCATTCCAGACAAAGACTGTTTTGAATTCATCAATCCCAGCGCTTTCCAATGCATTTCTTGGAGTCGCTGATCTAAACTCTGATAATCGGAAAGACCTGCTTGTAGTTGATTATGCTTCAACAAAGACATATTCAATTATGGCAGATTCACAAGGGAGAATTGGTACTGGATCAGCCATAAAAACTAGCAGCGTTGTTAATGCATCGAGTCAGCTGCCATTCTTTTCTGACTTCAATAAGGATCAGAAAACCGACCTGGCAATTGCATCGTATGGGAGTGGTTTATCAATATTTCCAGGATTGGGTGATGGAGGATTTTCCTCTGGAACAAACTACCAGGAGACGAGCCGCTATTATGCGCTCGCACTTGCGGATTTCACAAATGACTCATATCAGGATATCATCCTATCGACAGATGCGAGTAGTCAAATGTATTTTCTGAAGAATAATTCAGGTCAGAATTTCTCAATAGTCCCATTGAAGAATAAGTCGGCCATGGCAATGATAATAATGGCAGACGATCTCAATGGAGATAAAAATGCTGACGTTTTTGCATTTGAACGTGGTGGCACTTCACCTGTGGGTTATGCATTCATGGGGAATGGGAACGGTGAATTTAGAGCATCCTCACAGTCCAATAAGACAACATTTCCAGCAGTAGAGGACTTTCGCGTTGTCGATATCAACAGCGATGGGCGAAAGGATCTGATTTTTATCGACTATAGTTCTCCTGATGCTTTCATCTTGATCAACGCTTTGGAATAAGCTCTCTCTATTCTAGACCGATGGATAAGCCAGGCATGTTATCGGCATCCGATAGTATTGTCATGCAGCGCACTGGCTTGGCCAAGCGCTGCACGACTTGTCAGCAGCTATTCTCCGTTGATGAAACGCACAACTGTGTTGCCATTACTCCATCATCGCAGAAAGAAGAAGCTCAAACACTACCAAGCCTAGAGCCAGTTCCAACCGATGACTTGCTTGGTGCAGTCATTGGTGAGCGATATGAGATTATCGAGGTTCTAGGGCGCGGTGGAATGGGCGTTGTGTACAAAGCTCGCCATGTCGTGCTTCAGAGCTTTTTTGCCATCAAGCTGCTATTGTCTCATGGATCGGAAGAGGAACTTCAGCGGTTTCTTAGAGAAGCTCAACTGGCCTCTAAAGTTCGCCATCCTAATGTTGTCCAAATCTCGGACTTCGGATTATTGGTGGATGGTCGTTCCTATCTGGTCATGGAATGCATAGATGGAACTACTCTTAGTTCTGTTATAAAGCAGGGTGCAATTGCTCCAAGGAGGGCCTGTGTTATCGGACAACAGATCGCGCGCGGCCTTCAGGCCATACACGAACAAGGGATTATCCATAGAGATTTAAAGCCTGAGAATATTTTCGTCATAAATATTAATGATGGACACGAAGTTATTAAAATAGTTGATTTCGGATTGGCCCGACCGATTCGGACTGAATCCGATGACCGCCCATTGCGGGTACACTACCCTAGCGCAGATGCTATGAAGGCTTTGTCTGGTAATCATATTCCAATGAACATGACCATTCCAGGGACGGTCATGGGAACGCCGGCTTATATGTCGCCAGAGCAAGCAACTGCTGGCGACATGGATGTTCGCACTGATCAATATGCGTTAGGCTGCGTTCTTTATCAAATGCTTACGGGAAGTCTTCCCTTTCAGGAGAAGAGTCTCCAGCGACTACTTGCTCGACAGATTTTTGCACAGCCCGAGCCGCTCCGCAAACGAGCTCCAGGGATTAGGATTAGTGTTTATCTCGAACGACTGATTGGTCGCTTGATGGCTAAGCGCAAGGAAGATCGTTTTTCCTCTATGCGTGAAGTTGTTCAAGGTCTGGAGCGAGAGCTTGCACAAAGCAATAGTATGGCGCTGGTTGTTGCTCCTGTGGTTTTGATAAGTGTGTCGATTGGGGCCGGTGCTTTCTATCTGAAACATCGTGACGATCCACCACCGATTGGGGAGTTCGATCTTACGTCCTGGCCAACGAAGAGTCGGGCCTGGAGCGAAGCTGCGTTGAAGCACAAGGACTGGCGTGTCCGCTGGTCTGCTGCGCTTGTTCTTGGTCGTAGTGAGGCAGCGGATGCCATTCCATTGTTGGCAAAGCTACTCCAAGATCGCGAACGTAGCGTCCGAGAAGCAGCAGCCGAGGCGTTGGGGCTCCGGTCCGAAGTAGCATCGGCGCTGGCTCTCACTTCAGCGCTCCGGGATCCTGAGCCATCCGTCCGAGAGATGGCTCTGCGCTCTTTGGTGCGGCTCAGCCAGGTCGTTTCATCTTCGGATCTGAAGACGCAAGCGGGCCTGCTGCGACAGTCGCTGGCACCGCTATTGGCCAGCGGCGGAGATGTTGAACAGATGCTGGCGTCCCTGATTCAACTGCGGCTTGGTGATGAGTCTCAGAGGGCCGCTCTGCATCGACTCCACACGTCATCGAATCCACAAGTCCGCAAGCTCTATGTCGAGTTGTTTGCTGATGCAGTGGATCGCCTGGTGGGAGCGCTGGGGGATGCGGTGTTCGCAGTGCGCTTTGCAGCTGCGCAGCGCATGGCCCAAGTGTTGGATTCACGAGCCATTCCTGTCCTTCAAGAAGCACTTAGTCAGCCGGGAGCTACAGCGCTGATCGCTTACGGCTTGCTAGTACGCCTTGGCCAGTCCGCCGTGGAACCCCCGCAGTTCCAAGAATGGTTGTTTCAGGGAGAACTACAGCGCCGCCTGGATGCGATCACTGCTCTGCTCTTATGGCCCGTGCAAAAGGCTGTTCCTCTGCTGATGAAGCTTGCGCAAGATCCCGATGCACAGATTCGTCAGCGGGTCGCGTCCGTAAGCGCTCAGCTGCCTCTTGGCGCAGAGGGGCCGTCTGGTCTTCCTGTGCTGCGGCTCTTGCTGACCGACCGAGATCCCGGTGTCAGAGCGCATGCTGGTCTGCTGGCCAAGTCGCTGAGTGAGAAGCCTCCTGAGCCAACCGAGCTTGCGCCGATCAAGCTGCGAACGGAGTCGGAAATCCCGCTCAAGAAGCAGGTGCCAGCCGCGAAGGACACCGCCAAAGTGGTTCGTTCGGAAAAGAAGCAGGTCCAAGTCCAAGCAGTCTCGTCAGTTGGTGAAAGCACTTCGACGGGGGCGGACGCACGAATTGACAAGCTAGTTGCTGATGCGATCGCTGCAAGTGATGCCAGAGACTCTGCGATCGCACAACGCGCACTGGAGCAAGCAAGAGCGCTGTGCATCAAGAGTCGTAGTCTGTCCTGTTTGAAGCATGGGTACGATATCTACTTCCGCTTGGGTCAACTGTATGAAGGACAGCTGCGGTGGGTTGATGCCATCAAGGAGTATGCACGATTACAGGAACGTTCATTGGCCGCGATGCTGTCGCCTGCTCAGCGGACAAACGTCGCGGCATCGGTTGCACAGATAGAGCCCCGTGTGGGGCGCGTCATCATTCCCAAAGAGCTAGGCGGTCGGTGCCAAGAAGTTAGCGTCTGGATGCCTCCTGGAAGTCACTTGGTTGTGGTTAGAGGGGAGAGTCAGCAGGTCGAAGTCAGAGCTGGTCAGGAAGTCAAAGTAGGGGCGTGTCGCTAGCCGCTCGACTTTCAGCGGAGTTGCGTCTGCTGTTTGTCTGTGTTCGTCCCACTCTGCGACCACAGCGGAAGTGAAAAAGCATCCACCACCGATGGCCATCCAGCATATAATGTCAACGGCCAATGGTCGGGACTGTCATCGGCAATTATAAGTTGCTCCAGATGATCGGGGCGGGAGGAATGGGCACCGTTTACGAGGCTGTTCAGCAGCCGATCGGACGTCGTGTTGCCATCAAGGTCTTGCATCCAGAGTTCGCTCACGATCGGGATGTCCTCAAGCGCTTCTTCAATGAGGCCCGAGCAGCCAACCTCATCAATCATCCCTCCATCGTTCAAGTGTCTGACTACGGTCAGCTACCCAATGGATCTGCGTACTTGGCGATGGAGTATTTGGACGGATTCACCCTAGACGATCATGTCATCGCAGCCGGAGGAAAGATTTCGCCCGATCAGGCGCAGCACATCGCGTGGCAACTAGCATCCGCGCTCAGCGCTGCACATACAGCGGGAATCGTTCACCGCGACTTGAAGCCCAGCAATATTATGCTGATTCAAGACGCAATTATGCCGGGTGGTGTACGTGTCAAGATCCTGGATTTTGGTGTCGCAAAGCTTGGGCTCAGTGCGGGAGTTTCATCGCATAAGACACGAACAGGTGCAGTGCTTGGGACTCCGACGTACATGGCCCCGGAGCAGTGCTTAGGCGCAGAGCGTATCGACGGGAAAGTCGATGTCTATGCGCTTGGGATCATTTTGTTTATCGTCCTGGCAGGAGTTCCTCCGTTTGCTGCTTCTTCGGACCTTGAGCTGCTTAACATGCAGGTGTCCTCTGAGCCCCCCGCACTTCGGCAACTGGCCCCAACGATTCCCAATGAACTTGCAGAGCTGATTCACAGGATGCTCCGTAAGAAGGCGGCAGAGCGACCATCCATGGCGGAAGTCGTTTCGAGTTTGCAGCGACTTGGCGCATCTCAATCGGTCGAGCATCTGGTTCTGTCCCGTAGGGTAAGCGGAGACCTGACTGCGATGGATGCGGTGGGACCGACACATCCGCGACCGAAGTTTTCGATCGGAACACTCGCTGCTGGTTTCGGTCAGAAGCTCTCTGTGATGAACCACGGTCAGCGATTGCTAGTCGCGTTGACCTTGGCGGTCACTGCGTTGGGACTGTTCTGGGGAATCCGAAAGGCCCGAGTCAAGGCGCCTGCCGCTGCGCAGACAAGCCATGCGCCCACTCCTGTGCACTCCGAGCTTGGTCCACAAAATGCGCCGGTTGCTGCTTCCGCATCGATTGAACTGGATAGCACTCCATCTGGTGCTCAAGTCTTCGATGCGGAAGGCGAGCAAGCCATGGGTACAACGCCATGGAGCCAGCCGATTTCCATAGAGAGAGGAGATCTCTGGCTCCTGCTGAGGAAGCCTGGCTTCCATGATCGAGTCCTACATCTCAAGCCTCGTCTAGGACTTAGCATTCAACGGCATGAAGTACTCGTTCCGTTGCAGGCTGATCGCAAGCAGGGTAAGTCAGCAGCCAAGCGTCAGACCCTTCGTATGAACGATGTCAAACAGCGGTTCTTTGCCAACCCCGACGGTGGTGGCCAGGTAGACATCCCAGATACCTACAGAATCGTCGACTAACAGCACCGTTTCGTAGCAACGAGAGACAACCAGATCACGGATGGGCTCACCTCGGTGATGTCGGGATTCGTGCGCAGAAAATGTGTCACGAGCCAGATACACTTAGACCCAAACAAGCATCCAGGGTAGGATAGCTGTTGGTTTTGTCTGTTTTCGAGCCTCAGGTGGGGAGACCGGCATGTTGGGGCAGAAGATCGGTAACTATCGACTTATTCGACTGCTTGGGACGGGCGGCATGGGCATGGTCTACGAGTCGGTCCATGAAGGGATCGGAGGTCGTGCCGCGATCAAAGTCCTACGTCCAGAGATCGCGTCGAACGAAGATACAACTCAGCGATTTTTCAGTGAAGCACGCGCAGCCAATCTGATCGCTCATCCTGGAATTGTGCACATCTTTGACTGCGGCTACACCTCATCAGGAATCGCCTACTTGACGATGGAGTTTCTGGAAGGGGAAACCCTTAGGCAGCGACTCGACCGTCAACGTGTTCTAAATGTATCTGATGCGCTTCGACTGCTGCGTCAAGTGGCGCTTGCGCTTCAGTCCGCACATGCTCGTTCTGTGATTCACAGGGATCTCAAGCCTGATAACTTGATGTTGATCCGCGACGCAGAGCTGGTGGGCGGTGAGCGAGTAAAGATTCTCGACTTTGGAATTGCAAAGATTTCCGAAGGCCTGGCGGAACAGACCCGAACAGGAATGCTGATGGGAACGCCAGCATACATGGCGCCTGAGCAGTGCAGAGAAGCGAAGCTTGCCACCGACCGCTCAGATGTCTACTCACTCGGAGTGATCCTGTATCAAGTTCTAGCGGGTCACCCTCCGTTTCAAGGAGAGTATGCAGGCGACGTGATGGCGATGCAGATGATGAAAGAGCCACCGCCACTTGCGCAGCAGTGTCCCTGGTTACATGAAGATGTCGTTGGATTTGTTCATAAACTGCTGGCCAAGCAACCAAGCGCACGTCCATCCATGGAAGTGGTTGCGAAGGAGTTGCAGCGACTCTGTTCACTGCTCGCAGCGGCGCAAACTCAGGTTGGAGATACAGGACCACACGCTACTCCTTCAGCGATTCCCTCACAACCTCACCGCATCACAGAATCGTTTCAGTCGCATGCGCTGCATTCCGCCGCGCAAGCTTCGGCTTCGCACACGATTTTCGCAGGAACTCCTTCTGATGTGAACGTCGCAAGCGTCGGCGCAGAGGTGCGACAGACAAACACCACGCTCACCATCACGACTGGACAGCGGCAGACTCCTAGACGATCTCGATTCCTTACATCTGCCTTAGTAGGAAGCGTCTCTTTGTTGGCGCTCGGTCTCTCTCTCTACGTTGGGCTAGCCAACACTGGTCGCCAGCACTCCGTACGTCCTTCTCCAATGAGTCAACAGTTGGTTTCCGGTACATCCGCGCCGTCTGTTCAGCCTGTTCATTCAGAGAAGTCCGTTGCGGGCGATGGCGCTTTACCCAGGCATGCGAGCGTACCTGCTCATCCCAGCGCGCAAGAGGTACATCCGATCGTAGCGACAGAAAAGAGTGCAACGTCAGATGTGCCAAGCAAGAGTGCATCAGAAGCGTGGCGCGAAGCGTTCAAATCGCTACAGACTGGTGCATACGCGGAAGCGATTCGACTGGGAAGCGACTGTGAAGAGTCTGGAGCGAAGAAGCACAAGTGTTCATGGATCGTTGGAACGGCTGCTTGCAAGCTGCTGCTTATTGGTCAAGATCCGATGCAGCGAGCATCGTTAACACGGCTCTGGAATCGATCAGTGGAGCGTCTGCGCAGACAGAATCAGGACGCATTGGCTGATGAGATTGAGAACTGTGTACCAACTCCGACTGACCCAACGGAATCGAAGCCTGTTCCAAATACTGGTTCATCACCAGCTACGCTTCCCACGCTTCCCAGTGGGTTGAAGGTTCCTCGCTTTGAGGTTGCTTCACCACCATCACAGTCACAGTAATTCATTGCGCTTCAGGTCAACTTGGACTCTTTCGGGGTCTGTCGCCGCCGGTCAGAAACTATAGATATTTCGCCGGTTAGTGTGGCGTACCAGCGTTGATTCCGCTGATCGTATTTCCGCCAAACGGATGGGACTGCTTTTGCTTTCTGCCCCAAGAAATTTCTATGCTGTAGGTAGCTGAGTAGCGAGCTGAGCAGACGGCCCTGCAGCGACGGTAGATCTGTGCGCGCTGGGTGTGCTAGACCGCAGGGGAAAAAGGCAGCGACTCGACTCCTTTTGACCAAGCGCCGAGTCGCTGGGAGGCCGAAAAGGAGGGCCCCTTGCGTCTCCACCTTGGACCTTGTCACAAGCCGATTTCTGCGTCCAGACACTCGCGCAGGGATTGGCGCGTAGCGACGGAGATTTCGGCTCTTCGCCGCTTCCGATGCGCCCTGTGTGGAGCCCTCGCGCTGGTCTGTCGCTTCTGTGATCGCGGCCAGATCTATTGCGCGCACGGGTGTTCCGTGATCGCGCGAAGGGAGTCTCTCCGCCGTGCTTCTGTCCGCCACCAGGCAAGCCGTGAGGGCCGCCGCAATCATGCCGCTCGCCAGACCCGCTATCGCGAATCTCGTCGCGAATCGCAAAAAGTGACTCATCAGGGTCCCCCCTCCCCATCGGTTTCGCTACTGCCTGCTGTGACCGGCCACTCCGTTTCTCCATCCGCGCCGGTTCAGGAGGTTCCCGATGTCCGTATCCGTGTCCCTGTCTTTCCGTCATCCCTTCACAGACCACCGGCCCCCACCGTCGCCCACTCCGATTCCGCCGCCGCGTCCTCCGCTGCCGCTGCACGCATTCGGAGCCGCTCTCTGTCCACAGAGGGAGAGTACTTCTGCGACTTCTGCGGCGTCTCCCAAAGCCGCTTCCTTCGCCGCGATCCCATCGTCATCTGTCGTCGCAGAGGCATCCCTCGGAGGCCGCCATGATTAGCCCTTCGCTGCGTGCCCAGATTCTGCGGCTGTACCGCGTCGAGTCGTGGAAGCCGTACGTCATCGCCAAACACTTGGGAGTCCATCCCCTGACGGTTCGCAGAGTCCTTGTGTCCGACGGTCTGCCCGCCTCGGTGGTGACCCGCCCAAGCAAGCTCGACCCGTTCATTCCGTACCTTCGCGAGATGCTCGAGCGCTATCCTGGGCTCACCGCTGCGCGTCTTCTGCAAAAGGTTCGCGAGCGCGGCTACGTGGGCTGTGACAGTCACTTCCGCCAGCAGATCTCTCTCCTTCGTCCTCGTCGCTCCGCAGAAGCCTACGTGCGTCGCAAGGTGCTTCCGGCAGAGGAAGCACAGGTCGATTGGGCTTCGTTTGGGAAGCTGTCTTGCGGTCGCGCCACGCGCACGCTGTCCGCGTTTGTCATGGTGCTCAGCCACTCCCGCATGCTGTTTGTCCGCTTCTTTCTGGGACAGACGCAGAGTCTCTTTCTTCGAGGCCACGAGCATGCTTTTGCGTTCTTTGGCGGCGTTCCCAAAGTCCTCCTGTACGACAATCTCAAGTCGGTTGTCCTGGAGCGCGTGGGCGATGCCATTCGCTTCCATCCCACGCTCTGGGACTTCTCTGCGCACTATGGGTTCGAGCCTCGTCCCATCGGGGTCGCCAAAGGAAATGAGAAGGGGAGAGTCGAGCGCGCCATTCGCTATCTTCGCACCTCTTTCTTTCCGGCGCGGACGTACACAGACCTTGCGGATCTCAATGCCCAGGCGCTCACCTTCTGTCAAACCATTGCGGCTCAGCGTCGGCACACCGAAGACCATTCACTCTCTGTGGGCGAAGTCTGGGAGCGCGAGCGTCCGCTTCTCCTGCCCCTTCCCAGCTCTCCCTATCCGACCGACGAGCGCATCGAAGTGCGTGCTGGGAAGACTCCCTACGTTCGCTTCGACAAAAATGATTACTCGATTCCTCACACTGCTGTCCGTCGCACACTGACCGTCTTGGCCTGCGATGAGACCGTGCGCATCATCGAGGGTTCCTCTCTGCTTGCAGAGTCGCATTGCCGCTGCACACCTGGGCCGCTTCCGACCCCTCGCGGACTTCGACTGGTCGTGGCCCAAGCGCATCGACAGAGATGCGCTGGAGGAGTCCTTCCGTCTCGACTTCATCTCGCAAGCAGAGAATCTGATCCTCCTCGGTCCCAATGGCGTCGGCAAGTCCATGCTGGCGCAGAATCTCTGTTACCAAGCGATTCTGCACGGCATTCCGGCTCTGTTTACCACCGCGAGCGCTCTGCTTTCCGATCTGACCGAGCGCCAAACGACGCACTCCCTTCAGCACAGACTTCGTCACTACGCGCGTCCTAAGCTGCTTTGCATCGACGAGGTGGGGTATCTCAGCTACGACGCGCGCGCCGCTGACCTGCTCTTCGTGGTCATCACCCGCAGATACCAGCGCGTCTCCACGATCGTCACCACCAACAAGCCGTTTACGGAGTGGCACGAGATCTTCCAGAGTGCGACCTCCGTCGTGACGCTCCTCGACAGACTCACCCACAACGCCGAGATCGTGCAGATCGAAGGGGAGTCCTATCGCCTCAAGGAATCCCGCGAACGCGCCGACACCCGCCAGTCCCGCCGCGCCTCCCTCAAACGCAAAAAGTCCTGAACCGCAGCTCGCCCCCCATCAGCACTTTCCGACCGGCGCTGACCCCGCCGCCCCTTCACAAAACAGCATTTCCCCTTCACTTTCTGACCGGCGGCGACAATCCCCTGCGCCGCTTGGCGTAGCGCGCTGCCCGTCCGGATCTGTGCGGGGGGGCGGCCCGAACTCAGTGAAGCTAAGGGCCGTCTCTACCGCGATCACTTCTTTTCGCGGTCGGGCAGAACACTGTCGGGAACTCGACGGACGGCATTCTCCAAGCGAGTATGAGCCCGCTCGATGCTGCTGATGTCCCCGGTTCTCTCGACCCGCATCCGAACCTCCGCTCGGATCACGCTCCTGACTGCCCGAATCACGGATTGGATCGGTGAGGGTGGTTCAGCAGTGGACCGTAGACCACAGACGGACTCCTACCGTCAGACTGAAAGCTCTTCCCCTTCCCAAATTTCCTCGGGCCTTCCCTCGCTGTAGTACCCATCCAGTCGCCCCTCTAGCACATGCGCCACCTGCGCGGGCCACCACTTCTCATGTCCTCTCGGCGTGACGTAGCCCACTTCCTCAAGAAGTTTTCCCATTTCTTCCAGCGTTGGTCTCGCAAACGGCACGGTAGGATTCTCGGAATCGTGCGCCCGCTCCATCTTGGTCAGCATCATCTCCAGATACCCTCTCGGGCTCAGCACCTTCGTCGCCTGAATCGTCCGCAGGAGTCCGTGAATCCCTCTCTCTGTGAACTGCTTCCCTTTGCGCGGAATCCACCCCTGTTCGTTCAAAATCGACGCAATCTGTCGCGCGGTATGGCCTCGCGCCCGCAGCTCCAGAATCCGCGCTCGCACCTCCCGATCCGAGTAGGACCGCGTATTGATCGGCCTCGGAGAAATCTGTCCCATCCGCAGGCGTAGGTTGTAGATCAGACTCTTGCTCCACTCCTTCCCTTGCGGCGGAACCACTCCTTGTTCGTTCAGCTTGCGCGCGATCTCACTGATTCCGATTCCCTCCGCTGCCCATGTCTTGATCTGCGCGATGGTTCTCTGTTCGGCTTCATCCTCGACGAGAATCTTCATCCGTGGGTTGTCTGGCGCAGGAATCTTTCGCTTCCCAAAGGGCACTTTCCCAAAGTGATACCCACTCCTTTTGATGTGCCCAATGGCCTCCCGAGTCCGCTCCCCAATCGCCTCCCGTTCCATCTGTGCAAACACCAAGAGGATTCCCACCAGAGCCCGCCCCAGCGACGAGTCCATGCGAATCGACTCCCGAATCGCAACGAGCTCTTTTGTGCCGTCTTTGAAGTACCGTTCATACAGCTCACAGAAGTGCTTGATCGATCTGCTCAACCTGTCGAATTTCAGCACGATCAGAAAGTCCGCCGATGTCTGCAACGTCCGCAGCGCCTCGCCAAGTCCGGGCCGCACATCCTTCCCGCCGGAAATCACGTCCTTACAGATCTTCACCAGCTTGATTCCGTGAATGGCGCAGTACCCCTCAATCGCCGCCTGCTGCGCCTCCAGAGACATTCCCTCCGCTGCTTGCATGTCCGTCGACACACGCACGTAACCAACTGCCCTCCGCTGCACTCCTTGCGCGCTGTAATGTCCCTCGTTCGCTCCGCTCGCTCCGCTCGCTCTGCCTGGTGTCCCATTGTGGACCCTGCTCGCACTCTTCATGGTCGCTCCTACAATCATTCAATGTGGGCGTTAGGAGCTAATTGATAATTAGACTGGGCGTCCGTGAACAAAAGTTATTACGCGGACCATGAACACACAGCGGAGCACAAACGGAACCAAGGTGGCGGTGGGCTATGTTCGGGTGAGCACCCAGGAACAAGTCACCGAGGGTGTCAGCCTCGACGCACAACGCGATAAGCTCAAGGGATACTGCAAACTCAACGGCATAAAACTCATCGACATAAAAGCAGATGAGGGGATCTCTGGGGGGACTCTGGAACGCCCTGGGCTGCAAGCAGCCCTCGCGATGTTGCGACGAGGGACTGCGAATACGTTGATCGTCGTGAAGCTGGACAGGTTGTCGCGGTCGCTGCGCGATGTCTGCACGCTCGTCGAGGACTACTTTGGGAACGAGCGCTATCACTTGCTGTCGCTGTGCGGAATGGCGAACACGCACTCCGCAGCGGGACGGATGGTGCTGATGAATCTGGCGAACTACGCGCAGTTTGAGCGGGAGATGATTTCGGAACGAACGAGGGATGCACTGCGGCATATGAAGTCACAAGGTGTGCGGCTTGGTCCAGCGCCTTACGGATACGCGCTCAGCGACGATGTGGATGCGAATGGGAGGCGGATTCTGGTGCCGATTCCTGATGAACAGGAAGTCATCCAGAAGATCAAGAGTCTGCGAACAGAGGGGCTCTCTTTTGCCAAGATTGCGCAGCGACTGAATGCAGTACAGACACCGGCCCGACGAAACGGAACGTGGAGAGTGAATCGGATCTGCATCATGCTTCATCGCGAAGGAATGCACACGATGCGGAAGAACAGACCGCATGTTCCGGCTCGCTTCGATCCTGAAGCAGCGACGGCGCTGGCGGTTGAGCTGAGGAAGGAAGGATTCAGTTTGTCGCAGATTGGAGCGCGGCTGCGGAAGGCGAAGCTGACTCCACAGCGTGGAGGAAAGTGGCATCCGGCGCAGGTGGCGAAGCTCCTGGAATCTCCTGCGGATCGGAAGTCCGCCGCTCGCCGGGCGTGTGAACTGCGCGAGCAAGGAATGACGCTCAAGGAGATCGGCGTGCGATTGGCGATGGAGGGCTTTCGACGGGATGGCGGTGGTACTTGGTATCCGTCGCTGGTGTGTGTGCTGCTTCGTTCTGTGCACGAGGTTTCCGAGGAGAGCGAACATCAGACGGAAGGTCTGGACATTCAGTGAAACCGAATGGAGCCGCTGATGACAGAGTGACGACCGCCGCGCAGAGGGAGTCATTCCCTGTGGACTCAAGCCCCGAGTGGCTCGTCAGGGGAAGATTTCTCAGAACCAATGCCAGCGAGGGTGGTTCTGGGGAACCGCATTGCTAGCACTACGAAAGCTCGGCCCTCCTGAAGACTGCATGCGGTTCATCGTCTGACCTATCCCCCCATTTTCCACGCTTCCGTCCGCTAGCCCAAGGCCCTTGTTCCTAAATTACCACTTTGGTCCGCTAGCATAAGGGGTGGCGTTGGCTCTTATTGTCCGACGAATACCCAGCTCAAAAAGGAGCCGCTTGACACACTCCCTTCAGTACCCCCTCGCCGAGCCCCGTCGTGATTTGAGGGTGGGAGAGGGGCAGGATGGGTGCTTGCCGAACAGGAGGCACCATGGACGAGTTTGTGACGGAATTGGAGAAGCTGCGGCGGGAGCATGCGAGGGAGTTTGATGGGATTCCGATGGAATACTCGCCCTCGCTGTGCGTGCGGATTGTTGACTACGTGCGCGGGGAACAGAGGCGGGGACACTCTGTGCTTCAGCTTGCGGCGCGACTTCAGATTCCGGTTCCGCTGCTGAAGAAATGGCTGTATGTGCAGTATCGGAATCGCGAGTCGATGCCACAGTTCTCGACGGGGGTGATGCGACCGGTGCAGGTGCGCGCGAAGGTCGTGCAGGTCTTCGATGGGACTGTGGAGCGGCGATTTTCCATCCGCTCGCGCAAAGGATGGTGCGTTAAAGACCTTACGCTAGAGGAGCTTACGTCGCTTCTGCGGAGCCTGCATTGATCGCGCAGTTATCGACGGTGCGGGTCTATGCCATGGCCTCCTTTGTGGACATGCGCAAGGGGTTTGAGGGACTGTATGCGCTGGCCACGCAGCAGCTGGGACGCGAGGTCCTGCGCGGCGATCTGTTCCTGTTTGTGGGGCAGACTCGGAAGCGCGCCAAAGTGCTGTACTTCGACGGGACAGGCCTGTGTCTTTTGCACAAGCGGCTGAGCAAAGGACTGTTTGCGGCGCTGTGGAGGGACTCCCAAACCCCTCATCTGGAGCTGTCCCAGACCGAGCTTCAGCTCTTTCTGGAAGGCAGCGAAGCGGTGGGTCGGATGCCGCTGTCTCCTCCCTCACTGACAGATAGCGATCTGCACCGTTTCTCCTCGAAAAGCAGGCGTAGGTAGTCGCGAAATTTCTGCAAAAAGGGGATTCCCAAAGGGACTCCTTGGTGATTCCCTTTTGCGTGTGATTCGTCCCGAAGAAATCACGGATGTAGGCCAGCTGAGGCAAGTCGCACTGCTTTTGCAAGCAGAGAATGCGCGGCTGCACGAGCGGCTGGCCACCGTCGTGGCGCAGCTTGCGGCACTGCAAGGAAAGTCGCCTCCTGAACAGCTGCAACTGGAGCTGACCAAGCTGCAAGAGCAGATGGCCAAGCTTCAGCAGAAGATGTTTGGCCGCTCCTCTGAGAAGTCGAAGAAGCAGGACGAGGCGAATCAGGGGACCGAGCAGGGACCGATTCCTCGACGGGGACATGGACCCAGGCAGCAGCCTGCGCTGCCAAAGGTGGAGACGCGGTACGAGCTTCCGGATTCCGAAAAGGAATGCGATGTCTGCGGCAAGCAGCTGGAGCCGATGGGCGAGCAGACGGAAGACTCCGACGAGATCACGGTGGTGGAGCGGAAGTTTGTGCTGGTCACGCACAAGCGGCAGAAGTATCGCTGCCGGTGTAACGCGGCTGTGAAGACGGCGGAGGGACCGCTCAAGCTGATTGGCGGAGGGCGCTACTCGCTGGCGTTTGCCGTCGAGGTGGCGCTGCAAAAGTACGGCTATCACCTGCCTCTGGAACGGCAAGTGAAGATGATGAGGAATGACGGTCTGGTGCTCGATTCCCAAACGCTGTGGGATCAGCTGCTTGCACTACACAGAGTGCTGAAGCCGACGTATGACGCAGTCCTTCTGCATTTGATTTCTGCGGAGCTGCTGCACGCCGACGAGACGCGCTGGATGATGATGGAAAAGGGGGGCTCGAAGACGTGGCAGGTGTGGGCGCTGTCCAGCGATGATGCGGTGTACTATCACCTGAATCGGAGTCGTAGCGCAGAGGTGATAAAGGGGTTACTTGGGAACTACAAAGGAGTGCTCATCACCGACGGATACGTGGCTTATCAAACGCTGGCAAGAGGAAGTCCGAACGTGCAGCTTGCGCATTGCATGGCGCATGTGCGGAGAAAATATCTGGAGGCGCTCCCTGCGTATCCGCAGTGTCAGCAGGCGCTCGATCTGATCGGGAAACTGTACGACATCGAGCGAGGCATTCCGTCGCTGAGAGGACTCCCAACGAGCGAACGAGAGCGTGCGCTTGCACTTCGGGCAGAAGTCCGAAGACGTGACTCTGTCCCGATTCTGGGAGAACTCCATGCGTGGGCGCTGTCGCAACATGCACTACCAGAGAGTCTGTTTGCGCAAGCGCTACAGTACATGCTGAGCCTGTGGGCAGGGCTCACCAGATTCGCGCAAGATCCACGAATTCCCGTCGACAACAACTCGATCGAGCGCGACCTTCGCGGAGTGGTCGTAGGCCGGAAAAATCACTACGGAAGCAAGTCCGTCCTGGGAACGGAAGTAGCGGCCACGATGTACTCACTCATCGAGACAGCCTCCCGCCACGGACTCAATCCGCGAGACTACCTCCGAGCGGTGGCAGAGCACTCCCTTCGCCATTCCGGCGAGCCGCTGCTGCCCGAGCCACTGCGACAAAACTAGAGTCCATCAAGCCTCGCCACAGGTCCCCCCAGCGCCTTCGCGTGGGGTTTGGCGAGGTGCTACAGTACAACCAGTCGCACGTTGGTTGCCGGACGGGTCTTGCAGTCGCTGAGTACACCGGCGAGGGTCTGGAGCGATGAGGTCATATCCACGGCGACGGCGGCATGGGGATGCGGCTGGGACAGTTTGGGCTGCGCTGCTTCTCTCTG
>WBZP01002038.1_pt1 | contig 23873 bp, 14 predicted proteins | sample 5204301 | NCBI WGS metagenome assembly WBZP01 (sample SAMN12412401, study PRJNA552823) | activated sludge metagenome | isolation source: activated sludge from nitrification reactor of wastewater treatment plant... | place: USA: Pennsylvania | collected 2017 | reverse complement strand
CGCTGCGTCCGACCTTGCGATCGGAAAGACATATTGCGAACTTACGTCTAGCTTTTTTGCCTAGTTCCTTAACGAATGCTCTCCCGTTCATCTGAGGCTACTCGCCCTGTCCACCTGTGTCGGTTTGCGGTACGGATGCGCGCATACATAACTGAGAAGCTTTTCCTGGCACCGTGCTCTCTTTTCTTCGCTGGTATTGCTACCAACCACGCCCATTTCCATCGGATACGCGTCATGCGGATTTGCCTACATGACATCCTCAGAAACACGACCCCAATCCAATAAGGGGCAAAAGATACAACGATGCGTCACTCCCTCGAATATGCGCACAGTTCAGGAATATTAACCTGATGTCCATCGACTACGCCTTTCAGCCTCGCCTTAGGACCGACTAACCCTGGGATGATCACCATGGCCCAGGAAACCTCGGACTTTCGATGTGTGAGGATCTCACTCACATTGCGGTTACTCATTCCAACATTCTCACTTCCATGCGCTCCACGGTTGGTCACCCTTCCGCTTCGGTGCACATGGGACGCTCTCCTACCATTCATGAACTTCACAGAAGAGAGTAACACTAGAGATTTCTCTGTGTTACTCACGCGAAGCCCCCAGGCCCCACTTGGATAATCACAGAATCAGCGATCGCGTTTCGCCAATTCGCCGGCCGGCATTGTGATCACCAAGCAAGTGCCTGGAGGTATCTGGAGGAAATTTCTCCTCTGTGAAGTTCATGAATCCGTAGCTTCGGTACTATGCTTAGCCCCGTTACATTGTCGGCGCAGAATCTCTAGATGAGTGAGCTATTACGCACTCTTTAAAGGGTGGCTGCTTCTAAGCCAACCTCCTCAGTGTCTAGGAGTTTCCACTTCCTTTCCCACTTAGCATAGATTTAGGGACCTTAGCTGACGATCTGGGCTGTTTCCCTTTTGTGCTACGAGCTTAGCCCCGTAGTACTGACTGCCCTGCTCGCTATCTCGAGTATTCGGAGTTTGGTTGAGATACCTACGCTTACGCGCGGAATCTCATCCAGTAGCTCTACCCCTCGGATAGATATACGCAGGACGCTAGCCCTCAAGCTATTTCGGAGAGAACCAGCTATTGCCGAGCTCGATTGGAATTTCTCCCCTACACTCAAGTCATCCCCTCGTGTTGCACAGCGAGTGGGTTCGGGCCTCCACGTGGTTTTACCCACGCTTCACCCTGCTCAAGTGTAGCTCGCCCGGCTTCGGGTCTTGTCCATACGATCTATGGAGCATGCACTAAACATCCATTTTCGGCTGCGAACCGAAAACTTCGGCTGCAAATCGTTCAGCCCTCCTCGCCGTAGCTTATTCTTCGCTACGCCTCGTCACGCTTCATGATTTTCGCTCGAATTTTTCGATTCTCGCAACGAAACAGATCCTTAGTGCATGCTCCGGTCGCCCTATTCAGGCTCGCTTTCACTATGTCTCCGGAACTCTTCATCCCTTAGACAAACCGTACAGAACAAACTCGTTGGATCGTGCTGCAAAAAGCACGCCGTCACCGCGTGCGACACGCAATCACCAATTTCCAAATTCCAATTTCCAAACAAATCACAAATTCCAATCTTCAAATTCCAAACTTCCGAATCACAAATTTCATTGAGAGGGCAAACAAGTTTGTTTGCCGAGTGAGAAAAAACCATGAGGCGGAATCGACTGGATTCGAACCAGCGACCCCCAACTAATCAGGTTGGTGCTCTTCCAGCTGCCGTACGTCAGCGCTGAGCTACGATTCCCCTCATGATTCTCGATTTTTCACTCAATGAAATCTGCGAATCGTCTTTTTGGTCATTGATGATCGGTTATTGGTCATTCCTTGGTTATCGGTGCTTGGTCATTGGGAATTCCGTGTCACACACGGCTCCGACTCTTTGTTAGCAGAGAGTTTCAGTTCTATTTCACCTCCCTTTCGGGATGCTTTTCACCTTTCCCTCACGGTACTAGTTCGCTATCGATCTTATGCAATGTTTAGCCTTGGAAGTTAGTGCTCCCAGATTCAAACGGGGTTTCTCCGGCCCCGCCCTACTTAGGAACTGATGCATCAAGTACAAATCGTTTTCGGATACGGGACTATTACCCCCTGTGGTGATTCTTTCCAGAATCTTCTCCTAACGATTGTACTGGACCCCGATCGATCGAGTCCATCAGCCCTGCAACCCCACTCGAGTAAACTCGGTGGTTTAGGCTCTTCCGCGTTCGCTCGCCACTACTGACGGAATCTTTATTAATTTCTTTTCCTCCAGCTACTAAGATGTTTCAATTCACTGGGTTTGCTCGATAGCCCTATGTATTCAGACTATCGTTCCGGTATTGCTACCAGAGGGTTGCCCCATTCGGATATCCTCGGATCACAGCTTGGTTGACAGCTCCCCGGGGCTTTTCGCAGCCTCCTACGTCCTTCATCGCTTGCATAAGTCAAGGCATCCACACTCTGCGTTGGTAACCTGCTTTCATTTGAATGTCCGCCAATACTCTGTTACCAGAATACTCACGGACACTTCAGTTGACGATGAAGAATGTTTGCGCAGACTTCACCGTTTCTTCTATTGCTTGCCATATCGCGCCCCTTGACGAAACACGATACAGCGACCTTACAACGTTGACTTTTGAGTATCCTCGCCCTAGCCCCGCGCATGCGGCACATATTCGGCGTACTCACAAAGACTTCAATGATTGTTAAGAGTTCTTGCGCGGAAAGATGAATCTTGGAGAAACGTTTCTCACCCAAACCTCTCTCTTTCCGAACAAGTCAGTTTTCAAAAAAAAATCCGGTCTTGAGCCGGTACGCTACCCCACTCAATCGATCCGTATTCAGTTGCCGTTGAGTTCCACAGTTGAGTAATGTTTCTGCCGTTTCTAAAGCGGTTTCTCTATCTTATAGAAGCGATCAATTGCTGTCAAGTATCTGACGGAATAGGGTCCGACCGGTGCTACCCGATCGTGAAATCCCTGAAATAAGCCATAGATTTGTCGGCCGTCAAGACTGGTCGAATTTCGTACGGTTTGCTAGTCTGGAGCGTTCATAAATTTTACCCCTATCTGCGTATGCCCGCTCGATTTCTCTGGCTTGTTTTGATTACCACTCTTCTCTACGTGCCAACAACGGCTCACGCGGCTGTTCTCATAAGCGAAGTGCAAGTTGCTGGTGCCAAGGCTGCCGATGAATTTATCGAGCTCTACAACTCGGGTGAAGCATCTGTGAGTCTCTCTGGCTGGAATCTCCGTCGGAAAAGTGCGAGCGACACAACGGCCACCGGTAGTTCGTTGAAGGCTTTCAGCGGTCCAGATACCATCCCCGCTCACAGCTATTTCCTCTGGGCCAATAGCGCCAGTGTATTCAAAGACCACGCCGATACGACGACTGGATCAAGCTTGTCCGACAACAACAGCCTCGCACTCTATGACAAAAGTGGTGTGCTCACCGATTCCCTAACCTGGGGCATCGGACACGCACTCCCTTATTCCCCGACCCAATTCGAAAACCCGACAGCAAAAGAGGGCTTCATCCGCGACATCACAACGCTCACTTGGAGTAAAACGAAAAATCTCACACCGAACAACTCAAAAGGCGAGATATTCCAGGAGGCGGTCAGTACCAACGAGACTGCTCCGAGCCCATACCATGTTCTCATCAATGAAGTCCTGCCGAATCCGAAAGAGAAGGATGATACCGGGGAATTCATCGAGCTCTACAATCCAGGTACAGAACTTATCGATCTGTCCGGTTGGGAAATCCATGATGCCTCACTGACTGGGAAATATATCTTTCCTGGTGGCCGAAGTATTCCTCCCCTCAACCATCTCGTCATCACCGACCAAGAATTCTCGCTCTCGCTCAATAACTCCAATGAAACCCTGTCCCTCTACGACAAAGAGGGACGGCTCGTACACCGCGTGCAGTACGAGAAGACGAAAGAAGGTGTCTCACTCAATCTCGTCGGTGCGACACTCCGAGGCGCACGCAAACCGACACCCGGTAGTGCCAATAGCAAAAATGCTGATCCCGTGACCAAAGAGCGCGTACCCAAGAAAGGCTATCGTAACTTCGCGATCGAATTCCGGGCCCGCGGCAAAGATCAAGACGGTGACAAGCTAAAATTCACCTGGGATTTTGGCGACGGACACAAGAGTTACAAGGAAAACACTTCGCACAAATATGTGAAATCGGGTCGTTACACCATTACCCTGACCACAGATGACGGCATCGACGTCACCACGGAAACCTTTGCGATCAAGATCGAAAAATACCAGGCACCCGAGATCCGCATCACGGCACTCCTCCCGAACCCTAAAGGCACTGATAGCGAGCGAGAATGGATTGAGATTGAAAACCGTGAGAAATATGCTGTTAACCTATCAGGATTTAGCATCGCGACGGGGACAAAGAAGAAATCAATCACCAATCATCCGATCCGCGAGGATTTCATCATCCCAGCAAAAACCGTGAAACGGCTCACGCGTGAACACTCACTGTTCACGCTGGGAAATATCCGCGGTCACGTCGAATTACGCGCGCCCGATGGAAAGGCGCTCCAGCACCTCAAGTATACGTATGAAAAAAGCCTCGCCGACGATGTGGTGCTCAAGAAAGAGAAAGGCCAGTCACTCATCACCGTTACGACAACCGCCGATCGAACTACAGAAGAGACTGTCGAGAATGCAGTGAGACAAGTATCCACAGAGACTGTCGAGACCACACTGGACCACACTGCTGAAGCCCTACCATCGACATCGGCCGACAACACATCGGTCGAAAACGACACTCCATCACCAATCGAGGAAGAAAGCGACGATGTAACCGAGTCTCCTGAACCGACACCTAAGTTTTCTCTCATGTTCCAAAATCTCCGACTTCCTTCTCTCGCGCCCCTCTCCTCCGTATTCCACTTCGATTGGTTTAGCGACACAACTTCCTTCGCCAAATGGCAGGATCACTTGAATACATTCTTGAACGACTGGCTCAACCAGACATCGGTTGCCACGAAAGAATCCGAATGACCGGGGACAACCACTCCGTACTCCACCGTCTTGGTTTACAAGTACCTCTCTCTGCACACCAACGCATGTGTGAGAGTCACTGATACCCTCCCCATGGGGTATTTTCTTCTTTCGCACCCCAATCAACCGGTAGGGCTACTCGCCGGTGCTTGTGAAGAGAAGAGAGAAGTGACCCGTAGTCGAATCGTAGTTCCCGCGAGTGCCATCTGCTGAGTTGTCGTGTCGCAGGACACGGATATTCTGAGTATTTGTCGCACGCGCTAATTGCAATAGTATCAAAATCGCCGCTGGTGAATCCAGGTGGTCGCTCTGAAAGTGAGCGATCTGGCTCAAATCAAAATTTTGCATCGCTTCAAGCGTCTCAGTGTCCTTTTTATCCGCGTCAGTTTTGGAGAGATAGTGAGAGAAATCTACCGAACCAACAACCATTACCTCGCCATCTCCGACGAGTGGTGCCAGGAATTCCACGAGGTGGGCAATCTCTGCTGGAGAGGTATCGTATCGGAGAATAATCGGAACAACCTGGGTGGATGGGAGAAAATGAGCGATATATGGGAGGACACTATAGATGCCATGCTCATTCTTGAATGACTCGGGAGCAGGCTTCACATCCGTTGCATTGATGAGACTCTGTAGCATAGTGCTGTCGGTCGACACCTCGCCATAAGGAGTATCCCAAAGGAATTCCACTGTCTGGACATTGGCCGCACCCGCCTCAGCATGGTTTGGACTAAGGAGAACAATTGTCTTGGGCTGCTTCGGACGGTCCGCAAGAATCAGAAAGAACTCAGCGAGAGACTCGCTCGCGAGGAGATGATGTGGCACGACCCCACCGATGATTCGTTTGGCAGGAAGGCCACTTGTGTCAATGGCGTTCTCCGGCAGTCGAAGCGGCACATCCTCCTCGATGAGTGGTACGTGAAAAGTTTCCGACACAGCCGCTTCCCGACCCGAAGGCCAATGGCGCGGCGTGCGTTTATCGATCAACTCAACAAAGAGCACTACAACAATAACGCCCAGGAGGAGCGTCATGGCGATCGTAAACCTATCTCCTCTCAGAAACATATCTACTCCGTTGACTGACGACTCGCAAGATACACTTTGCCGGCGATCGCAAATGCGACGAGTGTTATGACCGTAACAAGAACTTCGAGCACTCGGTAAAGTTTGGCCATAGAAATGAAGAGTCCATCCTCATCGCTTCCCGCAAATTCTTTCAAACGACTAAAGTCATGCTCGTGAGCCAGAGTGACTTTCTCCGAGGCAGAATAGCCGCTCGCCTCGGGTGCGTACATGAGTGCAGCATGAGCCGGTGGGACATTGAATTCACCAGCATTTATAACCCGAGCGAGATACTGGACATGACCATCCTGGGCACCATACGAATAGCTCGTCATAATAACTCCATCCTCCGTGTATTCATCGATGGATGCATCTTGCTGCCAATACCAATCGAGATTATCATTCATCCCCTCGTTCTTGAATCGTGTGCGGATGGCCACCATGCCGGCCGGGAGATGATCCTCGATTACAAGCCGGTCATCCGAACGCTTTACGCCCGAGACGCGGATGTCAACCTGGACCGTATCACCAAGGGCAAGTGTCGATGATGACGGATGACTCTGGTTGACATAACGACGTTCCACGGAGAGACCGCGATCCGCAGGTTCGAACCGATCAGCCACCCGCATGATGGTCTTTGAAAGGGTCGAGTACACCTCTCCTTCAGTCCGAAGAGCTACGATGGAATCAGGCTTCACGCTCTGCATATCGAGCGGGATCGATACATGGGTGCGTGGTGAATTGATCGTACCGCGTTTCAACTCCTCGCCATCGAGGAAGACGGCATAGGCAGGTTTCAATGTTTCAGGATTGGCACTCCGGTAATGATCGAGCAGTGCTGCCGCAACCTGAACAGTCGCAAAGGTATTTGACCAGTAGCCTGGCTTGCGGTTCACATCGAGATATCGCACGGCACTGGTGATAAATCCCCGATCATACTGGGCAAGCGTGAGTGCACGGATCGCGAGTGCGGTCGATGCGTCCTGGGATGCATAGTATGTCTGGGCACCAGCAGTCCAATATGAATGACCAGCTGCATCCTGTTCGGCCAATGCGACGAGCGTATTGACGCCATTTTTCTCCCAGTCAAGTTCGCCAGCGCGGATATTCGTCATCACAGCCAACGCGAGAATGTTTGGGTCGAGAAGACTGATATCACTCTTCAAAGCCCCCTGCACCCATTCGTTTGGCATGACTCTCATTCCGAGGAGTTGTCGTGCATAGGCGAGAGAAACAAGATGCGTCAAGCTCGCTGTGATCCGTTTCGTCCGCTCCGGCGATGATATCCCCGGTTCGGAAGACTCCTGCCCCTGACCAGTACGTTGATTCACCCACTCTGAGTCAAGATAGCCGCGGACGCGTTCGAGCATTGCATCAATTTTAGCTACCTCCACGCCGAGGGATCGTGCCTGAAGGAGGTACTCGACGACATAAGTAGTGAGATATGGATTCGACTCTCGTCCGTGCCAAAATCCAAAGCTCCCGTTATCGTTCTGGAGTTCGGTCAAATTCTTTATCCCCAACATGAGCATAGCGTCGGTATCCTTGCCCCTAAGTGCGTCAGCGAACAACTCCTTCTCTTTGCGAGCGAGGATGATTGGAACGAAACGGCTCGTCGTCTGTTCCACGCAACCATATGGATAACCGATGAGATGATCCATGGCTGTCGGCAATGTGCCAAGCAGGCTCGAGGCAAGATCAAGCGTAATCGTGCTCGTATCCCGTTCCATATCAGCCGGGAGAGCTAATTGGAATTCTGCAGCACCCATCCCGATTTCAGCCGAGCGGTCGAGAAAACCAGTCCGACGGACCGGAAACACGCTCTCGATGCCGTCAGCATAATCTTTGCCGTATCCCTCAGCCTTGGCCACCACCGTGAAGTGCGCAGCGTTGGTGAGCTTTTCTGGTAAGACGAAAAATGTCAGATTGTCTGCCGAATGCGGTTCAATCGTCAATGTCCGATCAGCTCCATCGACGATACTTCCTGCATCAAATTTCGCATTCACCGCATAGCTGATGCGTTCATCTGTGTTGTTGCTGATAGTCGCGACTGCCTCTACCCGATCGCCAACACGCATCATCTCAGGCAGTGCGGGACGGATGATAGTATTCTTGCTCACCATGATCTCAGCCCGCGCTTGACCGACCTGCGTTGTCATATTCGCCCCGAGTGCCGAAACAACCCAGGTTGTTGTATTATCCGGGAGCTTGAAGGTTACCCGCGCTTTACCATCCTCGCCGAGACGAACTTTCGGATTCCAATAAGCCGTATCCTTGAAAACGGAACGAACGCCGCCGTCTTTATTGTTGTGTACCCACACGCCACCAGCAAAGAATGTGTGGTACCGCTCCACCATCAGGTTGTACACCGTCACATCCTCGCGCTGGAAAGCGATCGTCTCGACCAACACGGCATTTCCAGACGAATCAATGAGTTCGCTCCCGATCTGGATATCACCCGCTGCCTGCCACTGGCCGTCAACAAACATCCGATGTGCGGCCGTGACTCGGAGCATATCATTAATGATGATATATCCGTCCTCCTCAACAGTATGCACCCGACCGACGCGTGCGGGCACGAGCGTCGCATCCGTTTCGTCCGTACGAGTCAGGATCATTTCGCCAGACTGGATATCTCGGATTGACTTCTCGCTACCATCCGCCATGAGCACCAGGGTGTCGCCAGTGAAACAGCCGCCCATCTCTGCGGCATTCGAGGAAAAGAGAATGCCCTGGAGTGAATGAGCATCACGCGTATTGTTGTACCGCTTCGACCAAAATGTCTTGAAGATATCGCCCGGCCCCTGGTCCATCAATTCGAAGAGTGCTTTATCAATCGTCCAAACGCCGATCTCACCGTCTACTGGCTTCCCTTTATAGTCAGTACCGACGACTTCAAGCGAGACGGTCTCGCCAGGGAGGTAATGTTCCTTGTCAGGGTTAAGCTCTAATTTTATCCGCTTTGACTCGGCACTCACTGCGATTTCAGTTGATGCCGTATCGATTCCCGTCCGAGAAAAAATAGTCGACGCAATAAATATATTCGGCATATCGGTCTCGACAAGCGGGAGCACTACGGTTCGGGTATTTCCATGAAGCTCCACGACTTTCGTCCGATGGATACCATCACGCCCAAACGTTATCCAGACATCACGGTCAGGAAGTGTCGATGAAATCGTCAGCCGCACCTCTTCATCAGGCCGGTACTGCTCCTTTTCCGTTTTGATACTGAGTACGGGAGTACGATCGCTCTCATTCCCCTCAAAATAATATCCTTCGCGATCAGCCACCCAGAGCCAAAGATTGCGTGTCGTGGTATTCCCACGATCATCCGTGCCGTGCACCTCGAATTCATAACTACCTGTCTCAGGCGGGGTAAACTTCAGCACCGCCTTGCCCTCATCATCAGTAACAATGGGAACTGGATCAAGCGTCCGATTCTCCTCGCGATAGTAGGGGTACTTTTCATTGGGTCGATCTTCACGAATCCAGCGACGGAGCTTTACCTTCGCCTCCAGCTCTTTCCCAGCAATTGTGACCCCATCACGATTGGGTACGAGGATGAGCGGGATCGATGCTTCCTGACCTTGTCTCATACCATACGCATAATCCGTCCGATAGATAGAGAAGTCCGCTGGCATGACGAGCACGTTTTGGCTCTCGAAAACAGGATTCTGAGCACTATCGGTGCCCGACACTTCGATCCGGTAGACCTGAGGCAAGAATTTCTCGTGACTCTCGGCTACGATCTCAACCGTCGCCTGACCATTCGCATCTAGCACCGCTACACCCTCTTGGACCGGTGACCCATAGCCATAGCCGTACCGGTAGCCATCATTTTCGCTTTCTGGAGAGTAATACTCGTAATCATAGTAGGTCCCTGCCGTGACCGCATACGAAACCTGCTTGCCCGCGAGCGGCTCGCCAGAAAACAGGCTGCCCGATAAGGTTGCTTTCATCGTATCCCCGACGATGAATCGATCATGCTCGACAATGACATCGAGACCGAATTCCGGCTTGCGGTAATTATCGACCATAAATCCGACCGAGCTCTGATTCGACGAATACCCGTAGCTGTACTCACTATTTCCCCCATACTCCGGATACGAAACCAGGAGTGTATAGTAGCTACCTGCCTGCAAGTCCTTCGGCAAAACAGCACTCCCGTCAAAAGTCCCATTACCCGACAAGGAATAGTTCTTTTCTACCACCACCGTCTCCTCTTCGCCCCAGCCAGAAAAAATCTTCACCCGCGCTTGACCCTGGGCCGGACGGTAGCGAGCGTCATCGTCCTCACGAGCGAATGCCTTGAAATAAACCGTGTCCCCCGGCTGATAAAGTGAACGATCGGTATAGAGATAGGACTGTACGCCATTCTTCCTTGGTATAAACTGACCGCCGCCCCACCACCAGCCAGATGAGGTCGGCTGCGGCGTATGCGCCGCATAGTTGAGTGGGATGAACGCCGTTTCACCGAGCGCATGCACGATAGCGATGTCTCCACGCGATTTCTCATCGATTCGGCCAACACCATCTTCGTCGATCGCAGAGCGACTGAAACTGTCCTGCTTCTTTTCGAGACTATAGCCGACCACCTCACCACTCTCGACATGCTTCCCCGTCCGGCTGTCGACTGTCCAGATTGCCAGATTCGGCCCCTCCTCTTTAGCCTGAGCAACGATATTGCTCACGACGATGATTGCCTCCGCCCGATCAGTCCCTGTCATTCCCTCGAGGTAATAGATACCGGACTCTGCGATCGGGAGCGAGACCCGCGTTCGCACCTCCCCATCTTCCACTGTCCGGGAGAAATGCGACACCTCGTCGAGCCGATTTGTCTTCACCTTAAATGGCACGATAACTTCGTAGTTCTTCTCTTGTCCTTTCTCATAGATGAGCGCATCGAGAAATTGATCCTCACTCATGCGATAGAGATGCATATCCACCGACTGCCCAGAAAAAGCCGTCCCGAGCCACACGATCTGCTCTTCGGCGAGCGTCCGTGCGATCACTCCGCCGAACTCATGCCCCTTCTCATCGACGAAAAACGCGAGGATAGGTTTCTTCTGTTGTGTTTCGTCGGCACTCCCCATCGACGACTGAATCATGAACACACAACAAAAAAGACTCACGAGGAGCGAGACCTGCTTCACACGCAATTGAAAGCGCATAGATAATAGATACGATTACACCTCTATAGTAGCCCTCCGGCTTCACTCCGACAAATTGGCCACAACACCCCTGAGATATCAAAGATAATGTTTCATATCCGCCTGTATGACCAGGGGGATATTTCTTTCCCTGCACAGTATCGCGACATGCGAGTTGATAGAACCATTGATACACAGGATCCCACAAATGGCGTCAATATTTCTCCCTATATCCGGATAGAGATAATCACAGAGCACCACAACGCCATCCGGTATCTCCACTCCCTCCCTATACGTGAAGAGCTTTGTCTTATCGAATTCCCCTGGAACAACCTGCAGTCCGAAGCTGTCTCTCCTCCTGATCGTCTGCCACACCGCTCGCTCCTGATCCAATTCGATGACCGAATCTAGTTGTCCATCATATGGAAATCGTCTGATATCGATTCCTAAGGAACTTTCCCTAGCCAACAGCAGATCAATCCTCTGCCGATATTCCTCCCGGATATCGAAGAACTCTTTCTTCTTCAAAAGCGTATACGCCATGCTCGATAAGATACTTCTCTCAAAAAGCTCCTCGAGTGGCGCATCCTTTACCACTCCATCCCTCACTCGTTTCTGTTCGCGATGAAAAACTAGGGCAAATTTCAGCAAATCAAGCCGCTGTAGCCTAGTCGATTTGATAAAGTGTTCTGAGACAAAATATTGGGACCCAACATTTATCACGTCTCTCACGGACATATCCACACTCTTGTGGAAGTATTTTTCCAGAACGGTAGCAAGTGAACGCGTGTAAAACGACACGAAGACGCTATCGTGCTTCTTATGCTCGCCAATCACCTGAGCCAAGTCATTTTCAATCCACTTTCCAGAGACTGAATCCTGCAAACTCATCTGTAAGGCTATCATTTCACGATCAGTGTCAAACGCGCTCGTTATCGGACGAACCTGGACAAATGTCGGGTTTTCAATGCCAATAAACTCCACATCGCTTGAACCGAACTGCTGATAAATTTTCAACAATTCTTCTTGAAGTTTCTCATACCGAGAACCCTGTTTCGTCGGCAAGATTGCCACAAATGGCCGAATCTTTCCGGCTGTTACGCCTTCGGGATACGAACTGTACTCGATATAGAAGTAGTCCGTATCAAAACAAAAAGCGACCCCACTGATCCCTTGCCTATATTCCTGAATGATCACCTCAATCGCTGCTGCATTTTGGAAAATACGCCCCACTGCCCCAGCTACATCCCCTCTCGAAACCGGACCGATCGTGATGAATTGTCCCGCATGGGAAGACTGCTCTTGGTCCTCAGTTGTGCTCACGCCCCGAACAATATACTGCTCCCACTTTGGTATTTGATCCACGTTGAAGACATCCTGTCTCGCCAGTCGAACAAACGCCGGAACCAAAACATATGAACTCAATTTTTCCAATCGTGTTCCCTTTGTTTCCATACCTTTGTTTCCATAAGAGATCCTAGTGAAAGCAGCTGAGTCCCGTAAAACGACCGAGGAATGCATGTCCTCGCTTTTCAAGTTCGATACCGGTGACGCGAGCGTCAAAACAATTCACATATCCGTCGCACACGGTAACCACACTCGCTCCCTGCGGTACCTCGGCAAAGGCGTTCTCTAGTCCTGAAGACGGTGTGTACAACATCGGGATACTAACACTCTCGAGTATATGAAAGTGTTCATATCGGCCTGGCTCTCGGCTATCAACCACAAAAGTCCCTCTTTTCATTTCATGTCGCATTTCATCACAACTCAGGAGACGGCTGTATTGCCGATCGCTATAGGTCTGTTTTATCGATATTCTGCCATCCCATAGACCACCACTTTCCGCCCAACCCTGTGCACCATCATCCACATACCGCGCGTCAATCTCCTTTGATCGCAAGAATTCCGCAACTTCTTTCCCTCGGATGCCCGACCAGCAGAGGACGATCACTGTTTTTTCAGCATCGAGATCGATCCATTTCCCCGCCTTGAGATCAGCGATACGAATATGCATACTATTTGGGAATCTTCCATTTTCATACTCGACGTCTTCTCGCGCATCGAGCACTACCATATCAGCTATCTGGCCACTGTCGAGCAGCCCCTGCAACTCGGCATTGGCAATAACCACATCACTTTCTTGGATTCGTTTCTGCTTTTCCTCATCCAACTTGAGCGAACGCACTTGTGAAGTATTGATACCTGTATAGATCCCGTCCCTCTTATTCAGTGTCATAAGTACGCCATATCGGTCGCATAACTGATGAACCTCACACAAAACAAGTTCAAGTGAATACATACCCTCATCAACGACAGTGAGCTTATCGAGCGAAATACTCGACACACTCCCGTACCACTGATCAAATTTTTCCCGAGATACCTTGTGATGGGAGAGTTCAAACGCTTCCCCTAGACGCCCATGGGCGATGTGCTCATAGTACCGCTCGATAAGTTCTACCCCAGGATCGGAAATCACGCCAATCTTTGAGGTAAACTTCTCATTTCCATTCACCCCTACCTGCTCACTGCCAAAGACAAGTTTGTCGCTTTCTGATCCCTCTGTAGGAAATAGCATGTCCTGCTGTCGTAACTGTACTACGAGACTCTCTGCTCGGTATTCCTGATAGCCTAGAGCACAGAGTGATACCAGAACAATCAGAGCTACAGGAACGCCAATTATCAGAATCATTAAGTGCTTTTTTGAATGGGCAAACAGCGTCTGAAGATGTCGACGCATCGTGGCGAATACCCCCAAGACAAATACGAGTCCGATAGAAATCCACTGGGCGAGGGAAGTACCTATACCCATTAGGAGATCCGGCGAGGGAACCGCCTGTGACACACGGGGGGAAGACAAAGCTAAAATAAACAAAAAAATACAGAACAAACGATACGTTCGGTTGATATGCATAAGTGTCTGTCTGCACACTACCAAATCAGTAAAACCACGTCCATAATCGATAAGGACGATAGCAAACTGTGCGACTGGCTGAACCAGACATCGGTTGCCACTACGGGATCAGAGTAGTGCCTGTTTTCGAAGTCCCGGTCTTCTCCGGTGCGGGAGTGACCATGACTGTGGGTGTTTCGACCACCGTCACAGGCTCGACCATGGCGACACCTGTTGAAGCCGCAGCCGCCGGAGTAACTGGGAGGGTAGTCACGACCGTACCCGGAGTCGCGGTTGCGAGGTCAAAAGTCTGATCGTAGAGTGTCCGATAGACAACAATATAGGCCAATGAAACAACTGGGACAGCAACAATGAGACCAACCAGCAAGGCGAGCAATCCGAGTAAAACGACGCCAAACGAAGCGACACTGAATCCGATAAGGGACCATTTCACACCCTCCGTCAGTTGTCCGCTCGCTTTCAGCGCATCAAAGGCATCAAACTTCTTGTCAGCGATGAGAAAACAATAGAAATTGTACTTTATCGCGAGGTATATCCCTGGTATGACGAAGACCAGGAGGCCAAGGGTAACGATGAGAATGTAGAGGATGGAGGCACCGATATACGCCGGCATCTCATCGTGCCAGACAAATAGGTCGCGCCACGCAGGCTTCACGCCGTCGAAAAGGCGGATGATGATGACGAGAAAATTGTAGTTCAGCCAAATGCGGAGGAGAATCCCAATGAGGACAAGCAGGCTCGCGGTCGGTTCGATGTCTCTATACAAACCTTCGGCCAGTCCACTAAAGAGACTACTCAGACAGATGATGATCGCGTAACTCGCTAGGAGGAAGAACCAATGCTCCTTCAATTTTCCCCACCCAGCACGGAACGCCTCCGCATAGGAAAAATTCTTGTTCGTCATAGATTTATTGGATTGTATCTTTGCCTACTTGATACGGAGTAGAGAGCACCTTCCCAGCCAGAACGAGTGTAGGTAAAGGATTCCTGTCAAACCCCAAGCAATGTAATGAGCGGGTAACGAGAATCGAACTCGTCGCTTAACCTTGGGAAGGTCACGTATTACCACTATACTATACCCGCTGATTGGGAACTCGAGAATTCGTTTGTACTGCTCACTCAGGACTGTGACTCCCTGCCACTAAATATCCCCACCGAAAACACTTCGCCCGCCAGAGAGTGACGGCACCTATCAGACTGATTGTACGACGCTACAGGTAGGCTCATCCGCCTGATTCGACCACACACGCACTCCTCTGCCGCCTCGTCGCTTCATGAATGGTGAAACATCATCTTTATACCGTATCGAGCGAGGCAAATCAAGCGTTCGTCAAAGCTCAGTCTTCCTGGTATCATACCAAGGTCTACAATAAAAATTCATTCTCAGCAATCATGCCAACCTGGTTCACCTGGAAACGTTTCTTTGTCGTTTTCTTCCTCGTCATCGTCATCGCAGGCGGGGTGTTTGCATTTCTTGTAAAGGACCATAAGCAAGAATTCGCACTCAGTAGCCTCTCTGTTATCTCCAAAGTTTCCAAATTACTTCCCTTGGAAACCGACACGAAGAAGGAAATTGCCGCCGTGAATCAACTCGCTGATGCGCTTCTGAAAAAGGACGGGGTTCAACGTACCTATCTCGTCTTGCTCCAAAACAACTACGAGCTCCGGCCCGGTGGAGGCTTCCTCGGACAATACGCCATCGTGAAAGTAAAGGATGGTCAAGTCCTCTCGACCTTCGTCGAAGATGCAAATCTCCTCGACCAGCGCATCACGGTGAAGATCACCCCACCCTATCCCCTCACCCGGAAACTCCAGTTGAAGCGTTGGAAAATGCGTGACTCAAATTTTTCGCCAGACTTCCCGACCAATGCCGCCAAAGCAGAATACTTCTATCGGCTCGCGGGTGGTGGCCAGAAATTCGATGGTGTCATCGCCATCAATGCCAATGTATTCGACCATGCGCTCGCGATCACCGGACCGATCACCCCACCCGGCTATTCTACAACGTTCACGGCCGATGGGGGTGCGTTGAAACTTGAAGAGGTCGTCGAGAAGGCCTACCTCGGTGATGATGTCGCCGCTGAACTGAAGCAAAACCGTAAGGCTATCATGAAGGTCCTCGCCACCGAGATGGTGAAACGCCTCGCAACCGTCGACAACATACCCAAGATGATCGAGTTTGCCCATCGCGAGCTCGGCGAAAAGAACGTGATGCTTTTTTTCAAAGACCCAACACTCCAGAACATCGTCACCGGCGTGAAGTGGGATGGGACAGTCAATACGGATTGGAACAATGATTATCTGATGCTTGTCGATGCAAACTTGGGTGCACTGAAGAGCGACTATTTCGTCAGTCGATCAGTGAACTACGAAATCGACTTCACCGGTGAAAAACCCATCGCCACACTCACCCACACCTACAAACATCGCGCGACCTATGGTGATTGGCGGACGAGCGACTATCACTCATATCTCCGCGCCTATGTTCCGAAAGGATCCACTCTCCTCGAACGCCAGCTCGTCAGCTACCCCTTGACCGATGAAGCCTTCAATAAGACGTATTTCGGTGTCTTCGTCGATGCGGTCATGAACCATGAGACCCCAGGGATGATCAAATATACCCTCCCCGATACCGTGAAAGAAGAGGGGTATCAGCTCATGCTCCAAAAGCAGTCCGGTGTCGGCACTATCCCCGTCACCGTGACCATCAGGAAGAAAGACGGAACGGTCGTGACCCAATCAGTCGACCTGAAGAAAGACATTATTCTCTCCTTCCAGGAAGTTGAGGAAAGGAAATAGGCTCGGATACTGGGATGAGGCCAGGTATCAGCCGTCCCCCATGGGTGGCTTTCCTTTGCAGAAATGGCTGGTTCCGGCTAAGATAGAGAGCGTTATGGCTGAAGCAAACCCTGAAAAACCTACTCCCGAACTCGCCGAGTTCGATCATCGCCGGCTCGGCCAAGAGCTCGGTCTCTTTACCTTTTCTGATCTTGTCGGCTCCGGCCTCCCGCTCTGGCTCCCGAAAGGGGCGACGGTCCGTCGTATCCTAGAACGCTTCATCGTCGATACTGAGATTGCGTGGGGCTATTCCCATGTCTACACGCCCGACATCGCCAAACTCGACCTCTACAAAACCTCGGGTCATTACCCGTACTACAAGGATTCGATGTACGCGCCGATCTCGATCGACGACCATGAGTTCATGCTCCGACCGATGACCTGTCCGCACCACTTCCAGCTCTATGCTGACCGGCCACGGAGCTACCGAGAGCTCCCCATGCGAATCGCTGAACTCGCGAAACTCTACCGTTACGAGGGATCGGGTGAACTCTCTGGACTCGTTCGCGTGCGGAGTTTCTGCCTCGCTGACGCTCATATCGTCTGTACCGATAAAGATCAGGCCGCTCTCGAGATTGGGAAGGCACTCGACCTCATCGAACACATCGCTATCATCTTCGGACTCACGCTCGGAAAAAACTACTCATACCGCCTCTCGCTTGGCGACAGAAAGGATGACAAGAAATACTACAAAAACGACGCTGCTTGGGACGAGGGCGAGTCTATGCTCCGCGAAGTCCTGACGAAGCGCGGCGGAGCATTCGTCGAAGCCGAAGGTGAAGCTGCATTCTACGGACCGAAGATCGATATCCAAATGGTCGACGCCCGTGGCAAAGAAAACACCGCGTTCACCGTCCAGTATGATTTCTGCATGCCAGACCGTTTCAATCTGACCTATATCGCCTCTGACGGAACAGAACAACGTCCTGTTGTTGTCCACCGGTCGTCCATCGGCGCGATTGAGCGTGTCATCGCCTTCCTCATCGAACATTACAAAGGAGCGTTCCCGCTTTGGCTCGCCCCGATCCAAGTGAAAGTCCTCCCAATCGGCGAAAAGCATGTTGAATATGCTGAATCCGTTGTTACCGAACTCATGCAGTCTGGTATCCGCACCGAACTCGATCAGTCCGATGAATCACTCGGGAAAAAGGTCCGTAACGCAAAAGTTGAAAAGGTACCCTATTTCCTCGTCCTGGGTGATCAGGAGGTTGCAGCCGAGACACTCAGTGTCGAACATCGATCCGTTGGCAAGATTGGTTCACTCTCCCTCTCTGACTTCCTCAAGCGACTTCAAGCTGAAGTGGCTGCAAAACAATAAATCTCTTCTCTTCACTTCTTCCTCCCTAAATTCTTTATTCTCATCCCCTATGTTCTGGCTCTTTGGTGGTGACGACAGTAGAAAGGTAACTCGCGAGGAGTTCCGAGAATCCGTCATCCCCAGGCTCCGCGACCGCGGTTTGTCCGAAGATGATATCCGTTATGTCCGAGCCGTACTCGATGGTGACCTGAATGAGGATGGGATGCAACGCGGGATATCAGATAAAGAAATCGACCGACTCGTTGAGAACTTGAAAATGAACGCCCCTGATCACTTCTCCGATGAAAATTTGAAACGGGTTGAGGAAGAGCTCCGTCGCAAACTGTAGCAAACACAATAAGACCCTCGAGGATACTATCACATATTCTTGGGGGTTTTTCGTTCCTACCCTTATACCCACCGAACACTATGGACAGACACCGATGCCCCACCGTCCTCTGAGCTCTGCCTTTGCCTGACGCTCAGCTTCATCGAGTATTGCTTGATGTGCCGTATCTGGTCGATAGCTGACTGATTCAGCGTATCCCTCGCGAACAATGAACTCATTGATAAACACGTCACCGAGATAGGCGTAGCGGAGCAACCGGGCGTATCGGTCGCGGTCTGTCCGATCACGTTCAAGCCTCACCGCCTTCCCCTCAATGAGAGTCTTCAAATATTCGCGTGACTCGACCGCATAGCACTCAACTGGTGTATTCGGTTTCACGCTCTCAGGCGTATCGATGCCGATGAGCCGCACCCGTTCCCCACCCTCAATTTCAAAGGTATCGCCATCGATCACACGAGTGACCCGAACCTCGACTGTGCTCGTTGATATCGTATCCGGGATATGCCACTCCCAAAGAGTACCGGTTTCTCCCTGATACCAGAGTGCGACAAAGAGAAGTCCTGTAAGTAAGACTTGATACATTTTCTTGCCAAGTATGTGTCGCAGTGCGATCATATCGCCTTGCCTCGGGCCGTCTCAAAGTGACGGACAGAGTAGTGTTTCACACATTCGGTCGCAATGAAGTAGAGTCCGGCGAGTACCATCACCACCATGAAGATACGCCCGCTCTCCGAGGAGAAATGCAACACCTCCCGACCCACCCTCGTGTCTACGACTCCGAAGGCCGCCACGAGTGCGAGGACAGAAAGTCCGATGAGCACCCACGAGGGTCGACGGGCTAAGAGGAAGAATGATTTGGTCCTGAGCGAAAATATGAGAATAATTTCCGTCACGAGTGAGAGCATGAACCAGGCCGTTTGGAGTGCAGACGAACCCTCTCGATAGAACATCGCAAAGAGCGCAAAGTCGAAGAGTGAACTGACAAAACCGAAGAAGATCGTCATGAGCACCACCGAACCAACTTGATAGGAACGCGGATTTGCGAGTTCCTCCTGGTCGACATTGTCAGTTGCAACGGCAATCATTGGAAAATCCGAAAGGAGATTGAGGAGGAGAATCTGAATCGGCAAAAGCGGCACAAACGGGAGAAACAAGGATGCGAGTGCCACTGAATAGAAATTACCGAAATTCGAGGTCAATGTGATGCGGAGATACTTCAGGATATTGGCGAAAATAATACGACCTTCACGCACACCTTCGATGACGGTCCCGAGATTGTGCTGGAGCAGCACGATATCAGCTGCTTCTTTGGCGATATCAGCTGCTCCCTGTACCACGAGACCAACATTGGCGAGCTTCAGCGCGGGCGCATCATTGATGCCCTCACCGAGAAATCCCACCTCGTGCTTCTCCTGCAGCAGTCCGATGATGAGATGTTTCTGGGCAGGTGAAACCCGAGCAAAGACATGACAGTGTTCGACCCGTTCACGCTGGAGTGCAGCTGGCAGTGCCTCTAGTTCGGTACCTGTGATGACTTCACTCGGATCTTGTGCAAGGCCTACTGCCTGAGCGACGGCACCCGCGACATCACGGCTATCGCCAGTCACGATCTTCACGGCGATGCCGAGCGCACGAGCATCAAGAATCGTCTTTGCGGCAGACTTCTTCAGCGGATCAAGGAAGGCAATCATCCCGACGTATTCGAGATCTTCTTCTGCTACAGCAGTGATCGTATGCTTCCTCGGCGATAACCGCATCGCGACGGCGAGCACACGCTTCCCCTCTTTCCCTGCTGCATCCCCCCAACTGATCAGACGGGCACGCTCGGCCTCCGAAAGTCTGGTGCAGCGATGAATAATCTCTTCGAATGCACCTCGCACGATCAAGGTCGTCTTGTGTTCCAATTGGACCAGGACACTATTGCGACGTCGACCAGGATCAAAGGGTAAGGCATCCATCCGGGCAATACCAGCCACGCGAACTTTCTCCGCATCAGAAAGCGCGTGCCACAAAGCCAGATCGAACGGATCGTGCAGGAGCGAACGATTGAGCGGCGTCTGAACCGAAGCGATACTTGCCAGACGGAGACAGAAATCCTTGTCTTCAGACTGAACATCCGCCACCGCCAGAGCATTCTCCGTCAACGTCCCGGTCTTGTCCGTACACAGAACACTGATACTACCAAGATCTTCGATCGCCGAGAGACGCTTCACGACGACCTTTTTCCGTGCCAGCCGAATCGATCCCCGCGAGAGTGTCACGGTTGTGATGACCGGCAGTGCTTCAGGAATGACCGAGACGGCTAATGCTAATGAAAAGACGAGGAGCTCCGCAATATTCGTCTCGCCTCGACGAAGGACAATATTGGCAATAAAGATAAAGAAGAGTGTCCCGGCAACCAACCGCAAGATAAAACGGCTGAAATGATTGATCCCCTTCTCGAATGTCGTCTCGTGGCGCGGTTCCTCGGTCATGGTTGCGATGCCACCAAGCGAGGTTGCTTTGCCTGTTGCAATGACGACACTCTCACCCCGACCAGAGGTAACCACAGTTCCAGCAAATCCAATATTCGCCGCTTCTGGCTGTTCGCTTTTCGGGAACACTAATGGTCCATGGGTCTTGGTGACCGGAATTGACTCACCGCTCATCACACTCTCATCGATCATGAGAGCCGTCGAATTGATGAAGCGAACATCAGCCGCCAATCGATCGCCCGCTGCAACAAGCACGATATCACCCGGGACAATATTCTCATTCTCGACCGAGATAATCTCGCCGCCCCGCCTCACTCGTACATGCGAGACAAGGTATCGGCGAAGCAGCCGGATACTCTGTTCGGAGTGATACTCCTGATAACTCTCGAGAGCAACATTGATAAAGATAAAAATGAGTATCAATGCCGCCTCGATCCGCTCACCAAGAATGAATGAGAGAAGAGCGGCTGCCAGTAAGAGGTAGAGAAAAGACGAGCGGAAGCGCCGCTTGAACATCGCGGGCCACGGTGAAACCTCATCAGTTAGGCGATTCGGACCGTATTCGCTGAGTCGCTCGCGCACCTCTGCCTGGGACAAGCCACTCTTTCGAGAACCGAGCTCAACGACGACATCTTCCGGCTCCGGCAAAGCCATCTTTTTCCATTGCATACTACATCATTCGCCGGCCGACACCTCTCTCAAAGTATCAACCGCCATCATGTTTTTATCTTTCTCTTTGAGCCTCTGTCTTTCTGTGCGAACTGTAGACCACATCACTCTATCGCGAAGCATAAAAGCGTTTCCGATTCGCCGCTTCCTGGAGCGCGAGTACAGCTTCGAAACTATCGGTTGCGACCACCTTGTTCTTGCGTTCATGACCGCATGTTCGGCAATGATGGAGGATTTTCCAGCTCTGACCGAACGGTTCAATTCCGATAGGTTCCATCAGCCCACCACAGCCCGCCGTCCGATCTCCAGGATGGATATCGACATGCTGACTGTAGAGACAACGCGGGCAATGATTGGTGAATCCATTGCCGATGACCTCGAACGAACAGTGAGCACAGCTGAAATCCTCCGCACGTCTCTGAAATCGCCTAGTTTGGAGAGCTTCGTCCATGTCTATCAGTATACCATCCGCTCTCCAACCAAGGTGAACATTTGCGCTCCAGCGTCACTATTCTTTATTTCAAAATCGCGTTGATTGCATCTTCATCCTGACAATTATATTTGCGATGAGCAGAATAATACCGTTTCTTCGGACCATAGCAACCATTGTTCTCCCGATGGAGCGTCGCCATGAGCGGCAGAAGGAATCCAACCCGTTCCCGCTGAAATCGAGTGTGTAACTGTTCCATCGTCTTGGCCCGCCGATCCTGACTCATCCGGGTAAAGACGCTCATATCATCCCCAATTTTCCCGCTCCAATCAAAATGGACAAAAACATTTTTCGCCTTATCCTTGTAATCTGGATGCCAGAGGAGTGCCCAGCACCAGTCCCCTGGTTCTTGCCACCAGCGGCTATGACACGGGTTGTCCTGAACTTCACCGGCACTATCAATCCCTACTCCGCCTTCAATGAAATCAAAATAGCCAAGGTAGGTTGGATCGACGATATCGTTCGTCTGTGCCCCGATGATGATCTCCATCCCACGGAACTCCGCATATTCACGCATTCCGCGAATGATGTCTGGGATAATCGCCTGCGATAAATCGCTCTTCTCCTGATAAAATATCTGCCCAAACAAAAAACTCTGAATCCCCATATCCATCGCTCGCTCAGTGATGAATTTCAGGTACTTTCGATACTCGGGACGCTCAAACGATGGTTTGCACGTGTGTTCACCCCAATCATTCTTCGTTCCATTCCGACACATCTCCTTGAACTCGAACTCGCGTTCCTCAGCCGGGAAATAATAATCTTCATTCGTTGCAATCGCCTCTGCGATGAACATGCCGTACACGATATCCTCCCGTTCTATTTTTGAGACGATCTTCCTCGCCAACTTGAAGTCTGGCGGCTTGAGCCATGTTTCGAGCGCCCGATGCAAGTAGTAACACTCGGATCGATTGACAAGCGCGATGGCACTGTTGATATCGTCCCCATACCCCGACAGGAAACCATCCGCCACGCAACCCTTGTACTTCATCTGATCCATCGATGGTGGCGGGGGCGGAGGGAGTGGAGGGAGCTCCAATAGTTCCTCGATCGGTTTTTCGGCCTCTTCAGCTTCCAAAGCCGCCTCATCCCACACCACAGCCGGATTTACCCACTCAGATAGAGGCTGCGGATTTGGCACAACTCCTTCTGTCGGGGCCGTCTTCGGTCGCATGAAGAGATAGGTCCCACCCAAAGCGAAGGCAATGATGAGAACACTGATAAGCACGTGGAAGGAGATGAAACGCTGCTCCTTCGGTTCAAATTTTTGACGAAAGGCAAGCATATTGGTCCCACTAGTATACCATCACCCCAATGCATTGATGTAATGGTGTACCACGCAAACAAAGAAGCCTCGAGTGAGGCAATCATGCTGAGCGAGAGACGGGAATCGAACCCGCGTAGTCAGCTTGGAAGGCTGATGCACTACCATTGTGCTACTCTCGCTTTTCAATCGGTTACATTGTACCCACCTACATCGTATACATGGAGCGTTTCGGATGGACTCCTCTCGCGATCAGTCTACTTCACAACCTGCGTTACGGACGTCATACCCGTGAAAGGATCATTCACGCAACGGTCCTTCGGAATTCCCATATCTCCGAGCATC
>WBZP01002037.1_pt1 | contig 23874 bp, 24 predicted proteins | sample 5204301 | NCBI WGS metagenome assembly WBZP01 (sample SAMN12412401, study PRJNA552823) | activated sludge metagenome | isolation source: activated sludge from nitrification reactor of wastewater treatment plant... | place: USA: Pennsylvania | collected 2017 | reverse complement strand
CGATGCCGCCGGCGGCTCCGGTGACGACCACGGCACGGGTCACCTCGCCAACTCCTCGATGAGGAAGTCGACAGCGGCAGCGCTGGCCCGGGCAACGCCTTCCCGGGTATTCGACGCATTGTGCGCACCCAGCACGACGTTCGGCAGCGCCCGAAGCTCGCTGTCCATCGGCAGCGGTTCCACCTCGAACACGTCGAGTCCGGCGCCGGCCAGGCGCCCCGCCTTCAGTGCCGCGATCAGATCGGCCTCGACCACCACCGGACCCCGCGCCACGTTCACCAGGTAGGCGTCCGGACGTGCGAGTGCCAAACGATCGGCATCGATCAGATGGACGGTATCCGGTGTCAGCGGGCAGGCCAGCACGATGAATCCGGACGTGGACATCAGCTCGTCGAGTGGGACCATCGCCACGTCGGGCGCGGGGTTCTCGACGAACGGATCGAAAGCGACCACGTCCATGCCGAATCCTCTTCCGCGGGTGGCGATCTCGCGGCCAATCGAGCCGAAGCCGACGATCCCCAGCCGGGCGCCGGCCAACGTGACCCCCTCCCGCTTGGGCCATTCGCCGCGCCGCACCGCGGCATCGACGACGATGTGGCCGCGCGCGAGGTTCAGGATGTAGCCGAACGCCGAGTCGGCGACCTCGTAACCGAAGACGCCCGGGGTGTTGCGCACCGTGACGGCGTGTTCGCGGGCCGCCTCGTGATCGACGGAGTCCATCCCGATGCCCCAGCGGATCAGCACCTTGAGGTCGTCGGCCCCGTCGAAGAACTCACGATCGAGCTCGTCGTCCCCGGCGATGATCCCCACCATCCGCGGGCCGTACTCGAGGAGTTCGGCCGCGGTGAACTGTTGGCGCGCACCGAGATCCGGCGCGACCACCTCATAGCCGAGCTTTTCGATGCGGTCCCGGTGGCGCGGCAGTTCGACTTGCATCTGCCGGCAGGTCACCAGGATCTGTGGCGCACTCACGTGGTGATCTCGCTGCGCTCGGCAATCGCGGCCGCCAGGGCGAAGTCCTCTTCGGTGTCGATGTCCACCGCCTCCAGGGGCGCCATCTCGACCATGCGCGGCCGGGCGCCGATCCGATTTCCGCGCCGCCGCAACAACTCCGGGGTGAAGATGAAGAAGCAGGAGTTCTCGATGAACAGCGGTGCGAGGTCCTGGGTTCGCAGCAACACCGACGGATCATGGTTGACCGGGCGCGTCTCGGCGTCCCACAGCCGGGCCTGCAGCCGCGTGACACTGAACACCGAATCGAAGTCATGGCCGGGCTGGGTGAACAGATTCAGTGCGTGCGAGACGGTTTCGGCCTTGAGGAACGGATTCGTCGAATGCGTCTGCAGCACGATGTCTGCTTCCACCTGGCCCAGCGTGTTGAGCAGGACATCATTCATCGCGATGGCGCCGTCGCGCAGGTGTTCGGGACGAAGCAGAACCTGCACCCGGGGGAAGTGTTCGGCGCAGTCGCCGATGATGAAGTCGCTGTCGGTGTCGATCACGACCTGATCGATTTCGGGCACCGCGCTCAACGTCCGAACGACGTGGTGGTACAGCGGAATTCCGGCCAACGGCCGGTAGTTCTTCCCCGGCACGCGCTCGCTGTTGTGGCGCATGGGTACGACGGCGACGGTGCGGGTCATGGTTCCCTACTGATTGGACTGGGCTTCTTCGGAATACACGATCTTGCGCCCGGGCTCGGGCGGTAGCTCGTGGCTCTGCTTGTCAGCGGGATAGTAGAAGCGCTCCAGCAGCCGGGCCGAGGCATTGTCGGGCTTGCGGAAACCCTCCCAGGCGCCGAGGAACTGGGCGGATCGGAACAGCGGAATGCTCAGCGCGTTGTCGCGCAGGCGCCCGGCCTTGGCCGCGTCCAGGTAGTCACCGGCGATGTTGGACAGAGCCAGCCGCACCGCCCGGGGTACGGACATCTTCGTGCCGTCCTCGATGCGGGCATAGGCCATCGCCTCGCGCCGGTACCGGTTCCGGATGATGTTCCAGGTCTCCTCGTGCACATGGACCACCGGCGCGTCGGCGACGTAGGCGATCTTGCATCCGCGATCGATGACCTTCTTGGCGAAGTCGAGATCCTCCAGCCCCGTCAGGGACTCGTCGTACGGCGACTCCTGCCACGCCGATCTGAGCACGGCGGCGTTGGCGTTGTTGCTGAACGGATGTCCCTGATCCCAGATGTTCTCGGTCGGGAACCACTTCAACATCACCCGGGACTCGGAGAATCTCGTCCGCTCGTCACCGACCTGCCGGCCGTAGGCGATGGCGACCCCGGTGCGGTCGAATGCGCTGACGATGTGCTCGACGTAGGTGTCGTAGACGGGGTAGACGTGCGCCGAGGCGAGCAGCAGGATATCGCCCGTCGCCGCCGCGCATCCCCTGTTGAGGGCCCGGCCGAACGAGAACTCGCTCTTGGCGATGGGCACGATGGTGCAACCGGCGGCCTCGGCGATCGCCACGGTGTCATCCGTGGACCCCGAGTCGACCACGATGATCTCGTGCAGCCCGACGGTCTGCTGTTCGAGGCCCTTCAGCAGTCGCCCGATGTGCGCGCCCTCGTTATACGCGCGGATGACCGCGGACACCCGCCGTCGCGACTCAGTGCTCGTCATCCTCGGTGAGCCAACTCCATGTCGTCATCGTGCATCATCGATGGGTCCGCATCGTGGAATTGACCGACCCCAGCCACCCGGTCCGGACGATACCGAAGGCCGATTGGGGCCGCACCCGGTGGGTGGCTCAGAGCCACCAGCGTCGCCACGCCTTGCGCGCTGCCAGGTAGGGACGCCTCACGACGGCGTTGGCGCCTTCCGGCAGCCCCGCGGACAGCCTGACGAATGCCCCGGCGGGCACATGGTTCCGCACGCCGTCGATCGTCTGCAGACCCGGGGCCAGCAACCGCTGCCACTTGAGCCGGCGCTGCGCCCGGCGCACCACGGCGCGCACCCGGGCGTCACCCATGCCCTGCACCTCGCCATCGAGCCACCGCAGGAATTCGCCGCGCATCCGGACATAGGACGTCCGACTCGTGCGCGCGCAGCTTGACTCCGGGTGCTGCCGATACCAGAGCCAGACGGTCGACGAGATGTAGACGCGATACCGCATGAACACCTTGAGCAGGAAGGTCTGATCTTCGAACATCGCACGAAAGCTGTGCTCGAAGCCCCCCGCTTCGTCGAACACCGTCCGCCGCACCATCATGTCGACCCCGGCGGGGTTTGCCGACGCCAGCGGCCGGGTCCGCAATGCCGCTTCGGGCGGGTCCAGGCAACGGTCGGCGACGTCACCGGTGAGCACGACGACATCCGCCTTGGTCGCCGACGGATCCCAGCTGTACCACTGGCGGATGGCGCCATTCACCATCGCGACATCCGGCATCCGATCGAGCAGCTCGACCTGCTCGGCCAGCTTCGCGGGAACCCAGACGTCGTCGCCGTCGAGAAACGTGACGTACGAACCGCTGCTGTGTGAGAATCCGAAATTCCGTGACGCGGCCATCCCACGATTCTCGTGACCTGGGTGCTCGAAATAGCGAATCCGGTCGTCCCGGGCCGCGAATTCCTTTGCGATCTGCGTGCTCCGGTCCGTGGAACCGTCGTCGACCAGAATCAACTCCCAGTCGGGCAGCGTCTGGTCGAGAACACTTTGCACCGCCTCTTCGATGAACCGCTCCTCGTTGAGGAAAATCAGCACGACGGACACGAGCGGCACGCGTTCAGTGTGCGGGCACCACGTCGGGAAACACAAACGCACGCGCCCGCGTGCTGCGTCGGCGTCCGCACTCAGCCGCTACTGCGCGAAGCCTCGCCGGGCAAACCCGCGCCGGGCTTCGGCAGGCGTTTCCGGGTGCGGTGGAGCCGGGCCCGAAGGGCCGAGACCAGTGGCGAGAGTCGATCGGCCAGCGGGGCGATGGGTCGCCGATACTGCAGTCGTCGGCGGGCCCGCCGGAGCGCGGCGCTCACCCGCGGGTCCCCGAGTTGTTCGACCTCGTCTTGCAACCAATCCAGGAAATCGGCCCGGATGCGCAGGTAGGCCGACAGATTCGTGCGTGCGCACTCCGAGTCCCGGTGTTGCCGATACAGGATCCACGGTCGCGACGAGATGTACACCGGGTACCGGAGGAAGACCTTCACCAGGAAGGACTGGTCTTCATACATGCCACGAAAGCGCTCCTCGAACCCGCCGACCGCGTCGAACACGCTCCGCCGGACCATCAGGTCCACGCCGGCGCCGTCCACCGACACCAGCGGGTAGATGTTCAACGCCGCATCCGGCGGGTCGTACCGGTGGTCGCCGACGGCACCGGTGAGCACGACCGTGTCGGGCAGGGCGGCGGTGGGATCCCAGCTGTGCCAGACGACCATCGCCCCGTTGACCATCGCCACGTCCGGCATCTGCTCCAGGAGGTCGATTTGTTCGGCCAGCTTGGTCGGGATCCAGATGTCATCGGCGTCCATGAACGCGAGATACGGCGCGCTGCTGTTCGCCACGCCAAGGTTTCGCGACGCCGCCATCCCCCGATTTTCGTGCCGATGGTGGTCGATGTAGCGAATACGGGCGTCGCGAGACGCGAATTCCCGAGCAATCTGTGTGCTCCGGTCGGTGGATCCGTCGTCGACCAGAATCAACTCCCAGTCGGGCAGCGTCTGGTCGAGAACACTTTGCACCGCTTCGTCCAGAAAAACCTGTTCGTCGAGGAAAATGAGTACGACGGAAACGAGCGGCACTCAAACAGTCTGCGGGTCGCAGCAGCGAAATCACAACCACCCACAACCGCCCACAACCGACCCGTAGACCGGACCTCCCGGAAACGCGCTGCCGTGCAATTATTCCGGCAAGCATTGGCGTTGCCCGATTCCGCTGATTCTCCTATGCTTTGCCGATGCCGCGTACTTCTCTACGGGAGCACACGCGCGCCGCGGCCGATAGGGCCGCCACGTCATCCGGGGGGAATGCACTGCAAACGATAGGTGGGCGGGTCGTCGCCACGATCAAGGCGGTTCGGGCGGGTGTCAAGGCGGCGCTGTGGCGGCCCATCCTGCGGATGTTGCTGGCCTCGAACCGCAGGGCCGGACTGATCCTGCTCTATCACGACGTGGGCGACCGGGACGGCGATGCCCGCAGCGAACTGGTGCCGCCGGTTTCGCGGACCCGCTTCGCCCAACAACTCGCGCATCTCAAGCGCTACTACCGTCCGGTCGAGTTGGCCGACTTGCCGGCGGCGGTGGCCGGCCGCCGCCGGGGTGAGCCGTTCCCCGTCTCGCTGACGTTCGACGACGATCTCGGCCACCACGTCTCGCACGCCCTGCCCGAGCTCGCCTCGGCTCAGGCACCCGCGACGTTCTTCCTCTGCGGTGCATTCCTGGACCAGGCCACCGACTTCTGGTGGCAGCGCCTACAGCGGGCGGTCGACCAGGGCATCGACGTGACACCGCTGCTCGGCGGTGGCGACATCCACACACTGGGTCAGGCGATGGAAGCACTCACGCCGGGCCAGCGTGAAGCCGCCGCCGAGACACTCGGCGAACTGGCTCCGCCGGTGCCGGCGGCCGAAATACTCACCGCGGCCGGTGCCGCCCGGTTGCCCCACATCGGCTTCCATACCGTTCGCCACCACCCGCTCACCGGCCTGGACGACGCCCAACTCGAACATGCGCTGACCGACGGAAGGACCGGCCTCGGCAATGTCGCGGGGTATCCGGTTGACACCATTGCCTATCCGCACGGTTCCTGGGACTCCCGCGTGGTCGAGGCGGCACGGGAATCCAACTTCAGTATCGGTGTCACCTGTGAACGTGAAGCGGTGACACCGGGCGCCGACCCGTTGGCCCTCGGCCGCTACGAGCCGCCGGTCCGAGCATCGACCGGAGAGTTCGCCTTCGATCTGGCCCGCACCCTGCTGATATCACCGTCGTCATGAACGAAGACAGGGAATCTTTCAGACGCAGAATCGCGCGCCGCCTGCCCCCGGGCACCCGCTACAAGCTCTACCAGAAGTACCGGCGGATGCGGCTGCCCCGCCCGATCGCTCGGATCGGCACGCCGAAACGGCTGCTGCCGGTGAGCCGAATCTTCGGCGAGGATCGCGGCAAGGCGATCGACCGTTACTACATCGAGGATTTTCTGCGCCGGCACAGCGGCGTCACCGAATACGCTCCCGGCACCATCCACGGCCGCGTTCTCGAGATCGGCGAGGACACCTACTCGCGGCGGTTCGGTTCGGCGATCGACCGCGTCGACATCCTCGACGCCTCGACCGCGAATCCGAAGGGCACCATCATCGGCGACCTCGCCGACGGCAGCAACCTGCCCTCCGACACCTACGACTGCGTCGTCTGCCTACAGACCCTGCTGGTGATCTACGACGTCAAGGCGGCCATCCGCACCATCCACCGAATCCTGAAACCCGGTGGCACCGCATTGGTCACCGTTCCGGGCATCTCTCAGATCTGCCGTCCGGACATCGATGCGTGGGGCGACTACTGGCGGTTCACCACATTGTCGGCGAGGCGCCTCTTCGAGGAGGTCTTCGATCCCGCAAACGTGACCGTGGACGTTTACGGCAACGTCCTGACCGCCTCGGCGTTCCTCTACGGTCTGGCGCTCGAGGACATGACCCAGCGTGAGCTGGATCTGCACGATCCCGACTTCCAGGTGACGATCGGCATCAAGGCCGTCAAATAGGTTCGCGCCTGGATTGCCAGGAGATTTCGGGCTGCACCGCCGAGATTCGGTCGGTGAACCGCTGCGCGTCGTCGGGGCGCGGGTCGACCCGAAACGTCGTCAGGGCGCGGTCGACGAATTCCTCGTACTCGTTTCCGACCCAGCCACGCACCGTGTACCGGCCCGGCCCCAACAGGGGCGGGACGACGATCGACACTACGTAGTTCCCCGGTTCCCCGGACAGCCCGCGATCGACCATATCGTCACCCGACGCGGTGTCGATGATGATCGTGCCCAATTCGTCGACCAGGAGCAGCGCGACCTCCAAACCCGGAATCCGCTCGCGCACAACGAAACTCAACTCGAGTCGGAACTCCTGGCCGCGTTGCAGGGCCGTCAGCGTCCGATTCTGCCCAACGTCACGTACCGCTACCCGGCGCACCGCCACCGACGCACCCGGATCGTCGCCGAACTCCACATCCAGACTCTGGTCGGCGGACACCTGTTCCAGGTACGACGACACCACCGTGCGCGGGGGCCCGTCGGCGCGAACACCCCCGTGGTCGAGCCAGATCGCCCGGGAACACAATTTCGTGATCGCACCCAACTCATGGCTGACGAACAGCACCGTGCGGTCGCGGCGCCCCATCTCGGCCATCTTGCCCATGCACTTCTCCCGGAACGCCGCATCGCCCACCGCGAGGACTTCGTCGACGACGACGATCGGCGGTTCGAGATGTGCCGCAACCGCGAAGGCCAGCCGCAACCGCATCCCTTCGGAGTAACGTTTGACGGGCGTGTCGAGGAATCTTTCGACACCGGAGAACTCCACGATTTCGTCGAAACGCGAACGGATTTCGTCGCGACGCATGCCCAAGACGGTGCCGCTCAGGAAGATGTTCTCCCGACCGGTCAGCTCGAAATGGAAGCCCGTCCCGACGTCGAGCAACGAGCCGACGACCCCACGGGTGCGCGCCCGTCCTTCCGTCGGATAGGTGATCCGCGCCAAGATCCGCAGCAGCGTGGTCTTCCCGGCGCCGTTGGGTCCGACAATGCCGAGCACTTCCCCGCGATCAACCTCGAGATCCAGTCCGCGGAGCGCCCATACCTCCTGCCGCTCAACGGCTTTCGTGCCGAATAACGTCGTCAGCCGCTCCCGAAGGGTGTTCTGGCCGGGAGCGCCGACGCCCAATCGAAATCGCTTCCCCAGCTTTTCCGCCTGGATCGCCAGTTCGCCCATCAGATCGCGTCCGCGAAGGCACGTTCGGCAGAGTTGAACCACGCGATGCCCGAGGCGAGGAGCACCAACAATGAAGCGAGCGATATCGCCAAATACGGCCCGGGCCACGGGGTGCCGAGCACCGACCAACGCATGCCGTCGATCAGACCGGCCGCCGGGTTGAGGTAATAGGCCCATTTCCAATTGTCGGGCACGAGTGAGCTGCTGAACGCCACCGGGCTGGCAAACAGCCACAGCTGCAACAGAAATCCGAGCATGTGCCGCACATCGCGATAAAGCACATTGCCGGCGGCCAACCACACGCCGGCGGCCACGGCGAGCAGCACCGCGCCCACGATCCACAGCGGCAGGGTGAGCACCTGAATCGGCGGCACGACGCGGGTGATCGCAAGAACCGGAATCAGCAGGACGAGGGTGATCGCGAGTTCGACGGTGGACGCCAGCACCGCAGCCAACGGGGCAAGAAGCCGGGGAAAGAACACCTTGGTGACCAGATCTCGGTCCTCCACAAGGGAATCCGCCGCAGCCGATACGGCACTCGAGACGAAAGTCCACACCGTCAGGCCGGTGAGGGCAAACGCCGCGTAGGGCACTCCGTCAGACGGCAACTGGGCGAGCTCACCGAACACCACCGAGAAAATGATCGTGCCCAGCAGCGGCTGAAGCACCACCCACGCTACGCCGAGCAGCGTCTGACGGTACGTCAGCTGCAGTTCACGCTTGGCGAGGATCAACGCGAGATCGCGGTAATCCCACAACTCGCGCAGATCGATCTGCGGAATCCCGCGTTTCGGCGGGGTGATCTCGCGCCACCGCAACTCCGGGCTGCTGGAGCCGGCCCTGGGAGTCGCGCTACGTGGATGCGATGGCGTCACTCCAGTTCAGAAACTTCGTTCTTCCGCCGATCGGCCCTGCGCCGTCCAGTCACCGGTGTCGGTGCCGCGACTTCTGGCTTGGCTCCCTCGGCATCGCCGTAGTAACCGTAGTTGTAGTAGTTGTACGACGAAGCTCCGCGGGTGGGCGTCATGCTGAACACCGAACCGAGCACGGGTGCGCCGACATCCTCGAGGCTCTTGATCGCGTGGGCCAGCTGCTCACGCTTGGTCGAACCGAAGCGCGTCATCATCAACACACCATCGGCACTGGCGGCCAGGATCGCCGCGTCGGTGACGGCGAGCAGCGGAGAGGAATCGACGATCACGTAATCGAACTTGGCCTTGAGATCGCTGAGAACTTTCTTCGCGGCCTGTGAGCCGAGCAATTCGCTGGGATTGGGCGGGATGGCCCCTGACGTGAGGACGCTCAGTCTGGGGAAGCGGGTTTCCTGGATGGCATCGTCGAGGGTTGCCGCGCCGCTCAGCACGTTGCTGAACCCCACTGCGCCCACGACACCAAGGTATTGCGCCAGCTTCGGCCGTCGCATATCACCATCGATCACGACGACATTGTGCTCGGCTTCCGCCAGTGCCAGTGCCAGGTTGATCGCCGTCGTCGTTTTCCCCTCGCTCGGCAGCGAACTCGCGATGACGATCAGGCGCGGTGGATTGTCGACCGCCAAGAATTGGAGATTGGTCCGGAGCTTGCGGAAGGCTTCGGCGATGGTCGAGTTGTCGCGGTCGAAGGAGATGGCCGCCTCCTTGCGGCGTTCCTTGTCCATCGGGACCGTACCGACCAGGCCGACGTGTGTGATGTCCTGCAACGTTTCGCGGTTCTTGACGGTGTTGTCCAGCCGATCCCGAAGCAGCGCGAGGCCGACGCCGAGCAGCAGTCCGAGTGCGAGGCCCAACGCGATGTTGCGTTTGGTCTGCGGACTTACTGGTTCACCTGGTATCGAAGCGCGTTGTTCCACGATGACGCGCGCGTCCGCCCTCGATCCGTCTTCCGGGGTCTCCAGATCCTTGACCATCGCCACGAACTCGTCCGACAGCGTGTTGGCGATGTCACGGGCCCGCACCGGCGATTCGTCGATAACGTTGACATCGACCAGCACGGTGTCGGGCTTTGCGGTGGCCTTGACGTTGCCGGCCAGTTCACCGGCGGACATCGGCAGACCCAGCTTGTCCACCGTGCGCTGAGCCAACGTCTGGCCCATGAGCAACTCCGTATAGGAGAGGACACGTTCCTGCGAAAACAGCGTGCCCTGGTAGACGTCGCTCAGCGAATCGCCGGCCGCGGTGGATACGAACAGTCGTGTCGAGGCCTGATAGAGCGGGGTCGTGAGCAGGCTCGCCACCACGGCCGCCAGCACGGTCACCACCGCTGTCGCGCAGACGGTGAGCCACCGCGCACGCAACATGTTCAGGAAATCCTGGAGATTCAATACGGCCCCTTCACCGCTGATTGCCCCCGTTCACGTACTTCCGCCCTTCCGCCCGATGTCTGATTCCCACGAAGCGATCCACTTCCGACGGGCGATCGACCACTTCCCGACGAGTAGGACAGTAAAGGATGCCTGGACTGTACCGGCTCGGCTTGAACCCGGCACGCTTGACCCACTTGGCGCATTTAGGCACCGAGACCTTGGGAATGTCGTCCGCCTGGCGGTCGTCCGTCACATGCACAATCCGAATAATCCCCTTACGGAACTCCCGGTCATACTTCATTCCGTTTCTCTGGCATCGTGTTCCGCATTATCAATGCCTCCACGGGTCGGTGGAAACCTCACATCTCGTGAAATTTGGCGAAGCTAATAACTTTGGCGGTCAGCGGGCCGACGCAATACGAGAATGCAATCAGACAAACCCAAATCGAGCTTCCCAAAACTTAACGCACGTGACACGAAACCGACAGCCCAAAACCCGCGATCCATCCAACGACTTCGCGACCGTAGACCGACTTGCACCGACCCCTCATAAACTTCGTCGTAGGCCACGTCGAAACCGTGCCGCCGAGCCCAGCCCCTGAGCTTGCCTGGGGCGATACTGGCTCGAAACACTGTTGGAAATTGGTTTTCCGCTGCGTGTTGATCGCCCACGACGTAGCGATGGAAGAGGACATGCACGAAGTAAGGAGTGAACTTGGTCACCAGGCCTTTAAGCGACCATAGGTTTGGGAAAGCCAACACCAGCCCGCCACCCGGATTCAGCGCTGAGGTCATCCGCTCTATCGCGTTCATCGGCTCGGGTAGGTGTTCGATGACGTCCCAACACAATACGAGGTCGAACCCCGGCACAGGCGAGGGAAAAGTCTGAACATCACCCAAGATCTTTTCGTCGAGGTCGGTATTGCGATCAAGCTGCCGCTGCGAGATGTCGATGCCGACAAGCTTGCGATCTGCTGGCAACTGAACTCTCGTCAGCGATCCGCAGCCCGCTTCAAGTACTCGGGGCTGGCCCTTCCCGGCAAGCAATCGATCAACAGCGTCTTGAACGCGGGGCATTGGGTCGCCATGCCGACCACGTAACGTCACGGGAACATTTACCGGGGTAACCATGCTCGGATCATAAGGGATAGACCCCGAGATCCGCGCAACAACAGGTCGCCGAAGGATGTTAATTGGCCAATCCCAACTGACGGCTAATGAAAGGTTCCGCTGGCCCGCCCGGTCGCTGTCGAATCTATTGGCCAACGCCACGGAAAGTGCAGGCGTCAAGTGTTTCCCGGACTGTACCGACCGTTCGCGTACCGAGCATCCTTGCTACCCCGTGCATTCAGGCACCGAGACCTTCGGAATTACGTTATCCATCAATGGTTGCACTGGTACGCGAGCCTCACCTGGTGCTGTCGGCTCGGATAGATGGAACACCAACTCCCCTGACTTGCCGGGCGGGATGAACACCTGCACCTCGAATGTCGGGTGCCCTCGCTCGGATCCGGTGAACACCGGCACCTTCTGGCCGTCGGCGAGCACGCTCTGCAACGTCGCACCCTTGGTCCCGACCAGGCGCACCGAGGTAAGCATCGTTCCCGCCGGCGTGCGAATCTGGCTCTTGACGTCAGCGGTCAGGCCGGCCATTCCCGCAATGTAATCCGGCAGCGGCTCGTTCGGTGGGGCGACGTTCTTCAACCGCACGGTAATCGTCGCATTCCTCGTATCACCGTCGCAGCCGTCGGCGACGTACTCGATTTCCCGGCGCAGGTAATAGTCCATCTTGTTGCCGCCGAGGTTGTTGAGCACCACCGCCGCATAGGGGGCGCCATCGTCGGGGATCGCATGGGCGAGCGGAGTCTGCTCAAGCAGCTGCTGCTCGGCCGGCACCGCACTCCACACCGATATGCGACCTTCACTGACCGCCTTGCCAATCGCATCAAGCAGGCCTTGCGGCGATTCCACCGGTCCGGTGATCTTCTTGACCACCTCACTGGCAATGCTTTGCAGGTAGTTCTTCCGCGCAACCTGGTCAGTCGGAAAACGCTTGTAGGCCGTCGATTCCGTCAACTCGACCACATTGTCCTTGGTGATCTGCTCACCGTCGGGCATCGTGACCGGGCCGACCGCGCCGAGGATGTAGCTGAGCGCGAACGGATCGATCGCGACGGCACCGTCGACGTTGTTGCCCGTCTGCTGTACCCACATCGACTTCCAGATCTGCGCCGCATACGGGAAGTGGGCACTCAGATTGCTGTTCTTGTAGTCCGTCGTCACGGCGGCGAAGCTGTACTGCTCGGCGAAGTCCGGCCCTAGGTCAATGCTGGAGAAGTTCTTGTCGAGGTCGGTATTGGGGCCCAACTGCTCGACGGTCGGTTTGCCGTTATCGAAATGCAGGATACCGAACCCGCCTAGCAGGCCCCCGGTACCGCGGATTTCGGCATTCGTTTGAAAACCCATGAAATATGTCCGCGGGCCGTCGGCGCCCATCATCGACGGGGCCACCCGGGCGGCCAACGCCGTGTTGTCCAATAGCGTTGCCACAGCGGAAGTCTGGCGTTGCAGTTGCGTGCGGGCGTCCTGCAGGGACGCCACATAACCGGGATCCCGGATCGCCTGGGCTTGGGCATCGAGTCGGCTGGCGTCCGCGGCGATCCTGCTGAGTTCGGGCTCTTTTTGTCGGAGCAGCTGCACATCGACCCGACCATCCTGCAGCAGGCGGTCGGGAGACAGGGCCTCACCGACGGTGGTGGCCGGTTTCAGAACGTCACCCGCCAACCCGAGCACCACGTCGGACACCTGCTGTCCGGTCTTGAACGGACTGCCCAGCCACGGCACCACCGAGGCGATGTTCCACGGCAGCGAATGTGTTGCGTTCCTCGCTGACTGTGCTTGCGTTCGGGCCTCGTCGGCCGCTTTCGAGGCCTCCTGTGCATCACCCTTGAGCAGTGCATCTTTGGCGCGCTGCGCGCTGGTACGCGCCTGCTCGAGATGTGATTTCGCCTCCTGGGCGCGGAAACCCAGCCAGGCGACGAACGCGACGGCGATGAATAGAAGTGCGCCGACGGCCCAGAGGAGCCGCCGGCGATCTACCAAATCTTCGTTGTCATCGTCCGCTGGGCGGTCGTCCGTCACGGGCGACCCTCAGCGGGCGACCCCGCCTCGATGACTAGCAACCCTTACCGACAGTGACGCTGGTCCGCAGGTATGGCCCGATCCGCAGGCTGACCCCGAAGGCGCACACCTGGAAGTCGACCCAGCCGGTCAGCGCTTTGTAGAGCGGCTTGAGGAAACCGGGGATCAGCGACAAGGGCGTGAAGACCAACACGTCGGCGTATTCGGGGCCCGGGGGATGGTGACGGTTGTGGCCGATCCACAGCCAGCCGCCCCAGTCCGGGCCGAATGTCTCGGGAATGTTCCCGAAGGCCGGGGTCAGCGCGATGTCCGAGCCGATCATGTTGGAAATCGGCGCCAGTGGCGACGGGATGGATGGCGTCGCCTCGGCCACGACCGGGGTCAGGGCGGCAGCGGTCATGACAGCGCAGGCAGCGGCGCCCACCTGGAACTTGGCTTTCGCGTCAGAAAATCTCGAAGCAACGCTCGACATTCCCCCACCTTCCCTCGACTTGAGCAGTAATCGTGGGAGAAGAATTGCAGATCCCGAGCACCCTGTCAACACGAATGCCCGCAGGTCAGCGGGGAGATTTTGGCGTTCGTGAAACGTTCACATTTCGCGGGCGTTAAGCATTTTCTCAGCAAGCTTCGGCACCCCGTCGCGTACCCACGACGACCTGCGGTGAGCAAACAATTCTTCGATATCAGCAAACAGCCGAGTTCCGGCGTCCGCGCGCTGTCTAAGGGAAAAGTAAGGGCCACCCGTGCCCGGTCGGCGCGCCGTCGTTAGCATCACAGCCATGACGAGCGTTATCGAGCCCGAAAAAGACACCGCGGAGCAGACCGATATCCACACCACCGCCGGAAAGCTGGCCGATCTGCGCAAGCGCGCCGAGGAGGCGCTGCACCCGGTGGGCGAGGCCGCCGTGGAGAAGGTGCATGCCAAGGGCAAGCTGACCGCCCGCGAACGCATCCTGGCGCTGCTCGACGAGGGCTCGTTCGTCGAACTCGACGCGCTGGCCCGGCACCGCAGCACCAACTTCGGGCTGGCCGAGAACCGGCCGCTGGGCGACGGCGTGGTCACCGGCTACGGCACCATCGACGGCCGCGAGGTCTGCATCTTCAGCCAGGACGCCACCGTGTTCGGCGGCAGCCTCGGCGAGGTCTACGGCGAGAAGATCGTCAAGGTCCAGGAACTGGCCGTCAAGACCGGCCGCCCGCTGATCGGCATCAACGACGGCGCCGGCGCCCGCATCCAGGAGGGCGTGGTCTCCCTCGGCCTCTACAGCCGGATCTTCCACAACAACATCAAGGCCTCCGGCGTCATCCCACAGATCTCGCTCATCATGGGCGCCGCGGCCGGCGGTCACGTCTACTCCCCCGCGTTGACCGACTTCGTCATCATGGTCGACCAGACCAGCCAGATGTTCATCACCGGCCCCGACGTCATCAAGACCGTCACCGGCGAGGACGTCACCATGGAGGAACTCGGCGGCGCCCACACCCACATGGGCAAATCGGGCACCGTGCATTACGTCGCCACCGGCGAGCAGGACGCCCTGGACTACGTCCGGGACCTGCTGGGCTACCTGCCGCCGAACAACTACGCCGAGCCGCCGCGCTACCCGGCCCCGCACCCGGGCCCCATCGAGGAGAGCCTCACCGACGAGGACCTCGAACTGGACACCCTGATCCCGGATTCGCCGAACCAGCCCTACGACATGCACGAGGTCATCACCCGCATCCTCGACGAGGACGAATTCCTCGAAGTGCAAGCCGGTTACGCGCAGAACATCATCGTCGGGTTCGGCCGCATCGACGGCCGCCCGGTGGGCATCGTGGCCAACCAGCCCACCCAGTTCGCCGGCTGCCTGGACATCAACGCCTCGGAGAAGGCCGCCCGCTTCGTGCGGACCTGCGATTGCTTCAACATCCCGATCGTCATGCTGGTCGACGTCCCGGGCTTCCTGCCCGGCACCGACCAGGAATACAACGGCATCATCCGCCGCGGCGCCAAGCTGCTCTACGCCTACGGCGAGGCGACCGTCGCCAAGGTCACCGTCATCACCCGCAAGGCCTACGGCGGCGCGTACTGCGTCATGGGTTCCAAGGACATGGGCTGCGACGTCAACGTGGCCTGGCCGTCGGCGCAGATCGCCGTCATGGGAGCGTCGGGCGCGGTCGGGTTCGTGTACCGCCAGCAGCTCAAGGAGGCCGCCGCCGAGGGTAAGGACGTTGACGCGCTTCGCCTTGAGCTGCAACAGGATTACGAGGACACCCTGGTGAATCCGTACGTCGCGGCCGAGCGCGGTTACGTGGACGCCGTCATCCCGCCGTCGCACACCCGCGGCTACATCGGCACCGCGCTGCGGCTGCTGGAGCGCAAGATCGTCCAGACGCCGCCGAAGAAGCACGGCAACATCCCGCTGTAACCCCCAGTTCGAACGATTTGGGTGCGTTTTCCGTCGCTGAGCGACGGGAATCGCACCGAAATCACTGAAGGAGACCAATGGAGCACGACGCCGACATCACCGAGGTCAGTGACCCCCGCGACATGACCATCGACGATCCGCCCTCGGTGATCCCCGAGGTGCAGATCGTCAAGGGCGAGCCGACCGATGAGGAAATCGCCGCGCTGGCAACGGTTCTGGCCGCCGCCGGTGGCGGACCGCACCACCCCGGCCCGCAGGAGCTCAACATGTGGGGCCACCCCATCGACAAGCTGCGGTACTCGTATACCAGCTGGCAGCGGGTGACACTGCTGGAGCGGTCGCACTTGCGGCGATGACCCGCGTCGTTCTCGGTTCGGCGTCCTCGGGGCGCCTCGGCGTGCTGCGCAGCGCCGGCATCGAGCCGACGGTGATCGTGTCGTCCGTCGACGAGGACGCGCTGATTGCGGCCCATCCGGGCGCGCCCGCCGAGGTGGTTCGTGCGCTCGCCGAGGCCAAGGCGCTCGACGTCGTCGCCCGGGTGCCCGCCGAGGTGGCCGCGGATTGCCTTGTGATCGGCTGTGATTCGATGCTGCTGCTCGACGGGCAGCTGTGCGGGAAGCCCGGCACCGCCGATGCCGCGCGGGCGCAGTGGCGGGCCATGGCGGGTGCGTCCGGCATGTTGCTGACCGGGCATTGCGTGGCCCGGCTGCGCGACGGCGCCATCGTCGGACAGGCGTCCGAAACCGGTTGCACCACAGTCGTTTTCGCGACACCCTCGGACGCAGACCTGGATGCCTACATCGCGAGCGGCGAACCGTTGGCCGTGGCCGGCGGATTCACCCTCGACGGCCTCGGCGGCTGGTTCGTCGACCGCATCGAGGGGGACCCCTCCAACGTCATCGGCCTCAGCCTGCCCACGCTGCGGCGGCTGCTGTCGGCGCTGGGCGTGACCGTGGCGGAACTCTGGCCGGTGCGCTGATCCCCGTACCTACGGCTATGGTCTTGCCAATGTTGGGTATTCGGCCCCACTCGACGTCTCGCCAGGCATCGGTGGTCTTCGCGGCGACCTTCCTGCTCCACGTCGTCGTCGTGTTGGTGGTACGCGACCGGGGCTGGGACGACGGCGCCATCACGATGGCCTTCGCGGACACCTTCGCGCACACCGGCCGGATATCGATAACGCCGTCCAGCGAGGTGGTCGAAGGGTTCTCGAGCCCGTTCTGGCTGCTTCTGCTCGCGGGCGTCTACCGCCCGCTCCCGCTGGGATTCGACGGGATGATCCTGGCCGCACAGCTGCTCGCGGCGCTTTGTGCCGCGCTCGGCGCAACCCTCTTGTGGAGCCTGCTGCGTCCGTTCCTGCCGCGCACGGCGATTCTCTTGAGCATCGCGGTGTTCGCCTATGCGCCGTTCCTCCTAGAGACGGCCAACGGCATGGAGATGACCGCGCTGTCGGCGGTGGCGCTGGCGATCCTTCGCCTGGTCGCCCGGCCGCAGCCGCGGACGTGGCCGATCCTCGCGTTGGCCGCGCTGGCGCCATGGATTCGACTCGAAGCCGGCGGATATGTACTTGCGGCGGCCGTGGCGATGATCGTCCTGTCCCGCGACCGTCGCCGCGCCGGCGCCCTGATCGTCGGAGCGGTGACGTCGTTGCTGGCCCTGACGGTGGCCCGCCTCGTCATCTTCGACTCGGTGGTTCCGAACACGATCCTCGCCAAACGCTGGCCGGTCTACGGATCGGAAACGCCGCTGCAGCACTTCGCGATTCCCGCGCTCGACTTTGCCTATGCGGTGGCGCCGGGTGTCCTGTTGGCCGTCGCCGCCGTGGGCTTGCGAATACCGGCGTTTCGCCTCGCGCGCATCCGAAATCGAGCGCTGCACCGCGTTGTGGCCTACATCGCGGGATACCTCGTGGCCGTCGGGATTTTCAACATCGCAATCGGCTACAACTGGGGCTACCACGGCCGCATGGAGCAATCGGTCATCGCCCTGGCGGTTGTCTTGGCGGTCTACCTCGCGCCCGCGGCCGCGCGACCTCTCGACTCGCTACGCCGGCTGGCGCCGGTGCTCCTGGCCATGTCGGTCCTGACCGTATTCGGTGTCTTCGTCGGCGAAGAGAAGATGACGAGGAGCTGGCCCATAGGCCGCGCCGACGATACGACACCTGCGTCGATCGCCCAGACCGCGCGGGCGCTCGACGAAATCCGGGACCGCCTGGGTCTGGCGACCCTGTCGGTCCTGCTGCCGGACATCGGAGGCTCTGCGCTGTGCTGTCGGCAGCTCCAGATCTTGGACCTGGGGATGCTGGCGAGCGGTCAGCTGGCCCGCGAGGGCTACGACGCCGCCGGGCGGTACGTCGAAGCGACGCGTCCGGACGCCATCGTCGACCCCGCCTGGGGCGCGGGGTCGACGATCTACGACACCGAATACTTCAGGGACCACTATGTGCCGGTCGCATTCGGAGACGAGTGGATCTACCTACAACAGAAGCACTTCGCGCACCTACGCTCCCAGTGCTCCTGGATTTCGGTCGAAGAAGCAAAACCATTGTGGTACAACCCCGATGGTTACACCGAGGCCTATCTCCGGCGGCTCGGCGACATCGACATATGCCGACTGTGAACGCGCCGCTGCGAATCTCCGGCCGGTTCGATGGGTCGCGGCTCGCATCGCGGATATACACTGCCGGGCATGGGGCTGCGACAAGTGATTGCCCGAGCGCTCGGGCCGGCGAACCTCGATGAGGTTGTGCTGATCAGCCGTGTCATCGCCGCGGAGCCGGGAACGATGATCGATGTCGGAGCCCACCATGGCTACGCGATGGACCCGTTTCTCCGGCGCGGGTGGACGGTGTACGGGTTCGAACCCGACCCCGCCAACCGGCAGGTTCTGACCTCGCGACACCCCGACGTGGCCATCGACCCGCGAGCAGTTTCGGAGACCGACGGCGAAGCGGTCTCACTGTTCACCAGCGACGTGTCGACCGGGATCAGCACGCTTTCGCCGTTCCACGGCACACATGCGGCCACCGCGACAGTGCAGACAGTGCGGCTCGACACCTTCCTCGCCGACAAGGACGTCAAGAATGTCGACTTCCTCAAGGTCGACATCGAGGGTTATGACCTGTTCGCCCTGCGTTCGTTCCCGTGGGACATCCACCACCCCCGAGCAGTGGTCTGCGAGTTCGAGGACCACAAGACCGTCCCGCTCGGCCACACCGTTCACGACATAGCGAAATTCCTTGAGCAGCACGGGTACAGAGTCATCGTCTCCGAATGGGAACCGATCGTCGAATACGGCACCGAACACACGTGGAAGAGATTCGTCCGGTATCCGGCACAGATCTCACCCGATGGCTGGGGCAACCTGATCGCAGTGCAGCCACAGTTCCTGGCAGCCACCGAACGTGCGGAGGCAGCCACCATCCGGCGCCTGCGCGTGCGTCGCTGGGTCGACCGGCTACGCGGTCGGCTCTGACGCCGGTCCGGGACTCAAGCCTGGTAGTCGAAGTCCATATCGGCGAACAACCAGAACTCGCCGATCCTGCCGTCGCGCAGGTGGTAGAAGTAGCCCGCCTCCGACTCGATCCGCTCGCCTGCGGCCGCCGTTCCCGAGAAGCGGAACCGCATCGCGAAGCGGTTCTCCCCGGCAATCAGGTCGTCGACGTGGAACTCCGGGTCGGTGAAATTGGTTCTGTCCCAGTCGAGTCGGCGCACCACGTCGTCATAGCCGAGCGTGGTCCAGCCCCGGGCGTTCTCGTGGTGGCCGATGACGTCACGGTGATAGAAGTCCGGCACCGCGGCCGAGTCGAAACCGTGCCACACCCGCTCCATCAAGCGGTTGGCGAAGTCGCGGGTCTGCTCGGCGTTCATCAGGACAGCCTGCCCCGCCGTCGGGCCCGCGGGCAAGCGGCTACCAGATCCCCAATCCATTCAGCACTCCCTGCGACATCGTTCGAGTAGCTCTCGCAGCAGCCGCTGAATCGATGGCGGGAAGCTACCGCACCGTCGGGCGCGCATTCTTGGCGCGGTCGGCGACGCCTTCTGCGCGCACGACCAAAGCCGCCGAAGGCACCACTTTGCCCGACAGGTACGTCGACAACCGCGACGGTGAGGTGCCCAGGCGAGCGGCGAATTCCGCCGCCGTCAAACCTGATTCGGCGACGAGTGCGGAGAGCCGGCAGCGAACTTCGTCGCGGGCCGACTGCTCGACCTCCGCACGGGCGCGGGCCACCGCGCGGTGCAGCGTCGCCGTCACGCCACGGTCCTCGGCAAGCTCGAGCGCTTGCAGGAGTTGCGTGGCGACAGCCCCCCAGGGCTCTGCCCTGACCGCATCAGCGATCCTGCGCCAGTCAGGGAGCGAACCCCGGTCCACCGCGGTGAGCAGTCCTTCTACCCCCCATTCCGCTACCGGATCGGCGGGGGTGACCGTGAGATGTCGAAACCGTAACTTGCTCATGGGTTTTCCAACATGGCGTCGGCGACTGCCATGCACTGTTGCACTACCGCGCCCCAAGACGCCCATCGGGGCGCGAGGTTCTGAAGCCGCGCCGCAGAGCGGAGGACTTCCTCGAACGACACTCGACCACCTCCTGTGGTTATCAGATCCGATAACCACTCTGACCGCACTCCTGCGTCGCCGTCCACCAAGTCGCTCGTTGTCGCGCATAGCCGGGCACACCGCCAACCAGTCCGGGGCCGGGGTGCAAGTGACGGATGTGACCACTGCGCCACGCGATCTGGGGTCCACCCGACCGAGATCGCCTGACACCAGTCGCAGCCACCCACCAACCCGTGGTCACCAATTTCGAGTGAGTGAACAGATGTGCGCCCGGCGCTCGCTCCGGACGATTCAGGGGAGCGCGATGCGGAGAGCTCTGCTGATTTCCTGCATCGTCGCAGCCGACAGGGCGCCCAGCGGGTCGGTGAGTTCATCGTGGTAGAGCTGCACGATGTCGTCCACCAGGACGTATCCCACCAGTGGGTCGGCAGTGGTCAACGGTACGACGGTCGGCACGTGTGCATTCTTGCTCGTAGTCGTGATCCTGGCGGCCAGCACGGTGTCAAGGTTCCTGTTTCGCGAGTTGTTGCTCAGGATCACCCAGGGTTTCCCACCATGTCCGAGATCGACCCTGAATGCCTGGCTCCGCATACCTCGGTTCACAAGCGCGCCTCAGTACGGCGGACATACCGATCCCGCGCTGCTCTCCGTTCGGCATCATCCGACTTGCCGTTGAACTCGGAAGCCAGATCGGAATATCCGGCGTCGAGCACATCCTCGCGGAGCGCCTCAGCGCCGGCTTGCAATAACGCACGCAGCGCACCTGCCTCGGATTTGATGTCGCCGTCTCCTCGTTTGAGCGCCCACAGACGCAGAGCCTCGAAGCTCGGGGAACCGCCTGTGAGGTACGGGGCGAGCATTACTTCGTCGGCGGGCTTGAGGATCAAACTCACTCGCTTACTCATGCCGCAAATATTACACCCATTTCAAGCGCACAAATTACTTCCAGAAGTGGCGCACTCCGACACGCATCCAGAGATGCGGTGGGCGTCGCGCACGTGACAGATGTGACCACCGCACCACCGGGCGAACGCCCACCAAGTTCGCCCGGCGTGGGCCCAGCCGTCGCCGGTAGGCTCGACATGTGCCGCTTCCCGCAGACCCCAGCCCCGTCCTCAAGGACTACGCCCACCCCGAACGACTCGTCACCGCCGACTGGCTGTCCGCCCATCTGGGCAGCCCCGGCCTGGCCATCGTCGAGTCCGACGAGGACGTCCTGCTCTACGACATCGGGCATATCCCCGGCGCGGTCAAGATCGACTGGCACACCGACCTCAACGACGAACACGTACGCGACTACATCACCGGCGAACAATTCGCAGACCTGATGAACCGCAAGGGAATTCGCCGCGACGACACCGTGGTGATCTACGGCGACAAGAGCAACTGGTGGGCCGCCTACGCGCTGTGGGTGTTCACGCTGTTCGGCCACGAGGACGTCCGGCTGCTCAACGGCGGGCGCGATCTGTGGATCTCCGATCACCGCGACACCACGCTCGACGTGCCGACCCGGACGAGCACCGACTACCCCGTCGTCGAACGCAACGACGCCCCCATTCGCGCCTACCGCGAAGACGTGCTGGCCACGCTGGGCACCCAGACGCTGATCGACGTGCGCTCCCCGCAGGAGTACACCGGCGAGCGCACCCACATGCCCGACTACCCGGAGGAGGGTGCGCTGCGCGGCGGCCACATCCCCACCGCGGTGTCGGTGCCGTGGGCCCGCGCCGCCGACGACAGCGGCCGGTTCCGCAGCCGCGCCGAACTCGACGAGATCTACGCCTTCGCCAAAGACGGCACCCCGGTGATCGCCTACTGCCGGATCGGCGAACGCTCCAGCCACACCTGGTTCGTGCTGACGCATCTGCTCGGTGTGCCCGGGGTGCGCAACTACGACGGTTCGTGGACCGAATGGGGCAACACCGTGCGGGTGCCGATCGTCGCCGGGGACGAACCCGGCTCGCTGTGAGCCTGCCCGCCCCGCTGGCCGAGGTGGTCTCGGACTTCGCCGATGTCGAGGGCCAGGACAAGCTGGCGCTGCTGCTGGAGTTCTCTCAGGAGTTGCCGGTCCTGCCGTCCTGGCTCGAGGAGGCGGCGATGGAACCGGTGCCGGAGTGCCAGTCGCCGCTGTTCCTGCACGTCGACGCCGCCGACGTCGACCACGTCCGGCTGTACTTCAGCGCCCCCGCCGAGGCGCCGACGACGCGGGGCTTCGCGTCGATCCTGGCGACTCTCGACGGGCAGTCCCGAGCCGACATCCTGGCCGTGCCCGACGACTTCTACGCCGACCTGGGTCTGGCCAAGCTGATCAGCCCGCTGCGGCTGCGGGGCATGTCGGCCATGCTGGCCCGGATCAAGCGGCGGCTGCGGGAGAGCTGAACGTCTGCGGACCCGCCGTCTCGTCCGAGTCACACCCGTCTCGCCCAAGTCACACCCGTCTCGCCCGAGTCACACCCGCCACTCCCGCACCGTCTGGGGGTGGGTTGGCTGTGTGTCCACCTATGCGCGACAACGCGCGACACCGTGAGACGTCCGCCATCCTGTCCCACCGAGTCGCTGATTGTCGCGCATAGCTGGACAACGAGAGAACCCCTACCGGAGAGGTACAGAAGTGACAGCTGCGACTAGCGGCATCGCCACGCGTCTGCCCATACACCCCGACCAGCGGGTCAGCCAGCTGATAAACGGGTAGCAGCTTTCCCGGACGACGGAACCGACGGGAGGCCCGTGTCGCGGGATACCGGTTACCCGTGAGTAAGGAGACACCCGGAACCGCGCGCCGATTCGCGCCACATAAACTCCCCCCGATAGATTGTTTAAGACGATTCTTAGAGACCCAGCCTCAGGAGGCGCAGTGGCCAGTCACGCCAACGAGAAGATCTCGAAGGTGCTTGTCGCCAACCGCGGTGAAATCGCGGTCCGGGTGATCCGCGCGGCCAAGGACGCCGGCCTGGCGAGTGTGGCGGTCTACGCCGAACCCGACGCCGACGCGCCCCACGTTCGGCTGGCCGACGAGGCCTTCGCGCTGGGCGGGCAGACCTCCGCCGAGTCCTATCTCGACTTCGGCAAGCTGCTGGATGCCGCCAAGAAGTCCGGCGCCAACGCGATCCACCCCGGCTACGGCTTCCTGTCCGAAAACGCCGACTTCGCCCAGGCCGTCATCGACGCCGGGCTGATCTGGATCGGGCCGTCGCCGCAGTCCATCCGCGACCTCGGCGACAAGGTCACCGCCCGACACATCGCCGCCCGCGCCGAGGCGCCGCTGGTGCCCGGCACCCCCGACCCGGTCAAGGACGCCGACGAGGTCGTCGCCTTCGCCAAGAAGCACGGCGTCCCGGTGGCCATCAAGGCCGCATTCGGCGGCGGCGGGCGCGGCATGAAGGTCGCACGCACCATCGAGGAGATCCCCGAGCTGTTCGAGTCCGCCACCCGCGAGGCCGTCGCCGCCTTCGGCCGCGGCGAATGCTTCGTCGAGCGCTACCTGGACAAGCCGCGCCACGTCGAGGCGCAGGTGATCGCCGACAAGCACGGCAACGTCGTCGTCGCCGGCA
>WBZP01001639.1_pt1 | contig 23874 bp, 18 predicted proteins | sample 5204301 | NCBI WGS metagenome assembly WBZP01 (sample SAMN12412401, study PRJNA552823) | activated sludge metagenome | isolation source: activated sludge from nitrification reactor of wastewater treatment plant... | place: USA: Pennsylvania | collected 2017 | reverse complement strand
GCGTGCGCCGAGCGTCCAGGCGATCTCGTAGTCCAGGCCGTGCCGGTCGAGGAGCGCGCACAGCCGGGCCTGCAAGTCCCCGGGGGAACTCGCGGTGGCGAAGCGGAAGTTGAAATCGATGGTGACGCTGCCCGGAATGACGTTGCCGGCGCCGGTGCCTGCGTGGATGTTGGAGACTTGCCAGGTCGTCGGCGGGAAGAACGCGTTGCCGGCGTCCCACACCGTCGTTGCCAACTCGGCGATTGCCGGTGCCGCGCTGTGGATCGGATTCTTCGCCAGATGCGGGTAGGCGATATGGCCCTGCACACCCTTGACGACGAGCTTGCCGGACAAGGAACCGCGGCGCCCGTTCTTGATCACGTCGCCCAGCGCGTTGACTGCCGTCGGCTCGCCGACGATGCAGTAGTCGATGGCCTCGCCGCGCTGACGCAGCGTGTCGGTCACGACGACGGTTCCGTCGACGGCGTCGCCCTCCTCATCCGAGGTGAGGAGAAAAGCCAGGGATCCGGCGTGCATCGGTCGCGCGGCAACAAAGGCTTCGACGGCGGTGACGAAGGCAGCGAGCGAGCTCTTCATGTCCGCGGCGCCCCGGCCGTACAGCATGCCGTCCACGCGTTGCGGGAGAAAAGGGTCGCTGCGCCATGCTTCGCGCGGACCGCTCGGCACGACATCGGTGTGTCCCGCCAGGCAGAGAAGCGGCCGGGTATGTCCTCGGCGCGCCCAGAGATTCGTCACCTGGCCTCGGTTCATGAACTCGCAGGTGAAGCCGATTGTGCGCAGACGTTCGACGATGATCGGCAGGCAGCCGGCGTCGTTCGGCGTGAGCGAGCGGCAGGCGATCAATTGCTCGACCAAGCTGAGCGTCGCGTCGTTGCTCAATGCGGGGTCTTTTTCAGACGGCATCGCAGGTGGCTGCGGCTACGGTGCTTCAACGTCGTGCAGGCTCAGGGTAAATGCCTTGTAGGACGGTCCGCCGGGATCGGTGGCCGAAAGGTCGTACGGCGTCTCGACGCGCTTCTCTTCCTTGCGCGGTCTGATGCTGCCTTCTGTATTGTTGTTGATCAGCCACGACAGGTTGGTCGGCGAGTCGGCGTTGTTGAGCGCCTCCTCAAGGGTGATCAGCCCGGCGCTGTAGAGCCGGAATATGTCCTGCTCGAAGGTCCGCGAACCAGGGGCCAGGCTTTGTTCCATCGCCTCCTTGAGCGCCGGGATGTCGCCGCGCTCGATCAGCTCCTGCACATGGTAACTGTTCAACAGGACTTCGACAGCCGGGATCAGCTTGCCTTCCTTGTTCTTGATCAGGCGCTGCGACACGATCGCCTTCAGGCTGACGGCCAGATCCATATACATCGTGTCGCGCGATTCGACCGGGAAGAAGTTGATCATGCGGTTGAGCGCGTGGTAGCTGTTGTTGGCATGCAGCGTGCCCAGGCAGAGATGACCCGTCTGCGCATAAGCGATCGCCGCCTGCATCGTTTCCTTGTCGCGGATTTCGCCGATCAGAATGCAGTCGGGCGCTTGCCGCATGGCGTTCTTCAGTGCATGGTTCCAGCCCAGCGTATCCATGCCGATTTCGCGTTGATTGACGATCGACTTTTTGTGCCGGAACAGGTATTCGATCGGGTCCTCGATGGTCAGGATGTGGCCAGCCCGATTGGCGTTGCGGTAATCAAGCATCGACGCGATGGTGGTCGATTTCCCAGAACCCGTCGAGCCGACGATCAGGATCAGACCGCGCCTTTCCATGACCAGGTTGGCGAGCACGTCGGGCAACATCAAGGTGTCGAGGGCCGGAATGTTGCCCAGGATATAGCGCACGACGAGCGATATCGTGCCGCGCTGGCGGAAGAGATTGATGCGGAAGTTGCCCAGTCGCGGCACGCCGACCGAGAGGTTCATCTCCTTCGTCGTTTCGAAGATTTGTGCCTGCTCCGGGGTCATCAACTCGCCGGCGATCTTCTCGATCATCGACGGCTCCATCACCTGTTGATTGACCGCTACGGTGTTGCCGTGAATCTTGATGTGAATCGGTGCGCCGGCCGTGATGAATATGTCCGACGCCTGTCGGTCGGCCATGACCTGAAAGAGCTTGTCGAGGATCATACGGGCGTGTGCCTTGGTTCAGGAAATGACGTAGCTCTATTCGCCGCGCAGCAGGTCGTTGATACTCGTCTTGGCACGGGTTGCGGCGTCGACCTTCTTGACGATCACCGCGCAATAAAGGCTATGCGTGCCATCCTTCGCCGGCAGGTTGCCGGACACTACCACCGACCCCGGTGGCACTCGGCCATAGCTCACCTCGCCGGTTTCACGGTCGAAGATGCGTGTCGACTGACCGAGGTAGACGCCCATCGAAATCACCGACCCAGCACCGATGATCACACCTTCGACGACCTCCGAACGCGCTCCGATAAAGCAGTCGTCCTCGATGATCGTCGGATTGGCCTGCAGCGGTTCGAGCACGCCGCCGATGCCAACGCCGCCGGAAAGATGAACGTTCTTGCCAATCTGCGCGCAAGAGCCGACCGTCGCCCAGGTATCGACCATCGTTCCTTCGTCGACGTAGGCGCCGATATTGACATAGGATGGCATGAGAACGACGTTCCTGCCGATGAAGGCTCCGCGTCGGGCCGTTGCCGGCGGAACGACCCGGAAGCCGCCGCGGGCAAAGCGCTCGGCATCGTAATCGGCAAACTTGCTCGGCACCTTGTCGAAATAGCGTAGCGGACCGCCATCGATCAGGCGGCTGTCCTGTAAACGAAACGAGAGGAGCACGGCTTTCTTCAGCCATTGATGCGTTACCCAGCTGCCGTCGATCTTTTCGGCGACGCGCAGGCGACCTTCGTCAAGCTGCGCGAGGACGGCATCAACGGCGTGGCTCAACGCTGCAGGAGCACTGCCCGCTTGTAGCGCGCTGCGTGTTTCCCACGCCTCATCGATGATCTGCTGGCTGGTCTGCATTCCTGTCTTCCTAGAGTGTTGCGACAAATGAACGAATACGTTCGGCGGCTTCGATGCAGTCTGCCAATGCGGCGACGAGGGCGATGCGCACGAAGCCGGCGCCCGGATTGACGCCCTGCGCCATGCGCGCCAGATAGCTTCCTGGCAGGACAAGCACATTATACTCGGCGAGCAGCTGGCGGGCGAAGTCGGTGTCGCTGATCGGGGTGCGCAGCCAAAGGTAGAAACCCGCGTCGGGCCACGCGGCGCCCAGCACATCGGCGAGCAGCGGCGTAACGGCAGCGAATTTCTCGCGGTAGCAGCGGCGGTTTTCGATCACGTGCGCCTCGTCCTGCCAGGCGGCGGCACTCGCCGCCTGCACTGCCGGGTTCATCGCGCAGCCATGGTAGGTGCGATAAAGGAGGAACGAGGCGAGCGCTGCCGGATCGCCGGCGACAAAGCCTGAGCGCATGCCCGGAACGTTCGAACGTTTTGACAGGCTGGAGAACATCACCAGTCGTCGGCAATCACGACCGAGCAGGCGGGCGGCCTGCAGCCCGCCGAGCGGCGGTTTGCTCTCGTCGAAGTAGATCTCCGAGTAGCATTCGTCGGCTGCGATGACAAAGTCGTAACGGTCGGCGAGCGAAAAAAGCTGTTGCCAGTCGCCCAGCGTCAGCACCTTGCCTGTCGGATTGCCGGGTGAACAGACGAAAAGAAGCTGGACGCGCTGCCATTCGGCTTCCCTCAGCGAAGAGAAGTCGAAAGCGTAGTCGTTCTCTGGTACGGTGTTCAGGAAGCGCGGTTCGGCCCCGGCCAGATAGGCCGCGCCCTCGTAGATCTGGTAGAACGGGTTCGGACAGACGACCAGCGCTGCGTCGCCGCGTGTCGGATCGATGACGGCCTGGGTAAAGGCGAACAAGGCTTCACGCGAGCCGTTGACCGGGATGATCTGCGTCTCCGGGTCGACGCCGGCGAGGCCGTAACGGCGCTCCAGCCAGGCGCTGATGCTGCGCCGCAACTCGGGGCTGCCGAGCGTCGTCGGATAGTTCGCCAGGCCGCCAAGCTGCTCGCTCAGCACAGCCTTGATGAAACCCGGCGTCGCGTGCTGCGGCTCGCCGATCGACAGCCTGATTTCGCGCAACGCGGGGTTCGGGGTAACGCCGGCAAAGAGCCGCCGCAGCTTCTCGAACGGGTAGGGCTGCAACTTGACGAGGTTGGGATTCACGGGTGGTTTTTCTCCGGCCGCTCAGCCTCGGCTGCCGGGTTGTGCCGGAATGTCGCTCAGGACGACCGGTTGTGGCGGCAGCCATCCGGGCTGCCGATGTTCGGCGACCACTGTCGTGAAGATTCCGCCGCGCACAAAAAAGCGCGCCGTCAGCTTCATGTAGCGTGGCTGCGTGGCGGCGACCAGGTCGTCAAGGATGCGATTGGTGACGTCCTCATGAAAACAGCCGGCGTCGCGAAACGACCAGACGTAGAGCTTGAGGCTCTTCAGTTCGACGCACAGTGCATGCGGGATGTAGTCGAGAATCAGCGTCGCGAAATCCGGTTGGCCGGTCTTCGGGCACAGGCAGGTAAACTCCGGGATCTCCATGTGGATGTGAAAATCCCGCTGTGGCGCTGGATTGGCGAAGGTATCGAGGGTCTTGGCCGGGGTTGTGCTCATGCGGATTTCGAGCGGCAGCGGAGGGCAAACGATTCGGGCTGGCGGGGTGATATTATAGGCGGCATTCCTCGCCTCCCGCAGCAATATCGTCGGCCATCCCGCTGTGAATTCGCCGCACGGGTGCGAGAGAGTGCTTTTTCCGATCCCATCCGGCACGCCCGAACGGCAGCCCGGCTCAAGTTCATGCGCCTGATCAGACTCAAACTTGCCGGCTTCAAGTCCTTCGTCGACCCGACGACGCTCGCGTTGCCCGGCCAACTCGTCGGTGTCGTCGGGCCGAACGGCTGCGGGAAATCGAACGTCATCGACTCCGTACGCTGGGTGCTGGGCGAATCCAAGGCGTCCGAGTTGCGCGGTGAGTCCATGCAGGACGTCATCTTCAACGGCTCCGGAAGCCGCAAGCCGGTCTCGCGCGCGGCGGTCGAGCTGGTTTTCGACAACTCGCTCGGCCGTCTCGCCGGCCAGTGGTCGCAATATGCTGAACTGTCGGTCAAGCGCCTGCTCACGCGCAATGGTCAGTCGGAGTATTACATCAACAATCTGCACGTGCGGCGCAAGGACGTGACCGACCTTTTTCTTGGTACCGGGCTCGGTCCGCGGGCCTATGCGATCATCGGTCAGGGAACGATTTCGCGCATCATCGAGGCCAAGCCAGACGAGCTGCGGGTTTTTCTCGAAGAAGCGGCTGGAGTTACCCGCTACAAGGAACGACGCAAGGACAGCGAAGGCCGTCTGGCTGACACGCGTGAGAATCTGACCCGCGTCGAAGACATTCGCTGCGAACTTGCCACGCAGATGGAGCGGCTCGCCGAGCAGGCCGGCGTTGCCCGCCAATACCGTGCCTTGTGTGACGAATTGAACCGCAAGCAGCAGCTGCTCTGGCTGCTGCGTCGCACTGAGGCGCAAAGCGAACGCGACCGTCTGATGCGTGAAATCAGCCAAGCCAGCCTCGATCTGGAAGCGCGCACCGCTGCACTGCGCGATTTCGAGGCACAGATCGAAGAATCGCGTGAAGCGCACTTCGCCGCGAGTGACGGCGTGCACACGGCGCAGGCAGATCTGTTTGCCGCCAACGCCGAAGTCGCGCGCCTGGAGGCAGAAATTCGCCACCGTCGTGAAGCCCACCGCGAGTACGAGACGCGCTTGGCTCAGCTCACCGACGACCTGGCGCATTGGCAGGCCGAAAGCGAGAAACTGGCGCGCGACGAGGAACGCTGGCAGGAGCTTCTCGGTCTGGCCGACGAACGCGTCGAACAAGGTCGATTGTTGCTGGAGACCTGCCGCGAGCGTTTGCCGCTGGCTGAGGAGCGGCACGCGGCGACCTTGGCCGACGTCAATGGCCAGCGCGCCGAGCTGGCGCAGGTCGAGCGGGCCTTGCATGTCGAGCTGGCCAACCGCGGGCACTCCGAACGCTCACTGCAAGTCATTGCTGGTCGGCGTGAAAAGCTGTCCGCCGAACGTGCGGCCATGCCACCACCTGACGAAGGCGGGCTGGCCCGCCGGCAGGACGAACTTGCCGAACTGCGCAACCGGATCGATCTCCTGTTGGCGAGGCAGATGACGCAGCAACTCGCCGTGCCGCAACTCGAAGAAGAGCGGCGGCGGGTTCTTGCCGAGGTGCAGGACACGCAGAAGACGCGTGCCGAGGCGCAGGCGCGGCGGAGCGCGCTGCAGCACCTGCAGGATCGGTTGCGGGCCGACGGCAAGCGCGAAGACTGGCTGAGGCGCCATGGCGTGCAGGCGGATGCGCCGCTGTGGAAGGCGCTACGCGTCGAGGCCGGCTGGGAAGATGCGGTTGAAGCCGTGCTGCGCGAGCGTCTGAGTGCGCTGCCGGCCAAGGGACTCGTTGCCGCCTGGAGCAGGGACCGGCCGGCCGGCAAGCTGAGCTTGCTCTTGCCGCCGGTCGACACTGCGTTGAACGTGGAGGGCGCCAGCAGGCCGGCTTCCGGCATGCTCCTGGCACGCATCGGGTGTGACCGGCCCGATCTCCACGCGGTTCTTGCCGACTGGCTGGGTGACGTATCGACGGCGCCTGATCTGCTGGCCGCCTGGGCGCAGCGCGCGACGCTCGTCGGTAACGCCTGCTTGGTCACGGCGCAGGGCGACATCGTCACCCGGCACGGCATCACCCTGTTCGCCCCGGACAGCGCTGAGCATGGTGTGCTCGAACGGCAACGCGAAATCGAGGCTCTGGCCATGACCATTGCCCGGCGTGAAGACGCGGTGGGTCAGGCGCAGGAGCGGCTGGGAGACATTGAGCAGCGCTTGTCCGAGGCGCAGCGAGGCGTGCAGGAGTCGCGCCAGCAGGTCAACCTTCTGCAGGAGCGGGCGCATGCCATTCAGGTCGAGACCTTGAAACTGACGCAGGCGCGCGAGCGCTTTCTTGAACGGCAGGCGCAAGTCGACGAGAGCTTTGCCGAAATGGCTGTCGAAGAAGAAAACGAAAGGGAGCGGCTGTTGCTCGCCGATGATGCGATCGATCTCCGGCGCAACGAGATCCGGCAGGCGCAGACGACGATCCAGGGTGCGCAGATCGAACTCGAACGGAACGAACGGGTGCTGCGTGACGAACGCGAGCAGGTCGGCAGGGCTGAACGCGATCTGCGTGAAGCCGAGTTCTCACAGCGCGAATGCCGCAGCAAACTGGGCGAACTGGCTGGCGGCCGCGATGTCGCACAGCGCCAGATCACCCGTGTGCATGATGAACTGGCGCGCTGTGCGGAAAGCGCCGGTGCGCTGCGCGCCGAGGATCTCGAAGCGGCATTGCAGGACGCACTCGATCACCGCGTCGCCCGCGAACACGCACTGTCGCGCGCGCGCGAGACTCTGGAAAGCGCAGCCAACCACCTGCGGGCGCTCGATGAACAGCGCCTGCGGGTCGAGCAGGGGCTCGACCCGCTGCGCGCCCGGATTGGTGAGCTCAAGCTCAAGGAGCAGGCGGCGAGCTTGAGCTGCGATCAGTTTGCCGCGCAATTGAGCGAAGTCGAGGCCGATGAAGAATCGCTGCGCGGCGACCTGTCCGGCGCGCGCGCCGGGGCGTTGCAGACGGCGATCGGCGCCTTGCAACGATCGATCGAGGCGCTTGGCGCGGTCAACCTGGCGGCACTCGACGAACTGGAGGCCGCGCGCGAACGGAAAAGCTACCTCGATGCGCAATCGGCGGATCTGACGCAGGCGATGGAGACGCTGGAGAGTGCCATCCGGCGCATTGATCGCGAAACGCGCGACTTGCTGCAAGCCACCTACGACGCCGTAAACCGCAGCTTCGGAGAGCTTTTTCCGACGCTTTTCGGCGGCGGCGAAGCGCGTCTGGTGATGACCGGCGAGGAAATCCTCGACGCCGGGCTGCAGGTGATGGCACAGCCGCCGGGCAAGAAGAATTCGACCATTCACTTGCTGTCCGGCGGCGAAAAGGCCCTGACGGCGATTGCTTTGGTCTTCTCGATGTTCCAGCTCAACCCGGCGCCGTTCTGCCTGCTTGACGAAGTGGATGCGCCGCTGGACGATACCAATACCGAACGCTTCTGCGCTATGGTGCGGCGCATGTCGGCGCATACGCAGTTTCTGTTCATCAGTCACAACAAAATCACGATGGAGCTGGCGCAGCAGCTTGTCGGAGTTACCATGCAGGAGTCCGGCGTTTCGCGCATTGTCGAAGTCGATATGGAAGAGGCGCTGCGCATGCGCGAGCAACTGGTTTAGGAAGAAACATGACAGACTTGCAGATGGGTTTGATCGGTCTTGGCGCGACCGTGGTGATCGTTGTCCTGGCCTACAACAAATGGCAGGAACACAAGCATCGCAAACTGGCCGAGCAGCTTCTGAATGCCCGCCAGGCGGACGTCCTGCTCGACGAGACGCTGCCCGGCGACATGCCCGGCAGTTCGTCGGCAACGCCTGACCCGGTCGGCCGAGGCAACATACGCAAAGGACGCGAGCGCTTCGACCCGCTGCCCGGCGGAAAGCCGCCGCTGGCGCCGGCTGCGTCGGACGGCATGGCGGACGATCGGGCGGGCGCGCCGGTGATCATCCCGGCGTTTCTTGCCGCGTCCCCCCCGCTGCCGACGGCTGACGCTGTGTCTGCCGAGCCCGGCTTGACCGGCAATTCAGGTGATCTGCCCGCCCCGCGCCAGATCGCCGCGCCGCTGCATGTGCTGTCACCGTTGATCGACTACATCGCTGCGCTGGAGTTCTCGTCGCCGGTCGGTGCCTATCGCCTGCGCGAGCGACAAAGGCTTGCGCTCGAGCGGATCGGCAAGACGATCAACTGGATCGGCTACAACGAAGAATCGAATGCCTGGGATCCTGTGACCGACGATGGTGACCGCGCCTATCGGCATATCCGCATCGGTCTCCAGATGGTGGACCGCCGCGGGCCGCTGCGCAGTTCCGACCTATCGGTTTTCGATGTCGCCGTGCACGATCTGGCGACCGAGCTGGACGGACTGGCCGAGTTGCCGCTGCGCGAGGCTGCCCTGGAAGCAGCCGCCGAGCTGGATCAGTTTTGCGCCGGGGTCGATATCCAGATCGGCATCAACGTGATCAGTCAGGGGCAGGTCTTTCCGGGGACGAAGTTGCGCGCTCTGGCCGAATCGGCAGGCATGATGCTCGACCCGGAAGGTCGCTTTGCCCGCTGCGATGACGATGGCAACGTTCTGTATTTCCTGCTCAACCAGGAGAACAGCGGCTTTTCGGCGGAAGCGATGAAGGGCATGACGACGCATGGTTTGACCTTCCTGCTTGACGTACCGCGCGTCGCTGGTGGCGATCGCGTACTGTCGCACATGTTCGAGCAGGCTCGTCGTTTTGCCGACTCGCTGCACGGCGTGCTGGTCGACGACAACCGGCACCCGCTGTCGGAAAAGGCGCTCGAGCCGATTCGCCGCCAGGTGATGCAGTACCAGGCGGCGATGAGCGCACGCCATCTGTCTGCCGGCGGACCCCTGGCGCTGCGCCTGTTTTCCTGAACGACCCGTTTGTGCGGCATGAACGTCAGCGAACGCCTCAGCTTTCTGCGTGCTGAAATCGAGAAGCACAATGTCTGCTACTACTTGCGCGATGCGCCGCTGATCAGCGACACGGAGTACGATTGCCTTTTCCGCGAACTGCTGGCGCTTGAAGCAGAACATCCGGAACTGAGCAGTCCAGCCTCGCCGACACAAAGGGTCGGTGCCGCGCCATTGGCCGAATTTTCAGCCGTGACCCACTTGACGCCGATGCTGTCGTTGAACAACGCTTTCACCGATGAAGAAGTCGTCGCGTTTGATCGCCGTGTGCGCGAAGCGCTTTCGCTCGACGGCGAGGTTGCCTACTCCGTCGAGCCCAAGTTCGATGGTCTGGCCGTTGGTCTTCTCTACGAAAACGGAATGTTCGTGCGCGGTGCGACGCGCGGCGATGGAACGACCGGCGAGGATATCACAGCCAATTTGCGTACCTTGCACAGCATTCCGCTGCGCCTGCCTGGCGACGCCTGGCCACAGACCCTCGAAGTTCGCGGTGAGGTACTGATGTTGCTGCGCGACTTCTTGCGCCTGAACGAGCGCCAGCGTGAGCTCGGCGAGAAGGAATTTGTCAATCCGCGCAACGCCGCTGCCGGCAGCCTGCGTCAACTCGATCCGCGTGTGACGGCGAAGCGCCCTTTGCGCTTCTTTGCTTATGGAGTCGCTGGCGAAGAAACCCATGCCCTGCCGCCTGCCCATTCGGCAGTCATCAGACTGCTGGCCGACTGGGGTTTTCCCGTTGCGCATGAGCAGCGCCGGGTGAAGGGCGTTGGTGGACTGCTCGACTACTATCGGGAGATCGGCGAGCACCGGGCTTCCCTGGCTTTTGCCATCGACGGTGTCGTCTACAAGGTCGATGATCTGCTCGCGCAGCAGCAACTCGGCTTTCTCGCGCGTGCACCGCGCTTTGCCATTGCTCACAAGTTCCCCGCCGAAGAAGCGATCACCGAAATCCTCGCGATCACCGTCCAGGTCGGGCGCACCGGGGCGCTGACCCCGGTGGCGCGCCTGGCGCCGGTTTTTGTCGGCGGCGTGACGGTGACCAACGCAACGTTACACAATGCGGACGAGATCCGGCGCAAGGACGTGCATATCGGTGATACCGTCGTCGTCCGGCGGGCCGGCGACGTCATTCCGGAGGTTATGCGCGTCATGCGCGAGAAACGTCGGAGTGAGGCGAAAGAGTTCGTCATGCCGCAAGCCTGTCCAATATGCGGCTCGCGTGTCGTGCGCGCCGAGGGAGAGACCGTGGCCCGTTGCAGCGGCGGACTCCATTGTCCGGCGCAACGCAAGCAGGCGGTCCTTCACTTCGCTTCGCGGCGCGCCATGAACATCGACGGACTGGGCGAAAAGCTCGTCGACCAGCTGGTAGACTTGTCCATTGTGCGCACGCCGGCTGATCTGTACCGCTTGGACTTGGCCGCTTTGACCGCTCTTGAACGGCTGGCCGAGAAGTCGGCGAGCAAACTGCTGAGTGCGATCGAGGCCAGCAAGAGAACGACTCTGGCCCGCTTCATCTACGCGCTGGGCATGCGCAACGTCGGCGAAGCGACGGCGAAGGACCTTGCTCGCCAGTTCGGCAGCCTGGAGCGTCTGCTCTCCGCCGATGAAGCGCAGTTGCTGCGGGTTCCCGATGTCGGTCCCACCGTCGCCCAGTACATCGGTCAGTTTTTCCGTGACGCACACAACATCGATGTCGTCAGGGACCTGCAGAAGGCGGGTGTCGCGTGGGATGAAAGCCAGGCCCCACGATGCGCAGACACGCCCATCGCCGGCAAGGTATTCGTGCTCACCGGCACCTTGCCGTCCTTGACGCGCGAGGCTGCCGGTCGGATGATCGAGGCGGCAGGCGGCACGCTGAGCAGCTCTGTATCGAGAAAGACAGATTTTGTCGTGGCCGGTGCCGATGCCGGCAGCAAACTGGTCAAGGCGCAGAGCCTTGGCCTCGCCGTGGTCGATGAGAGTGGGTTGCGCGAGTTGTTGGCGTCGTTGCCCCAGGCGCCGGTCGAAGGGCTGGTACAAGTGGAGAAACGCTGATGGATCGGCAAGAAGCGCTTGCCGTGCTGGCTGCCGCCGACCTTATCCATTCCGACGCTACGGTCAGCCTTGCGGTAAACCGCGTGGCGCGGGAAATCAGTCTGCGCCTTGGCGACAGCTACCCGGTGGTCCTTTGCGTACTCAATGGAGGGCTACCCTTGGCCGGTCACTTGCTGATGCAGCTGCGCTTCCCGCTCGAATTCGACTACGTGCATCCGACACGCTATGGACAGGCGACGAGCGGCGGCGTGCTGTCCTGGCGGGCTGCTCCGTCACTTGCCCTGCGCGGGCGAATCGTGCTTGTCGTCGATGATATCCTGGATGAGGGTACGACCCTGGCAGCGATCCAGGAGCGGGTTCGGCAGCTTGGCGCGGAGGCTTGCTACACCGCGGTTCTGGCAGAAAAAATGCATGGGCGGACAAAGGCGGCGCAGGCCGATTTCGTTGCGCTGAGCGTACCCGATCGCTTCGTCTTCGGTTTCGGCATGGACGTTCGCGGCGCCTGGCGCAACCTGCCGGCAATCTACGCCATGCGGGCGGAATGACATGTGGGCGATCATTGGCGGCAGTCGGCTGAGCCAACTCGCCAATCTCGAGGTCGAACGGAGCGAGCGACCCGGCACGCCTTACGGCGATCCCTCCGGGCCGCTTGTCTTTGGCACGCTCGGCCGGCGCGCGCTTGTTTTCCTGGCGCGCCACGGCATCGATCACGCCATTCCGCCGCACGAAGTGAACTATCGCGCGAACGTCTGGGCGCTGGTGCACGCTGCCGGCGCCCGCGCCATCCTCTCGATCGCTGCGGTTGGTGGAATCAGGGCAGATCTGCACCCGGGCGATCTCGTCTTCCCCGATCAGATCATCGACTACACCTGGGGTCGCCGGTCGACGTACCACGAGGGCCCAGGGGCCGTCGTCACGCATGTCGACTTCAGCCAGCCCTATGACCAGGCGCTGCGCCGGAGATTGCTCGCCGCGGCTCAGGCGCTGTGTCTGCCCTGCGCTGACGCAGCGGTGTACGCGGCAACACAGGGGCCGCGTCTGGAAACCGCGGCCGAGATCAACCGCTTGGAGCGCGATGGCGCCGACGTGGTGGGGATGACCGCCATGCCGGAGGCGGTGTTGGCGCGCGAGCTGGGAATACCCTATGTGGCGATCAACGTGGTGGCCAACCACGCTGCCGGACGCGGCAACCCGCCGCGCGAGATCAGTCTTGCGGAGATCCACTGCGTTCTCGACGAGGCCATGGACAAGGTGCGTGCGCTGATAGAACGACTGCTGACCGACGATGATTAGGCCGGTGCTCAGGATGGGTGACCCGCGTCTCTGGCGGCAAGCGAAGCCGGTCGAACGGTTCGGCACCCCGGAGCTGCACGCCTTGGTCGGTGATTTGCGCGAGACCATGCAGCACCTCAGCGGCGCCGGGTTGGCTGCGCCGCAGATTGGCGTTGGCCTGCGCCTGGTCGTTTTCGGGGTGGCCGACAACCCGCGCTATCCCGACGCCGAGCAGGTACCGTGGACCGTCCTGGCGAATCCCGTTCTCACGCCGCTGGGCGAAGAAACGGAGGAAGACTGGGAAGGCTGTCTGTCGGTCCCTGGGCTGCGCGGCTGGGTCAGGCGCTCGATCCGTTTGCGCTACGCCGGCTTCGACGCCGATGGCCAGCCGATCGAGCGGCATCGTCAGCGGCTTCCATGCGCGCGTCGTGCAGCACGAATGCGACCATCTCGACGGTATTCTGTATCCGATGCGGATGAGCGACTTCACGCGCTTCGGTTTCGTCGACGCACTCTTCCCGGGAGATCGCCTTGCTGCCGAATGACGGCTGGCCGACCACTGCCCGTCGTTTCCATCTGCCAAGATCACTGGCGCCCGCAGATTTGACGAGGATAGACTCCCGATGAATAGGCACGCTGCAGCCAAGCGCTATCAAGTCCTTTTTGTTTGCATGGGCAACATTTGCCGTTCGCCGATTGCCGAGGGCGTCACGCGCAGCCTGGCGCAGCGCGCCGGTCTGGCGGCTCGCATCGAGTTCGCTTCGGCCGGTACGCACGGCCACTATCACAAGGGCGAACCACCTGACCCGCGTGCCCGACGGGTTGCCGCCCGGCGTGGATACGACCTCTCCGGCATTCGTGCGCGCATCGTCGTCGAAGCCGATTTCGCGCGTTACGACCGAATTCTGGCGATGGACGAGAGCAATCTGTCGCTGCTCGAGTCGATCTGCCCGGAGGATGAGCGAGGAAAACTCGGCCTGTTTCTCGCGTATGCGCCGGAACTTGGTTTGTACGAGGTTCCCGATCCCTACTATGGGGCTGAATCAGGCTTCGAACGTGTGCTCGATCTGTGCGAGCGCGCGGCCAATGGTTTGCTCGCCGCCGTGGCGCGTGGTGAGCTCTGACCTGCCGGCACAGCGCGTGCCGGCGGCCGATGAAAGGCGTTCAGTGACTGGCCGGACCCAGCATCAGGCGCTCGATGTGGTTGATCAACAGTTCTTCCGGATACGGTTTGCCGAGGACGACATTGACGCCGACGGCCGCCGCCTGGCTGCGCAGCTCGTCGTTGTCCGAGGTAACCATGATGATCGGCACATGCGCAGTGCGCGGGTCAGCGCGTATCTGCCGACTGAGCTGGAAGCCATCCAGCCCCGGCATGTCGACGTCGGTGACGAGAACGTCAGGCACGGTGCCTTCGATCTGGCGCGCTGCGTCGAGCCCATCCTCAGCCGTCAGCACCTGATACGCGTGGGCTGAAAGCAGTCTGCCGGTCTTCACCCGCACGACGCGCGAATCGTCCGCAACCATCACGATGGTCTGCTGCGGCGGCTTTGCAGGGATCTGACCAACCGGGGCGGGCGGCGGACGCCGGGCCGCTTCGGCGGCTTGGCGCTCGTTCTCCCGGTTGATTGCCTGTTCAATGATGCGCAGCTCGCGTTCTTCCTGGTGCAGCGCCTCCGCGATGGCGCGCCGCTCGCGCTCGAGGCGCGCAGCATCGTCGGCAGCCCGCTTGGCCGCCGCCCGCCGATCGGCTTCCTCGGCCGCTTGACGCTCGATCGCTTGGCGAGCAGCTTCCTCTTCGGCCCGTCGCGCGGCCTCGCGGCGGGCAACGTCCTCGATCGCCTGGCGCCGCGCTTCGCGCCGCGCGGCTTCTTCGGCGGCACGCGCTTCGGCTGCCTGACGGGCAGCTTCCTCTGCGGCGCGCCGCTTGCTCTCCTGACGGGCAGCTTCCTCTGCCGCCAGTCGCTGCGCCTCGCGCTGCGTGGCTTCATGCGCGGCGCGTGTGGCGGCGGCTTGTCGTGCCGCTTCCTCTGCGGCACGCCGTTTGCTCTCCTGGCGGGCAGCCTCCTCTGCCGCCAGTCGCTGCGCCTCGCGCTGCGCGGCTTCCTGGGCCGCGCGCGCGGCGGCGGCTTGACGTGCCGCTTCCTCTGCGGCGCGCCGCTTGCTCTCCTGACGGGCGGCTTCCTCTGCCGCCAGTCGCTGCGCCTCGCGCTGCGCGGCTTCCTGCGCGGCAGCTTGTCGTGCCGCCTCCTCTGCGGCGCGCCGCTCGCTCTCCCGGCGGGCAGCTTCCTCTGCCGCCAGTCGCTGCACCTCGCGCTGCGCGGCTTCCTGCATGGCGCGCGCGGCGGCAGCTTGTCGTGCCGCTTCCTCGGCTGCCTGAAGCGCTGCGTCTCGCTGTGCTGCTTCTTCCGTGGCGCGCCGCTCGGCTTCCCGCCGGGCAGCCTCCTCGGCCGCCTGCAGTCTTGCCGACCGCCTTGCCTCCTCCTCGGCAGGTCGCTCGACCTCATGGCGAGCAGCTTCCGGCGCTTCCGTCTCGTGTCGGGTGACTTCCTCGATCGCCTGCACGGTCTCCGCCCGGCGGGCAGCCTCTTCGGACGACGGACGGTCGACCGGTTCGATGTGCTTCCAGTCGGCATGTCGAGCCGGCCGATTGCGCGTGGACCGACGCGCGACGAAGAAGCTGATGACCAGAAAAACCGCGAACACGGCGGCGGCGACCAGCAGCATGCTTTCATTCATCGACATTCGACTGCTCCTTCATTGCCGGCGGAAGTCCCCGGAAAAGATCATCAACCCGCATGATAAAACGATTGATTGAACTCCTGCTACGGCGACGCACTGGAAAATGGAAGGTGCGTCGGACGTGGCAGCTGTCTCAGGCCGGGTATTCGTCCGAGTTAACGACGGCCAGCCGCTTGAGTGCGGTCTGGCGCGCGAAGAGCGCCAGCAGCACATCGATCGATGGTGTTTGCTCCTCGCCCGTAAGGAGGATGCGTACGGGCATGGCCAGCTTCGGCATCTTGACGCCGAATCTGCCGACACAGTCCTTGATCAGTCGGGCGATGGCCGGTGCCTCCCAGACAATGCCGGCCAAACGGGCGGTGAGATCACGCAGGACAGGCAACGATTCGGGCGTCAGGTGCTTCTGCAGGAGATCTGACGCTGGGGTGAACGCATCGTAGAAGATCGCTGCCGCGTCGGTCAGCTTGTTCAGGTTGACGACACGTTCCTTATACACGCTGACAATGCTCGTCAGCGCTGCGGCGTCGCCGACTGTGATGCCGCGCGCCGCCAGGCGTTCAGCAAGCCTGGCCGCGAGGTCTGCGTCGTCGGCCTGCTTCAGATAGTGGGCGTTCAGCCAGTCCAGTTTCTCGTTGTTGAACTGCGCCGCTGACGCGGTAATGTGATCAAGGTCGAACCACTGACAGAATTGCTGCGCTGAGAAAATCTCGTCGTCGCCGTGCGACCAACCCAGGCGGGCAAGATAGTTTACGACGGCTTCCGGCAGGTAGCCCGCTTCATCGTACTGCATGACGCTGACCGCACCGTGGCGTTTGGAAAGCTTCTGTCCGTCGCTGCCAAGAATCATCGACAGATGCGCATAGAACGGGATGTGCGCACCCAGTGCGCGCAGGATATTGATCTGGCGCGGGGTATTGTTGACATGGTCGTCGCCGCGGATGACGTGCGTGATGTTCATGTCCCAATCGTCGACAACGACGCAGAAATTGTAGGTTGGCGTTCCATCGGCACGGGCGATCACCAGATCGTCGAGTTCGTCGTTGGCTATTTCGATGCGGCCTTTGACCAGGTCCTCCCAGGCAACGACCCCGGTCGTCGGGTTCCGGAAGCGAACGACCGGCAGCACACCGGCTGGCGGTGTCGGCAACCGCTTGCCGGGCTCTGGCCGCCAGCGCCCGTCGTAGCGTGGCTTCAGGCCGCGGGCGCGTTGTGCCTCGCGCAGGGCATCAAGCTCATCGGCCGACGTATAGCACGGGTAGGCGGTGCCCGCCGCAAGCATCTCCTGAATCACGCGGCGGTAGCGATCCATGCGGCGGGTCTGGTAGAAAGGGCCTTCGTCGTACGTCAGACCGAGCCAGTGCATGCCGTCGAGAATGGCCTGCACTGCTTCCGGTGTCGAGCGGGCCAGATCAGTGTCTTCGATGCGAAGAATGAAACTGCCGCCATGCCGCCGGGCAAAAGCCCAGGAGAAAAGCGCGGTGCGCGCCCCGCCGACGTGCAGGAAACCGGTCGGCGACGGGGCAAAACGGGTACGGATCATGTTCGCTCGCAACAGGTGGAGAAAAACGACTATTCTAGTTGAAGCGAGGCGCCCGGACGGTCGCGCGGAGCAGTGCAGGCACCTTGCCTCATCGTGCGTGATGGGCGGAGCGCTTGGCATGCGGCAGAGTGCTGCCAGCTTCACCCTTACGTTCGATACGCGTGCGTCTTGTTCCTCTTTGCCGGCCGCCGCACGCTGCGTCTCTCGCTCTGCTCGAGAGGACGACTTTGCCGCCGCTCGGCCGGCGACAAGCCGGCATTTGCTGCTTTCCTGGTTTACAATGGTTCGTCTGGCTCTCACGGTCCGTCAACAGGCTGGCTCCCAATGATCCTAAGATTCTTTCCTCAACGTCCTGATCATCCTCTGGCCGATGACAAGGAGCTGAAGCAGACCCTGGTCGAACTGCTGACCGAAAAACCGGTACAGGCGGTCGATGAGGTCGTAGACTGGTTCGAGTCGCTGAGGAAGAGCTCCGGCTTCCGTCTCGATCATTATTTCGACGTCATCCGGCAGCTCGACGAAGCGGCGCAGCCGCATCTGCGTCGGCTGGCGCGCGACTATCTGGCCAAGCAGCCGCTCTCCAAGCTTGAAGAGGAGAAGCTCTGGACGATGAGTTCCGGCTATTGGCAGCGACTCGCCGACCTGTATAGGGCATGCGTCGACCAGAGCAGAAGCGACCCGAAGGGCAAGGGGACGGACGCCTTCAAGGCCTTCGTGCCCTTGGCCGTCGCCCGCGCGCAATCGGCGTACTACATGCGGGTCAAGTGGCTCACCTATCGCTATGGCCCGGTGGACCAGGAACTCTGGCGGCGGCTCGGGCAGACGTATCTGGATGCCGAGACGAACGGCCACGCGCAGAGAGGGCTGCAGCTTTATCCGGCGCAGCGCGGACTTACCAGCACCGGCCAGATCTATTTGCACGCCATCGTCTTCTTTGCCTCATCGATGGATAGTCTGGCGCCGACGCAGATCGAGTTGGCCGATCGGCTGATTACCCACTTTCTGCCGAACTTCGTTCTCTCTCCCGATTGCCGCAAGGATAGCGTGTATTGGCTTGATGCGGCTGCCGACTCGTTGCCGACTCGTCTGGCCCGCCACCCGGGAAGCGCGCGACCAGGCTTGCGTTTCTTCGCGCCCGGTGCGGCACTCAAGTCGCTCGAAGACCTCATACACAACGTCGAGCGAGGCGAGCTGCCCGCCAACCTCAATCTGGGAGGCGAGTATCCGGCGCGCGCGGTGTTGTCCGTCCTGCGTCATTTGCACATCTACTGGGCGGCACAGCCGCCTCGGCGGCGGCACAAACGCCACGCGGTGAAGACGCGCATGTCGGTCTTCACCGGCTTCGATGACTGTCATGCGGTTTGTCTGGCGCCTGAGTCGGCGTCTTCTGAACGAAATGCGACACTCGAAATCTGGGTCGTCGAGAACGTCAGTGTCGGAGGCTTTCAGGCCTGTTTTGCCGATACCCCCGGTGGCCCGGCAAAACTCGGCAAACTTGTGCTCGGTCGGCCGGACGGCAGCGGCAGCTGGCTGCTCGGCGTGGCGAGGCGGTTCAATCGGTTGCCCGGGTCACGCGCCAGTCTGGGTGTCCAGTTGCTCTCCAGTCAGGCAGTGAGCATCACGCTGCAGCCGCGGCGCAGCGGTTTTTCGGCCGCCACCGGCATCCCTGGCGTCTGGTTGCCAAGTGACGGCGACCCGTCGGCGACGACGCGTGTCGTCCTCCCGCTCGGGAGTTTTAGCGTGCGCGAGAACCTCGAGTTTACGCATGCCGGGTTGCTCCATCGGCTGACCCCGGTCGAGCTGGAAGAAAGCGGCGCGGATTACGAAATCGCTCGTTTCAACGATGAAGCGGTTTAGGACGGCGGCGCTGCGTGAGAGCGATCATTGCGCGCGCCTGGCGGATAGCGGCCGGAACGTCTTGACCACACGTGCATCCGTTTCGACAAAAGGCCCACCGATCAGATCCAGGCAGTACGGTACGGCGGCGAAGATGCCAGCGACGATGACGGATCCATTGCTTGCCCTGACGCCTTCGAGTGTCTCCCTGATCGCCTTCGGCTGCCCCGGCAGATTGAGAATCAGCGCCTGACCGCGAACCACGCCGACTTGCCGGGAGAGGATGGCAGTCGGCACGAAGTTGAGACTGATCCGCCGCATTTCCTCACCGAAACCAGGCAGGATCTTGTCGGCGACGGCGAGGGTTGCTTCTGGCGTGACGTCGCGTGGCGCCGGGCCTGTGCCGCCGGTAGTCAGCACGAGGTGGCAGCCAAGGCCATCGACGAGATCGATCAGCGCTTGTTCGATCGACGGGCGATCATCCGGAATGAGACGCCGTTCGCTGCGCCACGGGCTGGCCAGCGCGCTGGCCAGCCATTCTTCGAGGGCCGGGATCCCCTGGTCCGCGTAGGCCCCCTGCGATGCCCGGTCGCTGATCGACACCAGGCCGATCAGCAGCTCATTCGCCTTCGTCGTGTTCGTCATTCGCTGTCTCCAGTGCGCACGGCGCCAGGGCCCGCAATTCACGATAGAGCGCCCGGAAGCTGCGTGGCGGTTTGCCTTGCGCCTGTTCGAGCAGGGCGGCACGGCGCAAGGAACGCAAACGCTGAAGGTCGAGCGTCGGTGACTCCTGTGCCATGCGATGGAGGGCGTTCTCGTCGGCCAGGATGTCGGCGCGCAGTTGTTCGATCCGGTGCTGCCGTGCGACCTCGGCGGCTGATTCGCCGCGTACGGCGGCCAGGGCCTGGCGCAGCGGCTCAGCATCCACCTGCCGCATGAGGCGGCCAATGAACTGCATCTGCCGCCGCCGGGCGTCGTCGTGTCGCACCATGCTGCGCGCAGCGTCGACGGCGGCGCGCAAGTCTTCGGGCAGATCCATTCTCGTCAGGCGCTCTGCCGACAGGTCGACCAGCTCTCCGCCGAGTGCCTGCAGATCTTCCATGATCCTCTTGCGGCGCGTTTTCGACAGGGGGGCTGGCTCTTGTTCGGGCAAGTTCATCGGCGTCGGGTTCGTTTCTTGTTGGCGGGAGAGGAAGGCAAGGCGGCGACGTGCAAGGCGTGACGTTGCGGGGGAACTGCTATGATAGCGGCTTTCTCCACCGGCCACCGATCTCATGTCCGATGCCACCACGGCCGCCGGCCGACAGTCTCGCTTCAGCTATCCCTTCGCAACACTGCAGGAACTTGCCCGCGATGTCCTCGACTACGCCGAGCGGCAGGGCGCGAGCGCCTGCGAGGTGGACGTTTCCGATGGCTTTGGACAATCGGTGACCGTCCGCTGCGCCGCCGTCGAAACGATCGAGTTCAACCGCGACAAGGCAATCTCGGTCAGCGTGTATCTTGGTCAACGCAAAGGTCAGGCGAGCACTTCGGTCTTTTCTGCGGCAGCGCTGCGCGAGACAGTAGACGCGGCGCTCAACATTGCCCGCTTCACCGCATCCGACCCTTGCGCGGGTCTGCCGGAACCTGAGCTGTTGGCCATCGACTGTTCCCGCCTTTCGCCGCTCGACCTCTATCATCCGTGGCCCCTTTCGGTCGAAGCAGCCGTTGAGCTCGCGCAGCGCTGCGAGCAGGCGGCTTTCGCCTGCAGTCCACAGATCAGCAATTCGGAAGGGGCCACCGTGTCGATCCAGGAAGGCCAGTTCGTTTCGGCCAACAGCCTCGGCTTCATGGGCGGCTTTCCGACATCCCGGCACTACTTGGCCTGCTCGGTCATTGCTGGCAAGAACGAGCAGATGCAACGCGACGAGTGGTTCGCCATCGCGCGCGATTCCCAGGCGATCGACAGTCCCGAGTCGATCGGTCAATTGGCTGCGCAACGCGCAGCGTCCCGCCTCGGCGCACGCAAGATCAAGACCTGCCGGGTGCCCGTCCTCTTCGAGGCGCCCCTCGCTTCGTCACTGATCGGCCACTTCGTGCACGCGGCCAGTGGTGGCAGCCTCTATCGCAAGACGTCCTTCCTGCTCAATCGGCTGGGCAAGCGGGTCTTCTCCCGGAAGGTGCAGATCAGCGAGCGACCGCATTTGGCAAGAGCCCTGGCCAGCACCTACTTCGACAGCGATGGCGTGGCGACGCACGATCGCGAGGTGATCGAGGGCGGCCGCCTGCAGGGCTATTTCCTGAGTGCCTACACGGGGCGCAAGCTGGGCATGCAGACGACCGGCAATGCGGGGGGGTGCCATAACCTTGTCGTACGTCCGGGCAAGCGCGATCTTCGCGGTTTGCTCAAGAAAATGGGCCGTGGCTTGCTGGTCACGGATCTGCTCGGTCATGGTGTCAACTATGTCACGGGCGACTACTCACGGGGTGCCGCCGGTTATTGGATCGAGGATGGTGAAATTGCCTACCCGGTGGAGGAGATCACCATTGCTGGCAACTTGACGGACATGTTCAGGAACGTTGCGGCGGTCGGCAGCGATGTGCTGATCAGAGGCTCGAAGCAGGTCGGTTCACTCCTCATCGAACAAATGAAGGTTGCCGGCAAATAGAGCACAAGGCGCCAGGCTTCCTGACAGTCACAGGGCTTCGTTGGTGCTTGGACGTTCGCCGGCAAAGCACGCTGCGGGTCTTCGGCGAGGTGTTCTGCCGTACCCGATCGACGGAAATGCCATTATTCACGCACGACTGCTTTCGCTATAATCTGCGGGCAGTTCGTTTACAAGAACCCTATAGGAGACAAATTGTGGAAAGACGTTCGTTTTTGAAAAACGCTGGCGTCGGACTGGCTGCTGGCAGCATGGCCATGCCGGCCATTGCCCAGAACGCGCCAACCGTCAAGTGGCGCCTTGCTTCGAGTTTCCCGAAGAGCCTCGACACCATCTACGGCGGCGCCGAGCACATGGCCAGGCGGGTCGCGGAGGCGACCGGCGGAAAGTTCCAGATTCAGGTTTTCGCGGGCGGAGAAATCGTCCCCGGTCCGGCGGTATTCGACGCCGTCAAGGATGGTACGGTCGAAATGGGTCATACGGTTTCCTATTACTTTTTCGGCAAGGATCCGACGTATGCGCTGGAGACGGCGGTTCCGTTCGGGATGACCAACCGTCAGATGGATGCGTGGATGCGGCACGGCAACGGCGCCAAGCTGCTGGGCGATCTGTTCGCCAAGTCAAGCATTCTGACCATTCCTTGCGGCAATACCGGCACACAGATGGGCGGTTGGTATCGCAAGGAAATCAAGACCGTCGCCGACCTGAAGGGGCTCAAGATCCGGATCGGCGGCTTTGCCGGCGCCGTTCTCAGCAAACTCGGTGCAGTGCCGCAACAGATTCCTGGCGGCGACATCTACCCTGCTCTCGAAAAAGGCACCATCGATGCTGCCGAGTGGATCGGCCCCTATGACGATCAGAAGCTCGGTTTCAACAAGGTCGCCAAGTTTTACTACTACCCGGGCTGGTGGGAGGGCGGTCCGCAGGTGTCGGCGTACGTCAACACCAAGAAGTGGGCCGAACTGCCGAAGGAATACCAGACGATCGTGCAGATCGCCTGCGCAGACGCGCATGTCGACATGATGTCGAAGTACGACGCGAAGAATCCAACGGCGCTCAAGCAGCTCGTCGGTTCGGGAACGCAATTGAAGCAGTTTCCGAAGGAAGTCATGGAGGCATGCCACAAGGCGGCCATGGAGCTTTACGCCGAGACTTCGGCCAAGAACCCTGAATTCAAGAAGGTCTATGACGACTACAAGAAGTTCATGGACGACCAGAATCTGTGGTTCAGGATCGCCGAGGGCGCCTACGCCAACTTCATGCACACGCGCAAATAGCCCGGCGTTCGGCTGCGAGCGGCCACGTTCTGCCAGCCGGGAAAGCCGACGAAACGGAGGCGACAGCCTCCGTTTTTTCTTGCTGCGCGCTGCCGCCCGCCAAACGGGCCCGACGAACCGAACCGCTGCGACACCGGTTGGTCCGTCGCCTTGGTTCGCGCCGGCCAACTACTTTGCGCCATCCTTTTTCAACGCTTCGAGCACAGCCTTTCCGGCGTCGTCGGTGCTCTCCTGCCCTGCCGGCTGCGCCTGCAATTCGGCCGCCGATGGGGCTGCTGGGGCGCCGTAGTCGGAGGTCGGCATTTCGATCTTCACTGCATCGAGATCGATCTTCTCCTCCTTGTCGAGGCCGAAGGTCACCAGCTGCGGGAAAAATATGAGGATGCCGACCATAATGATCTGGATGCAGACGAACGGAATGGCTCCCCAGTAGATGTCGGTCGATTTCACCGAAGCCGGGGCGACCGAGCGCAGGTAGAAAAGCGCGAAACCAAAGGGCGGATGCATGAACGAGGTCTGCATGTTGACCGCGAGCAGGACGCCGAACCAGATGAGGTCGATGCCGAGCGCCTGCGCCACTGGCCCGAGCAGGGGCACGACGATGAACGATAGCTCGAAGAAATCGAGGAAAAAGGCGAGCAGGAAGACGAGCACGTTGACCACGATCAAAAAGCCGATCTCACCGCCTGGCAGGCCGGTGAGCAGATGTTCCACCCACTTGTGGCCGTCCACGCCGTAGAACGTGAGCGAAAACACGCGCGCGCCAACCAGTATGAAGACGACGAATGTCGTCAGTTTGGCTGTTGTTTCCATTGCCTGCTTGAGCAGGCTCCAGCTCAGGCGTCGACGCACGAGGGCCATGATCAGCGCACCTGTTGCACCCATGGCGCCGCCCTCGGTCGGTGTCGCGATACCGAGG
>WBZP01002036.1_pt1 | contig 23883 bp, 18 predicted proteins | sample 5204301 | NCBI WGS metagenome assembly WBZP01 (sample SAMN12412401, study PRJNA552823) | activated sludge metagenome | isolation source: activated sludge from nitrification reactor of wastewater treatment plant... | place: USA: Pennsylvania | collected 2017 | reverse complement strand
CAGACCCAGGTCAACACTAAGGTGGAGATGACCTTCGCCCGCGGTCTGCGCGCCATTTTGCGTCAGGATCCAGACGTGGTGATGGTCGGTGAAATCCGCGATCTGGAAACCGCCGAAATCGCGGTGCAGGCCTCGCTGACCGGCCATCTGGTGCTCTCGACCCTGCACACCAACAGTGCGGTCGGCGCCATGACCCGGCTGCGCGACATGGGGGTGGAACCCTTCCTGCTGTCATCATCGCTGGTCGGGGTGCTAGCCCAGCGCCTGGTGCGCAAGCTCTGTCCGCATTGCAAACAGTCGCATCGCGCCACGCCGACCGACTGCGAAGTGCTGAACGTGGATCCGGCCGCGCCGCCGACGCTGTACATTCCGGTGGGCTGTGCGCAGTGCAACCACTCCGGCTATCGGGGCCGCACCGGCATTTTCGAGCTGGTGACGGTGGACGAGGCGATGCAGACCCTGATTCACGAGGGCAAGGGCGAACAGGAACTGGAGCGCCACGCCCGCTTGTCCAGCTCCAGCATTCGCGACGATGGCCGCCGGCGGGTGCTGGCCGGCGATACCGCGCTGGCGGAGCTGGTGCGGGTGACGCGGGAAGATTAATGCCTGCTTTCCAGTACGCCGCCCTCGACGTCAAAGGCCGTCAGCGCAAGGGGCTGATCGAAGCCGATACGCCCCGGATGGCTCGACAAGCCCTGCGCGAGCGCGGGCTGAATCCGCTCGAGGTCGAGGAGATCGCCAGTCAGGAGCGCCGGCGTGGGCGCCAGTGGTGGACTGGGCGGGTGCGAATCAGCGCGACCGATCTGGCGCTGATCACCCGGCAACTGGCGACCCTGGTCGGGTCCGGCTTGCCGCTGGAGGAGGCGCTGGGCGCGGTGGCCCGCCAAGCCGATCGCGCGCGCTTGGGCGGTTTATTGCTGGCGGTGCGGACCCGGGTGCTGGAAGGTCACACCCTGGCGACCGCGCTGAGCGATTTTCCCCAGGTATTCCCGGAGTTGTACCGGGCCACCGTCGCCGCCGGCGAACAGTCCGGCCATCTGGACGTGGTGTTCGAACGGCTGGCCGACTACACCGAAGCCCGCCAGCAGATGCGCCAGAAGGTCGGGTTGGCGCTGTTCTATCCCTTGTTGTTGACCACGGTCGCTATCCTGATCGTCGCCGGCCTGCTGACCTACGTGGTGCCGCAGGTGGTGCAGGTGTTCAGCAGCCTCAACCAGCAGTTGCCGGCGCTGACCCGGGGCCTGATCGCCCTCAGCGATTTTCTGCGCCAGTACGGCTGGCTGGTACTGGCGGCGCTGGCGGCAGGCGTGGCTGGCTGGCTGTACGCCCTGCGCCGGATCGGATTCCAGCGGCAGGTGCATCGAACCTTGCTGCGGCTGCCGCTGCTGGCGCGGCTGGTGCGGGGAACCAATACCGCCCGCTTCGCTCGCACCTTCAGCATCCTGATGGCCAGCGGCGTGCCGGTGCTGGAAGCGCTGCGGATTTCCGCCCAGGTGATTAGCAACCTGCCGATGCGGGAAGCGGTGGAGCAGGCGGCGGCGCGGGTCAAGGAAGGCGCCAGCCTGCAAAAGGCGATTAGCGCCAGCGGCTATTTTCCGCCGATGACCGTGCAGCTCATCGCCAGCGGCGAGGCCAGCGGCCGGCTGGAGAACATGCTGGAGCGGGCGGCGGTGCAGCAGGAGCGCGAAACCGAGACCTTGATCGCCGCCCTGCTGGGAATTTTCGAGCCGATGCTGATTCTGCTGATGGGCGGGGTGGTGCTGGTGATCGTGCTGGCGATTCTGTTGCCGATCTTCGATCTCAATCAACTGGTGCGCTGAGTCGCCACCCGTGGCCTGGTGTCGTCCCGTCCCGCGTCCTACCCCGCGTCTTCCGCGCCCAGATAGGCTTCGATGACCCGGGGATCGCGGCGCACCTGTTCCGGCGGCCCATCGGCGATTTTGCCGCCGTACTCCAGCACCACCAGCTTCTCACAGGCCCGCATCACCAGCCGCATGTCGTGTTCGATCAACAGCGTGGTGACGCCGCGCGCCCGAATCCGTTCGATTAGTCCAATCAGCGCTCCGGTTTCCTGCTCGTTCATGCCGCCGGCCGGTTCGTCCAGGATCAGCAGGCGTGGCTGGGTCGCCAGCGCGCGGGCGATTTCCAGCCGGCGCTGATCGCCGTAAGACAGATTCTTCGCCATCGTCGCCGCCTGCTGGCGCAGTCCGACAAAATCCAGTTCCCGCAAGGCGCGGTCGTTGGCGTCTTCCTCCTCGCGCTGTTGGGCCGGCCAGCGCAGCATGGCGGCGGCAATCCCGGAGCGCATCCGGTAGTGACAGCCGGCCAGTACGTTCTCCAGTGCGGTCAAGCGCTGGAACAGCCGGATGTTCTGAAAAGTGCGGGCGATGCCGAGGGTGATGATGCGATGGGTGCGCAAGCCGACCAGCGGCGCGCCGGCGAAGGCGATTTGACCTTGATCGGGCCGATAGTTGCCGGTGATTAGATTGAACACCGTGGTCTTGCCGGCGCCGTTGGGACCGATCAACCCCACGACCGCACCCTCGGCCACGTCGAAGGAGACGTTGTTCACCGCGGTTAGGCCACCGAAGGTTTTGGTCAGGTTTTGCAGGCTGAGCAGGTTCATGGCGACTCAAATCACCTTGGAAAACCGCTGCTGCTTTTGTTCCCGCAAATACCGGTCGAACGTCATGCAAATATTGCGGATCAGCAGTCGGCCCGGTGGCAATATCCGAATCCCCGTTTCGGAAAGCACCAGCAAGCCATCGGCCTGCATGTCGGCCAATTCCGCCAGTTCCAACGCGAAAGCGTCACGGAAGCGGATGCCGTACCGGCGTTCGACGGCGGCGAATTCCAGATTGAAATGGCAGATCAGGTCGGTTATCACCGCCCGCCGCAACCGGTCGTCGGCATCCAGCCGCACGCCCCGGAACACCGCCAGCCGCCCTGCGTCGATCCGGGCGTAATACTCCTCCAACCCCTTCAGATTCTGGTTGTAGCTGTCGCCGACCATGCCGATGGCCGTCGCGCCCAGCCCGATCAGATCACAGTCGGCGTGGGTGCTGTAGCCCTGGAAATTGCGGTACAGCGTACCGGCCTGCTGCGCCCGCGTCAGTTCGTCGGCGGGCTTGGCGAAATGATCCATGCCGATGTAGACGTAGCCCGCTCCGGTCAGTCGTTCGATCACGGTTTTCAAGATTGCCAGCTTCTCCGCCGGCGGCGGCAGGGCGCTGGCGTCGATCTGGCGCTGGGTTTTGAACAGGTCCGGCAGATGGGCATAGTTGAACGCCGAAATCCGGTCGGGACTCTGGGCGATGATCTCGTCCACGGTGCGGCCGAAACTGGCCACGCTCTGCAACGGCAGGCCGTAAATCAAATCCACGCTGATGGATTTGAAGCCCTCGCGCCGGGCAGCGTCCATCACCTTTAGCGTGATTTCCCTGGACTGGATGCGGTTGACCGCCTGCTGCACCTGGGGATCGAAGTCCTGCACCCCCAGGCTCAGCCGGTTGAAACCCAGTTCGCGCAATAGCGCAATCGTGTCGTCGTCGGTCTCGCGCGGGTCCACCTCGATGGAATATTCACCGCTGTCGTCGTCCAGCAAGCGGAAATGCTCGCCGGTTACCCGCATCAACTCGCGCATTTCGGCGGCGCTGATAAAAGTGGGCGTACCGCCGCCCCAGTGCAATTGCGCGACTGGGCGGGCGCGGTTGAACAGCGCGCCCTGCAAGGCGATTTCCCGGTACAGGTGGTCGAGATAGGGCGCGGCGTGGCGGCGGTTCCTGGTGACGATCTTGTTGCAGGCGCAGTAGAAGCAGACCGTATCGCAGAACGGGATGTGGACATAGAGCGACAGCGGCCGGCCGCTGGCGTTGCTGGCGATAGCCTGTTCTCGGTACTCGGCCTCGCCGAAGCCGTCGTGGAACTGCACGGCGGTTGGATACGAGGTGTAGCGGGGGCCAGCCTTGTCGTACTTGCGGATCAGGGCGGAATCGAAAACGATGGCGGTGTTCATGAAGGTTCGCTCGGCGGCTGGGGTACTCGTGCTTGCAACCACGCCATGAGCTGGTCGGCGGGCATCGGCCTGGCGTAGAGATAGCCCTGAGCCACCCCGCACCCCAAGCCGCGCAGAAATTCCGCCTGTTCCAGGGTTTCCACCCCTTCCGCGATTGAGATCACCCGCAGTTTTTCGCTCAACCCCACGATGGTTTCGGCGAACATGCCCCCCTTGCCGTTACCAATCTCCTTGACGAAGGCCCGGTCGATCTTGAGGCAGTCGATGGGCAGGGATTGCAACTGCCCCAGCGAGGAGTAGCCCGTGCCGAAGTCGTCAATCGCAATCAGGATGCCCAGTCGCTTGAGCGCTTCCAGCCGCTGCAACACCACTTTCGGTTCGTCCATGGCGATGCTCTCGGTGATTTCCAGTTCCAGCAACTGGGGCGGCATTCGATGATGCGCCAGGATAGCCGCCACGTCCCCAACGAAGTCGACCTTGCGGAATTGCGGCATGCTAACGTTGACCGCCATTTTAAACTGGGTAAACCCCAATTGCGCGATCTGGGCATGTTGAACGCAAGCCTGTTCCAGAACCCAGGCGCCGATCTGGACGATCAACCCCGAGTATTCGGCCAGCGGGATAAAGACATCGGGTGGCTGGATAAAGCCCTGCTCGCCCGGCCAGCGCAACAGCGCCTCGACTCCGACGACGTCGCCGGTCGCCAGGGCGATTTGCGGTTGGTACCAGACTTGAAGCTGGCGGGCGTCGAACGCGCGCTGCAACTGATGGATGATCTCGAGTCGCCAGCGCGTGCTGTCTTCCATTTCCGCCAGATAATACTCATGGTAGGAACGGAAGCTTTTTTTGGCGCGATTCAGAGCGATGTTGGCGCGCTTGAGCAAGGTGGCGCCCGAACTGGCGTTTTCCAGATCGCGGCAAAGGCCGATGGTGACGGTGACGGGCAGTTGGTATTCACCGACCTCGAAGGAGTCATGGAATAGCTCCAGCAAATCGGTCGGGTTGATTTTGGTTTTCGGGCCGATGGCGCCGAACACATCGGCGCCGAGGCGGGCCAGCCGGCATTCCGGTGGTAACGTCGCCCGCAGGCGGTTGGCGACCGCGATCAGCAACGCATTGCCCATGTCCTGGCCGAGGCCGTCGTTGAGATCGGCGAAGTGATCGATATCCAGCAACGCCACCACGGCGTCGGTCGGCGCGCGCGCGACGGTATCAAGGTCGGCGATAAACGCCGGGCGGTTGAGCAGCCGGGTCAGCGGATCGTAATAAGCGACATGGTGCAGGCGCTCGACCAGTCTAACGTTGCGAAAGCAGGCGGTGATGTTGGCGACGAACACTTCGACCAGCGGGCGGTCCAGCGTGGCGAGTTCGTGGCTGGAATCGAGAAAGATGGCGGCTTCCTGATGCGGGGTGGCCTTCAGGTACAGCACGGTGTGGTCGGCGCCGAAGACGTGGTGGCCCTGCGCCACGCTGGCCAGAATGGCGGACACGATCCGGCGATCCGGCAAGGTCTCCAGCGGCTGGGCGATGTAGGGCGCGTGTCGGCCAGCGGCGCTGACCACATAACAGCGCTGGTCGTCGCCGCTGAACGGCGAGCCTCTCTGGGTGCAGACGATGCCGTCCCGCGGTAACTTGAGCAGCACGGCCAACTGAGTGAGGATGCCTTCGGCCAGATCAGCGATGGCGTGTTGCTCCATCAGATCGGCGGTGGCGTGGACGATCAGCTCCAGACCGCGCCGGTTTTCGGCGATGGCGCGTAGTTGGTCGTAGCCGCGCAGGGCGGCGCTGACCATGGTGATCAACTGGGTGTGGGTCAGTTCGGCCTTGGTGCGATAGTCGTTGATGTCGTAGGCGTCGATGACGGTCAATTCCGGCGCGTATCCCGGCTGGCCGGTGCGCAGGATGAGGCGGCATTCCATCATCCGCAACTCTTCGCGGATATAACCGACCAGTTCGAGTCCCGCCTGATCGGTTTCCATCACCACATCCAACAGCACCACGGCGAGATCGGGGTACTGGCGCAAGTGCTCGCGCGCTTGCCGAGCGCTGTCGGCGTACAGTAAGTGCAAGGGCCGTCCGAAAATGCGCAGGTCGTGCAGGATGAACCGGGTGACGCTATGCACCTCGGGGTCGTCATCGACGATGAGCAGTTTCCACGGCGGGGCGTTGACTGGATGGGGCGCATCGGTCTGGTCGGCGTCGTTGGTCAACTGGATCAATTCATCGCTCATGCGGATTTTCCAAGATGGGCCGGTCGGGGGCGGTCAGGGGCAGGGCGAGGGTGAAGGTTGCGCCGGAACCCGGCCGGCTGGATGCCTGAATGGTGCCACCGAGTACACCAGTCATTAAATTATAGACGATATACAAGCCCAGACCACTGCCGCCGCTGCCCAGTCTGGTAGTGAAAAAGGGGTCGAAAATCCGTTTAAGCATCGGTTCAGGGATACCCACCCCGTTATCCGCATAGTCGATTTGGACGCGGCCGGCGTCGGATGCCGCGGCGCGGATGTGGATCACGCCAGCGTCCAGGCCGGCGAAGCCGTGGATGAGCGAGTTGCTGACCAGGTTGGCGAGCGCCTGCTCCAGCGGGCCGGGGTAGCTGTCCAGTTCCAAGTCGGGGGGAATCTCCAACTCGATGCGATGGGCGGTGCGCTTGAACTGGGGCCGCAGGGTGACCAGCATCTCCTCGATGGTCTGGCGCAGGTTGAAGCGGCGGCGGCGCATGCTGGTTTGGTCCACCGCCACCTGCTTGAAGTGGCCGATCAGGTCGGCGGCGCGGACGGTATTGCGTTCCAACAGTTCGATCGCTTCCCGGCCCCGACCCAGGAACGTCTCAAGCTGGGAGCGGCGCAGGCTGCCGGATTCGACGGCGACCGCGAACGCTCGCAGATCCTCGCCCAGGGCGCTGGCGACCACGCGGGCGTTGCCCAGTGGGGTATTGAGTTCGTGGGCCACACCCGCAACCAGGCTGCCCAGCGCCGCCAGCTTTTCCGCCTGCACCAGTTGGGCCATGGCCTGGTGCAGCTCGGCATTGGTTCGCTGTAACTCGGCGGTGCGCTCGGTCACCAGTTCCTCCAGATGTTCCCGGTGTTGCCGGAGTTCTTCCTCCGCCCGCATGCGCTCGGTGATATCGCGGGCAAAGCCGGTGGTGCCGAGTAGCTGACCTTCGGCATCGATTACTGGAGTCTTGAACGTTTCAAACCACTTGATCACACCCTGATCGGCAACCATCTCCTCGATGGATTGACCGCGCCGGAGGCGCATGATTTCGCGATCATCAGCGCGATACTGTTCCGCCAGATTCCGGGGCCACACATCCAGGTCGGTTTTGCCGATCACCTCACCAATATGTTTACGCCCGCATGCTTGCGCGAATAAATGATTGAGCATGAGAAACCGCCCTTGCGTATCTTTCAGCCAGACGAGATGGGGTAGATTTTCCATGATCGCGCGCTGGCGCGCCTCGCTGGTCGCGAGATCCCGCTCGCGCTGGCGAATGGCGTGCGCCATGCGCTCGAGATCGCCCGCCAGGTTGGCGAATTCCCGGATGGGGGAAACCGGCCACGGTTGGTCGTAGTCGCCATCGGCGATGGCATGGGCTTGTTCCGTGTAGCGACGGATGTGCTGCGACAAGCCGCGAGCCAGCACCAACGTGGCAGCCATGGCCAACAGTAGCGCGATGATCGCGCCAACGGCCAACACCCACAAGGTACCCAGAAACGGTTGGAACGCCTCAATGCGTGGCTGCGCGACCAGCACCATCCAGCCGAGTTGTGGAACGCGGACCACGGTGCCGATGAGCGTCTCGCCATCGAACTCGAAGTCCTGAACCGGCTGTACGGCCGGGTCGCCTGCTGGATACGTCTCGATGACCGTCTCGCCGTCGAAGTCGAAGTCGAAGCCGTGGGTCGTGAGGGGTTTCCGCAGGGCATCGCGGACGATCGGCAGGTGACTGAGGTTAAGCTGCTGACCGCTCAGCGCGTGTTGGGAATGGGCAATGATCTGGCCCTGGCGGTCGAGAATCATTTCCAACATCCCAGGTTCGAGCGGCAGGCGGCCGATAAACTCGGAGAGTTGGTCGATGGCGATCTCGCCAATCAGCACTTGCCCAGCCACCGGAATCGCCAGGGTCACGGCGAGTCGACCACTGCCCGTGGATAGAAAGGTCTCCGACCACACCTCCCTGTTCCGCTCCCGCGCTTCGCGCACCACAGCCAACTTGGACAGATCGAGTCCCAGCAGATCGCTACGTTGGCCGCGCCGCGCTTGGGGCAGACCGACGGCGCACACCGCGTCGTCCACATCAGCGATGTAAATCGCCGCGAACACATCGCCCGTTCCGGCGTGCGCATCCAGGAGACTCAACCAAAACGACGCGGGCTGGTTGCCCTGGTTACGGATGTGTTCCGCGATGGCGCGCAGTTCGCGCCCCGCGCCGAGCAGATGAGACTCGATCTGGCCGGCGATGGCGCGGGCCAGCGCCTGATGTTGAATTTCGATGCTAACGCGCATCTGGGGCAACAGCACCAACAGGACCAGCGCGGCGACAACAGCCAGCGGCAGCATCCCCGCCAGCGCGAAGCGCAGCGCCAGCCACGACCGAAGGGGTCGAGCGGATGGCATGGTGTTACTCGACCACCACGAACTGGCCATCGCGCACGACCGTGATGACGCTATCCCGCCGTGCCTCGCCGAAATCATCGAAGATGACCGGATGCTGGAGGCCATCGAAGCGGCGCAAGGCCAGTATGGTTTCCTTGAGGCTTCGCTCCATTGAGCGTTTGGCCAGCGCTTCCAGCACGACGTTGGCGGCATCGAACGCAGCCACGCCGCCGAAGCCCGGTTCCCGCCTGAAGCGCTCAAGATAGGTTTGGCGAAAAGCTTGATAGCGCGGCGCGGCGTTGTTGCGATCGAAGATTTGCGCCACCGTCAGACCTTCCACGGCCTTGCCACCGAGTTCCATCAGCCGCTCGGTGGCTCCCCATTCGGAACCGATGATGGGGAGCCGGGTGTCGAGTTTGCGGATTTGCTGGCAGAGCATCGCCGTATCGACCGAGTTGGCGACGATCACTACCCCGTCGGGTTGGGGAGCGAGCAAATCGTTCGCGATCCGCAGGAAAGCCGTATCGCCGCCCGACTCGAAACCGACCGCATGGATGATTTCACCGCCGCCCTCGGCAAAGGCGGCGCGAAAGTCGTCGAGCCAGCTTTCCGTGTAGGCCCTGTTGTTGAGGTCGTAAGCCGCCGTCACGCGCCGCAGACCCCGCATGTTCCGCTGATACAGCGCGATCTTGCGCACGTATTCCCGGGTAGGCGAACTCACCCTGAAGAAGTAGTCGTCCTTGCCGGTCAATTCGTTAGTGACGGCCGTGGGGCTGATGAGCACTATTTCCGCTTCGTTCGCGACCGGCGCCATGGCAACGGCCATCGCGCTCGTCATGGGACCGATGATGGCGACGGCTCCTTGATCGATCAGTTCGCGGGCCGCGCGCTGGGCTACCTCCGGATTCTGCTCGTCGTCCCTGATCAGGAGTTTCACCTTGCGCCCGGCCACCCCGCCCGCCTGATTGCGGAGTTCGACGGCCAGCAGGACGGCGTCGCGCCCGGCGATGCCGAGATCGGCCACCCGTCCGGAAGTGCCGGCTACAAACCCGATTCGGATCGGCTCCGGCGGCGTGCAGCCTGGCAGGATTGCGCAACTCAGCAAGACGACGCTCAGGACCACGACCGCTCCAGTCCATATTCCTGCCATTCGGAAAGACTTCATTGCGATTTTCGCCGATGGGGGTGGATGGCGACGGCAACAGGCGCGGCGGCCAGGCCGGTTCAATCAGCTCGTCACAGCCGGCGCAACTGCGCGGCGTTCAACAGAAACACGCCCTGGCCGCCGCGCTCGAACTCCAGCCAGGTAAACGGCGTGTCCGGGAACGCCTCGCACAGGGCGTACTGAGCATTGCCGACCTCGACGATCAGCAGCCCGTCGCGTTTCAGGTGATCGGCGGCCTGGCGCAGGATTTCCACCACCACGTCCAATCCTTCCTCGCCGGCGGCCAGCCCCAGTTGCGGTTCGTGATGATATTCGGGCGGCAGGTTGTCCAGTTCCTCCAGACCCACATAGGGCGGGTTGCTGATGATCAGGTCGTAGCGGCGGCCCTTCAGCGCCGAAAACAGATCGGACTGAATCACCTCGACCTGATCTTCCAGGCCATGCTCGGCGACGTTGCGCCGCGCCACCTCCAGCGCCTCGGTGGAGATGTCCGCCAAATCCACCCGCGCGTCCGGGAAGGCGTAGGCGCAGGCGATGCCGATGCAGCCGCTGCCCGTTCCCAGATCCAGGATGTCGCCGATCGGCCGGCTGTCCGGCAGCCACGGCGAGAAATGCCGCTCGATCAGCTCCGCCAGCGGCGAGCGTGGAACCAATACCCGCTCGTCCACGTAAAACGGCAAGCCCATGAACCAGGCGCGCTGGGTCAGATAGGCGGCCGGCTTGCGCTCGGCGATGCGCCGTTCCATCAGGTGTAGCGCCGCCTGCTTTTCGGGCGGCGTCAGGCGCGATTGAAAATACTCGGTGTGCACATCCGGCGGCAGGTGCAAGGCGTGCAGCACCAGCGCCGCCGCTTCATCGATGGCGTTGTCGGTGCCGTGGCCGAAATGCAGGCCGGTCTCGTTCATCCGGCTGGCGCCCCAGCGGATCAAGTCGCGGATCGTGCGCAGATGGGAGGAAACGTCGTCGTGGTTGGTCATCGAGAATCGGGCGTGGTGAATAAGGCGGTGGAGGGTTTGGCGGCATTCTACCGTTGCGACGGCGAACCGGATATGCTCCCGTCCGCTATCCCTACCCAAGAATAGGCTACTCGAAAGGCATCCACGATGACTGCACCCTGGGGCGACCGCCTGCGCAATCTACCGCAATACCTGCTGCCGCAACGACTGCTGACCCGCCTGGTTTATTGGTTGGCGCGGATTCGGACGCCCTGGTTCAAGGACGCGCTGATTCGCTATTTCGCCCGGCAATTTCAGGTGAAGCTGGACGAGGCGCTGGAAACGAACCCGCGCGCCTATGCCGATTTCAACGCCTTCTTCACCCGCGCGCTCAAGCCCGGCGCGCGGCGGGTGGCCTTGGGCGACCGAACCGCATGCTGTCCGGTGGACGGCGCGGTCAGCCAGCTTGGCCTTGCGGAAGCCGATACGCTGTTGCAAGCCAAGGGACGGACCTTTTCGCTGACGGCCCTGCTGGGCGGCGACGCCGAGCGGGCGCGGTTGTTCCAGGGCGGCGCCTTCGCCACCCTGTATCTGTCGCCACGCGATTATCACCGCATCCACATGCCGCTGGCTGGCCGGCTGCGAGAGATGGTTCACATTCCGGGCAAGCTGTTCAGCGTGTCGCCGCTGACCACCCGGATGGTCCCGGAGCTGTTCGCCCGCAACGAGCGGGTGGCGGCGTTGTTCGACACCCCGGCGGGACCGATGGCGCTGGTGTTGGTGGGGGCGATCAACGTGGCATCCATCGAAACCGTGTGGGCCGGGGCGATCACTCCGCCACTGGGAACCACGATTCGGCATTGGAGCTATCCACCGAACGGCGAGGGCGCGGTGCGGCTCGACAAGGGTGCGGAACTGGGCCGCTTCAACATGGGTTCCACCGTGATTCTGTTGTTCGGTCGAGACGCCGTGCGCTGGGAAGCCGAAATTCGCCCGGGCGCGCTGGTGCGGATGGGACAGCGCCTGGGGAAGGTCGCCAAACCAGCCGCCTGACCGGGGCGTCAAGCGATGTCGACCGGGAAGGCGATGACGTCCTGGATGTACCGCTTGCCCGCCGCCAGCATCATCAGTCGGTCGAAACCCAGCGCCACCCCGGCGCAGTCCGGCAAGCCGGCTTCCAGGGCGGCGAGCAGGTTTTCATCCACCGGCGCAAGCGGCAGGCCCAGCGCCCGTCGCGCCGCGTTCTCCTGACCGAAGCGGCGGCGCTGTTCGCCGGCGTCGCCCAGCTCGTGAAAACCGTTGGCCAGTTCGACGCCGTTCAGGTACAACTCGAAACGTTCGCCCACCGGCGGATGGCCGGGCCGCAGCCGCGCCAGCGCCGCCTGCGAAGCCGGGTAGTCGTACACGAACGTCAGCCGTCCTTGCCCCAGGCGCGGCTCGATGCAATGGGTCAGCAACAAATCCAGCCAGGGGTCGGCATCGTCCACCGGCATTCCCGGCGGGATCGACACACCCCGCGCCGTGGCGCACGCCGCCAGTTCCGCCACCGTGGCCCGGTGCGGGTCCAGACCGAGATGGTGCTGGAACGTTTCCCGATAGCTCGACCGCTCCGGTTCGGCCAGCGGCAGCCGCCCGGCCAGCAGATTCGTCACCAACTCCGCTACCTCATTCATCAGCCGGCGGTGGTCGAAACCCACCCGATACCATTCCAGCAGGGTGAATTCGGGATTGTGGCGGCGCCCCGCCTCGCCATCGCGGAACACCCGCGCGATCTGGTAAATGCAGCCGCTGCCCGCCGCCAGCAGCCGCTTCATCGGGAATTCCGGCGAGGTATGCAGATACAGCGTTTGCCCGTAGCGCGGCCCCGGCCCCGCGTAGACCGTTCCGAAACTGGTCAGATGCGGATCGGTGATCGCCGCCGCCGACAGCGCCGGCGTTTCCACCTCCAGCACCTCTCGCGCCGCGAAAAAAGCGCGGACTCGCGCCAGCAGTTCGGCCCGCAGGCGCAGAGTGGCCCAATCGGCGCTGGGTCGCCAGGCGGGTCGTTCCACGATTGATTGCGATCCCGGTTATTCCTTGACCCGGGAGACGTACTCGCCGGTGCGGGTATCGACCTTGATGACCTCGCCGTTCTGCACGAACAGCGGCACCCGCACCACCGCGCCGGTTTCCAGCGTCGCCGGTTTGCCGCCGCCGCCCGAGGTGTCGCCGCGCACGCCCGGATCGGTTTCCACAATCGTCATGATCACGAAATTGGGCGCGGCCACGCTCAGCGGCACGCCGTTCCACAGCGTCACCAGGCAGATGGCCTCTTCCTTGAGCCACTTGGCGGCATCGCCCACAGCCGCGGCGTCGGCGGTCAACTGCTCGTAGCTCTGCGGGTCCATGAAGTGCCAGTATTCGCCGTCGTTGTAGAGGTATTGCAGTTCCACGTCGATCACGTCGGCGCCTTCGGCGGTGTCGCCCGACTTGAAGGTGCGTTCAATGGTTCGCCCGGTCTTCAGGTTGCGCACCTTGACCCGGTTGAACGCCTGGCCTTTGCCGGGCTTGACGAACTCGTTTTCCACGATGGCGTAGGGATCGCCATCCAGCATGATCTTCAGCCCGCTCTTGAATTCGTTGGTACTATACATCGCCATGCAAAACCTACCTTCCGCTAGAGTGATTGAGCCACGAAAGCTGACTATGATAACGGTAAAGGCGATTTCACGTCAGGTTCCGCGCTGGCAGCGGGAACTGGCCCAGGCGATCACCGACCCGGCCGAACTGCTGTGGGAACTGGAGCTCGATCCCGCCTTGGCGCCGGCGGCGCGCGCGGCGGCGGCGCGCTTTCCCCTGCGGGTTCCGCGCGGGTTTGTGGCGCGGATGGCCAAGGGCGATCCGGGCGATCCGCTGTTGCGACAAGTTCTGCCGCTGGCGGCGGAACTGGAACCGGCGCCGGGCTTCGTGACCGATCCGGTGGGCGACCGGGCGGTGCAAGCGGCGCCGGGGGTGCTGCACAAATACCATGGCCGCGCCCTGCTGCTCGTCACCGGCGCCTGCGCGTTGCATTGCCGCTACTGCTTCCGCCGCGAGTATCCTTACGCTGAATCCCATGCCGGCGTGGACCGGTGGCGGCCGGCGCTGGCGTATCTGGCCGGCGATTCCAGCCTCCGCGAGGTGATTCTGAGCGGCGGCGATCCGCTGTCCCTGTCCAACCGCCGGCTGAGCGCGCTACTGGTCGAACTGGATCGAATCCCGCACCTGGAGCGATTACGTATCCATAGCCGGCTGCCGATCGTGCTACCCGAACGGGTGGACGATGGACTGTTGGAGCAGTTGACTCGGACCCGGCTGCGGCCGGTGCTGGTGGTCCATGCCAACCACCCACGGGAGATCGACGACCTCGTGCGCGTGGCTCTGGCGCGGTTGGCGACGGCCGGTGTGACCCTGTTGAATCAGTCGGTGCTGCTGCGCGGCGTTAACGACTCGGCGGCGGTCCTGGCTGAATTGAGCGAGGCGTTGTTCGCCGCGCGGGTGCTGCCCTACTACTTGCACCTGCTCGACCCGGTATGCGGCGCGGCGCATTTCTACGTGAACAAAACCGAGGCATCGGCTATGATGAAAGTGCTACGTCAGCGTTTGCCGGGTTATCTGGCGCCCCGCCTGGTGTGCGAACAACCCGGACAACCGGCCAAAACCCCGGTTGGGTAGCAGCGCCGGCGCCGTCTTCGCTATTTCTTTTTGGTTTATGCCATCGCAGAGGTTGGTACGCGTGTCCAGTTCTTCCGTTATCAATCTGCTTATCGTGGATCGTTCCCGATCCGACATCGATCATATTGCCCAAACCCTGCGCGGCGATGGCTATCAGATCGAATTGCTCGATACTGACCAAACGGAAGTCGCCCGTAATGCCATTGACTATCAACCGCTGGACCTGATTTTGCTGAGGGTGGCTGAAAACCTGCCCACTCTCGCCGAAACGCGGCTGATAGTGGCCGAGGCCCAGCAGGATATTCCGATCATCGCCGTGGTGGATGGCGAGTGCCGTGTCCAGTACCGAGTTGCTCGCCTGCTGGACGAAGGAGCCGACAATTTTTTTTATCTGGATGACGCTGATCATCTGATGGCGGTGGTGCGCAAGGAACTGCACCACCTGCAGGCACGCAAGCGTGAGCGGTCCTTTGAGACCCGGTTCAAGGAAAGCGAAAGCCGCAGTCAGGCGCTGCTGGAAAACACCCAGGAAGCTATCGCTTACATTCACGAGGGTGTCCACACCTACGCCAATCCGGCTTACCTCCGGCTGTTTGGTTACGAAGACCGAAGTGAGCTGGCCGCGATCCAACTGGTCCACATGGTGCCGCCAGGCTACCGGGATGCGCTGAAAAGCGTGTTGCGCCGCAGCATCCGCTCCGGCCAGGCGATCGAACCGGTGGAGTTGGTCGGGCTGCGCCGCAACGGCCAGACCTTCGCGATCCTGCTGGAATGCGCGCCGACCCGGATGAACGACGAGCCTTGTACCCAGATCATCGTGCGCGACGCCACTCCCGAGAAGAGCGCCTATAACCAGCAGCTCGAGAATCTACTCAAGTTCGACGATGTCACCGGGTTGTACAGTCGGCGCTTTTTTCTGGAAACCCTGGAGATCAACCATAACGGCGCCGTGCTGTACATTCTGTTGACGGATTACGCCACCATCCGCTATGCCATGGGGTTCGAGGCCATCGACCAATTCATGATGGAAGTCATCGGGCTGTTTAAGGAGATGTTAACGCTCGATGACGTTGCCGCCCATTTCGCCAGTGGCGTGTTCACGCTGTTCATCCCTGCGAGTTCGCCGACTGATCCGCGGGATTTGGCCGAGCGTATCCGGGTGGCGATCGCTGAACACAGTTTTCAGGTCGGTGGCAAGCTGTTCACGACCACCTGTTGCATCGGTGTCTGTCAGGCGCGTGACATGCGCGAGAACGCGGTTCAGATTCTGTCGCACGCTGATCGCGCCTGTGAAGCAGCTCGGCGGAAGGGGGGCAACCAGGTCGAGGTATATGCGCAGCCCAGTGAAGAACAGCGGTCGGGCCGGGCCGAGATTAGCCCACAGGACGAGGCCATCCTCCGCCTGATTCGATCCGCTCTGACCAAGGGCCGGCTCGGTCTGATGTATCAGCCGATTGTCAGCTTCGAGAACGCCGAGGAAGCACGCTACAAGACTTACCTGCAGATTATGGACGATGACGACAAGCCGCAGACCATGGACAAGCTGGGTTCCGTGGCGGTGCGCTACAACGTGATGGGAGCCTTGGACAAATGGACAATTATCCGGGGGGTGGGGATGCTCGTTGAAATGCAACGCGCCGCCAAACCGCCGATTCTGTTTGTCCGCATCTCCCGCAACTCGCTAACCGACAAAGAGTTTTTCGACTGGCTCAAGAAACGCTTCCAAGACAGCCGGCTGGCCGGTCATTATCTGGTGCTGGAGGTCAAGGAGGACAACGCCGAGGACTGCTTCGAGGAAACCAAACAGTTGCGCGCCCGTCTGCCGGAATTGGGCTGCGGCTTGGCCCTGTCCCACTTCGGCGGCAAGACGCATTCCGAACAGTTACTCAAGGAACTGGTTCCCGATTATATCAAGCTCGACGGCAGCCTGATCGAACGACTGGCCAAGGCCAAGGATGAGAACAGCCGCCAGGCGATGGCGGCGCTGGCCCAGCAGGCGCATGCCTTGAGAACTCGGGTAGTGGCGGCCGGGGTTTCCACCGCGCCGCAAATGGCCAGCATCTGGCAGTTCGGCGTCACCCTGGTCCAAGGCAACATGGTGGCCGAGGTCAGTCCCCGTCTGGACTTCGATTTCAAGCAGTTCGCGGGCTGAACGTGGGGGCCGGCTGCATGGTCGATCCGGTGGGCTGGAAGCCGGCCCCGGCCCCACTTACGCTTGCCGCCGCAGCGCCGCGATGCGCTCCTCCAGCGGCGGGTGGGTCATGAACAGCTTGCGCAGGCCATCGCCGAGGCCGCCGTTGATGCCGAACGCAGCCATCTGCGAGGGCAATTGCGACGGCTCGTGCAGTTGCCGCAGCCGCTCCAGCGCCGCGATCATCTTGCCCCGGCCAGCCAGGCGGGCGCCGCCGGCGTCGGCATGAAATTCACGATAGCGGCTAAACCACATCACGATCAGCGAGGCGAGAAAGCCGAACAGGATTTCCATGACCATGCTGGTCACCCAGTAGCCGATGCCGGGGCGGCGACTTTCGTTGTTGGGAGACAGCGCCCGATCCACCAGGTAGCCGACCACCCGCGCCAGCACGATCACGAAGGTGTTGAGGACGCCCTGAATCAGGCTCAGCGTCACCATGTCGCCGTTGGCGACGTGACTGACCTCGTGGCCGAGTACCGCTTCCACTTCCTCGGCGCTCATTTGTTCCAGCAGGCCGGTGCTGACCGCGACCAGCGCCGCGTTGCGGTTGGCGCCGGTGGCGAAGGCGTTGGGTTCCGGCGAGTCGTACAGAGCCACTTCCGGCATACCGATGCCAGCGGCCTGCGCTTGGCGGCGGACGGTTTCCACCAGCCATTGCTCATCCTGAGTGCGCGGCTGCTCAATGACCTGTGCGCCCACCGATCTTTTAGCGACCCATTTCGACATCAGCAGCGAAATCAGCGAACCACCCATGCCGAAGATGGCGGCGAAAATCAGCAGGGCCGGCAGGTTCAGGCCGTTGCCGACCAGGAATCGGTCCACACCCAGCAGGCGGGTGATGATGCCGAGCAACAGCACCACGGCCAAGTTGGTGGCGAGGAACAGGAAGATGCGTTTCATAACTGCGCTCCGTTGATAGAAGGTCGGCGAATCTATAGGTGTACCGCTGAAAATTTCAAGCCGGTCGGCGCGTGAGGAACATGGCGTCGCCATAGCTGAAGAAGCGGTAGCGTTGTTCCACCGCATGGCGATAGGCGTTCAGCGTCTCGGTGTGGCCGGCGAACGCCGCCACCAGCATCAGCAGGGTGGATTCTGGCAAGTGAAAGTTGGTGATCAGCGCATCCACGGCGCGGAAGCGGTAGCCGGGGTAAATGAAGATACGGGTTTCGCCGCGCCACGGTTGAATATCGCTGTCCCGGGCGGCGGTTTCCAGCGCCCGCACCGCTGTGGTGCCGACCGCGATCACTCGGCCGCCGCGGGTTCGAGCGACGCGGATTCGCTCGCAAACTTCAGCGCCGACTTCAATCTGCTCGGCATGCATGACGTGCTCATCGATCTGTTCCACCCGCAGTGGCTGAAAAGTGCCCGCGCCGACATGCAGAGTGATGAATGCCCGCGCCACGCCCATCACGTCTAGTTGGTCGAGCAGCGCCGGGTCGAAATGCAGGCCGGCGGTGGGCGCGGCCACCGCGCCGGGTTGGCGGGCGTAGACGGTTTGATAGCGCTCGCGATCTTCCGGGATTGGCTCGCGGTGGATGTAGGGCGGCAGCGGCACTTGACCGTGCCGTTCCAGCAGCGCCAGCCATGGTCCGTCGCCGTCAAGGCCGATTTCAAACAACTCGCCGTGGCGGCCGAGCACGGTGGCGGCGAAGCCGGCGTCGAACAGCAACGCGCCGCCGGGTTTGGGCGACTTGCTGGCGTGGAGATGGACCAGCGCCCGCCGTTGGTCCAGCAAGCGCTCGACCAGAATCTCGATTCGCCCGCCGCTGGTCTTGCGGCCGAACAACCGCGCCGGGATCACCCGGGTGTCGTTGAACACCAGCAAATCGTTGGGGCGCAGCAACTCCGGCAACTCGCGGAACAGCCGGTCGCGGAGTTCGCCGCTGGCGCCATCGAGGGCCAGCAACCGGCTGTCGCCGCGGCGGGCCGGTGGATGCTGGGCGATCAGTTCCGGCGGCAACGCATAGTGAAAATCTCGTCGCCGCAGCCCGCTGGCGGGTTCCGACAACGGCTTGGCCCCCGCTCGCGTTTCCACTGCTGTCCGGCCATTGTTGAACCCTTGTTTGTTGGAAAGCTCTGAATCTATCAACCCTTCGCTCATACCCTGGATATTGAAATGCGTAAAATTTCGTTCGTTGCCGCTGTTCTGTACGCCACCGGCGCGCTGGCCGCCGATCCGGTTCCGCCGCCCGCGCCCGTCCCCGCCGCTCCCGCATCCGTTCCCGCCGCTGTTTCCACGCCGGTCAAGCTACCGGATCTTAGCAAGTTACAGACCGCCCTGAACGGCGCCAAGCCCGACGGCATCGTGCCGACCGCCATTCCGGGCTTGTACGAGGTGGTGCTGGGTTCCCAGGTGCTGTACCTGAGCGAGGACGGCCGGTTCGTGGTGCAGGGCGATATTCTCGATCTGGGCGCCCATACCAATCTTACCGAGGACCGGCGCGGCGAACTGCGCGGCAAAGTGATCGAGGCAGTCGGCGAGAGCAATATGGTGGTGTTCGCGCCCGAGGGACCAGTCAAGTACACGGTCACGATTTTCACTGATATCGACTGCGGTTACTGCCGCAAGATGCACAGCCAGATCGCCGATTACAACAAGGATGGTATCAAAATACGCTACCTAATGTTCCCGCGCGAGGGCGTCGGCTCCGAGTCGTACAACAAGGCGGTGGCGGTCTGGTGCGCCGATAATCGGCAGGAGGCAATGACCAAGGCCAAGCGCGGTGAGAATGTCGAGAGCAAGACCTGCGACAATCCAGTGCGGGCCCAGTACGAACTCGGCCAGAAGATGGGAGTCCGGGGGACGCCGAGCATGATTCTGGAATCCGGCGAGATGCTGCCCGGTTATGTGCCGCCCACCCAACTGGCGCAGATGTTGGCGGAAGGCAAGGATAAAACGCTCAAGCCGGTGGGGCGGCCCTGAGGCGGAATTCGAGCCATGTTTTTCGGCCAGAAAATCCATCCGCTCAATTTCGACACCGCCGATACGCTAACCGTCGCGGGCGACAGGATCGAACTGTCCGGGCCGGGCGTCCGGCTGTGGGTTGAGTGCGCCGATGTGTTCGAGGGGTGCCTGCGGCTGCGGTTCGAGAATGCCGCCGTCACCGATCCGCGCCAACATTCGGACGCGGTGCTGCCGGAATGGCGGGAAGGCCGACCGGTCGCGGCGCGGCTGAACGCGGAAACGGCGGCATTCGCGACGGCGGTGGGTCGGGTCGAGCTAGGCGCGGCGCGGCTGTGGCTGGAGCTGGCTGGCTTCACCCTGGAAACGGTCGCCGAGGGCATCGGCGGTTGCGGCGAGGCGTTGCTGCTCAACTTCGCCATCGAGGCAGTGGACGGTTGCTACGGCTTCGGCGAACGCACCAAGCGCCTCAACAAGCTGGGCGACAGTGCCGACTGCCTGACCGTGGACGTGGTGTCGGTGTTCCGCCACACCTACGCTCGCGATGATTACGACCCCAGCTACGTCGCCATTCCCTTCGCCATCCTTAAAAAAGGCGAGCGCTTTCTGGGGTTGTTTTTCGACAACCCCGGTTGGGCGGTCATGGACGCTGGCAAAGCCCGGCCGGGAGAGTTCGGGTATCAGTCCCTCGGTGGCAATACCGATGTCTACGCACTCGCCGGTCCCAGCCTGCCGGAGGTGACGCGGCGCTACGCGGCGCTGACCGGCCGGGGGCCGCTGCCGCCGCTGTGGGCGCTGGGCTATCACCAGTGTCGCTGGGGTTATCAGTACGAGGCGGAGTTTCTGGAGCTGGCCGCCCAGTTTGCCGCCGTTGACGTACCGGTCAGCGCCTTGTGGTACGACATCGACTACATGGACGAGTATCGGCTGTTCACCTGGGATCGGGTGGATTTCCCCGATCCCGCTGCACTGAATCGCGATCTCAAGGCCGTTGGCATCCGCGCCGTAACGATCATTGATCCCGGGGTGAAGCGCGAGCCGGGCTACGCGGTTTACGACAGTGGTCGGGAGGACAAGGCGTTCTGCCAAACCGTCAGCGGCCGCGAGTACGTGGGCAAGGTCTGGCCCGGCGACACCGTGTTTCCCGATTTTACCCTGGAGAGCGTCCGCGACTGGTGGGCCGGCTGGCTGGCCGATTTTCTGCGCGCCGGCGCAGTGGACGGGGTGTGGCTGGACATGAACGATCCCGCCACCGGCCATAGCCGGACCGAGGAAATGCGCTTCCAGCACGGCGCGATTCCCCACGACCGCTACCACAACCAGTACGCGCATTTCATGGCCATGGCCAGCCGCGCGGCCTGCGACCGGCTTGACCCCGACGGCCGGCCGTTCCTGCTGACCCGCAGCGCCTGCGCCGGCACTCAGCGCTACAGCGCGGTATGGACCGGCGACAACGCCAGCAATTGGCGGCATCTGCGGATGGCGCTGCCGTGTTCGCTGAACCTGAGCCTGTCGGGGGTGGCGTTCAACGGCCCGGACGTAGGCGGCTTCATGGACGATGCCAACGCCGAGTTGCTGGTACGCTGGCATCAGGCGTGTGGTCTGTTCCCGTTCTTTCGCGACCATTCCATCCGCCATTCCCGACCCCAGGAACCGTGGCAGTTTGGGCCGGAACCGCTGGCGGCCATGCGCGGCGCGATCCGTACCCGCTACCACTTGCTGCCGTATCTGTATCAGTGCTTTTTCGCCCACTGGCGCGACGGCGACCCAGTGATCCGGCCGTTGCTGTACCACTATTCGGGACCGGAGTATGTCGATCTGGACGATCAATACCTGCTCGGCGATGCCCTGCTGGTCGCGCCGGTGCTACACGGGGAAGGGCAGGGGCCGGAAATCGTCCGCGCTGGAGTAAAGATGCAGGAGCGGCCGGTGCGCCTGCCGCCGGGTTGGTGGTTCGACCTGAACCGGGGCGATTGGGTGGAGGGCGGGCGGGTGATGATGTACGCCGCCGCGCTGGACGAGTTGCCGCTGTTCGCCCGCGACGGCGCGGTGCTGCCGTATTACGCCGGGCCGTTGCAAAACAGTTTTATGGACTTGTACGCCGTCGAGCTGCACCTGTTCTGCCGCGAGCGACCAGCGCGATTCGACTATTTTCTGGATGACCGGGAAAGCCGGCGCTATCAGTTCGATGATTACGGCATTGCCCGCATCATGGCGGAGGCTGATGGCGAACGGTTGCGGGTAGAGATTGCCGAGACCAGCGATTATCCACGGGATACGGTGACGTTCATGCCGGTGCTTTACGGTTGTCCGGCAACACGGGAACTGGAACTGACCGTTAACGGCCGCACCGTGACCCGACTGTTGCAGACCAGCCAGCGCGAGTGGCTGTGCCGGGAGTGGGCGGTGCGAGCGTGAAAATTTAGCACGGCCGTCCAGAGTCCATTTACCCACTGCACAGGACCGAAACCATGGCGATATTCACGATTACCGGAGATGTCGATCCGTTCCTGCACGTCTCATTGAACAAGGGCGAGCGGATTTACTGCGAATCCGACGCGATGGTGATGATGGAAGACACGCTCGATCTGACTGGAAAAATGACCGGCGGCTTGGGTAGCGCGCTCATGCGCCGCTTCGCCAACGGTGAATCGTTTTTCCAGCAGCACATCGAAGCGACCCGGGGAGACGGGGATTGCCTGCTGTCGCCGGTGTTGCCGGGCACGATTCAGGTTCTGGAGGTCGGCGCGACCTGCTACATGCTCAGCGACGGGGCGTTCGTGGCCGCCGAAAACGGCGTGGATCTGCGCGTCCGCGCCCAGAACATCGGCAACGCGCTGCTCGCCCAGACCGGCGGCTTCTTCGTCGGCGAGGCCACTGGCAAAGGCAAGCTGGCGGTCTCCGGGTTTGGCTCCGGCTTTATCCTGGATGTGGAGCCGGGCAAGGACGTAATTATCGACAACGCGCATGTGGTGGCGTGGGACAGCCAATTGCGTTACGAGCTTTCGGTGCCCAGCCAACAGGGTGGCGGCGGACTGTTTAACCGGCTGGTCAGCAGCGTGACCAGCGGCGAAGGCGTCGTGTTGCGTTTTTCCGGGCGGGGGAAAGTCGTCATCTGTTCGCGCAACCGCAACGCCTTTTCAAGCTGGGTGCGCGGCGGGGCCCGAGGATAACCGGGGCTTTCTTCAGCCGCCCCCCGACCCTGATCGCTCCTCGCGCTTGGCCCGCTCCCACAGCGCATCCATTTCCGCCAGGGTCGAGTCCGCTGGCGCGCGGCCATCGTCTGCCAGCCAGTGTTCGATGCGCCGGAACCGGCGCTCAAATTTGGCATTGGTGCCGCGCAGGGCCGCCTCGGGGTCGAGCTTGAGGTGGCGGGCCAGGTTGGCGACCGCGAACAGCACGTCGCCCAGTTCGTCGGCCAGCCGTTCCGGCGGAGCGTCGCTGGCGATCTCGTGGCAGATCTCGGCGATTTCCTCCTGAATTTTGGCCAAGATCGGCTCGACCGCGCCCCAGTCGAAGCCTACCTTGGCGGCCTTTTTCTGCAACTTGACCGCTCGGGTCAGCGCCGGCAGCGCCAGCGGGATGCCGTCCAGCACACCGGTCGGTGGTGCGGTTTTCTCGGCAGCCTTGATCCGCTCCCATGCGGCGGTTTGCTCGGCGGCGTCGGCGTAACGTTCATCACCGAACACATGCGGATGGCGGCGGGTCATTTTCTCGACGATGCCACCCGCCACGTCGGCGAAATTGAAGCGGCCTTCTTCACGGGCGATCTGGGCGTAAAACACGACCTGAAACAGTAAATCGCCCAGTTCCGACCGCAGCTCCGTCCAATCCTCGCGGGCAATGGCGTCGGCGACTTCGTAGGCTTCCTCGATGGTGTGGGGCACGATGGTGGCGTAGGTCTGCTCCCGGTCCCACGGACAGCCGTTATCGGGATCGCGCAGCCGGGCCATCAGTTTCAATAAGGCTTCCATATCTCGCATAACTTCTCTCCTCACCGGCCACTGCGCCGTTTGCCAGCGCCGCAGGGGCTACCTTGGGTAAAGGCTCGCGCCGGCCGGCGGTCCGCTGGTTTGATTGAGGGTTTGCCGTGCGCCGCTTGCGAACCATCGACGCGCGGCGGCAGGCCGTTGTACTGGGTCAAAAAGGTCTGCGTCCCATGCTTGCGGCCGGTGCGTGTGCCTTCGCCGCCGCCGAGTCCGGTACCGACAGGTTGCCAGCTTGGAATCAGATGGCGCTTGCCGTTGCCGATCAAATCCGTGCGCCCCATGCGCTTGAGCGCCTCGCGCAGCAGCGGCCAGTTTTCGGCGTCGTGATAGCGCAGAAACGCCTTGTGTAGCCGCCGCTGTTTCAATCCCTTGACCGAAACCACCATTT
>WBZP01002035.1_pt1 | contig 23883 bp, 22 predicted proteins | sample 5204301 | NCBI WGS metagenome assembly WBZP01 (sample SAMN12412401, study PRJNA552823) | activated sludge metagenome | isolation source: activated sludge from nitrification reactor of wastewater treatment plant... | place: USA: Pennsylvania | collected 2017 | reverse complement strand
AAACCAGGCCTGAGGAGCGAAGAGATGCCCACCAAACGATACAGGGTCACGTTAACAAAAGAAGAGCGGGCGGAATTGAGCGGCGTAGTCAGCAAGGGCAAAGGCGCCGCCGGCCGAATGACGCGCGCGCGTATCTTGCTGATGGCCGATGAAAACCAGGCCGAAGGGGGCTGGAAAGATGCCGACATCGCCCGGGCCTTAGGCGTCCATGGACGAACGGTGGAGCGAACACGAGAGAAGTGTGTGGTTATGGGACTGGAAGCGGCTCTCAACCATCGCCGGCCACAGAAGAGACGAGGCAAGGTGTTGGATGGGGCGGCTGAGGCGCGCTTGGTCCAATTGGCCTGTACGGCTGCGCCGGATGGACACGAACGCTGGAGTCTGCAAATGCTGGCCGACAAACTCATTGAATTAGAAGTGGTCGAAACCGTGTCGCGCGAGACAGTGCGCACCACGCTCAAAAAAATGAACTTAAGCCCTGGTTGAAAGAGCAGTGGTGTATTCCGGAAAAGGAAAGTGCCGCGTTCGTCTGCGCCATGGAAGATGTGCTGGCCGTTTACCACCAACCCCACGACCCCCAACGTCCCCTTGTCTGCTTTGACGAGGGCAGTAAGCAGCAAACGAAAGAAACCCGTTTGCCCTTGCCGCCACAACCAGGCCATGTCGCCAAATATGACTACGAGTATGAACGGAATGGAACCAGCAACTTGTTCATCTGCTTTGCGCCCCTGGAAGGGTGGCGACAGGTGAAGGTCACCGACCAACGCACGATGATTGACTTTGCCCATTGTATGCGCGACCTGGTTGATGTCCATTTCCCGGAAGCGGAGAAAATCGTGCTGGTCATGGATAACCTCAACACCCATACGCTGGCGTCGCTCTACACCGCCTTTGCCCCAGCGGAAGCACGGCGCATCATCGACAAGCTGGAAATCCATTACACGCCCAAGCATGGTAGTTGGCTGAACATGGCTGAAATTGAACTGAGTGTCCTTCATCGCCAGTGCCTTCAAGCACGCATCCCTGACCAGACGACTTTGATGGACAAGGTTGCGGCCTGGCAGAATCGGCGCAACGCCGGTCGCTCAACAGTTCACTGGCGTTTTACCACCGAGGATGCTCGTATCAAGTTACATCGCCTCTATCCGACAATAAATGTTTGTTAGACTACTAGAAGTGATTCAACAGAAAGAAGTTCGGTTTTATGAAGATGACCTGACCGCCGTGCGCGCCGCCGATGGGCATGTCTATGTAGCCCTTACACAAATGTGCCAGGCGCTAGGCCTAGATACTCAGGGCCAAACGCGCCGCATCCGTCGCCAGGAGGTCTTAGCCGATGGTCTTAAAGGGGTAGCCAATTTGTCTACCCCTGGTGGCCGGCAAAGCGGCTATGTCTTGCGGGTTGACCTGGTTCCCCTCTGGCTATCCGGCATACGGACGGCGGCCGTTAATGACGATGCCCGGCCCAAGCTGGAACGTTTCCAGCGCGAGGCCGCTAAGGTGCTGTAGGAAGCGTTCCAAGAGGGCCGGCTAACCGACTGGTATCAGGAATTGATAGGGTAGGGCGCATTGCCGTTGAGGGTGGCTGAGCCGGGCGATGCGCCGGTGTTTTCGCTCAGCCGTTATAATGATCCGGCGTATCGGGCGTTGTTGGAGGGGTGGGATCCGACGACGGGGCAGTTATAGTATTGCCATCTCTATTAGATCAGTTTACGTGTTATATGAATAATGCCAACCTAATCAGCTACTACAGTCTGCTTTTTAGTACTGAGATTGCGGTCTTTGGAATTATTGGCGCAGTCATACTGGTGTTTGTGCAGCTGGTTTACAGCAACTATTCCTATAGGCATATCTCGCACATAGTAAAGAATACCTATCTCATTTTATTTATGTTCTTTAGTGTCATTGACTTGGTACTCACTGCGACCGCTATCTACATGCTTGTAGTAGGTGTTTTCGGGCCATTTACAGTGATAGAGCACTGGTTAGAATCACTGGTAGTCAATCCAATATATGCCTTAGCTTGTCTCCTCCTTATCTTTGTTTCCATATCCTTTTTCGTTATTTTGATTGTCAAAAATATAGCCTATCTTCAACCGTACAGAGCCATATTTCTTCTTGCTAAAAGTATCCGCTACAAAGATATTAGAAACTTCATTTGGCGGAAATATACACCTGAAATTCCTTATAACCTGAATAACCGTCGGGTCACTATTCTGTATTCAGGTTTTTATGACATGCTGAGTGATGAAGGCAATGAGGAACAAAATACTGATTTTGATACTGAATTAGAAATACTAGAAAAGCAAATCCAGACGATCAAGAGTGAAATGCAGACCTTAAAGCTTAGAGTTGCCAATGCTGAAGACCCACTTCTTCCCGTAAGGGACATGATGATCCAATTCATACAGCGCTCAGATATTAGTTCCCTTAATGAAGCGTCTTCCGTCCTTACTTCTATTTCCCATAGTTTTATCTCTGATATTCCCAACTTTAGCCAAAAACACTGGAATCCAGAAAGCTCACTACCTATTGGCTTCACAAGCCACTTGCTTGACACACTTCGGACTCTTATTGAAATTGCTGAGAAAGAGAATCTCGAGTCGGCAGAGAAGGAAATACTACAAGTTAGTTATCCATATGCTATACGCCTTCTAGAATTAGGTCATTCTCAGGCGTTGGAGAAAGTAGAAGAGTTTTGGCAAGACATGGCTAATGCTTCAATAGGTCGGTCATCCTCTATTTACCAGATGATCATTGAGTACTATAGTGAACTTGGCAAGCAGGTATTCGATTCTATTGAGCGCTATCCAGTAACTTCAGCAAAGAACATTAATGAGGACACATTGAGTGGCATATTTCAGAATGTGGGTTGGTTAGGCGAACGCATGCTTGCCAAAGTGCCGCTTGAAGATTTACCTCTTATGCCCAGTTTCCAATACAGTAGCGAGTATGATGCCTTGCTCAACTGCCTCCTAACCTTTAGTGATATCTACGACCGTGAGCATCCTGCCCTATACCCTCTCATTTACTTTGATGCTCTGTATGCAGTGCTTCGCAAGATGATACAAATATACAAGACCCAACAAGATAGAAGATTGAAAGAGCACTTATTTAGTGTAGCATATGCCTTCTCATCCTTTGCAGAACGAGCAATAAAAGCAAGAAATGCCCCTGGTGCTGCTTTAGCTGTCTTGAGAGCATGGGAAGCTTATCAAGAGTTCAAAAAGGCAAGCCTTGATGAGCACGCCAGCGACTGCATAGAATCACTCGCCAGAGTTGGTTTAGTATCGGCTGCTTATCAAAATGAGCTTGAAAGAGTTGAATTCATGTCCAAGCCAATACACGAATGGATCAGTGACAAATTAGTTGAAAGTGGAGAAAACTTAGGAGGTGCTGTGATGGATGCATACATTCATGGAGCAACTGAAACTAAAGGTAGTCACGATAGCGCTTGGGCTTTTATAACAACCCTTGGAAAACGAATGGGGACAAATTTTGGATTTATGTTCGATCCTAGTACGGGAGAAAGATACCCAGAGAATGATCCAAGACGAAGACAGATGCGATAATGAAACGAAACTGGCTTCCGCTCACAATCCAACTATGTGTAAGCAGGCTTTCTAAGCTGAAGCGCCTTGTAGCTACTGTAATAATAACAAATGATTTTTACACGCATCACAATTGATCCTAACCAAATGGGCGGCCTCCCCTGCATCCGCGGCCTCCGAATCCCAGTCGCCACCGTGGTCGGTATGGTTGCCAATGGCATGACGAACCAAGACATACTGGACGCCTATCCCGACCTGGAACCCGACGACATCCGCGAGGCGCTTTATTTTGCCGCCGAAGCCGTCCGCGAACGGGCCATCCCGCTCGTAATTCCCAAGTGATGTCTTATTCTTCTTGGCGTTCTTGGCGTGAGATCTTCTTGGCGCCCTTGGCCCCCTTCGCGTCCTTTGCGTGAGCGCTTCTCCCCCGCTCCCCAGCCCCCCTGCTCCCCCGCCCAATGACCAAGCCAGCAGACAAAGACGACGTGCCAGGCACTCCAGAAAGTGCCAGGCACGAACGCGGCATTGGCCAACTAACCGAGCGCTCCCTCCACGCCGCCCTCAAAGAGTACCTGCGCCAACCGGGCGACGCGCTGGAGGTGAAGCTCGGCCGCTACGTCATTGACCTCGTCCGCGACGACCTGCTCATCGAAATCCAGACGCGCCACCTCTATGCGCTGCGGCCCAAGCTGCGCCGCCTGCTGGACGACGGCCGCCGCATCCACCTCGTCCATCCCCTGCCGGCCGAACGCTGGATCGTCCGCCAAGACGCCGCCGGCCGCCCCTTCTCGCGCCGCAAGTCGCCGCGCCACGCCGCCGTCCACGACATCTTCACCGAACTGGTGCGCCTGCCCGACCTGGCCGCCCACCCCAACCTGACGCTGGAAGTGCTGCTGATTCGGGAGGAGCAGGTGTGGCGCGACGACGGCCAGGGCAGTTGGCGGCGCGGCCATTGGAGCCTGGTGGATCGGCGGCTGCTGGGCGTGGCCGCGTCGCGCCTCTTCGCCGGGCCGGGCGACTTCCTGGCCCTGCTGCCGCCCGACCTGCCCGACCCGTTCAGCAACGCCGACCTGGCCGCGGCCCTGCCCTGCGCCGCCGCGCTGGCCGGCAAGGCGACGTATGCGCTGCGGGCAATGGGGCTGCTGGCCGCGGCGGGCAAGCGCGGCCGGGCCAACCTGTTTGCCGTCGCCCTATGACGCCAGGCGCGGCCGCTGCCAGGGCCATGCCCCCACGGTCAGGTTGCGCCGCCGAAAGCTCAACACCGCCAGGGCGATGAAGCCCGCGCCGATGGCCAGCAGGATGCCCACCTCTCGCCAGGCCACGTCGCCGACGAGCATCTGGATGACGCTCTCGAAGTGGAAGTGGGGCAGGAAGGGTTGCAGCGGCTCCAGGACGGGGGCCATGCCGGCCAGGTTGTCGCCGAAGAAGCTGAGGAAGACCGCCGCCATCGCCACCCCCAGGGCCACACTCCGGTTGGGCAGGTACGCGCCCAGGAACAGGCCGATCCCCAGGAAGACGAACGCCATCAGCCACAGGCTCTGCGTGGTCAGGAACATATCCAGCGCCGTGACCGGCGTGTCCAGGTCCAGCAGGGCGAAGACGCCAGCGGCGATCAGGCCGTCGAAGAGCATCACCAGCGCCGCGCTGATGCACAGGGCCAGCGCCTTGACCAGCACCAGTTGCACCCGCGAGACGGGCAGCGCGGCCAGCAGTTCCAGCGTGCCCTCGTCCTCTTCCCCGGCCAGCGCGCCGACGCCGATCATCGCCCCGAACAGGCCCACCAGCAGGGGTAGAAAGTTGAACATCGTCCCCAGGATGAAGCCCTCAAAGGTGGCGAAGGTCTGGATGCCCAGCGAGTTGAGCAGGGCCAGGGCGCGCGGGTCAATCTGGCGCACCTCGTCCGGCAGCACGGTGTAGATCAGGGTATAGATGGCGCAGAACAGGCCCAGCCCCAACGCCCAGCCGACGGCGCCGCCACGGCGGACGTGCAACTCGTGTCGCAGCAAGTTAATCATGCCCCTCGCTCCCCTCCTGACCGTAGTAGGTCATGAAGACCTCTTCCAACGTGACCTGCTCGTTCTCCAGCTCCAGAACGTCGAAGGGCACGGCCTGGGTTAGCAGCCGGTTCAAATTGGCGCGAATCTCGAACGTGACGCGGTCGCCCAGCCGCCCCGTCTCGCTGACGCCGTCGCCATCCAGCGCGCCGGCCGGCGGTGGTTGGGCGAAGCGGATGTGCAACCGTTGCACGCGGCTCTTGATGAGTTGGCCGACCTGCTCCGTGGCCACGATCTGCCCGGCGCGGATGATGCCCACCCGGTCGCACACCTCCTGCACCTCCGACAGGACGTGGGAGGAGAACAGCACCGTGCGGCCGTCGGCCCGCGCCTCGCGCACCAGGTCGAGCACGTGTTGCTGGATGAGCGGGTCGAGGCCGGTCGTCGGCTCGTCGAGGATCAGCAGGTCGGGCCGGCGCATGAACGCCGCCACCAGCCCGGCCTTCTGCTTGTTGCCGCGGGAGTAGGTGCGCATCGGGCGGTGCGGGTCCAGTTGCAGACGCTCGCACAGGTCGCGCAGAGTGGCCGGGGCGACGGACGCGCCGCTAACGCGGGCGATCATGTCGAAGTATTCGTCGGCGCGCAACTGCTGGTAGAGCTTGAGTTCGCCGGGGATATAGCCGATGCGCCGGCGGATCGGCACGCCGTCCTTCTGGCAATCGAGGCCGAAGATGGCGGCGCGGCCGGCGGTCGGGCGGATGATGTCGAGCAAGACGCGCATGGTGGTGGTCTTGCCCGCGCCGTTCGGCCCCAGAAAGCCGAACACCTCGCCCGGCTCAACCGACAGGTTCAGATCGCGGATGCCCCGCTGCCGCCCATAGGAGACGGATAGGTTGTTGGTTTCGATGATGGGTTGGTTCATAGCAGACTTTGCGATTTACCTGGCTAATAGCTTAGCGAGTTTTTCAGGTACGTGGAAACGCTCCATTTCACTTTGATCGAACGGGTAGGGCGAATTCGGATCGGCAAACAAGCGAAAGGCCAGCACGTATAACCCCAGGAACGCTGCAAGAGCCAGGTAGCCAATCGCGACCAGCCACATCCACCACTGAACAAGCTGATTGGCAATCACGTACCAGATGTAGGTGAGACCAATCGGCCAGAAAAGAACGATAACGGTGAATAGGCCGGGGTTATAGAGGGAGCGCAATTTCCGGTTAATAATGATCCCGTGAACGCCAAATTGCGCCATGCCAAACAAGACCGTCGCCAACCCAAGCCAGATCAGGTTGGGGAAAAGGATCGGTAGCACATAGAAAGGGTAGGCAAAAAACACATTGGCGAACAACGCGCCTTGCCGGTTCAACCTATGGCGATCCGGCTTCCCTTCTTTGCTGGGCATCCAGGCAATATTCGTTACCGCTGGAAAACCGCCTGGCCGGCCATACTCTTCGAATTGATGAGCCAGCAATGCCATCCAACTGAGCCACATCAACTTCCGCAGCAGGCTCATGTCGTTCCAGAAAATTGCCAATGCAATCGCCAGGATGACAAATAGCCCACCACCAACATAATACCAGTTCTTGCGCATGAAATTCATAGCATTGACTCCCCAAGAGTTCGGTGTTCTTCCTACACTGTGTCGGACAAACACAGTATAATGATCCTAACCATCCACATCAACCGTCAACCAATGGCTGAATGTCGGATCAGCGCGCCCTGGAAGGAGTTGCACAAATGAAAAAACATCCCGAAGTAACGGCTCTGACGAGAGAGAACATCATGCAGGCTTTTTGGAGCTTGTATTGTCGGAAAAAGATCGACCACATCTCGATCAAGGAGATCACTGATAAAGCTGGATATCACCGGAGTACGTTCTACGAGTATTTTGTCGACATTTATGATTTATTGAACCAACTGGAAGATGAAGTTTTAGCGAGAATGAAAGCAGAAGTGCTCCAAAGCCTTAGCATCCAGAGCCATAACAACCTGGTCCAAATCCTGGCCGACCGTTATGAAGCTCAGGGTGAATATCTGCGTGTGCTTCTGGGCGAAAATGGGAATCCCCATTTTGCCAAGAAGGTGAAAGCCGAGATGGGAGCGGCTCTGACGAGACGTTTCGGGCTGCCCGAAAACGATATCCACACTTCCTACATCATGGAATTTGGACTGTCAGCGATCATGTCAACCATGACGCACTGGTATCACCATAACAAGAATCTTCCGTCAAATGAACTCATTGTTCTCGTCCGTGCAATGCTGATGAATGGCATATTGCCCATGATTCAAAAGCACTCCACCTTGCCCTCTGATTCTTTGCTCCTGGGTAAAGCAACAAACTTTCTGTAAAAGCGCGGTACCTCGATCATCAATTCGAGTGCGATAGTCAATTCTGGTCAAGTCAGAGATAGAATCGACGTGGAAGGGCGGCTGGCCTCGGTGCGCACCAGCAACCAGACGACGACCTTCTTCTACGACGCCGATGGGCAACGCATCATGACCAGCCGGCCGAACGGGACGATTGTCTACACCCCCTTCCCCGACTACGAGCGCGAAGTGGCCGTTGGCGGAGCGGTGACAGAGCGGACGACGTATTCAATTGCCGGGCAGATAATGGCCGTGCGCTCGGCCGGGGCGCTGTACTACATCTACAGCGACCATCTGGGCAGCGTCGTAGGCATGACCAATGCCACCGGCGGCATCATTGCCAACTCCCTGGCCCGCTACGACCCGTTCGGCAACTACCGCACCTGGCCCGGCTCGAACGTGAACCCGCTCATCTCCGACCGGGGCTTAACCGGCCACGCCCACGACAACACCAGGGCCAACGACCTATAGCCTACCGATCGCGATACCCCAACAACCGCAACCCATTCAACGACACCAGCACCGTCCCCCCTTCGTGGCCGATGACGGCCAGGGGCAGGGGCAGGTCGCGGGCGAAGATAGCCAGCAGCATCAGGGCGATCATGAACAGGGCGAAGCCCAGGTTGACGATGAGCGTGCGCCGCGTGGCCCGGCTCAGGCGGATGACGTAGGGGATGTTGGCCAGATTGTCGCTCATCAGCACCACGTCGGCCGTCTCCAGGGCCACGTCCGTGCCCGCGGCGCCCATAGCGATGCCGATGGTGGCCGCGGCCAGCGCCGGGGCGTCGTTGACGCCGTCGCCGACCATCGCCACCGGGCCGTAGGTGTCGCGCACGTGGCGCACGGCCGTCACCTTGTCCTCCGGCAACAGGTCGGCGAAGACCTCATCTACGCCCGCTTGGGCGGCGATGCGCTCGGCCACGCGCCGGTTGTCGCCGGTCAGCATGATGACCCGGCCCACGCCGGCGGCCTTCAGCTCGCGCACCACGGCCGGCGCGTCGGGGCGCAGTTGGTCGGCCAGGGCGATGAGGCCGAGGACGGACAGGGGCGAAGAATCAGGTTCCAGGGGCCAGGGGCCAGGGGCCAGGGAAGAGCGTTCCTCCCCTGGAACCTGGCCCCTGGAACCTGGCCCCTGCTTGCCCGGCCGCGCCACGGCCACAATGACGCTGGTCTTGCCTTCTTCTTCCAGGGCGGTCAGGGCGGCGCTGACGGGTTCGGCCAGGCCGCCGTAGGTGTCGAAGTAGCGGGCGTTACCGATGTGGAGTTCGATCTGCCCCAGGGCCGGGTCTTCGACAGTGCCGCGCACCCCCTGCCCGGCCACGGCCTGGAAGGCGCTGACCGGCGGCAACACCTGCCCGCGCGCCCGCGCCTCGGCCACAATGGCCGCCGCCAGGGGGTGTTGTGAGCGGGCCTCGACGGCCGCGGCCAAGCGCAGCAGATCTTCTTGAGTGACGAGTGACGAGTGACGAGTGACGAGTTCAGAGGGAGTGGCGAGTGGCGAGTGGCGAGTGGCGAGTTCAGAAGGTGACTGTCCGTGCTCGTCCATTGGCCGCTCTTCTTCTTCACTCGTCACTCGTAACTCGTCACTCGTCACTACATCCGTAACAACCGGCTTCCCCACCGTCAACGTCCCCGTCTTGTCAAAGGCCACCGCCCGCACCGTGGCCGCGTTCTCGACGTGGATGCCGCCCTTGAACAGCACGCCGCGCCGCGCGCCGTTGCCGATGGCCGACAGGACGGTGGCCGGGGTGCTGATGACGATGGCGCAGGGGGAGGCGGCGACCATGACGGTCATGGCCGTGTAGAAGGCGGCGTCGAAGCTGCGGCCGAAGATCAGCGGCAGCAGCACCGCCACGGCCGCCGTCAGCACGATGACCCCCAGGGCGTACCACTGCTCGAACTTGTCAATGAAGCGCTGCGTCTCCGCCTTCTCGCTCTGTGCCTCCTCCACCAGCCGGATGAGCCGGGCCAGGGTCGAGTCCTTGGCCAGCTTGGTCACGCCGATCTCCAGGCTGCCGTCCTGATTGATCGTTCCGGCGAAGCACGGGTCGCCCGGCTTCTTGTAGACGGGCATGGATTCGCCGGTCAACGACGCCTGATCCACACTGCCCGCGCCGTTCAGCACTGTGCCGTCGAGGGCGATGCGGTCGCCGGGCTTGACCAGCATCCGGTCGCCGACGCGCACCTGCTCGATGGGCAGGCTGACCAGCCGCTCGCCGCGGTAGACGGCGGCCGTGTCCGGCCGCAGTTTCATCAGGGCGCGGATGGCGTTGCGGGTGCGGTCGAGGGCGAAGTCCTGGAGGGTGTTGGACAGCGAGAAGAGGAAGAGCAGCATGGCCCCCTCAAACGGCTCGCCGACGAAGGCCGCGCCCAGGGCGGCCAGGATCATCAGCAGGTCAATGTCAATGGTGCGGGCCTGCAATGACTCGATGCCCCCCTTCAGGCCGAACGCGCCGCCGGCGACAAAGGCGGCGACGTAGAGCGCCGTCGCCAGCCACGCCGGGCCGGTTGCCGCGCGCTCCAGCAGCCAGGCGGCCACCATTGTCACCAACGTGACGACAGTCAGGATGGCTTGCAGCCGCTGCGGCGTCAGCCAGACGCGGGCGCGGCCGAGCGGCGTCGTCGGGGCAGGCTCCTGGCCGGCCCCCCCGCGCGGCGTTGCCGGCAGGTCGGCCGCCGACGGGCTGACGCCCACGCCAAACTGCTCCACCCGTTGGGCGATGTCGCTGAAGGTGATCAGGCCGCTGTCGTAGTGGACGGCCATGACGCCGCCGTTGAAGCTGGCCGTGGCCCGGCGCACGCCCGGCAGGCGGCCGACCTGTCGCTCCAGCGCCAGCGCGCATGATTCGCACGCCCGCCCGCCGCGCTTCTCCAGCCGCAGCGTGCAGCGCTCCCAGCGCTCTTGCAGCGCCGGGGCGACCTCGTGGGCCATGCGCAGAATGTCGTCTTCTTCGACGCGCTGGGGGTCATAGGCGAAGGTGATCGTCTCGCCGGCCGTGTCCACGACGACGTTGACGATGCCCTTCTGATCGGCGACGGCCTGGTCGAGTAGTTGCAGGCAGGAGGGGTCGTCGGCGCGGTCGGCCGACGGCGACAGGTTTTCAGCGTGCATGGCGCGGTTCCCTTGCCCGGGCCGGCGTGGCCGCCGGGCGCTGGCCCGCGTCGCCCACCAGGGGAATGCTATGCTCGTTGTCGGACGACGCGGTGGATTCTTAATCTTCGTTAGAGACGAAGTTAACAGTGGTTAAATTATAACGAAGGCCGCGTGGCGCGTCAAGCAGGCGCATTGCCTCAAAATAAATGTTACTGAACGGGTAATCGTTGCCTCAGAAAAAATGTTACCGTGGCGGGATGGACGAGAGGCAACAGAAGATGAGCAAGGGCAGTCGAGACGAAGTGGTCAAGCGGATTCATCCCCGCTATTTGGCCGCAGACAAAGCGGAGAAAGGGCGCATCTTGGACGAATTTGTCACCACAACGGGCTATCATCGCAAGCATGCCATACGGCTGCTGAAGCATGGCCCTTCACCCACCCAACAGGAGCGGCGCGGTCGCAGGCGGACCTATAGCGGCGAGACCGTCCGGCAGTTGGTCTTCGTCTGGAAGGTGGCTGGGCGGGTCTGCGGCAAGCGTCTGCAACCCTTTCTGCCGGAATTGGTGGCGGCTCTGGAGCGGCATGACGAACTCCGGCTGGAGGCAACCACACGCGACCAACTCCTACAGATGAGCGCCTCGACCATCGACCGCAAGCTGGCTCCCTTTCGCGACAGCCGGGGGCAGACGACAACCAAGCCGGGCAGTCTGTTGCGTCAGGCCATCCCTATCCGCACCTTTGCCCAGTGGGACGATGTCGTCCCCGGCTTTCTGGAGGTTGACCTGGTCGCCCACTGTGGCGACTCCACCCACGGCCAGTTCATTCAGACGCTGACGGCCACCGACATCGCCACCGGCTGGACAGAATGCCTGCCCCTAGCCCACCGTAGCCAGGAGAATGTCTCCGCAGCCATCCAGCGGCTGCGCCAGCGGTTGCCCTTTCCTCTCCTGGGCATTGACTCGGATAACGATGGCGCCTTCATCAATGACACCCTTTGCCGCGAGTGTGAAGCCAGTCACATCACCTTCACCCGCTGCCGCCCTTATCACAAGAATGACCAAGCCCATGTCGAGCAGAAGAACTGGTCCGTGGTTCGTCAGACCATCGGCTACCAGCGCTATGAGTCAGAAGCTGCTTTGGCCTTGCTCGACGCCATCTATGCCGACCTACGCCTCTACGGTAACTTCTTCCAACCGGTGATGAAACTCATATCCAGCACCCGGCACGGCAGCAAGGTGCACAAGCAATACGACATGGCCAGGACACCGCACCAACGAGTCATGTCGGCCAAGACGGTTCAGGCATCTGACAAGCTCCGGCTTCACCAGACCTACCTGGCGCTCAACCCAGTTGTGTTGCAGGCAAGAGTTCAAGAGACCTTAAAGAAACTTTGGCGTCTGCCTCGGTAACATCAATTGTGACGCAACGAATGGACCCTTGGTAACATTTTCTATTGACGCAACACGGGGGCAAATCTGGCTCTACGACTGGCGCAATTCAACCCATTTCAATAGAACCAATTCGCTTGAAATCGCCCGCTGCCCGCCCTACAATGGAGATAGTTGAATCATCATATAAGTTAGATGTGGCGCGGCTCGTCGTGGGCCGGCAGCAGGAGAGAATCAAGATGAAAGAGAACGGACACAACAGCAACGGCCGCGGCGAGCTGGGCAGCGTGACGGTCAAGCGCGGGCTGGCCCAGATGCTCAAGGGCGGGGTCATCATGGACGTGGTGACGCCGGAGCACGCCCGCATTGCCGAAGACGCGGGCGCGGTGGCGGTCATGGCCTTGGAGCGCGTGCCGGCCGACATCCGTGTCAGCGGCGGCGTGGCCCGCATGTCCGACCCCGGCATGATCCGCGAGATCATGGCCGCGGTCAGCATCCCGGTCATGGCCAAGGTGCGCATCGGCCACTTCGTCGAGGCCCAAATCCTGGAGGCCATCGGCGTGGACTACATTGACGAGAGCGAAGTGCTGACCCCGGCCGACGAGGCCTACCACATCAACAAGCACGACTTCAAGATTCCGTTCGTCTGCGGCTGCCGCAATCTGGGCGAGGCGCTGCGGCGCATCGGCGAGGGCGCGGCGATGATGCGCACCAAGGGCGAGGCGGGCACGGGTGACGTGGTCGAGGCCGTGCGCCACGCCCGCTCGGTGCTGGGCGAGATTCGCCGCTTGCAGGCCATGCCCGACGAGGAGCTGATGACCTTTGCCAAGGAGTTGGGCGCGCCCTATGAGCTGGTGAAGGAGACGAAGGAACTCGGCCGCCTGCCGGTGGTCAACTTCGCCGCCGGCGGCATCGCCACCCCGGCCGACGCGGCGCTGATGATGCAGTTGGGCGTTGACGGCGTCTTCGTCGGCTCCGGCATCTTCAAGAGCGGCGACCCGGCGCGGCGGGCCAAGGCCATCGTCGAGGCCACGACCCACTTCCGCAACGCCGACATCCTGGCCCGCGTCAGCGAGAACCTGGGCGAGGCGATGGTCGGCATCGGCGTCTCGACGCTGGCTCCGGGCCAGCAGTTGGCCGTTCGCGGCTGGTAAAGAAGTTAACGCCAAGGCGCAAAGAAGCAAAGACGCAAAGGAAGAAAAGAATATCTCACGCAAAGACGCAAAGTACGCAAAGTAAAGAAAGCTTCTTAAGCTTGGCGTTCTTTGCGTCTTTGCGTGAGCACTCTTCTTTGCGTCCTGGCGTCTTTGCGCCTTTGCGTTGAAAAGTGTCACATGAAGATAGGCGTATTGGCCCTTCAAGGGGCCTTCATCGAACACATTCACATTCTGAAGCGGCTGGGCGTCGAGGCGGTCGAGGTGCGGCTGCCGGAAGATCTGGCCGGGCTGGATGGGCTGATCATCCCCGGCGGCGAGAGCACGACCATCGGCAAGTTGGCCGACACCTATGGGCTGACCGGGCCGCTGCGCGACTTCGCCGCGGCCAAGGCGGTGTGGGGCACGTGCGCGGGGATGATCTTCATGGCCAAGCGCATCCGCGCCAGCATCGGCCGCGACCAGCCGCTATTGGGCCTGATGAACATCGAGGTCGAGCGCAACGCCTTCGGCCGCCAGGTGGACAGCTTCATCACGCCCCTTGAGATAGACGGGCTGAACGGCGGCGAACCCTTCCCGGCCGTCTTCATCCGCGGCCCGCGCCTGGTGGCCGCCCACGGCGACGCCCACGTCATCGCCCGCCTGGCCGACGGCACGCCCGTGGCCGCCGAAGAAGGGCGCTGGCTGGCGACCTCCTTCCACCCCGAGCTAACCGACGATACGCGGCTGCATGAGTACTTTCTGGGGCTGGTCGAGAAGAGCTAGGTTCCAGGTTCCAGGGAAGAGCGCTCTTCCCTGGAACCTGGAACCTAACCCCTGGCCCCTTTCTTACGGCAGTTGGCCGTCGACCTGCAACCCATCCACCGGCCGATTGAGGCCCTCGGCTGGGGCGCTGAAGTAGGGGCCGCTGAACTGGCCGCTGCTCCTGTCATAGCGGTAGACCATCGAGTGGCTGCCGTGGGCGGCGTCCACGTTGAAGGCCGCCCTGGTTGTCAGATAGAGCACCTGGGCGTCGCCCGAGGCCGACAGGTTGACCAGCGCCTGGCCGGGCATGCCCTCCGCCTTGCCGTTGAGCACGCGGTGCCAGAAGCCGGCTGTGTTGGCCCCGCTGTTGGTCATGCAGAAGCCAAGCACGTCCGTGCCGTCAAACTTGAGGTTGCCGCCGCTGTAGTTGGGAACCTGGCCGTCGCCGGCGGTGCTGAGGAGCAGGTAGGCGATGCAGTTGCCGCCGATGGGCGACTCCGAGCCGTCAAGCACGTGCAGGGCGTCAATCTTCTCCTTGGCCAACACGCTCAGCCCCACGTCTTGGCCGTCGAACCACAGCGCGAAGGCGCTGCCGTTCCACCACACCAGGTCGGTGCCATCCACCTTGCCGCTGATGCCGGGCACGGCGCGAGCGTCCTGGGCAAAGGCCAGCACCACGTCGTCGCCGGCGGTGTCGGGAATCCACAGGGCGTTGATGTTGTGCATGGCGTTGCCGTTGGGCTTGAGTTGGGCCGCCGTGCCGTCGAACCACTTCGTCCAGCCGGTGTCGTCCCACAGCAGGATGTCGTGGGGGCCGAAGGCCAGGCCGTCGCCGGTGCTGCCGGCGCTGACGGCTGAGACGTAGATGCCGGCCATCGCCGGCGGCAACTGGCTGTTGCTGAAGGTGCAGGTGACGGTCTCGCCTTTTTCCAGGTTGATAGTCGCCGTGGCCGTGGCCAGGCTTTCGGTCGAGTTGACATCGTCGCAGACCAGACCGGCCAGCTCCCAGCCGGCGGTGACGTTCTCGACGACGCTGTAGCTGCCGGTGGGCACGTTGCTGAACGTCTCGGTGGTGTCGCCGGGGTCGCTCAGGGTGAAGCCGCTGCCTGCGCCGGGGATGTTCTCGGTGAAGGTGAACGGGGTGTTGTCTTCCGGCGTGGCCGCTTTGACGATGGTGATCGTGCCCGTATCGCGGCTGTTGTTGAAGGTGCAGGTGACGGTCTCGCCGACGTCGAGGTCAATTGTGGCCGTCGCGCCGCCGGTGCTGGAGCCGTTGTCGGGGTCGCTACAAACGATGCTGTCCAATGTCCAGTTCGTCTCGCCCGTCTCGCTGACGGTATAGCTGCCGGGGGCCACGCCGTCGAACGTCTCCGTATTGTCGGCCGGGTCGGTCAGGGTGAAGCCGCTGTTCGCGCCGGGGATGGTCTCGGTGAAGTCAAAGGGCGTATTGTCGGCCGGCGTGGCTTCCTTGACGATGACGATGTCGCCGGTGGTCGGCGGCGGCTCGAAGATGTAGACCGCGCCGGCGCTGGGCGCGCTGTTATCGGTCGGGCCGCCCGTGCCGTTGCCGTCCTCATGATACGCGCCGACGACGACCGTGGGGTCGCCCGCGGCGTCCTCGTCCACGGCCACCGCGCGGCCGAAGAGGTCATCGGCCTCGGCGTTGGACGCTTTGAGGTAGGCCTGCTCGGTCCAGGTCGCGCCGCTGCGGAGGTAGACGTAGGCCGCGCCGGCCAATTGCGCGCTGTTGTCGCTCGGGCCGCCCGTGCCGTTGCTGCGCTCGGCATACGCGCCGACGACGACCGTGTCGCCGGCCACGGCCACCGCCGAGCCGAAGCTATCGTACTGCTCGGCGTTGGAGGCCTTGAGGTACCCCTGCTGGTTCCAGGTCGCGCCGCTGCGGACGAAGACGTAGGCCGCGCCGGAGAATGGCGCGCTGTTGTCGGTTGGGCCGCCCGCGCCGTTGCTGTCCTCGTAACGCGCGCCGACGACGGCCGTGGGGCCGCCGGCGGCGTCCTCGTCCACGGCCACCGAGAGGCCGAAGTTGTCGCCGGCCTCGGCGTTGGACGCCTTGAGGTAGGCTTGCTGGCTCCAGGTCGCGCCGTTGCGGACGAAGACGTAGGCCGCGCCGGCGCTGGACGCGCTGTTGTCGGTCGGGCCGCCCGCGCCGTTGCTGCTCTCTTGGGGCGCGCCGACGACGACCATATTGCCATCCACGGCCACTGATTCGCCGAACTCGTCGCTGGCCCCGGCGTTGGACGCCTTGAGGTAGCCGCTCTGGACGGGGACGGCCGGGGCGGGCAGTTGGGCGCGAATGGCCGCCCAATCGGCGGCGCTAAGCCCGGCCGGAACTGCCCCGGCCGACGCCGCCCCGGCGGCCGGCGCGGCCACCAGCAGCGCCAGCAGCAACGCGGCAATAAAAAAGGCGGCCGTCGTCCGGCGCGCCATAGGCAACGGAAGCTTCGTTACTGGCATCGCGATCCTCCCTGTGGGGCGATTTGGCAAATCGCCCCATGATTGGCCCAACGCGCGATGATGTAGATACGATGTAGACGGGCCGACTGGCTGCTCGATTGACACAAAGGGACAGTACTCTGCCTCCACACTGTCCGTGTCGCGTAAGAAAATTATACTGGGGCAAAGGTCAGTGTCAATATGGAATCTTGAGGTACGAAGGACGAGATACGAGTTTAGAGAGGTTCCAGGTTCCAGGGGCCAGGGCAAGAGCGCTCTTCCCCTGGCCCCTGGAACCTGGAACCTATTCTTATGGCTTGCGCGGCAACACCACCGTCACCGTCGCCCCACCATCGGCGTTGTTCGCGGCCCAGATGCGGCCGCCGTGGCCGCGCACGATGCCCTCGGCGATGTAGAGGCCCAGCCCCGTGCCCTGGCCGTTGGGCTTGGTGGTGAAGAACGGCTCGAAGATGCGCGGCAGGATGGCCGGGTCAATGCCCATGCCCGTGTCGCTGACGCTGAAGGCGAACAGATCGGGCGTGCCGTGACCATTGCTGCGCGAGGGCGGCAACTGGTTGATCTGCTCGGCCAGCGCCGGCTCGCGCGCCGGGTCGGGCGACCAAAAGCGGACGCGGGCCACGCCGCCGTCGGGCTGCATGGCGTCGCGGGCGTTGGTCAGCAGGTTGATGAGCACCTGGGCGATGCGGTGGTGGTCGCAGAAGATGGTCTGGAGCGCCGGCTCCAGGTCAAGCTCAACCGTGACGCGGGCCTGCTTGCGGAACTGCTGCTCGACCATCATCAGCGCGTCTTGCACCACGGCCGCCGGGCTGGTAATGGCGATGATCGCGCCGTCGCCCGTCTCGCGGCCGACGTTGTGGGCGTAGTTGCGCAGTACCTCGACGATGCGCGCGCAGCGGTAGGCGCTCTGCTCGATCAGTTCCACGTAGCGGGCCAGTTCGTCGCGCCCCAGCGCTTCCTCATCCAGTTCGTCGCGCAGATTGGTGCAGGTGGCGGTGATGATACTGATCGGGTTGGTCAGCTCGTGGGCCACGCTGGCCGTCAGCGTGCCGATGCCGGCCAGCCGTTGGGCGTGGACGAGGGCCTCGTTGAGCCGGTCCAGTTCGGCCCGGCTGACGAACGACAGCAGTTGCTCGTCGTCCGTGGCGCTCAACGGCGAAACGGCCAGGGCCACGGGCAAGGCCTCGCCGTTGCGCCGCGTCAGCTCCTCATCGCGCGGGCGCGCCGGCTCCGGCCGCGTCCGCTCCGCGCGAGGGCGCGGCAAGGAGGTGCCGCCGCCCCAGAATTCAGAGACGTGGATGTTCGTCAATTCACCAACCCCATACCCCAGCAGCGACTCGGCCGCCCGATTCGCCGACAGGACGTTCCCTTGATTATCCAGTATCACGACCCCCTCCAGCCCACTCTGGCGGAGGAAGTCCGCGAACTGCTTCGTATCGTCTAGTTGCACCTTTTTCCACCTGTCCCTTCTCCCCGAATGACCAGGAGGCTGCTGCTAGGATACGCGACGGGCGGGGGGAATTCCGTATGGCCGCCGTGAATTGGGTGTGAACGGAGCGTGAACGCCCCGCCGTCCCGGTGCGTCGCACTTTCTTGAGTGCGTCGCACCTGGAGGGTGGTTAAGAAGGTGCGACGCACTCAAGAAAGTGCAACGCACCTCCTTCAAGTCAGGTAGAGGACGAAGTTGGCCATGTCGCCGCGCTCCTGCCAGCCGTGTTGGGTGTAGAAGCCGCGCTCATAGGATTCGCGGCGGCGGTTGTTGAGCAGGCCCAGGCGCGAACAGCCCCGCGCCCGCGCCTCGATCACGGCCGCGGCCAGCAGGCGCGAACCGATACCCTGGCCGCGGGCGTCGGGGGCGATGAACAACTCCGACACGAACCCCTCCGGGCCGCGCAGGATGAGATAGGGCAGCCAGTGGACGGCGACGTAGCCGGCCACACGGCCCGTCTCGCTCTCGGCCACGTAGATCGAGCGCTGGTTCCCTCCGGTCGCGCCAATCAGCGCGGCCGCGATGCGGGCGACGGCCTCCGCCAGCGGCTCCTCGCGCAGGTGGTCGAAGCGCTCCAGGGCGCGCACCAGGGCCGCCAGTTGGGGCGCGTCGTCGGGCGTGGCCGGGCGGATGGCGATGTCCATGCATCTCTCCTGGTGCATCGCACCTTCCTCAGTGCGTCGCACTTTCTGGAGTGCGACGCACTTTCTTTGTGTCGAGCGATGATATTATCCCAGAAAGTGCGACGCACTCAGGAAAGTGCGACGCACTCAGGACGACGCACAGCTTAAGCGTGGCTTAATGAAAAGAGATTATACAATGTAGAGTGGCCGCCGCCGCGTAGGTACAATAGAGGCCATAACAAACGCGAATCTGGCGCGGCGCCGGCGCCCTATGGATTGGTCACGGAGTGAACTATGCTCATCAAGAAACGAACCAGGAGCGACATCCCTTCTTCAGAGATCACACCCCAGTCGGTGTATTTGTCGCGGCGGGCGTTCATGGGCGGCGCGGCGGCCGTGGCCGGGGCGGCGGCGCTGGCTGCCTGCGCGCCGAAGACCGACCTGAGTGGCGCGGGCAGCGCGGCGCGGATGCAGGCCACGGCCGAGGCCGAGATCGCCGCGGCGGCCACGGCCGGCGTGACGCCCGTCCCCACGGCCACGCCCGTCGTCATCCCCGGCCAGACGGACGAACAGGGCGACCCTCTGACCGACTTCATGGACGTGACCGGCTACAACAACTTCTATGAGTTCTCGACCAACAAGGAAGCCGTCGCCGACCGGGCCAGTGGGTTCCAGTCCTCACCCTGGCAGGTGGCCGTCGGCGGGCTGGTCAACAAGCCGGGAACCTACGACATCGAAGACCTACGCACGCGCTTCACGGCCGAGGAGCGCATCTATCGCCTGCGCTGCGTCGAGGGTTGGTCCATGGTCATCCCCTGGTTGGGCTTCCCCCTGGCGGCGCTGCTGAACGAGGTGGAGCCGACGAGCAACGCCCAGTACGTCCGCTTCGAGACGCTCCACGACCCGGAGCGCATGCCGGGCCAGAACAGCCCGTTCTTCCCCTGGCCCTACATTGAGGGGCTGCGGCTGGACGAGGCCATGAATGACCTGACCCTCATCTCCACCGGCCTCTATGGCGATCAACTGTTGCCGCAGAACGGCGCGCCGCTGCGTCTGGTCGTGCCCTGGAAGTATGGCTTCAAGAGCATCAAGTCCATCGTCAAGATTGACCTGGTGGACGAGATGCCCACGTCGCTGTGGATGGCCGCCGCGTCCCACGAGTATGGCTTCTACGCCAACGTCAACCCCAAGGTGGCCCACCCGCGCTGGTCGCAGGCCACCGAGCGGCGCATCGGCGAGGGCGGGCGGCGGCCGACGCAACTGTTCAACGGCTACGGCGAGCAGGTCGCGGCGCTCTATAGCGGCATGGACTTGGCTGAAAACTTTTGATAAATAGGGGCCAGGTTCCAGGGGCCAGGTTCCAGGGCAGCGCGCGCTGCCCTGGAACCTGGCCCCTGGAACCTGGCCCCTCGCGTCGCGTTACTACGTGAGAAACCCATGACCGAACGTATTGAAGCAACACCAACAGAGCGCCGGCCGCGCCTGTCGCGCGAGGGGCGGCGGCGGTTGCTGCGTGTAGCCTATCACGCCGTGGGGCTGTTCCCGCTGGCCTGGTTGATCTTCGACTTCTGGTTCGGCCTGCTCGGCGCGGAGCCAATTCGGGCCATGATCCTGCGCACGGGCAAGGCGGCGATCATCATGCTGACGCTGTCGCTGGCCTGCACGCCGGTTGGCTATCTCTTCCGCTGGAAGGAAGCCAACTTAGTCCGGCGGCCGTTGGGCCTCTACGCCTTCATGTACGTCTGCCTTCACTTCCTCATCTTCACCTGGCTCGACTACGCCCTGATCCTGCCCCTCATCGTCGAGGAGATCGTCGTCCGGCGCTACGCCCTGGTCGGCTTCACCGCCTTCCTGCTGCTCATCCCCCTGGCCGTCACCTCGACCAAGGGCTGGCAGAAGCGACTGGGCAAACGCTGGAAGACGCTGCACAAGGTGGTCTACCTGATCGGCGTGCTGGCCGTCGTCCACTACATCTGGCTGGTGAAGAACGCCTACACCCAGCCGCTGATCTTCGCCGCGGCCGTGGGGCTGCTGCTGCTGCTGCGCGTCCCGGCGGTCAAGCAGGCCCTCCTGCGCGCCCGCAAGAGATAAAGAGGCTCACGCAAAGGCGCGAAGAGGCTAAGGCGCAAAGGAAGGAAAGCAAGATCGATCTTCTCTTCCTTGGCGACTTTGCTTCTTAGCGCCTTTGCGTGAGCTATTCTATACAATCAAGCGCCATGCCGTTCGTACCTCTCTTGCTGGTCCTTGTATTCTTGGCCGGGGTGGGCTGGCTGCTCCACTGGCTGCTCATCCGCACTGAGGGCGTGTTCCTCGGCCGTCGCGTCGTCGTCTGGCTCTATGACCTGGCGGCGACGCGCTACGACGCCATCAAGCAGTACGATCCCGACACCGAGAGCGCTTTCGTCGCCTGGCCTCTCAGCCGGCGGCTAAAGCCCTGGCCCGCGCCGCTCGTCCTCGACGTGGCCACGGGCACGGGGCGGCTGCCCTTCTTCCTGCTGGCCGAGCCGCTGTTCGCCGGGCGCGTCGTCGGCCTCGACGCTTCGGCCGGGATGCTGGCCCAGGCGGCGGCCAAGCTGGACGGCAGCGGCCAGCGCGCCGCCTTCGTCCACGCCCTGGCCGGCGACCTGCCCTTCGCCGACGACACCTTCGCCGCCGTCACCTGCCTGGAGGCGCTGGAGTTCCTGCCCGACGACGCCGCGGCGCTGCGCGAGATGGCCCGCGTGCTGCAGCCGGGTGGCGTGCTGCTGACGACGCGGCGGCAGGGGCCGGAGGCGGGCTACTTCCTCGGCCGCGCCCGCAGCCGCGACGACCTCGAAGCCCTGCTGGCCGGCCTCGGCCTGAGCGAAATCCGCAGCCAGCCGTGGCAGGTGGAGTATGAACTGGTGTGGGCGGTGAAAGCAGAGGCCAGGGACTAGGGGCTAGGGGCTAGGGGCCAGGGAAGAGCGCTCTTCCCTGGCCCCTAGCCCCTAACCCCTAGCCCCTTAACTGAACCTGAGTTTCTGTCGCCCCAGCCCGCCGACGTGCTAGAATGCGACGATTCATACGGACTTAACGCGAGAACATCGCTTATGCAGGCACTTTCACCCCGCTCCCAACGCGCGCCCGTGGGCCGCAACCTCGGTTACTTCTTCATCCCGCCTTTGGTTGGGCTGGCGCTGCTCGTCCTGGCCCTGGGGCTGGGGCTGAGCGCCTATCGCGCCCAGCACAACGGCCGGGTCTACACCGGCGTCACCGTGCAGGGCCTCGACCTGGGCGAGATGACTGTTGAAGAGGCGCAAACCGCTTTGGCCGGCGCGCTGCCCTATGCCGGCGCGGCCACCGTCACCCTGGTTGACCCGGCCACGGACGAAGAGTGGCCCTTCGCGCCGGCCCAACTGGGCATCCGCGTGGACGCCGCGGCCACAGCCGCCGCCGCCTTCGACATCGGTCGCTCCGGCGGGCCGCTGCGCCGGCTGCAAGACACCTTCCAGAGTTGGTACTACGGCCGTGACATCGCCCCCATCGTCGTCTACGACGAGGCCCAACTCGACCGCGCTCTGGCCGGGTTGAGCGAGACGGTGGAACGGTCGGCGGTCAGCGCCAGTTGGCAGCCGACCGACGGCAGCGCCCCGGCCTATGCCCCGGCGCAGATCGGCCGCCACATTGACCGCGCCTACCTGCGCGAGCAACTGCTGGAACCGATTCGCACCCAGGCCGACGCCCGCGTGGAACTGCTCGTCCACGACATCTACCCGCCGGTCTACGACTCGCCGCAGACGGTGACGCAACTGACCAACCTCTACGCCGAGCCGGTGCGCTTCTACTTCCCGCAACCGCTGGACGACCTCGACCTGAGCGGCGTGACGCTGTCCAGCGAGGAGTTGGCGCGCTGGGTGCGTATCGAGCAGGTGCAGGAGCCGGACGGCCGCGTGACCCATCGCGTCCTGGTGGACGAGAACGCGGCCCGCAACTGGCTGGCCCAATTTGGGACGCAGTTTTACCGCGAGCCGGTCAACGCCCGCTACTACTTCAACGACGACACGCGCGAACTCGTCCTCGTCGCGCCACACATCAACGGCCGCGAACTGGACGTGGAAGCCACGTTGCAGCGCTTCGTGGCCCAGATCAACAGCGACAACCACGCCGTGCCCATCGTGCTGCGCGACATCACCCCGGTGGCCCACTCCGGAGCGACGGCGGCCGATCTGGGCATCACCGAACTCATCACCGAGACGACGACCTGGTTCTACGGCTCGTCGGACGCGCGCAAGCACAACATCGCCCGCGCCGCGGCCAACTTCTACGGCGTCGTCGTCGCCCCCGGCGAGGAGTTCTCCTTCAATCGCTACCTCGGCTCGGTCAGCGAGACGGACGGCTACGAGGTCGGGCTGGTCATCGTCGGCGGCCGGACGCTGCGCGGCGTCGGCGGCGGCGTCTGCCAGGTCAGCACCACACTCTACCAGACCGCGTTCTGGTCGGGCTTCCCCATCGTCGAGCGCTGGGAGCACGGCTACATGGTCGGCTACTACAACGACGGCGAAGGGCCGGGCATGGACGCCACTGTCTTCTCGCCCATCGTTGACTTCCGCTTCATCAACAACACGCCCTATCACCTGCTGATCGAGAACTACTACAACGAAGAGTTCGAGTCGCTGACCTTTAAGTTCTACAGCACCAGCATGGGCCGCACCGTGCTAAAGACGGAGCCGGTGTTCGAGAACATCGTGCCGCCGCCGGAAGACGACGTGTGGGAGTTCGATGCCGAAATCCCCGAAGGCACGGTGGAGCAGTACGACTACGCCACCGAGGGCGCGCGCGTCACCGTCCAGCGGCAGGTGTTCAATGCCAACGGCGAACTGATCGAAGAGAAGGCGTTCGTCAGCAACTACATCCCCTGGCCCAACGTCTATCGCTATGGGCCGGGTGTGGAAGAGGGCGACTACTCGCTCGTCCCCGAAGAGTAGGGGCCAGGTTCCAGGTTCCAGGGGCCAGGGAAGAGCTATTTTCCCTGGAACCTGGAACCTGGCC
>WBZP01000986.1_pt1 | contig 23885 bp, 18 predicted proteins | sample 5204301 | NCBI WGS metagenome assembly WBZP01 (sample SAMN12412401, study PRJNA552823) | activated sludge metagenome | isolation source: activated sludge from nitrification reactor of wastewater treatment plant... | place: USA: Pennsylvania | collected 2017 | reverse complement strand
ATCGTTGCCGTCACCAAGATCGACAAGCCAACCGCGAACCTCGAACGGGTGAAGCAGGAACTGGTGGCCGAGAGCGTAGTGCCGGAGGAATACGGCGGCGATTCGCCTTTTGTCGGCGTCTCGGCCAAGACCGGCGAAGGCATCGACGCGTTGCTGGAACAGGTGTTGCTGCAGGCCGAAGTGCTTGAACTCAGGGCGCCGGTGGATGCCCCGGCCAAGGGCCTGGTGATAGAGGCGCGCCTCGACAAGGGCAAGGGCCCGGTGGCGACGGTTCTGGTGCTGTCGGGAACGCTGCACCGCGGCGATGTACTGCTGGCGGGCGCCGTGTTCGGCCGCGTGCGGGCGATGCTCGACGAAAACGGCAAGGCCGTCGATTCCGCCGGCCCCTCGATTCCGGTCGAGATTCAGGGTCTCACGGACGTGCCGGCGGCAGGCGACGAAAGCATGGTCCTGCTCGACGAACGCAAGGCCCGCGAAATCGCCTTGTTCCGCCAGGGCAAGTTCCGCGACGTCAAGCTGGCCAAGCAGCAGGCCGCCAAGCTGGAGGACATGTTCGAGCAGATGGCCGAGGGCGAAATCAGGACCTTGCCGCTGGTCATCAAGGCGGACGTGCAAGGCTCGCAGGAAGCCCTGGTGCAGTCCCTCAACAAGCTGTCCACCGGCGAAGTCAAGGTCACCGTGGTTCACGCCGGTGTCGGCGGCATCAGCGAGTCGGACATCAACCTGGCCGCCGCCTCGAAGGCCGTGGTGATCGGCTTCAACACCCGTGCCGACGTCGGCGCGCGCAAGGCCGCCGAGAGCCTGGGCGTCGATATCCGCTACTACAACATCATTTATGCGGCGGTCGATGAGGTGAAGGCGGCCTTGTCCGGCATGCTCGCCCCGGAGAAGAAGGAAGTCATCCTCGGCCTGGTCGAGATTCGCCAGATCTTCCGCATTTCCCGGATCGGCGCGGTGGCGGGCTGCATGGTTCTTTCCGGCCTCGTCAAGCGCAACGCTTCGGTTCGGCTGCTGCGCAACAATACCGTGATCCACACTGGAGAACTGGATTCGCTGAAGCGATTCAAGGATGACGTGCGCGAGGTCAAGGAGGGCTTTGACTGCGGTTTGAGCCTCAAGAACTTCAACGACATCAACGAAGGCGATCAGCTCGAGGTGTTCGAGGTTCAGGAAATCGCCCGCACGCTGGTCTGAGATTTCGTCCGGCGATGGCAACGCAGCGCGGCTCGAGTCACGGTTATGCGCGTTCCGAGCGCGTGGCGCAGCAGATCCGCCGCGAACTGGCGGATCTGCTGCGTTTCCATGTCAAGGATTTGCGCCTGGCGTCCAAGCTGGTGCTGGTTACGCTGACCGGGGTCGAGGTCACTGCCGACTATGCCCACGCCAAGGTGTTCTACACCTCCCTGGCCGACCCGGCGACTTACGAATCGATCGCCGAAGGACTCCGGCATTCCGCCAGCTTTCTGCGTCGCGAACTGGGCCGCCGGATTCGTATTCATCATGTTCCCGAACTGCATTTTGTCTTCGACCCCTCGGTCCGGGAGGGCGCGCGCCTGTCGGAACTGATTGACCAGGCCGTCGCGTCGGACAAAGTGGCGCCGGCCCAGTGAATCCGTCGCATGGCGCGGGCACCCGCGCCGCGCGTCGCCGGCTCGACGGAGTGCTGCTGCTGGACAAACCGCCCGGGTTGTCGTCCAATCGCGCGCTGCAGGTGGCACGCCGCCTTTACCAGGCTGAAAAGGCCGGGCACACCGGGACCCTCGATCCATTGGCGACAGGCCTGCTGCCGCTGTGTTTCGGCGAGGCGACCAAGTTTTCCGGCGAATTGCTGAATGCCGACAAGCGCTATGTGGCGACAGTCCAACTGGGCGTCATCACCGACACGGCGGATGCCGAAGGCGCGGTACTGCAGCGCCTTTCGGTAAACCTCGGCCGTGCCGACCTGGTCGCCGCGCTGGCGGCCTTCGTCGGCATGATCGATCAGGTGCCGCCGATGTATTCGGCGCTGAAGCGCGACGGCAAGCCGCTGTACGAATACGCCCGCGCAGGCATCGAGCTGGAGCGGAAGCCGCGCCGGATCGAAATACATGAATTGCGCCTGCTTGACGCGGTCGATGACTTGGCCGGCGGACGCTTTGATCTTGAAGTGCGTTGCAGCAAGGGAACCTATGTCCGAACCCTGGCCGCCGACATCGGTGAGCGCCTCGGTTGCGGGGCCCACCTGGCGGCGCTGCGGCGGACCGGGATCGGCATGCTCGATATCGCTCAAGCGCATTCCCTGACGCTGCTCGAAGGTCTTGCGACTGAAGCCCGGGATGCATTGTTGCTGCCGCCGGATTGTTTGCTGTCGGGGTTGAGCGAAGTCCGTCTGGATGCCACTGCCGCGTTCAGGCTGCGGCATGGCCAGGCGGTCCGATGGTCGGGCGAAGAGGGTCGCCGGTCGCGGGTTTATGACCCGGAACATGGCTTCATCGGCGTTTGCCGGCAGGACGCTGACGGCTGGCTGCAACCCCTGAGACTGGTCGCCAGCGCCTGAGGGACCGACGCACGGCGCTTGGCGCGCGTCGTGGGCGCCTGTGGCGAAGGCACGATGGCGGGTCGCGGTCGAAAGACCGGCTTCAACGCTCGCACCGGCTCCGGCGTCGGGCGCCCAACGTCATTTTCGAGGCAAGACCCCCGTGCCCGCAAGGAACAGCGGCGTTGGCGATCGAAAGTGACTCGGCAAACGGGGATATGCAAGAATTCGTCTCATGAACTTCGTTCCCTCGTCCGAAGCATCGGCCCGACTGCTGTCGATCGTCGATCGGCTGGTTGCCGAAGTCCGTCCCGCCGGAGGCGCCAGAGCCGCGCTGGACAGCACGCTGGAGCGGGACCTGGGGCTCGACAGCCTGGCGCGGGTCGAACTGCTGGCGCGCATCGAACGGGAGTTCGGCCTTCGCTTGAGCGACGATGTGCTGGGCCTGGCGGAAACGCCGCGCTACCTGCTCGAAGCCATGGCGAGCGCCGCGCCGGTGTCGCCCGAAGACGCCCATGAACGAGGGTCCTGGCAGGCTCCGGAGCCGCTGGAGGAAGGCCAACCGGACAGCGCCGCAACATTGGTGGAGGTGCTGCAGTGGCACGCGATGCGGCATCCGGAACGGCCGCACGTGCTGTTTCAGCGGAGCGCAACCGAAACCGAGACGATGGCCTACGGGCAACTGCTGGCGACCGCGCGCGCGGTGGCGGCCGGCCTTCGCCGGAGCGGGATCGTGCCGGGTCAGTGCGTGGCCATGATGCTGCCCAGCGGGCTCGAATTCTTCCACAGCTTCTATGGGATCCTGCTGATCGGCGCCGTGCCGGTGCCGATCTATCCGCCGACGCGACCGGGCCAGATCGAGGACCATTTGCGTCGCCAGGCCGGAATTCTGCGCAACTGCGAAGCGGTGGCGCTGGTCACCTTCGATGCGGCGCGGATCGTGGCGCGAATCCTTTCGGGGCTGGTGCCCAGTCTGCGCGAGGTGACGACGCCAGCCGACCTGCTCGAATCAGGCAAGTCGGCGGCGCCCGCGGAAGATCATCGCGGCCATCCTCGCGACATCGCGCTGCTGCAATACACGTCGGGATCGACCGGCAATCCCAAGGGCGTGACCCTGGATCACGGCAACCTGCTGGCCAACATTCGCGCCTGGGGGCAGGCGGTCGCGCTGCGTCCCGCGGACGTGGTGGTCAGTTGGCTGCCTCTGTACCACGACATGGGCCTGATCGGCGCCTGGCTGGGCAGTCTCTACCATGCCTGTCCGCTGGTCTTGATGTCGCCGCTGGATTTTCTGGCGCGCCCCGAACGCTGGCTGTGGGCGATTCACCAGCATCGCGGCACGGTCACCGCGGCACCCAATTTCGCCTTCGAACTCTGCCTGCGCCACCTTGACCCGGCGCAGTTCGACGGCCTCGACCTCGCTTCCTGGCGCTACGCCGCCAACGGCGCCGAGCCGGTGGCGGCCGAGACCCTGGCACGCTTTGCCGCCGCCTTCGCGCCTTTCGGCTTTCGCCCCGAGACCCTGGCGCCGGTATATGGCCTGGCCGAATGTTCGGTCGGTCTCGCCGTGTCGCCGCCGGGACGCGGGCCGCTGATCGACCGGGTCCGGCGCGAGCCGCTGCTGGCGGCGGGAGAGGCTGTGCCGGCCGCGGCCGACGATGCGCATGCCCTGCCCCTGGTGGCTTGCGGCCGGCCATTGCCGGGCCATGAAGTGCGCATCGTCGACGATGCCGGACACGAGCTGCCGCCGCGGCGCGTCGGTCGCCTGGAGTTTCGCGGCCCCTCGACCACCCGCGGCTATTATCGCAACGAGGAAGCCAGCCGCCTGCTGATTCGCGACGGCTGGCTGAATTCCGGCGATCTCGCCTATATGCTCGACGGCGACATCGTCATCACCGGCCGCCTCAAGGACACCATCATTCGCGGCGGGCGCAATCTCTACCCCTACGAACTGGAAGAAGCCGTCGGCGCCATTCCGGGTATTCGCCGCGGTTGCGTCGCGGCCTTCGGCGTGCCGGTGGCGGGGCAGGGCACCGAGAAACTGGTGGTCGTCGCCGAGTGCCGCGAGACCGACGCGGCGACGCGCCAGGATCTGGTCCGGCGCATCAATGCGCTGGCCGTCGATCTGCTCGGCACGCCCCCCGACGACGTGGTGCTGGCGCCGCCCCACGCCGTGCTGAAGACCTCCAGCGGCAAGATCCGGCGCGCCGGGACGCGCGACGTGTATTGCGGGCAGGGATTTTCCGGCGCGCGCCGCGCGCCCTGGCTGCAAATGCTTCGGCTCGGCGCGGCCGGCTTCTGGCAGGGATTGCGCGCCGCCTTGCGCCGCGGCGGCGAGCTGCTTTATGGCGGCTATGCCTGGAGCATTTACGGCTTGCTGGCCGTGCCCACCGCGGCGGGCATACTGCTGCTTCCCGGCCTGGTCTTGCGCTGGCGTCTGGTGACGCTGGCGGCGCGCATCTGCGCGCGCCTGTGCGGCATCCCGTTGCGCGTCGATGGCCTGGCGCAATTGCCGAAGCGGGACGCGGTACTCGTCGCCAATCACGCCAGTTATGTCGATGTGATGGCTCTGGTGGCGGCACTGTCCCTGCCCGTGCGCTTCGTCGCCAAGCAGGAACTCGCCGCGCACCCCTTCGCCGGTCCGCTGCTGCGCCGCCTCGGTACGGTCTTCGTCGAGCGCTTCGACGCCCGCCAGGGCGTCGACGATGTGCGGCGCCTGATGGAGGCCCCCGGCGAATGGCCGCTGTTCTTCTTTGCCGAGGGCACCTTCAGTCGCCAACCCGGCTTGCGCGCCTTTCGCCTGGGGGCATTCCAGGTCGCCGTGAGTAACCGGCTGGCCGTGACGCCGCTGGCCCTGGCCGGCACCCGCGAGTTGCTGCGCGAAGGCTCGTGGCTGCCGCGGCGCCATTCGGTTCGGATCACGATCTGCGCGCCCATCGCTGTCACCGGCGAAGGTTGGCAGGCCGCGCTGGAATTGCGCGACGCAACCCGCGCGGCGATCCTGCGCCACTGCGGCGAACCGGACCTGGAAGCGCGAACCCCCCAGTGAGCCGAAAGACCCTGGCCGAATGAAGGCGCCATTGCGATCAGCGGCGGCTGGTCGACTTGCTTGCGCAATGCGCAGGCCCACCGCATAATCAACCGCGACAGACACGGAGGCGCCGATCCTCGGCGCCCCGCGGACATGGGCAAGGCGCCTGATGGGTGAGGATTGCATTCTTGAGACCAAGGGTCTCGTCAAGGAATTCCGCGGTTTCGTCGCGGTCAATGGCGTGGACCTGAAAGTCCGGCGCGGTCATATTCATGCGCTGATCGGTCCCAACGGCGCCGGCAAGACAACCTGTTTCAATCTGCTGACCAAGTTTCTCGAGCCAACGCGGGGCACGATCCGTTTCAATGGCATCGACATTACGGCGGAGACTCCGCAGAAGATCGCCCGGCGCGGCATGGTCCGGTCCTTTCAGATTTCCGCGGTGTTTCCGCATCTCACGGTGCTTGAAAATGTCCGCATTGCGCTGCAACGCAAGCTGGGGACCAGCTTTCATTTCTGGAAGTCGGAGCGCAGTCTCGATCGGCTCAACGATCGCGCGATGGAACTGCTCGCCTCGGTGGGCCTGGAAAGCTACGCCGCCATGGTCACGGTGGAAATGCCCTACGGCCGCAAGCGCGTGCTGGAACTCGCCACCACGCTGGCCCTGGCTCCCGAACTGATGCTGCTCGACGAACCGACGCAGGGCATGGGACATGAAGACGTCGATCGGGTGATGCAACTGATCAAGCAAGTCGCGGCCAATCGGACCATCCTGATGGTGGAACACAACATGAAGGTGGTCGCGGGAATATCCGACACGCTGACGGTGTTGGCCCGCGGCTCGGTGCTGGCCGAGGGCCCCTATGCCGAGGTTGCGGCCAATCCGCTGGTCATCGAGGCTTACATGGGTACGGAAGTCGACGAACTGGCGTCACCGGCGGGGCATTGACGCCATGAACCCCCTAGACACCGTGGCGCCGGGAAAGCCGTGGAGCACCCATCCATGGCTTTGCATGCCGCCGAGTCTGTTCAGGGAAAGGTCATTGCCGGAATGACGATTACCGAATACCTGAGGGTTTCCGACCTTCACGCCTTTTACGGGGAATCGCATGTGCTGCACGGCATGGATTTCACCGTGCGACGCGGCGAGTGTGTGTCGCTGCTGGGGCGCAACGGCGCCGGGCGAACGTCCACGCTACGCGCCATCCTCGGCCTGACCGGCAGGCGCACCGGCTCGGTGATGCTCAATGGTCGTGAAGTCATCAAGCTGCCTTCGCACCGGATTGCCCAGCTCGGGGTCGGCTACTGCCCCGAGGAACGCGGCATTTACGCCAGCCTGAGTTGCGAGGAGAACCTGCTGCTGCCGCCCCAGGTGGGCAGCGGCGGCATGAGTCTCGACGAGCTCTACGAAATGTTCCCCAATCTGAAGGAGCGTCGCGACAGCCAGGGCACCCGGCTGTCGGGCGGCGAACAGCAGATGCTGGCGATGGCGCGTATCCTTCGCACCGGGGCCAGGCTGCTGCTGCTCGACGAGGTGTCCGAAGGCCTGGCGCCGGTGATCGTGCAAAAGCTGGGCGAGGTCATCCGGCAACTCAAGCAGCGCGACTATACGATCATCCTCGTCGAGCAGAATTTCAGGTTTGCCGCGCCGCTGGCCGATCGCATGTTCCTGGTCGAGCATGGCCGGGTCATGGAAGAGATCGCGCAGCACGAGATCGGTGAAAAGCAGCATCTGCTGCGCGAGTACCTCGGGGTCTGATCGCTCGGAACCCTTCAATAATTCTTACCAAGGAGGAAACACCATGATGAAACGCAAACTGCTGGCCCTGGCCCTTTCCGCGATGTTGCTGCCGGCCGCCGGATCCGCATTGGCCCAGGCCGCCGGCAAGATATCCGGTGATGTGGTCAAGATCGCCGTGCTGACCGACATGTCGGGCGTGTATTCCGACCTGGGCGGCAAGGGCTCGGTGCTGGCCGCCGAGATGGCCGTCGAGGACTTCAAGGCCAAGTTCAAACCGAACTTCAAGATCGACCTGGTTTCCGCCGATCACCAGAACAAGGCCGACGTGGGCTCCAACAAGGTCCGCGAATGGTATGACACGGAAGGCGTGGACATGGTCACCGACGTACTGAATTCAGGGGTGGCCATCGCGGTGGCCAAGGTCACGACGGAAAAGAACAAGATCATGATCAATACCGGCGCCGCATCGACGCGCCTGACCAACGAGGATTGCGCGCCGAAAAATGTGGTGCACTACGTCTATGACACCTACGCACTGGCCAACGGTCCGGGCACGGCGGTGACCAAGCAGGGCAAGGACACCTGGTTCTTTCTCACCGCCGACTATGCCTTCGGCCATTCCCTGGAAAAGGACACGACCAACGCCGTGACGGCCGCCGGCGGCAAGGTGCTGGGGTCGGTGCGGCATCCGCTCAACACCTCCGACTTCTCCTCGTACATGTTGCAGGCGCAGGCATCCAAGGCCAAGGTCGTCGGCCTGGCGAACGCGGGTGGCGACACCATCAATTCGATCAAGGCGGCCAACGAGTTCGGCCTGACCAAGACGCAGACGATCGTCGGACTGTTGACCACCATCATCGACATCCATGCCCTGGGCCTGCCGGTGACGCAAGGCATGATGTTCACCGAGGGCTTCTATTGGAACCTGAACAACGACACGCGCGAATTCAGCCGCCGTTTCTTCAGCAAGATGAAGAAGATGCCCTCGATGCTGCATGCCGGCACCTACTCGGCGGTGACCACCTATCTCAAGGCGGTTCAGGCGACGGGCACCGACGACACGGCGACGGTGATGAAGAAGATGCATGAGACACCGATCAACGATGCCTTCGCCAAGGGTGGCCGGATTCGCGAGGACGGACGCATGACGCACGACATGTATCTGGTCGAAGTCAAGAAGCCCGCGGAATCGAAGGAACCTTGGGATTATTACAACATCAAGGCGGTGATTCCCGGCGATCAGGCCTTCCAGCCGATGTCGCTGTCGCGTTGTCCGGCGGTCAAGAAGTGAGTCGCGGCTGACGCTGTGATGTTCGCATGACGGAGATTTTCGGCGTACCGCTGCAGGCCCTGCTCGGCCAGCTCATGCTGGGCCTGGTCAGCGGTTCGTTTTATGCCGTCCTGAGTCTCGGTCTGGCCGTGATCTTCGGCATGCTGAACATCATCAATTTTGCCCATGGCGCCCTGTATATGGCGGGCGCCATGCTGACCTGGATGGGCATGGAGTATCTCGGCATCGGCTACTGGTGGATGCTGCTGCTGGCGCCCGTCGGCGTCGGTCTGGTCGGCATCGCGATCGAGCGCCTGATGCTGAGGTGGCTGTACAAACTTGACCATCTTTACGGGCTGTTGCTGACCTTCGGCCTGGCCTTGATGATCGAAGGCTTGTTCCGCGATCTCTACGGCGTTGCGGGCCAGCCGTATTCGATTCCCGAAGCGCTTTCCGGCGCCTTCAATCTCGGTTTCATGTTCCTGCCGAAATACCGCGCCTGGGTCATTCTGGCGTCATTGTCGGTCTGTCTGCTCACCTGGTATGTGATCGAGAGGACGCGGCTGGGCGCCTACCTGCGCGCCGCCACGGAAAATCCTCAGCTGACCCAGGCCTTCGGCATCAACGTGCCGTTGATGGTGATGCTGACCTATGGCTTCGGTGTCGGGCTGGCCGGCTTTGCCGGCGTGCTGGCGGCGCCGGCGACGCAGATCGGTCCGCTGATGGGGTCGAACCTGATCATCGTCGTCTTTGCCGTCGTGGTGATCGGCGGCATGGGCTCGATCCTCGGTTCGGTGGTCACGGGCCTGAGCCTCGGCATCGTCGAGGGCATGACCAAGGTTTTCTGGCCCGAGGCGAGCTCGACCGTGGTGTTCATGATCATGGCGGTGGTCCTGATGTTCCGCCCGGCGGGGTTGTTCGGGAGAGAGAAGTGAGCCGGCGCGTGACGATCGCCTACCTGCTCGGGCTGGCGCTGCTGCTGGCTGCGCCGGAATTTCTCTACCCGATACTGGTGATGAAGGTGCTGTGCTTCGCGCTGTTCGCCTGTGCCTTCAACCTGCTGCTGGGCTATACGGGTTTGCTATCCTTCGGTCATGCGGTATTTCTCGGCTCCGCGGCCTACGTCACCGGGCATGCCTTGAAGGTCTGGCACCTGCCGACGGTGGTCGGCCTGCTGGCGGGCACCGGCGCGGCGGCGGCCCTGGGCTGGGTGATCGGCAGCCTGGCGATTCGTCGCCAGGGCATCTACTTTGCGATGGTCACGCTGGCGCTGGCGCAGATGGTCTTCTTCTTCTTTCTCGAGGCGCCCTTCACCGGCGGCGAGGACGGCTTGCAGGGCGTGCCGCGCGGCACGCTGTTCGGCCTCAACCTGGCCGACGACCGGAACCTCTACTACGTCGTGGTGGCGATCTTTGCCGCGTCGTTCTGGCTGATTCAGCGCACCATCCATTCGCCCTTCGGGCAGATTCTCAAGGCCATCCGGGAGAACGAGCCCAGGGCCATTTCGCTGGGCTACGACGTGGCGAAGTACAAGCTGCTGGCCTTCGTGCTTTCGGCAGGTCTGGCGGGGCTCGCCGGAGCGACCAAGACGCTGGTCTTCAAGTTCGCCACGCTGACCGATGCCCACTGGCATACCTCGGGCGAGGTCGTGTTGATGACCTTGCTGGGCGGCATGGGCACGGTGTTCGGGCCGCTGGTGGGTGCCACCGTCATTGTCACGTTGCAGAACGAACTGGCGGACAAGGTTGGGTCGCTGGTGACGGTGATCATGGGTGCGATCTTCGTCGTCTGCGTACTGGCCTTCAGACGCGGAATCGTCGGCGAATCGCTGGCGCTGTATCGGCGGATGGTGGGACAGAAGACCGAGTAGGAGGCGGACGCCGCGGCGCGGCGACCAAGGTCAATCCTTGCGCAGCAATGCCGCCAACATCGCAATGGTCATCGCCGTGAAGGCTGTCAGCGACCATTCCGCGATCGACAGGCCGAGCAATTTCCAGCCGGCTTCGGAGCAGGAGCCGGTGGCCTCGAACAGCAACGGCCACTGGCTGCCCGCCCAATTGACGAAGCGTTCCCACCAGGGCTGGTCGGCGGTGCAGCTCACGCCTTTGGCGAAGCGTTGCAGCCAGGTTTGATACGCGGCAATGCCGACCCCGGTCAGCGTTGTCGCCGCCATCACCAGCGCCGCCGCGCGTCGTGGCAGCGCCGCCGGATGCGGCCTGGCCGCGAGTAGCCACGCCGCGATCGCTTCGAGCGCCAGCAGCAGGTAGAGCATGCGTTGCAGAATGCACAGCGGGCAGGCCGCCAGGTTCAAGGTGTGGGCCAAGACCAGGCCGCCCGCGACCAGGCCGAACGAGCCAACCCCTGTCGCCGCGAACAGTCCGCGCGGCGTGAAAAGAAGGCGCAGCATGCCCACGGCTATTTGCCGGAGTGCTCCTGCCGGACCTTGGCGATCACCGCGTCGGTCAGCTTCAACAGTTCTTCGAAGTTGGCTGCGGCCTCGCTGCTGATCAGGTATCTGCCGTCCACCAGCAACGAGGGCACGCCGCCGATGTGGGCCGCGGCGGCGTCCTGGTCGGCTCGCAGCACCCGGCTTTGCATTGAAAACGAGTTGAGCGCGTCGCCGAGTTTTTTCGCGTCAGCACCCTTGGTCGCCGCCCACGAAGTCACGTCCTGGTCGTTTCTGAAAATCACCCGCTGCTCGTGGATGGCCGCAAAGACGGCGCCATCCAGCTTGGCCAGGTCACCGGTGGTGTCGAGGGCGAAGTACAGCCGCGACAGGAGCGCCCAAGCGGGACGATTGAACGTCACCGGGCTGCGCCGCAAGCTCACGTCCTTGGGCAACCTGGCCGCCCATTGGCTGATCAGCGGATGAAAGGCGCTGCAATGCGGGCACCCATAGGAGAAGAACTCGACGACCTCGATCTTGCCTTTCGGGGTCGGCAGCGGCGGGTTGACCACCTTGAAGTCGCGGCCCGCCTGCGGCTCGGCGGCAAGGCCAAGACCGGGCGCGACCAGGGCGGACAGGAAAGTGGCAAACAGCATCACGATCAATCGTTTCATCAAATCCTCCATGGAAAATGCTTTCGAGTGCGATTGTATGACAGCGTTCCCTCGGCCATGGTCGAAATCGAAGTTTTTGATCGGTCCGCGCCGCGCGCCGCGGCTTGCGCGCGATTCACCGGTGGATTTCCGGATGTTGCGCTATTGCAGCCCGGCTTGCCCTCTTTTGCCGCCAATACGGCAGAATCCGGGTCTGTCCGGAGACATCGAAAGCCCACCATGAAGAACCCTGAATTGTTGCGCAACGCCTGCCTGATCGATGGCCAGTGGCTCGCCGCCACCGGTGCCAGCATCGAGGTGCGCAATCCGGCCAACGGCGAACCGGTCGGCTCGGTGCCCAATTTCGGCGCCGCCGAGACGCGCCGCGCGATCGATGCTGCGGCGGCGGCGTTCCACCCATGGCGGGCGAAGACGGCGGCCGAACGGGCGAAGATTCTGCGGCGCTGGTTCGAGCTGATGCTGGAGAACCAGGAAGACCTGGCGCGCTTGATGACGCTGGAGCAGGGCAAGCCGCTGGCCGAAGCGCGCGGCGAGATCGCCTACGCCGCGTCCTTCATCGAGTGGTTTGCCGAGGAAGCCCGGCGGGTTTACGGCGAAGTGATTCCCTCGCCGCTGGCCGATCGCCGGCTGATCGTGCTGAAGCAACCGGTCGGTGTCTGCGCCGCGATCACACCGTGGAATTTTCCGGCGGCGATGATCACGCGCAAGGCCGCGCCGGCATTGGCCGCCGGCTGCACCATGGTGGTCAAGCCGGCCGAGCAGACGCCGCTGTCGGCGCTCGCGCTGGCCTGGCTGGCGCAGCAGGCCGGCGTGCCACCCGGGGTGCTCAACGTGGTGACCGGCGAGCCGCGCGCGATCGGTGGCGAGCTGACCTCCAGTCCGGTGGTTCGCAAGCTGTCCTTCACCGGCTCGACCGAGGTTGGCCGCCTGCTGATGGGCCAATGCGCACCGACCGTGAAAAAGCTCTCGCTGGAACTTGGCGGCAATGCGCCCTTCATCGTCTTCGACGATGCCGATCTCGACGCCGCGGTGGCGGGGGCGATGATCTCGAAGTACCGCAATACCGGGCAGACCTGCGTCTGCAGCAATCGTTTCCTGGTGCAACAGGGCGTGCATGATGCGTTTGCCCGCAAGCTCGCGGCCGCCGTGGGCCAGCTCAAGGTCGGCGACGGGCTGGAGGAGGGCGTGACGCAGGGCCCGCTGATCGACGCTGCGGGGCTGGCCAAGGTCGAGGAGCTGGTGGCCGACGCGCAGGCGCACGGCGCACAGTTAGTGTGCGGCGGCAAACGCCACGCGCGTGGCGGCACGTTCTTCGAGCCGACGGTGCTGTCCGGGGCGACGGCGGCGATGCGCCTGGCGCGCGAGGAAATCTTCGGCCCGGTGGCGCCGATCTTCAGCTTTGGCGACGAAGCCGAGGCCGTCGCGATGGCCAACGATACAGAGTTCGGTCTGGCGGCCTACTTCTACAGCCGCGACATCGCGCGCGCCTGGCGCGTCGGCGAGGCGCTCGACTATGGCATGGTCGGCATCAACTCCGGCCTGATCTCCAACGAAGTCGCCCCCTTTGGCGGCGTCAAGCAGTCCGGCCTGGGGCGCGAAGGCTCCAAGTACGGCATCGAGGAATATCTCGAGATCAAGTACCTGGCGATGGCAGGCCTGTGATGGCGCGCGACGGGACGCGGGGCCGCCGCGACGGGTCGGGCGCCGGCATGGATTGGTGACCCGTTGATCATGGTCTCGGCAGACGTTCTTCTGGCGTTCCTTGCTGCTTCGGCATTGATCACCATCGCACCGGGTCCGGACAACCTGATGGTGCTGTCGGTCGGCATCAGCCGCGGTCGATCCGCCGGGATCGGCTTCGGTCTGGGCTGCGCGCTCGGATGCTTTACGCATACCTTGTGGGCCACCCTGGGAATCGGCGCCGTGGTGCTGGCCTCCGAGAGCACCTTCACCACGCTGAAGATGGCCGGCGCCGCGTATCTGGTCTATATCGGCATCATGGCCTGGCGCGATGCGGGCAAGATGGCGCTGATCGCGCTCGACGACGGCAGCGCCGAGCCGCTACTGGCGCATGTCCGTCGCGGCTTTGTGGCGAATGTGGTCAATCCGAAGGTGGCCTTGTTCTTTATCGCCTTCCTGCCGCAGTTCGTCAATCCGGCGCGCGGTCCGGTCTGGTCGCAGATGCTGCTGCTCGGCGCGCTGTTCGCCGCGCAGACCGTGGTGATATTCGGCAGCCTCGGCTGGTCCGCCGGCAACATCGGCGATCGCCTGCGGCGGCAGCCGAAACTCGCCGTCTGGCTCGATCGCTGTGCCGCCGCGATCTTCTTCGGCCTGGCCCTGCATCTGGCGACAGTCGGGCGCTAGCGCGGAGCCGTGCGCAAAGGAGGCGGGCGATGCGGCTCGAGCGCCTTCCCTGATTCCCGCAAGGGTTTCCGCTGCGCCTTCCCATTGAAATTGGCTCCAGATGCCGCGCGACTACGAAGCCCGTGTATGATCAGTCGAAGTCGACCATGTCGGGCCTGGAGGAGCGCAAGCGGTGACTGCAACGACCATCCTCATCGTCGACGACGAGCCGACCAACCTGTTTCTGCTGAGCAGCCTGTTGCGGTCGGACTACCTTGTGCGCGCCGCGAACTCCGGCGAAAGCGCGCTGCGCGCGGCGGCCACGGAGCCGCGGCCGGACCTGGTGCTGCTCGACGTGATGATGCCCGGCATGGACGGCTACTCGGTGTTGGCCAGTCTGCGCGGCAATCCGGTCACGCGCGATATCCCGGTGGTCTTCCTGACCGCGCTGGCCGAGGTCGAGGACGAGGAACGCGGCCTGCAAATGGGCGCCGCCGACTACATCACCAAGCCGATCAAGCCGGCCGTGGTGCTGGCCCGGGTGCGCACCCAGCTCGAAGCCAAGACTGCGCGCGACTGGCTCAAGGACAAGAACGCCGCCCTCGAAGCCGAAGTCGCGCGGCGCATGATCGAAAACGATCTGACCCAGATTGTCAGCATCCGCGCCCTGGCCCATCTGGCCGAAACCCGCGATCCCGAAACGGGCAGCCACATCCTGCGTACCCAGGGCTATGTGAAGCGCCTGGCCGTCGGCTTGCGCGCGCAGCCGCGCTTCGCCGCCGTGATGACCGACCGGTATATCGACATCCTGGCCCGCTCGGCGCCCTTGCATGACATCGGCAAGGTCGGGATTCCCGACCATGTCCTGCTCAAGCCGGGGAAGCTCACGCCCGACGAGTGGGCGATCATGCAGACGCATGCCAGGCTGGGCAGCGCCGCCATCGAACGCGCCGAGCGCGACATCGAAATGCCGCTGGAGTTCCTTTCGGTGGCCAAGGAAATCGCCGGCTGGCATCACGAGAAATGGGATGGCAGCGGCTATCCCGACGGCCTGGCCGGGGACGCCATACCGGTTTCCGCGCGGCTGATGGCGCTGGCCGACGTGTTCGACGCGCTGATCTCGGTACGCGTCTACAAGCCGGCGATGCCTTGCATCGAAGCCCGCGCGATCATCGCCGCCGGGCGCGGCACGCATTTCGACCCCGATGTCGTTGATGCCTTCCTCGCCGGCTTCGGTGACTTCGTGGCGATCGCCGAGCGCTATCTCGACCACGACGGCGCGGCGCTCTTGTGAACTTCGCCGGCATTGCGCCCATGAATCCGTCGTCAGGCCAATTGCCGGAAGCCGGCCCGTGATGCCGGAAACGGTGCGCGCCCTGCGGGTGGCGTTGCTGTATGCCGTCCTGGCCGGACTGTGGATTCTGTTCTCCGACAAGGCGGTGGCGCTGTTGTTCAGCGATCCGGCCCAGATTGTCCTGGCCGGCACAGTCAAGGGCTGGCTGTTCGTCGCCGTCACCAGCGGGCTGCTCTATGCCTGGATCCGGGGCCGTCGCCCACTCACGGGCGATGCCGGCGTCACGCTCGACGCCGCGCCGCATCCGGCGCGTTTGACGCTGATTTTCGTCGCCCTGGTTTTGGTCGTACCGTTGCTTGGCGTAGGCTTCTTCAGGCTGCAAGTCCCCGATATCGAACGCGAGACGTACGAAGATCTGGAACTCGTTGCGCGCCTGAAGGCCGAACAGATCGAACACTGGCTTGCCGTGCGGCGAACGGACGTTGACGATCTGGCGACCTCGCCCGGCCTGATCGGTCGCATACGCAGGCTGATTCAAGGCAAGGCGGATGCCCAGGAGATCGCACTGGTCAAGGATCGCTTTCGACGCTTGGTCGAGAACCATGGGTACAACAGGATTCTGCTGCTCGACGAGCAGGGTCGCGTGGTGCTGGCTCAGGGCGAGACCCGCGACCTGTCGCCTGCCACCATAGAGCTTGCGATGCTCAGCATCGGCAGTCGACAGGTTCAACGCAGCGAACTCCGGCGCGATCAGGCCGGCGCGGTCTTCCTCGAATGGGTCTTGCCCGTCGTGGCCCCGGACGCGAGCGGCCCGCAAGCGGTGGCGGCCCTCGCGCTGCGCGTGGCGGCCGCCGATTTCCTGTATCCGTTGATCAACAACCGGCAAACCGCCAGCGCCAGCGCGGAAACCCTGGTGGTCCGGCGCGACGGCGATTCGGTGCTGTTCCTCAACGATCTGCGGCACCGTCCGGACACCGCCCTGACCCTCAGGCAACCCGCGAACAAGCCGAGCTTGCCGGCAGCCGTCGCGATCCAGACCGCGCAGCCCGGCACCCTGCGCGGCAGGGACTATCGCGATGTCGAGGTGCTGGCCGCCTATCGCCCGGTCGCCGGCACCGACTGGCGCCTTATCGCCAAGGTCGACCGCGACGAGGTGCTGGCGCCCTTGCGGCACACGCTGTACTGGATCGGTCTGATCGCGCTGGGCGCCGTCGCGGCCATCATGGTTGCCCTGTGGCTGGTCTGGCGGCAATACCAGCGCGCGCAGGCTCTGGAAATGCTGGCGCAGCGGGACGAGGCGGATCGGCTCGTCGCCGCCCTGGTCGACAATTCCGCCGATGCGATCTTCGTCAAGGATCTGGAGGGTCGCTATCTGCTGCTCAATCCGGAAACGGCGCGCGTCATCGGCAAGACGGTGGCGCAGGCGCTGGGCCGCGATGACACAGCGCTGTTCCCGGCGCAACAGGCGGAAATGATTCGCGCCAACGATCACCGCGTGATTGCCGAGAATCGCATCCAGACCTTTGAGGAACGGCTCGCCAGCGTCGATGGCGAGCGCACCTTTCTGGCTACCAAGGGGCCGCTGCGCGATGCCGACGGCCGCGTCGTCGGCATGTTCGGCATATCGCGCGACATCACCGGGCGCAAGCGCGCGGAGGAAATCCTCGCGGCGCAGAATCAGGTGATGCGGATGGTGGCCGACGGCGCGCCGCTGCCTGCCATCCTCGATACGCTGGCGCGGTCGATCGAGGCCCTGGTGCCGGGCATGCTGGCCTCGATCCTGCTGCTCGATGCAGAAGGCATTCATGTGCGCCATGGCGCGGCGCCGAGCCTGCCTGACGATTTCGTGCGCGGCGTCGACGGCCAGCGCATCGGCGAAGGCGCCGGCTCCTGCGGCACAGCGGCCTGGCGGCGCGAAACGGTGATAGTCGAGGACATCGCCGGCGACCCGTTGTGGGACGACTACCGCGAACTGGCGCTGGCCCACGGCCTGCGCGCCTGCTGGTCGACGCCGATCCTGGCTATGGACCAGGCGGTGCTCGGCACCTTCGCCCTCTACTACACCGCGCCCATGGGGCCGACGGAAAGCCACCGGCGCCTGATCGACGCGGCGGCCAGCGTGGCAGCCGTCGCCATCGTGCGAAGCCGTGAAGCCGAGGCGCTGGCGGAAAGCGAGGCGACATACCGCTCGCTGTTTGAAAACAGCATGGACGCCGTGCTGCTGACGACGCCGGAGGGCCGCATCCTGGCCGCCAACCCCGAAGCACAGCGGCTGTTCGGCCGCGACGAGCAGGAGTTGCGTGCAATCGGTCGCGCCGGAGTTGTCGACGCAAGCGACCCGCGGCTGGCGGCGGCGCTGGCCGAGCGCGAGGCCAGCGGCCGCTTCCGGGGCGAGCTGACATTCGTTGACCGGGACGGGAGGACCTTTCCCGCCGAGGTCTCGTCCTTGATGTTCAAGAGCAAGGATGGCCGCAGGCTGAGCAGCATGATCCTGCGCGACGTTACAAAACGCAAAGCGGCGGAGCGGGCGCTGCGCGAAAGCGAGGCGCGCTTCCGTGGTTTCATCGAGAACGCCAGCGACATTATCTTCGGGCTGAACGCGGACGGCGTCCTGAACTACGTGTCACCCAACTGGCAGGAGCTGATGGGCGAAGCGCCGGGCGAAGCCGTGGGTCGACCCTTCGAAAGCTATGTGCATCCGGACGATGTTGCGATGTGCCGCATACGGCTCGCCGCGGCGCTGGCCACGGAGGCCGGTGCGGGCGTGGAGTACCGCGTCTTCGGCCGCAATCGGGAAGTGCGCTGGCATTTCACCAGGGGCTCGCTGCTGCGGGATGCCGCCGGCGACGCGATCGGCTATCAAGGCATCGCCCGCGACGTCACCGAGCGCAAGCTGGCCGAAGTCGCCATGCGAGAACAAGGACTGTTCCTCGAAACGCTGATGGAAAGTGTTCCGGTTCCTCTGTTCTACAAGGATGCGCAGGGCCGCTACCTCGGCTGCAACCGGGCCTTCGAGGAATTGAGCGGTGTGGATCGTTCGCAACTCATCGGCAAGTCGGTTTTCGATCTGTTCCCGTCGGATCTCGCGGAAAAGTACCATCAAATGGATGCCGATCTGTTTGCCCGGCCGGGCGTCCAGGTCTATGAGTGGAAGCTGCCCAGGAAATCCGGCGCAATTCGTTCCGTAGTCTTCCACAAGGCGAGCTTCCCTGGTGCCGGCGGCTCCGTGGCGGGCCTGATTGGCGCGATCCTGGATGTCACCGAACGCGAGGCCACCGAGGCGCAACTGCGCAAGCTGTCCCTGGCGGTCGAGCAAAGCCCGGAGAGCATCGTCATCACCAACATCGATGCCGAGATCGAATACGTGAACGACGCCTTCCTGCGGGCGACAGGCTACAGCCGCGACGAAGTGATCGGCCAGAACCCGCGTTTCCTGCATTCGGGCCAGACGCCGGCGGCGAACTACACCGCGCTGTGGCAGGCACTGAGCCAGGGCCAGCCGTGGAAGGGCGAGTTTTACAACAAGCGCAAGGACGGCACCGAGTATGTCGAGTTCGCCATCATCACGCCGCTGCGCCAGCCCGACGGCTCGGTCAGCCACTATGTCGCGGTGAAGGAAGACATCACCGAGAAGAAGCGCATGGGCAGCGAACTGGACGCGCATCGGCATCATCTGGAGGACCTGGTGGAACGCCGCACCGCGGAACTGGTCGCCGCCCGCGAGCAGGCCGACGCCGCCAGCCGGGCCAAGAGCAGTTTTCTGGCCAATATGAGCCACGAGATCCGCACGCCGATGAACGCCGTCATCGGCTTGACCCATCTGCTGCGGCGCAGCGGCGCGACCGCGGAACAGGCCGAGCGGCTGGACAAGATCGACGGCGCCGGGCGGCACCTGCTGGCGATCCTCAACGACATCCTTGACCTGTCGAAGATCGAAGCCGGCCGCCTGCAACTGGACAGCGGAGATTTTCATCTGTCCGCGGTGCTCGACAATGTCGCCTCGATCATCGGCCAGTCGGCACGCGACAAGGGACTCGAGGTCGAAGTGGACCGCGATGCGGTGCCGTTGTGGCTGCGCGGCGATGCCACACGGCTGCGTCAGGCGCTGCTCAACTACGCCGGGAATGCCGTCAAGTTTACCGAGCGCGGCTCTATCGTGCTGCGCGCCGATCTGGTCGAAGACCGCGGCGACGATTTGCTGGTGCGCTTCGCGGTCGCCGATACCGGCCTCGGGATTGCCGCCGAGCAACTGGCCCGCCTGTTCGAGGCCTTCGAGCAGGCCGATGTCTCGATCACGCGCAAGTTCGGCGGTACCGGCCTTGGCCTGGTCATCACCCGCCGGCTCGCCGAACTGATGGGCGGCGAAGTCGGCGCTGACAGCACGCCGGGGGTGGGCAGCACATTCTGGTTTACCGTGCGTTTGCAGCGTGGCCGAGGCATCGTGCCCGCCGCGCCGACGCTGGATGTGGAGAGCATCGAGGCGAAGCTGCGGCGCTGCCACGCCGGCGCCCGGTTGCTGCTGGCGGAAGACAACGCGATCAACCGCGAAGTGGCGCTGGAACTGCTGCATGGCGCCGGCCTGGCGGTGGACACCGCCGTGGACGGCCGCGAAGCGGTGGCCAAGGCAGGCGCCACCGACTATGCGCTGATCCTGATGGACATGCAGATGCCGGGCATGGACGGCCTCGAAGCCACCCGCGCCATCCGCGCGCTGCCGGGATTGAAGACCAAGCCCATTTTGGCGATGACGGCCAACGCCTTCGACCAGGATCGTCTGGCGTGCGAGGAGGCCGGCATGAACGACTTCATCACCAAGCCGGTCGAGCCCGAGGCGCTCTACCAAACCCTGCTGCAATGGCTGTCGTTGGCGTCCCCTGCCGTGCCGGCGGCCGGCCCGTCGCGGTTGGCTGTCGACGTGACGCCGGCCGCAACGGACGGCGGGCAAATCCTGCCGGCGGCGCTCGCGGAATTCGCCGGCCTCGACACGCGGCGCGGGCTGGGCGCCGTGCGCGGCAATGTCGGAATCTACCTGCGCCTGCTGCGCCAGTTCGCCTCCCGCCACCGCGAGGATGCGCGGCAAATTCAGCAAGAGCTTGCGGCCGGCCAGGTCGAAGCGGCGCGCAATCGGGCGCATGCACTGAAGGGGGCGGCCGGCAGTCTCGGCGCCGGCCACGTTCAGGCGGCCGCGGCGGCGCTCGAAGGAGCCCTGCGCAATGCGGCGCCGGCCACGGACTGGCCGCCGCTGCTGGCCAGCTTGCAGGCCGAGCAGTCGGCGCTGGATGAAGCGCTCGCGCGCGCGCCCGAAACACAAACTGCTACGGGCGAAGCGGCGGCCGATCCGGCCAAGGTGCAGGGGCTGCTCAAACAACTGGAGGTCCTGCTGGCGCGCGACGACACGGCCGCGGGCGATCTGTTCGAGGCCAACCGTGCGCTGCTGCTGGCGAGCTTCGCTTCGCAGGCGATCGAACTGGGACGGCATATGGCAAACTTCGACTACCCGCGCGCACTGGTGACGCTGCGCGAACTGCTGCCGCAGTCATCCGGCCGCTGACGAGGAGGGAACATGGACGCAGGCGACGATCCGGAAACACTCAACCCGGGCCTTCCCACGATACTGGCGGTCGACGACGAGCCGGCGAATCTCGGCGTGCTGAACGGCGTGCTGCAGCCGTACTTCCGTGTCCGGGTGGCTCGCTCCGGGGCCGAAGCGCTGCGCGCGGTCGCCACGGCACCCCGCCCCGACCTGATCCTGCTCGATGTGATGATGCCGGAAATGGACGGCTATGCGGTGCTGTCCAGGCTGCGTGAGGGGCCGGCCAGCAGCGAAATACCGGTGATCTTCGTCACGGCGATGGATTCCGCCGAAAGCGAGCGCTACGGACTGGAACTCGGCGCCGCCGACTACATCACCAAGCCGATCAACCCGGCCATTGTCTTGGCCCGCGTCCGCACCCAGCTCGAGGCCAAGTCCGCGCGCGACATGCTGAAGAAGACCAACCTGCGTCTGGTGCATCAGGTGACGCAAGGCACACATGCGCTGGAGCAGGCGCAGATGCAGCTCCTGCAGTCGGAGAAGATGGCTGCGGTTGGCCAGTTGGCGGCGGGCGTGGCCCACGAGATCAACAATCCGATCGGCTTCGTCGGCTCCAATCTCGGCTCGCTCGACGGTTATCTGCAAGACATATTCTCGATTGTCGCGGCCTACCAGAAGGCCGCCGCGGCGGCGGGCAACGACGCCGTTTTCGAGGAGGCGCGGCAACTCATGCAGTCCCTCGACTACGACTATGTCATTCAGGACATTGCCGACTTGCTGAAGGAATCCAAGGACGGCATCGACCGCGTGCGAAAGATCGTGCAGGATCTGAAGGGCTTCTCGCGGGTCAGCGACAACGTGTTCGAGTGGACGGATATCCACGCGGGCATCGACTCGACGCTGAACATGGTGTGGAACGAGCTCAAGTACCACTGCACGGTGACCAAGAACTATGGCCAGTTGCCGAAGATAAGCTGCCTGCCGTCGCAACTCAACCAGGTCTTCATGAATCTGCTGGTCAACGCCGGCCACGCCATCGAGGGCAAGGGCGAGATCACCATCAGCACCGAATGCGTCGGCGACGCGGCGGTACGCGTCAAGGTGAGGGACAGTGGCAAGGGCATCGCGCCCGAAGCGCTGAACCGCGTCTTCGAGCCCTTCTACACCACCAAGCCGGTCGGCAAGGGTACCGGGTTGGGATTGTCGCTGGCCTGGAGCATCGTCGAGCGGCACCAGGGCCGGATCGAGGTGGCCAGCGAAGTCGGCAAGGGCACGACTTTTACGCTTACCTTGCCGGTCGAGCCGATACCGCCCGCGGAACCGCCGACGGCGGTTTGACAGCGCCTGGTGGATCTGCGTTCGGGCGCGTCGCCGGGCGGCTTGGTCCGGCCCGCGGATTTGGGTTCGACTCAGCCGCCAAAGCGAGCCAGCAGGTCCAACAGCGTTTGCTTTTCGGCGGCGGAGAATTTTTCGCAAACGCGCTTTTCATGCCGAATCAATCGTTCATCGGCCTGAATGAGCAACTCGATACCCGCCGCGGTGAGGTAGAGGTGGTTGTGGCGTCGATCCGCGGTCGAGGCCCGTCGTTCGACCAGGCCGCGCCGGTTCAATTTGTCGAGCAGGGGAACCACGGACGAGCGATCCAGGCGCACCGCGCCGGCCAGCCGGGACTGGGTCAGGCCCGGATTCTGCCGCAACACTTCGAGCACGGAATATACCGCCGGGGTGACGCCGAGTTCGCCGATTTCGCGTTCGAAGTCCTTGAACACCGCCAACTGCGCCAGGCGCAGGTGAAAGCCGACAAAATGGGTCAGGGTGCCAAGGGCGGCGGGCTTGCGATTGGGCGGCATGGGCGTGGCGCGGGCAGCGAAATTGGCAGCAAGTGTGCCACGTCGGTTTGAATCAAACAAGTTGACACCAAACAACCCGCGCCTACAATGCTTTCGACCCTTGCGGCAAGTATCAGGCCGTTGGGCGAAACCACACCATAAACAGGAGGAGAGATGAAAGCGAAAACGAAGTTTGGCTGGAGACTGGCGCCGGCGTCCCCGGCGTTGAAGCTGGCGGCCGCAACCCGGAAGGTCGCCCTGGTATCGACACTCTCGCTGGCTCTGGCGGCCACGGCGGCCTGGGCGGACATCACCATAGGGGTCAGCGTGTCGGCCACCGGTCCGGCGGCCTCGCTGGGCATTCCCGAAAAGCAGACCTTCGCCCTGTTACCCGCCACCCTTGGCGGCGAAAAGGTCAAGTACATCGTGCTCGACGATGCCACCGACCCCAGCACGGCGGTGAAGAATGCGAAAAAGCTTACCAGCGAGGACAAGGTAGACGCGATTATCGGGTCGACAGCGACCCCGACCTCGATGGCGATTCTTGAGGTGGCGTTTGAAACCAAGACGCCGCAGATCGCGATGGCCCCTTTGCCGCCTGCCGGCGACAAGGCGCCGTGGGTGTTCTCCACGCCGCAGAACTTTGGCCAGATGGCCGCCGCAATTGCCGCGCATATGGCGGCCAACGGCGTCAAGACCATCGGTTTCATCGGCTATGCCGATCCCTACGGACAACTCTGGCTGAAGGCGATCCAGGGCGCGGCGGACGCCAAGGGCATCAAGATCGTTGAATCCGAGAGTTATCAGCGCAATGACACCAGCGTTACCGGACAGGCGCTCAAGTTGCTGGCGGCCAAGCCCGACGCGATTCTCATCGCCGGTTCTGGAACGCCCGCGGTGCTGCCGCAGGCGACGCTGATCGAGCGCGGTTACAAGGGCAAGTTCTACCAGACCCACGGCATCGCCAACCGCGACTTCCTGCGCGTCGGCGGCAAGAATGTCGAGGGCACGATTTTTCCGGTAGGACCAATGCTGTTGGCGGAGCAGCTTCCCGACAGCCAGCCCTCCAAGAAGCCCGCGCTGGAGTACATCAAGCTGTATGAGGCGGCTCACGGCGCCAACAGCCGCTCCACCTTCGGCGGCCACGGCTGGGATGCCTACCTCCTGCTCAATCGCGCCGTGCCGGAAGCGATGAAGAAGGCCAAGCCCGGTACGCCCGAGTTCCGTGTCGCCTTGCGCGATGCTCTGGAGAACGTCAAGGAACTTCCC
>WBZP01002034.1_pt1 | contig 23886 bp, 20 predicted proteins | sample 5204301 | NCBI WGS metagenome assembly WBZP01 (sample SAMN12412401, study PRJNA552823) | activated sludge metagenome | isolation source: activated sludge from nitrification reactor of wastewater treatment plant... | place: USA: Pennsylvania | collected 2017 | reverse complement strand
AGGGGCACCTGCGCTTCGTCATCGTCGATGGGTCGACGGTGCAAGGTCCGGGGGCGACGGGCACCCAGTATCGACTGCATCTGGCCATCGATCTAGTGCGGCTCGAGTGGGCCTATAGCCTGGTCACCGACGAGCATACCGGGGAACAGTTAACGCATTATCCGTTGCAGGACGGCGATGTAGTGATCGCTGATCGGGGCTATAACCAGGTGGACCAGTGGATGGCGATGGCCGATCGCGGCGTCGGCTTGATCATCCGCTATAACCCGCATGGTCTGAAGCTGTATACCGCCGAGGGGAACCCGGTTGAACTGGAGGCGGTGTTGAAGGCGACGACGGTCACGGACGTTTGCCTGCCGGTTCAGGTGCGCAATCAGCACGGGGCGTTTCTGAAGGGGTGCCTGCACGCCCGGCGCTTGCCGCCGGTCCAGGCGGCGGAAGCCCGCCGCCGGGCCCGAGCGGCGGCGAAGAAAGCCGGTCGCCAGATTCAGGCCCGGACCCTGGCCCTGGCGGGGTGGGTCTTGATCTGGACCACGCTCCCGCCCGAGGTCCTCCCCACCACCACGGTGATGGGGCTCTACCGGCTCCGGTGGCAAGTGGAGCTCGCGATCAAGCGATTGAAATCGATATTAAATATTGACCAGTTGCGCGCCAAAAAAAACAGCGCCCTGGCCGATGTGTACCTCCACGGCAAGCTGCTCTATGCCTGGGTGGTCGAGAAACGGCTCCGGCGGCGCTGCGGGTGCGACTGGAATCGGCTGGATCAACCGCGCCGCGCTACTCCCTGGCGGCTGGTCAAACTCGTGCAGCGGGAACTGACCGAGGCCATTCAGGCGGCTGGGCAGTGGAACCCGAGTCGGTGGCCAGAGGCGCTGCAGGTGATGCAAGAACGCCCCCGCCGTCGGACCCCGCAGACCGTCCCAGAACGGATCCGCCAGTTAATTGCTGACTGTCAAGCCCGGGGTGTCAGTAATATCTGAATGGGCAGGCTTAAGTTGGCGCTTATGGGCAACCATCTTCCCCATAATGTGAGTTATCCTGACGCTTATGCTAATCACAGATGAAATCTTCCAGGCTTTCCTTGTCTGTGAAAACAAGGCCTATATCAGGTTGATAGGTGATGTTGGACCCCAACGCGAATTTACCGAGTGGGAGCGAAGTCGTTTTGAGGAATTTAAGCAGAAATGTTTGGAAAAATTGCGCTCTAACTTTGGAGATTATGAACATCTATCAGATGTAGTTTCTCCTTATACCCTCGAAAAAAGCAAGTGTCGTTTTATAGTTGATTGCGTATTGCAAACACAAGAATTCCACTCACATATCCATGTTTTAGAGCGATCCACCACTCCTGACAATACGAATATTTCTTTCATTCCAATTCGGTTTATACCGAACGAAAAAATCACAAAAAATGATAAGCTTTTATTAGCATTTGATGCTTTTACTTTATCGACCATTTCCGGTAAGATACCACTATTTGGAAGAATAATGCATGGTATCGAAAAGAAAATCGTGAAAGTTGAATTGGCTGGGCTGATGGAAGTAACTAGAACCGTAATTAACAAAATTACCGCACAGCACACAAATCTTACTCCTCCTCAACTCATTCTTAACAAGCGCTGCCCTGAATGTGAGTTTCAACCGCGATGTCGCAAATTAGCCATAGAAAAGGACGAACTTACCTTACTTTCTGGCATGACCGAAAAGGAAAGAAAGCGACAACACAATAAAGGAATCTTCTCAGTTACGCAACTATCTTATACGTTTCGCGCACGAAGGCGACCAAAGCGCTCAGCCTCCAAGAAAGAAAAATATTCTCATGCCTTGAAAGCATTAGCTATCAGAGAGCACAAGATTCATATTGCCGGAAAGTTAGAATTTAACATACAAAAAAATCCAGTTTTTTTAGATGTAGAAGGTAGTCCAGATCAAGATTTTTATTACCTTATTGGATTGCGATTCAAGAGTGGTGATTCATACGTTCAACATTCATACTGGGCGAATGAAATATCCAATGAAAAGGAAGTATGGATTTCGTTTATTGAAATTCTGGAGAAGATCGATAATCCTCGACTAATCCACTATGGACACTACGAAAAAGTATTCATCAACAGGATGAAAGAACGTTACTCCATAGTTACTCATGACACTCTCTTTTTAGATAGAATTATTACAGAGTCCGTGAATCTCTTATCAGTTATTTATGCACAAATTTACTTCCAGACATACTCAAATAGCCTTAAAGAAATAGCACAATATTTAGGATTCCAATGGTCTGAAAACACCGCATCTGGATTAAACACGCTGATTTGGAGATCACAGTGGGAATCATCTAAAGATACCAGCATAAAACAAAGACTAATCACTTACAATGCGGAAGATTGTGAAGAATTAGAAAGGGTTACCAACACTGTTTCCCTGCTATGCCAAAAACAGGCCGATATAGCCAATTCAGCAGACAACAATATCGTATATACAAACTCTTTAAAACGTGAAAATCCATACCACCTTGGAAGAAACAAGTTTTTGATGCCCGAATTGGAATATATCAATCAATCTGCTTATTGGGACTATCAGCGCGATAAGATTTATGTAAAATCAAGTCAACAATTGAAACGCGCTTCAAAGAAAGTGAGTAGAAGTCGTACTAGAGATCTTCCTATCAATGAGGTGGTTGAATGTCAACCACCAACCTACTGCCCCAAATGTAAGGCGACAGATATCCGCAAATGGGATAAGACAAGCAAAATTGTGTATGATCTTAAGCTTGGCCAAGCAAGTATTAAGAGATGGATCGTCAAATATTATTTTCACCGTTATAGGTGTTATAGATGCAGGACTACGTTTTACTCTCAGCAAAGGCCTTGGACGAGAAGCAAATTCGGTTCAGGTTTCCTAGCCTATATAATATATCAAAGCATAGAGCTACGACTATCCCAGCAGACTATTGCGCAGAGTCTCAACCAATTATTTGGTTTTAATCTTAATCTTGGCATGTTTAATGGTCAAAAAACAAGAACTGCTCAGATTTATAAAGAAACCTATGATGGAATCCTGGACAAGATAGTACACGGGAAGTTAATTCATGCCGATGAAACCAAAGTGAGCATCAAAGGCGAAACTGTGTATGTTTGGGTATTCACAAGTCTTGAGGAAGTCGTGTATATTTACAAGGAAACCCGTGAAGGCGATTTTCTCCAGGAATTGTTGCGCGAGTTCAACGGCGTATTAGTTTCTGATTTTTATGCCGCATATGACTCAATTAAATGTCCTCAACAAAAATGTTTGATTCATCTCATCAGAGATTTAAATGACGATCTTTTAAAATACCCTTTTGATGAAGAGTTAAAATCATTGATACGAGAGTTCACAATGTTGCTGAAACCGATGATTGAGACCGTTGATCGTTCTGGATTAAAAGCTAGTTTTTTGAGAAAGCATAAAGTATTCGTTGAGAACTTTTACAAAACATTATCCCATCGAAATTACAAGAGCGAGGCGGCGCTCAAGTACAAAAAGCGTTTTGAAAAGTATCATGACAAGCTTTTCACCTTCCTTGATTATGACGGAATCCCTTGGAATAATAACAACGCAGAGCATACCATTAAAGAATTTGCCATGCTCCGTAAGGTAATTGGAGGAAGCAGCACAGAAAATGGAATCCGTGAATATCTTACTCTGTTCAGCATCTGTGAAACCTGCAAATATAAAGGAGTCAGCTTCTTGGATTTTTTACGATCTGGGGGAAAAAGCATCGATGTTTTCATCAAAACAAAAAACGGGTAACAAAATCATGATTGATCCAACAAAAAATTAAGCCTTACGAGTAGTAAAGAACGAGATTATGGTTTTCTTTAAACGGATCACCGATAGCCGATAATCCGCACCTCGCTGTTCCAATCGCCGAAGAACGGCTCGCCCTCGGTTTGCAGGATCAGTTCCCGGTTTTTCGGCATCGGCAGCCAGACGTTGTCGGAGTTGTAGCCCCAACTCTGCTGCGGCTGGCCCACTGCGTACAGATAGAACGCCGCCTCCCGGTCGCCATCCAGCCGCGTCGCGATCCGGAACCGATGCGGACCGCCCTTGACATAACCGGTCGCCACCTGTGCGTACACCAGGATTTCCCGCGCCGTGCTGGGAATCGTGGTCGGAATCGGCCGCGCCGCCCGCCCGCCGTTGCCACTGGGCAGTTCGCCCAAGGCCACGTCAACCGGCCGATAAGCCGCGTTCGACCCACCACGACCGGCGGTTGCAACGTCCCGCCGCGCTTCCGGCGGCGCTTCCACCTTGCGCCGCAGGCCCGCCACAGCCGCCTTCGTCGCCTTGAGTTCCCGTTGAATGCCGGTCAACGCCTTTTCGTCGACCATCGCCCGCGCCCGCCACTCCGCCCGCTCGGCGGCAAGCGCCTGCTCCAAGTCCGCCAGCCGCGCGTCCAGCCCCACCAGCCTGGCCTCCAACGCCGCGTTGTCCGGCGCCGCCGCCAGTTCCACCACCGGCGCCCGTCCCGCGCAACCCGCCAGCAACCCCGCGCCCAAGGCGAATCCCACCCAAACTCGCGTCAACTTCATCACGTTTTCCTGGTCTATCCCGCTTGAAACGCCGCCCATGATACCGGCCATCTGGCGCGGGTCTCCGGCCATCCGCCACGGTTGTGGATGGGTTATATTGGACCAGCTCGCCCTCGCGCCACACCAAAGGACTCACCGCATGAATGAACTCGACCTTCCCCAACAAACCCCGTTCGGCGCGGATTTTAGCGGAGCCGAATTCGCCGACAACCCGGAACCCCGCTGCCCCTGCGTGCTGCTGCTGGACAATTCCTGGTCCATGAACGGCCAGCCGATCACCGAACTCAACGAAGGGTTGGCGACCTTCAAGGAGGAACTGCTGGCCGACAGCCTCGCCGCCAAGCGCGTCGAGATCGCCATCGTCAGCTTCGGTCCGGTCGAGGTGGTCAACGAGTTTCAGACCGCCGAGCATTTCACGCCACCGCACCTGAGCGCGAGCAAGGATACGCCGATGGGGCAGGCGATTGCCCAGGGGCTGGAACTGCTGGGCCAGCGCAAGGCGCTGTACCGGGAACACGGCATCCCCTTCTTCCGGCCCTGGGTGTTCCTGATTACCGACGGCAGCCCCACCGACGACTGGCAGGCCGCCGCGCTCGAAGTGCGCAAGGGCGAGGAAAGCCGCGCCTTCGCCTTCTTCGCGGTCGGGGTCGAGGGCGCCAATCTGGACATTTTGCAGCGCATCTCCCTACGCCAGCCACTGCGGCTGAAAGGACTGCGCTTCCGCGAACTGTTCCAGTGGTTGTCGAACTCGATGCGCTCGGTATCTCGTTCGGTGCCGGGCACGGACGTGCCGCTCAGCAATCCCGCCAGCCCCGACGGCTGGGCCTCGGTATGAGTGCAGCGGGCGACTGGCGTTATGTATACGCCAGCGTTCCCGGCGTGGCTCATCGCGCCAGCGGCGCCGAGTGCCAGGACGCCTGCGCGGCCCAGTGGCTGGAAGTTCCCGATGGGACGCCGACGCTGGTGCTGGCTGCCGCCGACGGCGCTGGCAGCGCCACCGAGGCGCGCATCGGCGCGGAACTGGCCTGCCGGACCCTGCTGGCTGAATGCACGGCCTGGCTGGCGCAAGCAACCGTCGCCGACTGGACCCGGGCCACCGCTGAACTTCTGATCGAGCGCGTGCAAACCACCCTGAGCCAGCGCGCGGCCGAGGCCGGGCTGCCAGTTCGGGAATTCGCCTGCACCTTGCTGGGCGCGGTGCTGGCCGACGACCACGCGCTGTTCCTGCAAATCGGCGACGGCGCCATCGTGATCGGGACCGGGGACGACTATCGGCCAGTGTTCTGGCCGCAGGCCGGCGAATACGCCAACGAAACCTACTTCGCCACCGACGCCGGCGCCACCGCCCGGCTGGAATTCGCCGCGCTGGCCGAACCGGTCGCCGAAATCGCCCTGCTGACCGACGGTTTGCAACCGCTGGCGCTGCACTATCAAACCCGGCAAGCCCACGCGCCGTTCTTCCGGCCGTTGTTCCAGCGCTTGCGCGCCGCCCCCACGCCGGGCTGTTCGGCCGACCTGCTGACCGCACTGGAACGCTTTCTGGACGCGCCGGCGCTCAACCAGCGCACCCACGACGACAAGACTCTGATTCTGGCCACCCGGCTTGCCGCCACGGCGGCCGAAACAGCAACCGAAACAGCCGTCACCCTGCCCGCCGAGCCCGCCGAGTCGGCCGAAAACACCGATCTTGCTCCAACCGCCGCCACAACCGACCCTATTCCACCCGCGCCCGCCGTCCGGGAACACCACCGTGACGAGGCTGTATAACGGCGCGGGCCATCCGCTCGAACTGGGTCCGGCGCTGGGGCGTGGCGGCGAGGGCGCGGTCCACGAAATCGCCGGCCGGCCCGGCTTCGTCGCCAAGGTCTATCATCAGCCCATCGCCGCCGACAAGGCCCTGAAGCTGGATAACATGGCCCGGCAGGCGCATCCCAGCCTGCTGGAAATCGCCGCCTGGCCGGTGGATGTGCTGCGCGCCCGGCCCGACGGTCCGACCCAGGGCTTCGTCATGGCCCGGGTCAACGGCTACCGGGAAATCCACAGTCTCTATGGCCCCGCACACCGCAAAAAGGCGTTCCCCCAGGCCGACTGGTCGTTTCTGGTCCATGCCGCCCGCAACCTGGCCAGCGCCTTCGAGGCGATTCACGCTCGCGGCCACGTCATCGGCGACGTCAACCCCGGCAACGTCGTGGTCTCGCCCCAAGCGCTGGTCAAGCTGATCGATTGCGATTCGTTCCAGATCAGCGCCGACGGCCACGTTTTTCCCTGCGATGTCGGCGTGCCGCAGTTCACCGCGCCGGAATTGCAGGGTCAGTCGTTTCATGGGCTGCGGCGCACCCCGGACCACGACGCCTTTGGCCTGGCCCTGCTGTGTTTCCACCTGCTGTTCATGGGCCGCCACCCCTTCGCCGGCCGCTACCGGGGCAAGGGCGACATGCCCATCGAGCGGGCCATCCGGGAATGCCGCTTCGCCTTTGGCCGGCACGCCATCACCCGGCAGATGGAACCGCCGCCGCACACCTTGCCCTTCGCCGCCCTGCCGGTCGCGGTCGCCGACCTGTTCGAGCGGGCTTTCGCCCCGCCCAAGCTGGCCCAGGGCCGCCCCGGCGCCCGCGACTGGCTGCGGGGGCTGGAGCAACTCGGCGCCGAACTGCGCGCCTGCGGCCGCAACGGCGCTCACAAGTATCCGCGCGCCTTGCCGGACTGCCCATGGTGTACGCTGGAGCAGACCAGCGGGACGGCGTTCTTCCTGCTCCCGGAACGCTTCCCGGCCGATCTGGGCGCTAGTCCCAGCTCTTTCAATCTGGAGCAGGCCTGGAGTCGGATTCAGGCGATCGCACCGCCCGGCGACGAGCCGATGCCCACGCCCGCGCCCCGCGCCCCGATGACCCCAACCCCCCTCCCGGACACGCTACGACGGGTCCAGCACAGCAACGGGATCAAGGCGGCGGCCATCGCCAGCGCGGCGCTGGTGGCCATTTTCTTTCAATGGCGGCTGAGCTGGCTGTGGTTGCCGCTGGCGGCCGCGGCCTGGTCGCTGCTGCGGGACGGCGCGGTCCACCGCGAAGTTCAACGCCGTCGGCTGGCGTTGTTCGCGGCCCGGCAGGAACTGATGGACGTGCGCGCCGCCTGGAACCAGCGCGCGACCGGACAACCATTCACGGTCCGCTTGCAGGTTCTGAACGCCTTGCGTGATCGGCACCGGAACCTGACGGCCGAGTTGCAACGGGCGGTGGAGCGACTGGAAACCGACCAGCGCCAGATCCAGTTGCGGGCGTTCCTGGAAAGCCACTTCATCGACGCGGCCCAGATTCCCGGCATTCTCACCACCGACCGGATGGCGCTGGAATCCTACGGCATCGAAACCGCCGCCGATGTCACCGCCGAGGCGTTGAAAACAGTGCCCGGCTTCGGCCAGCGGCTTGGCCGCCAGCGGACAGCGGCGCTGCTCGACTGGCGCCAGGATTTGGAACGGCGCTTCCACTACGATCCGCGCCAAGGGATCGACCCCGCCACCGTCGCCGATTTACGCCGACAATACGCCCAGGAACGATTGCGGATCGAACGGGAGTTGCTGGCGGCTCCCGACGAACTGGCTAAGATTAGGACAGAACTTCTCAAACAGCGCGCCCAGCTTAATATCGCTCTGATCCATCAAGCGATGCGGGAAGCGCAGGCCCAGGCCGATCTGCGGGTGTTCCTGCCCGGTCTGGACGCTCTCTGGCGGCGCCGCCGCGGTTAGACGGCCCGTGGTAGCCGGATGAATCCCCATGGGTAGACGCAACGAACACACGCGCGATGAACTCCGGGAAATCGCGCTGCAAGCCGCCGAGCACCTGGTCGCCGAGCACGGCCTGGCCGGCCTGAGTACCCGCAAGGTGGTGGGCCGCATCGGCTACACGGTCGGCAGTCTGTACATGGTGTTCCGCGGTTTGGACGATCTGATCGCCCAGATGAACGAGCGGACGCTGGAAGTCCTGCAAGCCCGCCTGATCGCCGCCATCGCCGACCGGCCGCCGCCGGCCGCCGCGATTCGGGCGCTGGCGCAGGCTTACATCACGTTCGCCCTCGCCGAAACCCACCGCTGGCTGGCCATCTACCAGCACCGGATGCCGGAAGGCGAGTCCATGCCGGAGTCCTTCACCGACAAGGTGGCCCGCATGTTTGAATTGGTGCAGCTTGAATTAGCGCTGCTTTGTCCCCAGCGTTCACCGGAGGATATCGCTCTGGCCGCCCGCGCATTGTGGAGCGGGGTTCACGGCATCTGCATCCTGGGCTTCGATCAGAAATTGGAAGTCGCCGGCGGCCGCTCGATTCAGGAGGTGGCCGGATCGCTGCTGGATCATTATCTGGCGGGATTTGTCGTCGTCGCCTCAGGCTTGGTATCGTCATCGCCCACGGCTGGACCTTAAAGTTAGTGATTTCCGAGATGTAATTCCCAGGAGAATGCCATGCGGATCGGTATGCCGAAAGAAATCAAAACCCACGAATACCGGGTCGGGATGACGCCGGGAGGTGTGCGCGAGGTGGTGCGGCACGGTCATGCGGTATGGGTGGAAACCGGCGCGGGAGCGGGTATTGGCCTGGATGACGCGACCTATGAGAAAGCAGGCGCGATCATCGCCGTGTCGGCCGCCGAAGTTTTCGCCCAAGCCGAACTAATCGTCAAGGTGAAAGAACCGCAACCGGTCGAATGCGCGCGGTTGCGTTCGGGGCAGACGCTGTTCACTTACCTGCATCTGGCGCCCGATCCCGAACAGGCCAAGGGCTTGCTGGCTTCGGGTTGCACCGCGATTGCCTACGAAACCGTGACCGATGCGCAGGGTCGGTTGCCGCTGCTGGCGCCGATGAGCGAGGTAGCCGGGCGGATGGCGATCCAGGCCGGCGCGCACTGTCTGGAAAAGTCCCAAGGTGGCAGCGGCACTTTGCTGGGCGGGGTGCCGGGTGTATTGCCGGGCCGGGTGGCGATTCTCGGTGGTGGAGTGGTCGGGACCAACGCGGCGCGGATGGCGGTTGGAATGGGGGCGCGGGTGACGGTGCTCGACCGTTCGCTGGCGCGGTTACGGGAACTGGACGATCTGTTTCAGGGCCGGTTGTTGACCCGCTTCGCCACGCTGGAAGCGGTTGAGGAAGAAGCGCTGGCGGCGGATCTGACCGTCGGCGCGGTGCTAGTGCCCGGCGCGGCGACGCCCAAGCTGATTCCACGGCTACTGCTGGCAACAATGAAACCGGGTTCGGTGCTGGTGGATGTCTCGATTGACCAGGGCGGTTGTTTTGAGACTTCGCGGCCGACCACCCATGCCGATTCTACATATGTCGTTGATGGCGTGGTGCATTACTGCGTGGCCAACATGCCCGGCGCGGTGGCGCGCACCTCAACTTTCGCCCTCAACAACGCCACCTTGCCCTACATATTGCAACTGGCCGACCAAGGCACCGTTGCGGCGCTCCAAGCCGATCCCCACCTGCGCGCCGGGCTGAACGTCCATCGCGGACGAGTCACCTATCTGGCGGTAGCCGAAGCATTGGGCTACGAGTACTGTCCGGCGGAAACGGTTTTACTGACTGGTTGACCGCGCTTATCCCAGATCGTGGGCGAATTAACCTCGGGCGTAACCAGTTGGGTTCTTCGACTGTTCTTGTGGAGTTGGCCTCTCAGGGCTCCACAAGAACAGTCGAAGAACCATGCAGAGAATGAATAACCCTCATCGTGTTCATGACGATCTGCCCTTTTTTGTTCAATTCGATCTTGAAAGGCAAATCCCGCAAGCTTGGATGTTCACAAATTTACTGAAAATTCATAGCATTAACATAAATGGTCTATTTTCACACCGCCAGGGCTACAACCCACTCTTCAAACTGGCCTCGATGAACTGATCCAGATCGCCGTCCAGCACCGGCTGGGTATTACCCGTTTCGACGCCAGTGCGCAAATCCTTGATGCGCGACTGATCCAGCACATAGGAACGAATCTGACTACCCCAGCCGATGTCGGCCTTGGTGTCTTCCAGCGCCTGGGCCTTGGCGTTGCGCTTCTGCAACTCCAATTCGTACAGCTTGGACTTGAGCTGCTTCATTGCAGTAGAGCGGTTCTTATGCTGGGAGCGGTCGCTCTGGCATTGCACCACGGTATTGGTCGGCAGGTGGGTGATTCGAATCGCCGATTCGGTGCGGTTGACATGCTGGCCGCCGGCCCCGGAAGCGCGGTACACGTCCACCCGCAAATCCGCCGGGTTGATGTCCACCTCAATGCTGTCATCCACTTCCGGCGAGATGAAGACGGCGGCGAACGAAGTATGACGGCGGTTGCCGGAATCGAACGGCGACTTGCGCACCAGGCGATGCACGCCGGTTTCGGTCCGCAACCAGCCGTAGGCATAGTCGCCCTCGAAACGAACGCTGGCGCTCTTGATGCCCGCCACTTCGCCCGGCGACACTTCCAGCAGTTCGGTCTTGAACCCGCGCCGCTCGCCCCAGCGCAAGTACATCCGCAGCAGCATCTCCGCCCAATCCTGCGCTTCGGTGCCGCCAGAACCGGACTGGACGTCGAGAAAAGCGTTCCCGGAATCCAGTTCACCGGAGAACATCCGCTGGAATTCCAGATCGGCGACCACACGGGCGTAGCCCTCCAAATCCCGCACCACCTCGGTCACCGCCGCCTCGTCGCTTTCCTCGCCGGCCAAGACCAGCAATTCGGCGACCTCGTTCAAACCCCGGTCGAGATTCTCCAGCCGGTTGACCACCGCTTCCAACTGCGCGCGTTCCTTGCCCAGCGTCTGCGCCCGTTCGGGATTGCTCCAGATATCAGGTTCCTGCAGCTCCCGGTTGACTTCGTCCAGCCGCTCGCGCCGGGTTTCAAAGTCAAAGATACCCCCTCAGAGACGCGCAGCGTCCCCGCAAGTCGCTAATCTGATTGAAATAGGGATTCAATTCCTGCATGGCTTCCGTTATCCGCGCCGTGTTGGAAAAGGGGAGGGATTGTAGCGGCATGATGGGCGCAAGTCACCAGCACTTTGGCTATACCTCATAGTGGCGTGAGTATGCCTGAGTTTGTGCGGGCTGTAAGAGCGCGGAACCGTCGCCGCAAGCATCCGGCGCCCATGGCCCGGAGCGCGCTGCTTGAGGATGAACGCGGATTCAACCAAACTTGCCCGACGAAAGTCTAATACCCCAGTCAATCGGTCCAATCATCACGCCGCAACGGAGACAAGTCGTGGCGACCGTCAAGAAAAGCGCCCTGGTCCTGTATTCGGCGGCCGACATGTATGCCCTGGTCGGCGACGTCGAGGCTTACCCGCGATTTCTACCCTGGTGCCGGTCCAGTAGCATTATCAACCACACCGAGGACGAAGTGCGGGCGACCATCGAGATGGCCAAGGGCCGGGTGCATAAATCCTTCACTACCATCAACCGGATGCAAAAGCACAAGATGATCGATATCCGTCTGCTGGAAGGCCCGTTCCAGCGTCTGGAAGGTTATTGGCGCTTCGAACCGCTGCGGGCCAACGCCTCCAAGGTTTCGCTGGACATGGAATTCGAATTTTCCAATCACCTGCTGCGGATGGTGATCGAACCGGTGTTCAAGCAGATCGCCAACTCGCTGGTTGATGCCTTCTGCAAGCGCGCGGTGGACGTCTATGGCAAGCGATAACCCCGCTACCCTTCGGGTCGAGGTGGCCTACGCCCGGCCCGACGAGCAGGTCATCATTCCGATCGAGGCGCCGGAGGGCGCGACCGTGGAACAGGTCATCGCCCTGTCGCGCATCCAGGAACGCTTTCCGGACATTGACCTCAAAACCGCCAAGGTCGGAGTGTTCGGCAAGCTGGGCAAGCTGTCGACGGTGGTGCGCGCCGGCGACCGGGTGGAAATCTACCGACCCCTGCTCGCCGATCCCAAGGCGGTCCGCAAGCAACGCGCCGCCGAAGGCAAACGGATGCGCAAGGGCGGCGGCGAGCTGGAGCCAGGCGAGAACTAATCCACCGTTCCGTCCACCCGGTCGAGAGTATCGCCGGTGAAGAACAGGGCAACATGGCGCTGTTCGATCAGGTCGCCGCCCTTGCGGTAGCTGTAGTAGTAATCCCAGCGGTTCTGATGGAACGGGTCGGCCACCAGCGGCGTACCCATGAGCCGCTGTACCTGCTGCCGGGTCATGCCGGGGCGCAGTTGGCCGACCATCGCCTGGTCGAGGTAATTGCCCTGGCGGATCGAAACGGAGTAAAAGCTGGGCAGTAGTGATTCGCAGCCGGCGGTCAGAACGAGTAGCAGGGCGCTGACGGTGCGTAGGGAACGGTAAAGCATGGAAGACCAAGTCCGGGTTGCCTGAACGTCGTATCATCATAACGTACAACGGCAATCCGTGGGCAAGCACAATCCTGGAGAGCGTTCGGCGTGGGCTCAAAAGAACTCAAGCAGGCGGGACTGAAGGTCACACTGCCGCGCATGAAGATCCTCGACATGTTGCAACATCAGGGAAGCACGCACCTGACCGCCGAGGAGATTTTTCGGGCGCTGGAGGCATCCGGTGAGGAGATCGGCCTCGCGACCGTGTACCGGGTGCTGACTCAATTCGAGACGGCCGGGCTGGTCAAGCGCTATCATTTCGAGGGTGGTCATTCGGTGTTCGAACTCGATCAGGGTGAGCACCACGACCATATCCTGTGCCTGGAATGCGGGCGGATCGAGGAGTTCTGCGACGAGGAAATCGAACGGCGGCAGCGCACCATTGCCCAGCGGCTTGGCTTCGAACTGGCCGAGCATCGCTTGATCCTCTACGGCCACTGCGCCCGCTCCGATTGTCCGCATCGCCCCCCGGAAGAGGGTGGGGAGAACGATCCGACAGTGGAACGGGGGGAGAATTAACCGAAGTCCCGGCCCTCGCCACGGCGTTGGCTCCCACGCCGACGCTCGCACCAGTGCGTGGCGTGGCAGTCCACGGCTTCGTAACCCGGTTATCCTATAATCCGGTCGAATATATTCTATAGTTTGCGATTTGAGATTGCCCGAAGCCGCGCAAAACTGCCGATCCCGCGCACGCCACCCAAGCCAGCCGCTTCCCAAACGGATGCCGCAAAGCCATGCAGTACGGATCACTCTTGATCCTTAGCTGCTTGTTGCTTAGAAGCAGGCTGATCCGCCAACCTGACAACCTTTACTCACGAAACCCTCAATCATTTGACGGGCATCACGCCGAGGAGCTGAAGTATGGAGATCATCAAAACAGACGTTGCCATTGTCGGCGCGGGAGGGGCGGGGCTGCGGGCCGCCATCGCGCTCGCCGAAGCCGACCCAAAAATTCGCATCGCCTTGATTTCAAAGGTTTACCCAATGCGCAGCCACACCTGCGCCGCGGAAGGGGGCGCCGCTGGCGTTATCAAGTCCGACGACAGCCTCGACCTGCATTTCAGCGACACGGTCGGCGGCGGCGACTGGCTGAGTGATCAGGACGCCGTCGAATATTTCATCAATGAAGCCCCCAAGGAACTGACCCAACTGGAGCATTGGGGCTGTCCATGGAGCCGCGAGCCGGATGGTTCGGTCGCCGTGCGCCCCTTTGGCGGCATGAAGATCAAGCGCACCTGGTACGCCGCCGACAAGTCCGGGTTCCATATCCTGCACACCCTGTTTCAAACCTCGCTGAAATATCCCAGTATCCAGCGCTTCGATGAGTACTACGCTACTGATCTGCTGGTCGAAGACGGGCGCTGTCAGGGACTCACCGCCCTGGAAATTCGCAGTGGGGAAATGAAGCAATTTCAGGCCGGCGCGGTCATCATCGCGGCGGGTGGCGGTGGGAAGATGTTCCCGTTCACCACCAACGGCAATATCAAGACCGGCGATGGCATGGCCCTGGCCTATCGCGCCGGGACGCCGCTCAAGGACATGGAATTCGTCCAGTACCATCCCACCGGCCTGCCGAATAACGGTATCCTCCTCACCGAGGGTTGTCGCGGCGAAGGCGGTGTCCTGTTTAACAAGGATGGCCGCCGCTATTTGCAGGACTACGGCATGGGGCCGGAAACACCTATCGGCCAGCCGGTGCTGAAGACCATGGAACTGGGTCCCCGCGACCGGCTCAGCCAGGCGTTCTGGGGCGAGCAGCAGAAGGGCAACACCGTCAAAACCCCCTGGGGCGACTGCGTGTTGCTGGACATGCGCCATCTGGGCGAAAAGAAGATCGATGAGCGGCTGCCGCTGGTGCGCGATCTGTGCATCAGCTACCTGGGCAAGGATCCGGTCAAAGAGCCGATTCCGATTCGCCCGGTCGTCCATTACATGATGGGCGGCATCCATACCGATGTGCAGGCCGCCACCCGGCTGCCCGGCCTGTTCGCCGCCGGCGAATGCGCCTGCGTCAGCATCAACGGCGCCAACCGGCTCGGCTCCAACTCGCTGACCGAACTGCTGGTGTTTGGCCGGCGGGCGGCGCTCAGCGCCATTGCTCATCTGCAATCCAATCAGGTGCCCAGCAGCGACGCGGCGCTCGCGGCGAAGGCGAAAGCGTCGCAGAACCGCATCCAGGCCCTGTTCGACAAGAGCAACGGCACGGAGAGCATCTCTGGATTGCGCCAGGAAATGATGGACACCATGGAAGAAAACGTCGGCATCTACCGCACCGGCGAAGGTCTGGCGGCGGCCTGCGAGAAGATTGCCGAACTGCGGCAGCGCTACGCCAACATCACGTTGACCGACAAGACTCACATCTACAACACCGACCTCATGCAAGCGCTGGAACTGGGGTCAATGCTGGATTGCGCCGAAGCAGTCACGGTGGGCGCCCGGGATCGCAAGGAATCGCGGGGCGCACATCAACGGCTGGACTTCACCGCCCGCGATGATGAGAACCTGCTCAAACATTCGCTGGCCCATTACCATCCCACGGAACCGCCGCGTATCGAATATCTCGATGTCGTCGTCACCAAGTCGAAACCCGGTGTGCGTGACTATTCAGGAGCCAAGAAATGAGCGAACTCCAGAAACGCCAGATTCAACTGGAGGTGCTCCGCTACAACCCGGAGACCGACACCGCGCCCCGGTATCAGACGTATTCCGTACCCTGCCTGGAAGAATGGGTGGTGCTGGATGCGCTGAACTACATCAAAGACCACCTCGACCCGACGCTGAGTTATCGCTGGTCCTGCCACATGGCGGTCTGCGGCAGTTGCGGCATGATGGTCAACGGCGAGCCGAAACTGGCTTGCAAGGCGTTCATCCACGAATACAAGGAAGGTCAGATCAAGGTCGAACCGATGGCGAATTTCCCCATCGAGCGCGATCTGGTCACGTCAGTCGAGGACTTCATCACCAAGCTGGCCAGCGTCAAGCCCTACCTGATTCCCAAGGAAGACAAACCGGTCAGCGCCGGCGAGTTCAAGCAGACGCCGGCGGAACTCAAGAAGTTCAAGCAGTACACGCTGTGCATCAACTGCATGTTGTGCTACGCCGCGTGTCCGCAATACGCCTTGGTGCCGGAATTCCTCGGCCCCGCCGCGATCTCGATGGCGCACCGCTACAACCAGGACTCCCGCGATGGCGGACGGGATCAGCGTCAGGAAGTCATCGCCTCTGACGAAGGCGTCTGGGAATGCTCGTTCGTGGGCGCCTGCTCCGAAGTCTGTCCCAAGCATGTCGATCCAGCCGGTGCCTTGCAACAGGTCAAGGTCGCGAGCACCATCGACTGGTATAAAGAACATCTGATGCCCTGGATGAAGAAATGAACAGCAAACCCTATGTCCGTGAGGTCTCCAAAACGACCTGGTTTCTGAGCCATCCGCGCTACAAGCGGTATATGGCCCGCGAAGTGACCTGCATTTTCATCTTCGCCTATACCTTCCTGCTGATCTGGGGCCTCGGCTGTCTGGCCGACAGCAGGGAGTCCTTCGATGCCTTTGTGCAGGCGCTGGGCAGTCCGCTGGGCGTGCTGTTCAACCTGGCGGTGCTGATCGTGACCGTATACCACAGCCTATCGTGGTTCATTGTGACGCCGCAGGCCATGCCCATCCAGCGGGGTGAGGAGTTCGTGCCGGGCAATATTATCGTCAACGCTCACTACGGAGCGTGGGCGGTCGTCTCGCTGATCATCCTGATCTGGGGAATGTAAGATGGCTAAATCCAACAAACCAATCTTCTGGGGCCTGTTCGCCGCTGGCGGTACGGTCACGGCGTTTGTCACTCCGGCGCTGGTTCTGATCACGCTGTTCGCCGCCATGCGCTTCAATATGGATATGTTTACCTATGACACGATTCATGCGTTCGCCGCAGGCTGGCTGGGCAAGCTGATCATCTTCGGCGTCATTCTGCTGTCGCTGTGGCATGCTGCCCACCGGCTGCGGGTCACAGTGCATGATTTCGGCGTTCGCGCCGACACGCTGGTCGCCTACACCGTTTATGGGATCGCCGGTCTGGGTACGCTCATGACCCTGGTTTACCTGTTGCGCATCTGACGGACGGTAATTCCTGCTGGATAGCCATTTCACCCCTCACCCCAGCCCCTCTCCCTCAAAGGGAGAGGGGAGTTTCGATACAGATTTCAAGGAAGCTTTTGCATGACCAGTTCCCAATCTGCTCGACGCACGGCCGCACGGGTTCAGCCACAATCTTCGGGTGAAAGCATGGATTTACAGTCCGTACTCACCACTGCCGAAGGCGCGGCCCAGCTTGAGGACGGTCGAGAGACCGATGTCGCGGCGTCGGTCCCCCTTCCGGCGTACCTACAGCAAATCTACTGGTGGGCTTATCTACATCCAGCCGCGGTACGCATCTTCGAGCGGCAATGGCTGGTCAACCTGATCCTGTGGGGTAACTTCGCCCGGCTGCGTGATCTGGCCCTGGACGAAATCGGCCACTCCATCCCGGGCGATGTGCTCCAGGTGGCGTGTGTCTACGGGAATTTCACCGAGCAACTGGTCCAACGGCTGGAACCCACCGGGCGCTTGGACGTGGTGGATGTCGCCCAGGTCCAGTTGGAAAATCTGAAGGAAAAGCTCAAAGGCGCCCCGCGCATCGGGCTGCATCATCAGGACTCGACCGATCTCCACTTCGCGGATGCCAGCTACGATTGCGTCGTCCTGTTTTTCCTGCTGCACGAGCAGCCGGAAGACGTGCGCGCACTGACCATCGCTCAGGCGCTGCGCGTGGTCAAACCCGGCGGCAAGGTGGTTTTCGTGGATTATCATCGCCCGAGCTGGCTCAATCCCTTCCGTTACATCATGACGCTCATCCTCAAAACCCTGGAACCCTTCGCCATGGACCTGTGGCGCAAGGAGATTACGGAGTGGCTGCCCGACCGGGGGCTCTCGTTGAAGGTTAGGAAAGAGACGTTTTTCGGGGGGCTCTATCAGAAGGTGGTCGTTACCCGGGCCTGAGAAACGACCGGCATTGATAATTCACAAGCCGGCGCGGTCAAAATTCCTGAATAATGACGCCACCCGCAACCCAACGGAGGCTAGTCTACAGTGAACATCACCCAGAATGTCGGCTCGACCGATAAAATCGCCCGCATTGCCGTGGGCGCGTTGCTGATTCTGCTCTCGCTGTTCAACATCATCGGCTGGTGGGGCTGGATCGGCGTGGTGCCGATCGCCACCGGCCTGATGAACTGGTGCCCGGCCTATACCCTGCTCGGCATCAACACCTGCCCGACCAGCACCTCGCCGGGCGCATAGCGGTCCAGCCGCGACGTTCTGTTTCAACCGACCGGCCGCCCAGAGCGGCCGGTTCTGTTTCCTCGCTAGCCACGTCTGCGCGGCCCGTCGGTTTTTTGGACCGGCCGCCATGTCGTTATCTTGCCTGGATTCAAGCCTTTCTGAAGCTTCGGGTATCCCAAGAGGGGCATCCTTTGCAATAATAAGGCGGTCTCCCGCCGATACGCCCGCCTCAACCCCCCATGATTGTTTCCATCGATCCACCGCTACAGGGTATTGCCATTGACCGGTTCCATGCGTTGGCCAAGGCCCTGACCGATGCCCGCCAACGCAACCACGAAGGCGATCTGCAAACTCTGCTGGCTGAAGACCTGGCTTGGGCACGCGCCCATCTCGACTCGGAAACCAGTGCTGTCCTCGCCTATGAAGCGGCGGCGCGGGTGCTGGTGGATTTGGTGCGGTCGGGCTGGCAGGCGCGGGAAGAAGGCTATGGCCTTGAACTGGTGGCGGAACGACCACGTCGTGGCGGGTTGACCCCGGCGCAGATTCTGGCTGAAAAGCGCCGGACCCAGGCCATATTCCTGCCCACGGTACACGCGCAACTGAGCGAACCGGCAGTCCGCGATTTGGCGCAGCGTCTGGAAAAGCCGTCGGCCCGGTCTGGAAAAAAGCCGGTTTCCTGCCTGATCGCGGATGGTGGTGAACTTCACGCCCGCTTACTGGTGGCGGTCCGTCACAATACCGAAGCAGGCGATGATCCTCTGGCGACTGCGATTCGTCCTTATCTGCAATGGGTGACTGCCGATGGCGTTGATGAATTTACCGGGCATTCACTGCGGGAAATCTGGCGCTATTTCCGCTATTCCTGGTCGATTCCCCAATTCTCTACGCCGGGCCGGCAAATGCTCTATCTGGTGCGGGACGCCACCCATCCCTGTCATGCCGTCATGGGAATTGTTGGGCTGAATAACGGCGCGCTACAAATGGGCGAGGATCGGGAATATCACTTGGGGTGGAGTTTTAAAGCGCTAAGAGAACGATTACAAGCTATTGAATCATCAGAATCCCTGGCGGCTGAATATGAATGGATGCAAGAGCAACTGACCGCAGCGCTTGAGGATGTTTATCCCGATACATTAGTGACCGCCGATGAATTAGCTAATCCTGATTCTGAAATGATTGCCCGACTGCGGCGACGGGCGCAGGAGTTTGATCGGTTGCGGGATGAAACCCTGCGGGAATTGGCGCTGGTGCGCTCTGGTAATGATGCGCCGGTGCTGGCGGCTGATCTGGAGGAGTTGAATGATGATCATCCGCCCGTCGCTGAGGCGATGTTAAATTTGGATGCCAAGCCTTCAGCGAATCCGATGATGCAGAAAGCCCGTCGCCACTTGGTGGCCCGTAAGCGGGCGGCGTTATTGGCGGAATTGCTGCACGCCCGTCTGACGCTGCGCGAACAACGAACGGCATTGATAGAGCCGGGGCGATTGGCAAGCGTATTGATGAATAAAGAGGTTGAAATTGCGCTGAAAACTGTGCTTGCGGCGCTGAAGAGTCGTTATGCAGGCATCAATATGCTGGAAATCAGTACCTGTGGCGCTATTCCGCCATATCAGCATGTATTGGGTGGAAAGTTGGCGGCGCTGTTGTTGTTCTCGCCGCAAATTGCTGACGATTATCGGACCTTGTATTCCGGCCCTTCGATTATTGCTTCACAATTAAGGAACGCGCCGATTTGTCGCGACAACCCACTGGTTTATCTTGGTACGACCAGTCTTTATGCACATGGGAGCAGCCAATATCAACGAATTCGACTGCCTGCCGGAGTGATTAGCGATCAACAGAGCGAATTGCGCTATCAGTATATTGGGTTAAGCACTGGTTACGGTACGTTGCAGTTTATGGCGGAAACGACCAGAACTGTAGAAGAATACTTTAGAAAGGTTCGCAATTTTCAGGATGTGAATAGTATTTTTGGTGAAGGCCCCAGTCCGAAATTGCGCCGACTGGTAGCTGGTTTGCGTGAATTAGGTTTTCCGCCAGATACCCTGACCCGTCATAACCGGCAACGCCTGATTTATGCGGCAGAGTTGGCTTCTCAAGCCAGAGATTTTCTCAATGCACGGTCGGTGGAGTTGCCGGATTACCTGGTGCGGCCACAGGACTTCCTTGATGCAACGGAACGGATTGCGGCTTTTTGGAGGAAGCGCTGGCTGGCGTCCCGTTTGCGCCATGTACCGAGTATGAATGCGCTGCTGGCAGCCACCCCTTGGCAATTGAGTGACCATATTCCTTCTACTCCTCTAGCTCAGTTAGTCCAGGAATCCAGTACTCCACTAAACCCGGAGTTGACCGCAATGAAAGAGGATGATTTAGAATCTGACACTTTCCATTTTTGGCGGGAATTAGCGGCATCCGGGCCTAGAACTACCTCGGATTCTATGAGTACCGAGGACTTGGCGCGGATTCATATTGAATTGGCGCTGGAGAGTTTTTTGACTGAATCGATTAGGAATGGGATCAGTGTGTTTTTAACCGGCAATGCCGGTGATGGTAAAACCCATCTTTTACGCAAACTGGCGCCGGTGCTGCGGGAATGCGGAGCAGTCATCGTTGAGGATGCGACTGCGCTGATGCGCCGTGATCAAATCAATCCGGTGCTTGATCATTGGCGACAAGCGGTTGCGGCACAAGTCCCCTTCTGTATTGGTATTAACGAGTATCCGCTGTATTTGCTACGGATTGCTGCCCGTTCACTGTTGCCGATTCATGCGGCTGAACTGGATCGCCAATGCCAGAGTCGGCTGGTTTATGGCCCGGAATCGGTAAATGAGGAGCTGCGCGAAAAAATACTGGTGATTGATTTGAGTCTCCGTAATCCGTTGAATCGAGAGATTGCTGGACGGATGTTGACAAAGATAGTCGGTGAACTGGAGTCAATTACAGTTGCGGCAAAATCCGCTCCCGAACTGGCGCGGAATCTTTCCCGCCTTCGGGACCCGCAGGTTCAGGATCGGCTGATGGTTATTTTTGAACGGCTGGCCGATATGGGGTTTCGCACGACCATACGCGAGTTGTGGATTATTCTGGCGCGGATGGTTTTTGGTTACCGTGCTGATGCAAAAATACCGCTGGCCGAGGGGCCAGCGCACTGGTATTCCGAAGTGCTGTTTGCCGAAGATTCGCGTTTTTCCTTATCCCGCAATTTACAACTGACTGATCCGGTTCGCCATAGTCATCCGGTGTGGGATGCCTTGCTTGAGGATGGCGAGGAGGTGGTTGCGTCAGGTTGGCAATTTGATCTTCCCCGCCCTAAAACCGCTCCTCGACTGGATCGACCGACATTCAAGATATTGAAACGTGTGTTCTACTTTGAGAATGAAAATGGTAAAGCATGTTTTGATCTTGAAGATAAGGATGCTGCTGATTTCCGTAAGTTGTTGCGGGAGCATCATGATGATGACCCATTAGCGACGCATCACATGATCGCGGCGATCAATCGTGCCTATTGTCCGGTTGACTTTCCTGGTTGTACCGAAAATCTCTATTTGTGGAATGGGCACCGCTTTCATGAACAACCAAGTCGTTGTTTTATGGCTAATCGCAATATCCCCGCCGGTGAATTGAAATTGCTACGTCCACGCATACCCGCCAGAATTTGTGCGGCTTTACCGGAATTTTAGGCGAATCATTTACTTCCACTACAGATAGCTAATAGTATTACTACTGATTAACGACAATGGATTTGCTTGCTTATTGGCGATACGATAACTATCTTCGAGACCTTGATAAAGGCGCAGGCTTTCATTTTAATTCCAACCAATCAAGATTGCATACTGCAATTCACGTTGGCGAGCGCCTCTGGTTATTCACGCGGCTTGTTAATGCGGGACGAAGCGAATATCGGTTGCTAGCAAGATTGAATGTGGTTGCCAAGACAATCAATGCTCCGGATTATCAATACGGGCCTTATCGTGTGTGGGGTGATACGGCATCTTCCCGCTACTTTAAAGTTACGCAAGATTCAAAAGACGATGTTTTTGAATTATTTCGCTTATTAGATTTTGATGGTGCGAGTCTGGCTAATAAAGACCGTACATCTCTTGCTCAAGCCTGCCAAACTATGCGTGCATTACGGCCATTAGCGAGCAACTTGCTGGAGTCATTTGCAGAATCACTTCAAAATGAATCGCGAGCAACGGCAGTTCCTGATGAAGAAAAACTTGAGCAAGCAATTTATGCAAATGAGCCGTCGCAACTGGATTTCATCCTTGAATCGCCTACCATTGCTTATACTGAATCCCACAAAAACCAACTCCGGCAATCCTATGATCGAAACCGCCAATTAGTTCAAGATTTGCATGGCATTTACTCCGGGAGATGTCAAGTCACTGGACATGATAGTCCACTGCTCTATGGTGTACCTACCGCAGAAGCGCATCATATTGTTTATCGCTCTCGGGGCGGGAATGATGTAATAGAAAACATGGTGTTATTGTCCCCTAACCTGCATCGAGCTATTCATGCCGCAGAAGCTCACTTTGACTACAACACGTTATCTTTTACTTTCTCAAATGGACGAGTTGAGCCGCTTATTTTAAATAAGCATTTGCAACGACGAACAATTTAATCAGCATATTCCAGCAGGACGCTCACCCTTGCCAAGGCACTGGTAGTAGCCCGACCGCCCAAGGATGAATCGGTAGAAAATAACAATCCCCCGCCCGATCCCGATCCTAACTCGCCCTATCCGCCTACTTTAACCGGTGAAGCTACCGACGCATTGCTGGATGGACGCGAGGAAGATTTGGCGGCGATTGCCGACGCTATTGATGAAGCCTGGGAAGAGTTCGACGCAGCGCCCAGCGAAGAACTGGAAATTCCGGTAACGCTGCCTTCCAACCAACACGAAGTGACTGGAACCACCGCCATCAACCGCAAAGTGCTGGATTGGGTACAGGCATTTTGCAATGCGGAACACTGGGGCGGTTTTCTCAATACGACCGAAATGTCGGTAGCCGTCGCATTGGCCGGTGCTGCGGATCGGTCGCCGGTTTTTGTATCGCCGGATCAGGTCGTTACGATTGAAGGCGAGGCGTTGTCGCTGGAGAAGCTGCTGGAGGGCTGGGATCAAGTTCTCCCGGAACAGATCGGACGCCAGACCCAATTAGCCGCAACCTGGAAAGAATTTCAGACGGTCCGGGTCCGCTTGTTGCCGCATCTCGGCAAACTGATCTATCACGCCCGCTCATGGTTGGACGGGCGACCCAAAATCCTGATCCTGATTCGCCGCTATTTGGAATTGGCCGCTCATCTATACCGTGAAACCCAAGAACACTATCAGGTCATGACCTCGTACAGCCCGGACTGGGCGCGGGCGGCGCTGGAGGCATTACTGGCGCTGGACATCGTGCAAGTGCGGGTTCGTCTGCCCAACGGCAAACTGGCCGCCAAGGCGGTGTTGTTGCCGACTCATCCGCTTCATCTTTGGCGCAACGAACGGCTTTCAACCCTGCTGCGCGGTCTGGCCCAAAGCACGACCCTGACCGCTGCCGACCGTGAAGTCGTGTGCCATGCCAGCGCCTGGGATCTCGACAATAAGGACGATCTGCGCATCAAGATGTGCACCAAGGTCAATTCGGGCGATTTCGTGACGATCCATCACGAGCTTGGCCAT
>WBZP01002033.1_pt1 | contig 23898 bp, 22 predicted proteins | sample 5204301 | NCBI WGS metagenome assembly WBZP01 (sample SAMN12412401, study PRJNA552823) | activated sludge metagenome | isolation source: activated sludge from nitrification reactor of wastewater treatment plant... | place: USA: Pennsylvania | collected 2017 | reverse complement strand
GGGCCATGGCACCTGGCCCGGCCGCCAGTGGTCCGCACCTGACGCGGGCCGCCTTCGAGCTGATCGTGGACGAGGCGCTGGACGCCATCCCGTCGCGCCTGCTCGACCTGCTCGACAATGTCGCGATCATGGTCGAGGACGAGCCACCCCCCGACGAGCCAGACCTGCTCGGGCTGTATGACGGCACCCCGCTGACCGAGCGGGACAGCTGGTGGGGTGCCGGATCTCTTCCGGATCGGATCCTCATCTTCCAGGGGCCCCTGGAGCGCATGTGCTCGGACCTCGAGGAGCTCCGCGACGAGATCGCCGTCACCGTCGTCCACGAGATCGCCCACTACTTCGGCATCGACGACGACCGGCTGCACGAGCTCGGCTGGGAGTAGGCATTGGGCCGTGACCCGGCCAAGAGACATGGCTCCGCCGCCGCTTACCGAGACTGAGACGGCGTTCCTGGGTGCGACCGCAGACCTCCTGCCGGTGCGGCGCTCCTCAACGGGCCTCCGGGCGGCCCAGAGCCCCGAGAGCGACCTTCTCAAGGGCCCACAGAAGCCGCTGAGGACAGCTCAGGCGGCTCAACGCGTCTCCCCTGTGCCCTCCTAGTGCGTTTCGCGGCCCGGAGTGCCCCCTCGGGACGTCTGGGCCGCCTCGCCGGGAGTGGGGGCCCAGGCGGGCGTCGCTCCCTCCCAAGGGCCTTTCTGCACACGGCACCAGAGACGCCAGAGACCGGGACGCGCGAGACCGGGACGCGAGAGACCGGGAGGCGAGCGCGTCCGGAACGATCCTGGCTCAGCGCGGACCCCGAACAGGACTGAGTAGGTTCAGAAGGCGACGGAGGGTCCCAGCCCGCGGGCTGGGACCCTCCGTCAGTGCTAGACGTTGCCGGGCGGCCTCTGTAGCACCGCCATCTCACGCATTAGTGCATCTCACGACCTACTGCGCGTACTCGCCGTGGTAACCCTCGAAGACCCAGCCGACGACGGACAGCACGAGCAGGAAGATCCCGATGATCGCCAGCCACCATCCGACCGCCAGGCCCACGAACGTGATGGCGCCCCCGCCGGCGACCGCGAGCGGCCACCATGAGTGCGGGTGGAAGTGGCCGTAGTCGCCTTCGGCGTCCGCCTGACTCGCGTCGGGGTTGTCCTCGGGCCGCAGCGGGAGCTTGCGCCCCGTCTGCCAGAGGTAGAAGCCGATTAGCGCCGCGAGCATGCCCGTGAGGAACAAGGCCACCACGCCGGTGAACTCCGTAAAGCTGGTCAGCACACCGTAGAAGGCGGCGAAGAAGACGAAGAAGACCACCAGGAAGACGAAGATCTTGACCTCGGTTTTCATGGCTCAGGCTCCCTTGCCCTTGAGCTTGTCGACGACGGCCTGGTCGGCGTGAGCGGTGTGACCCACGGACTCAGGGTGGTGCAGGTCGAACGCGGGACGCTCCGAACGGATCCGCGGCAGCGTCGCGAAGTTGTGCCGCGGCGGCGGGCACGAGGTGGCCCACTCCAGCGACGCGCCATAGCCCCACGGGTCATCCGACTCGACCAGAGGCGCGGTCCGCCAGGTCTTCCACACGTTGTAGATGAACGGGAGCATCGACAGGCCGAGGATGATCGCGCCGACCGTGCTGACCCGGTTCGCGACGGTGAAGCCCTCGCCGGGAAGGTAGTCGCCATACCGGCGGGCCATGCCCCACACACCCAGCCAGTGCTGGATGAGGAAGGTGAGGTGGAAGCCGACGAAGAGCATCCAGAAATGGATCTTGCCGAGCTTCTCGTCGAGCATCCGCCCGGTGAACTTCGGCCACCAGAAGTAGTAGCCGGCGAACATCGCGAAGGTCACCGTGCCGAAGACGGTGTAGTGGAAGTGCGCCACGACGAAGACCGAGTCGGACAGGTGGAAGTCCAGCGCCGGCGAGGCGAGCATGACGCCGGTCAGCCCACCGAAGAGGAAGGTGACGATGAACCCGATGGTCCAGATCATCGGGGTCTCGAAGGACAACGACCCGCCCCACATCGTCCCGATCCAGTTGAAGAACTTCACGCCGGTCGGGACGGCGATGAGCATCGTCATGATGGCGAAGAAGGGCAACAGAACCTGGCCGGTCACGTACATGTGGTGGGCCCACACGGCCGAGGACAGCGCGGCGATCGCGATCGTCGCACCGACGAGGGTCTTGTAGCCGAAGATCGGCTTGCGTGAGAAGACCGGGACGATCTCGCTGGTGATGCCGAAGAAGGGCAACGCCAGGATGTAGACCTCGGGGTGACCGAAGAACCAGAACATGTGTTGCCAGAGCATCGCGCCGCCGCTGGACGGATCGAACAGGTGCGTCCCGAAGCGACGGTCGGCGCCGAGGCCCAGGAGGGCGGCCGCGAGCACCGGGAAGACGATGAGGACGAGCAGCGAGGTGATGAGGATCGTCCAGGTGAACACCGGCATCCGGAACATCGTCATCCCGGGTGCACGCATCGTGATGATCGTCACGGCGAAGTTCACCGCACCGAGGATGGTCGCGACGCCGCCGACGGCGAGGCCGAAGACCCACAGGTCACCGCCGACGCCGGGGCTGTACGTCGAGTTCGACAGCGGCGCGTAGGCGAACCAGCCGAAGGAGGCGGCCCCGCCCGGAGCGAGGAAGCCCGCGCCGGCGGCGATGCCGCTGAAGAGGTACATCCAGTAGGACAGCATGTTCAGCCGCGGGAAGGCGACATCGGGGGCGCCGATCTGCAGCGGCATGATCGCGTTCGCGAAGGCCGAGAACAGGGGCGTCGCGAAGAGCAGCAGCATGATCGTGCCGTGCATGGTGAACAGCTGGTTGTACTGGTCGAGGTTGTCGACGACCTGCAGACCCGGCTCGGTGAGCTCGGCGCGGATGATCAGCGCCATCACGCCACCGAGGAGGAACCAGATGAAGGACGTGATGAAGTAGAGGTTGCCGATGACCTTGTGGTCGGTCGTCGTCATCCACTTCACCACGGTCTGGCCGGGCAGCAGCCTGGGCCGAGCGACCGCGGAGCCGGTCGTCCGGTACTCCATCGTGGGGGTGCTGGCGGTCATTACTTGCTCCTGCAGGGCTCGGGGAGCAGCTTCTCGTCACCGGGGACGAGCTGCTCCGGGCTGTCCTGGACACACAGCGCGCCGACCTGACCCTTGTCCTTGAGGGCTTGCATGGCGGCGTCATAGTCGGCCTGGGAGACGACCTTGACCTTGAAGAGCATCTGCGCGTGGTAGGTCCCGCACAGCTCGGCGCACTTGCCCTGGAACTCACCGATCTGGGTCGGCACGATCTGGAGCTTGTTCGTCTTGCCGGGGATCATGTCGAGCTTCTGGAGGAAGGCCGGGATCCAGAACGAGTGGTCGACGTCGCGGGCGTTGAGGGTGAACTCGACCCGCTTATTGACCGGCAGGTAGAGGACCGGCTGGGGCGCGCCGCCGGCGTCGGTGTTCAGCTCGGTGTGGACACCGCTCTCATAGACGCCGGAGTCGACATAGTTGAAGTCCCAGCTCCACCGCTTGGCCACCACGTTGATCTGGACGTCCGGTTTGGCGGAGGTGTCCATGAGGACCGACTCGTCCCGCGCGGTGTAGTAGAAGAGCACGCCGACCATGAGGACCGGGATGACGGTGAACATCACCTCGATCGGGACGTTGTACTTCACCTGGGGCGGGAGCCCCACGTCGTCCGGCTTCCGGCGGAACCGGACCATCGCGTAGAAGAGCAGCCCTGCGGTCACCGCGCCTACGAAGAGGGCCGCGATCCAGGTGCCATTCCACAGCGTGATGATGCGGTTCGTCTCGGAGGTGTACTGGCCGTCGCCGGCTGCCACGGGCAGATAGCCGGCCCGGTCACATCCGGCTAGAACCAGCGTTCCGGCGGCGGCTCCGATGGTGAGCAGACGAGACGCTCGAGTTCGCCGTCGAGCGGGGCTGTCGGCATGCGGTCGCAACGGGGGCACCCTTTCCTGACGCGTCCACTGTCGTGGACACCCTACTGCACGAAACGGATTCCAGGACCCCCCCGACGCGCCCTGTGGCGTAGCCGATAAAGGGCCGATGACGTGCGGTTTCAGGCGGAAGACCCGGCCGAGCGCCAGAGCCGCGGCAGGGGGGCCGCCAGTGCCTCGGAGAGTAGTGCCAGATACCCCGGACGCGGCACCTCCTCGACCCCCAGAGTGGACAGGTGTGACGTACTCCACTGCACGTCGATGAGACGTCGCGGGTCATCGTCCTCCGCGAGGATCTCGACCAGCGCGACGAGGGCGACCTTCGAGGCGTCGGTGGCGGTGTGGAACATCGACTCCCCCGCGAAGAGACCGCCGATCGCCACCCCGTAGAGCCCGCCGACGAGCTCCCCCGCGCGCCATACCTCGATGGTGTGCATCCACCCCAGCCGGAAGAGCCGAAGGTATGCCGCCGCGATCTCGTCGGTGATCCAGGCTCCCTCGCGGCGCGGGTCCGCGCAGCCGGCGAGGACCGCCTCCGCCGCGGTGTCGACGGTGATCTCGAAGCGCCGCACCGACCGCCGCAGCGACCGGCTCACGGCGAGGTCGGCGGGGAAGAGCACCCCCCGACGCTGCGGCGACCACCAACCCATCGGCGCCGCGCCGCTCTCCCCCAGCCCCATCGGGAACAGTCCGCTGCGGTAACCGTCCAGCAGGGTGGCCGGCTCGAGGTCCGCCCCGGTCCCGACGAGGTCACCGGCCCCGGCCGGGATGTCGAAGTCGTAGCCCGACGGCGGGAGCAGGACCGGCATACCGACCGTGCTCTAGGGGTGGCGACAACGGATGCGAGGCGCGATGGCCGCGGCACTGGCCTCGCCATACGACTCGGCGATCCGGTCCATGAAGCGCCGCTGGCTGAGCCGGTACTCCTGGGTGCCCACGGTCTCCAGCACATGGACGGCAAGCATCGCCCCGACCTGCGCGGCGTGCTCGTGGTCGAGCCCCGCGACGATGCCGCTGAGGAAACCGCCGCGGAAGGCATCGCCCACCCCGGTCGGGTCGGCGATCTTGCCCCGGACCTTGGCGACCCCGACGACCAGCTCGGGCGCACCACGGCGGCGCACCCGCACTCCGTCCCCGCCCAGCGTGGTGACCTGGACCCCGACATGGCCGAGGATGTCCTCGGTGGTCCAGCCCGTCTTCTGGGTGATGAGGTGTGACTCGTACTCATTGGTGAACAGGTAGGCCGCGCCCTCGATGAGCCGCTTGATCGGCTCACCGTCCATCCGGGCCAGCTGCTGGCTCGGGTCGGCGGCGAAGGGGATGCCCCGCGTGCGGCACTCGTCGGTATGCCGAAGCATCGCCTCCGGGTCGTTGGGCCCGATGAGGACGAGGTCGAGGCCACCGACCCGGTCGGCGACCGGCTGGAGCTCGATCTGGCGGGCCTCGGACATCGCCCCCGCATAGAAGGTGGCGATCTGGGCCAGGTCACGGTCCGTTGTGCAGATGAACCGCGCCGTGTGCTGGGTCCCGGAGACGTAGATCGACTCGCAGTCGACGCCGTGACGCTCCAGCCAGGACCGGTAGTCGACGAAGTCCTCGCCGACTGCTCCGACGAGCAGCGGTCGCTGGCCGAGGTTGGCCATCCCGAAGGCGATATTCGCCGCGCAGCCGCCTCGGCGGACCTGGAGGTCCTCGGTGAGGAAGGACAGCGAGATCTTGGCGAGCTGGTCGACGACCAAGGAGTCGGCGAACTTGCCCGCGAAGGTCATGAGGTGGTCCGTGGCGATGGAACCGGTGACCGCGATGCGCACCGAGCCACCCTAACGCCCAGGCGAGCCGACGTGAGACGGTCTGGGGGTGAGCGGACCAGAGACCGATCCCGGGACGGGGACGGTAGGGCAGACCACCGGCTACCCGATGCTGATGCACACGGCGCTCGACGCCCGGGACGCGCGAGGGCTGGCCGAGTTCTACCGACAGCTCCTAGGTCTGCACTACCGGCCCGGCGACGAGCCCCCTGTGGACGGCGGGACCGACGACGCCGACTGGCTCGTCCTCCTCGACGACCTGGGACGTCGGGTGCTGGCCGTCCAGCGCAAGGCGGACACGACGCCGCCCACCTGGCCGTCCGAAGATGTTCCGATGCAGCTGCACCTGGACTTCCAGGTGACCTCCGCAGCGGAGCTGGAGCGGCATCGCGCCCGGGCCGAGACGCTCGGCGCCCGGCTCCTGCACGACCGGTCGGACGAGCCCGGAGAGCCGCTCTACGTCATGGCCGACCCAGCGGGCCATCCGTTCTGTCTGCTCGCCCAGCGCCCGCCGGCCGGGCAGGTCAGCTGAAGGAGTCGCCGCAGGCGCAGGAGTGCCCGGCGTTGGGGTTGTCGATCGTGAAGCCCTGCTTCTCGATCGTGTCGGCGAAGTCGATCGTCGCGCCCATGAGGTAGGGGGCGCTCATCCGGTCCACGACGACCTCGACACCGTCGAAGTCGACGACCGCGTCGCCGTCCAGAGTCCGCTCGTCGAAGTACAGCTGGTAGACCAGGCCCGAGCAGCCGCCCGGCTGGACGCCGATGCGCAGCCGAAGGTCGTCGCGACCCTCCTGCGCGAGCAGGCTCTTGACCTTCGCGGCCGCGACGTCGGTCAGCACGACGCCGTGCGTCGCGGTCGAGGGGGCGGCGGTGTCTTGCTGAGTCATGAGGTCCTCGCACGGTGGAAGGTCACGGGTACGTCTGGGTGAACCACCCCCGCGGTCGGGTTGTTCCTCGGCCCGGTGGGTAGGTCTACCTTACCTGCCGAACACCCTGGTCGCGTACCCCGCACCGTCCGCAATGTCCGGTCTGGAGCCTCACCGGTATGGCGACCAGGTCCGCGCCACCGCGGCGGTCCGGGCGGCGAGGGACTCGACCGGGTCGGCCATCGACGCCCGCACCTGGGCCGAGGTCTCTGCCACGGCATACACCGCACTGAGCCCCAGCGCCTGCGACTCCCGCCGTCCGACCATGGTGCTGCCCACCACGGCCACCGCAGGCGTGCCCGTCTCGAGCGCCGCCGCGGCGACCCCGGGGACGACGCCGGCGTGCAGGGACCGCCAGTCCAAGCAGCCCTCCCCCGTGACGACCAGGTCGGACTCCTGGACGGCGCCGCCGAGCCCTACCGCCGCGGCGACACAGTGCGCTCCGCCGACCCGGGTCGCCCCGAGGAGGTGGAGCGCATAGCCGACCCCGCCTCCGGCTCCGGATCCGGCGAGCCGGTCCGGTCGCAGTGGGGTCCCGGTCACCAGGTCGACCCGCTCCGGGACCACCCGCCTGACCCGCTCGGCGAAGTGCCCCAGCGCGGACTCCACCGCAGCGGCGAGCCCCGGCGGCAGCGCCCCGTCCGCCGCCTTCATCGCCGTCGCCCCGCCCAGCCCGAGCAGGGGCTCTTCGACATCGGTGGCGAGGACGAGCTCGACGCCTCGCAGCGGCTGCCGGCACTCCTCGATCCCGGCCAGGTCGGCCGCCGTGACCTCGGCAAGAGGCAGCGGGCCGTGACCGAGCGCGGGCAGAGCGCCGGGGGCGAGGGCCGCGAGCAGCCCGGCACCCCCGTCGTGGCAGCCGAGGTCCCGGACGCCGACGACGACCCGGCGCGCCCCGGCTGCTGCGGCCGCGAGGACCAGCTCGCCGACACCTCGCGAGGTGGCCGTCTCGAGCTGCCCAGCGGGGTCGCGCATCAGGTGCGCTCCGGCGGCGGTCGCGGCGTCGACATACGCCGTGCCGTCCTCGTCGAGGACGACAACCGAGGCGACGCGCGCACCGACCGGGCCCGTGACGGTCACCGGTAGGCTCCGCGCGCCGGGAAGCGACCGGGCGAGGACGTCGGCGAAGCCGAGCCCGCCGTCCGAGAGCGGCAGGGTGCGCACCTCGTCGTGCGGTGCTCCCCGCCGCCAGCCGGTGGCCAAGGTGTCGGCGGCCTGCGCGGCCGTCAGCGTCCCGGCGAAGGCCGAGGGGGCGAGGAGGACCTGCACCGGGTCATCGTGGCAGACCTACCATGGGGCGTAATGTCGGCCCCGCCCGCTCCGCACGTCCGCACGCTGATCGTCGGTGCGGGCTTCGCCGGCGTCGCGATGGCGATCCGGCTCCGAGCGGCGGGGGACGAGGACTGGCGCCTCATCGAGCGCGCGAGCGCCATGGGCGGCACCTGGCGCGACAACGCCTACCCCGGCGCCGCCTGCGACGTGCAGTCCGTCCTCTACTCGTACTCCTTCGCGCCGCAGCCCCGGTGGAGCCGTCGGTACGCGCCGCAGCAGGAGATCGACGGCTACCTCGTGTCGGTCGCGCGCCGGTACGCCATCCTCAACCGGGTCGAGACCGACACCGAGCTGCGCCGGGCCGCCTGGGACGACGCGGCGGCGCTCTGGCGGGTCACGACGAGCCGAGGTGAGCTCACCGCGACCACCCTCGTCGTGGCGACCGGCGCGCTCGCGGACCCGACGATGCCCGCGATCCAGGGTCTGGACCGGTTCGAGGGCGCGGTGGTGCACACGGCCCGCTGGACGCCCGAGACCGACCGGCTGGTGCAGGGGCGTCGGGTCGCGGTCATCGGCACCGGCGCCTCGGCGATCCAGCTCGTCCCCGGGATCGTCGACGAGGTGGCCCAGGTCGACCTCTACCAGCGGACCGCGCCCTGGGTGCTCCCCCGCGGCGACGCCCCGGTCCCGACGGCCCTGGTCGCGGCATACACGAGGTTTCCGGCCCTCCAGCGAGCCCACCGGGCCGTGGTCCGCAGCGTCCGGGAGGGCACCGTCCCGCTCTTCGCCTACTCCAGTCGGCTGGGACGCGTCGCGGAGGCGCGGGCGAATGCCTACCGCCGGACCGAGCTGCCCGACCCGGTCCTGCGGGCCAAGGCGACGCCGGACTACCGGATCGGGTGCAAGCGGGTGCTCATCTCGGACGACTACTACCAGGCGCTGCGCCGCCGAAGCGTCGACCTGGTCACCGACCCGATCGTGTCGGTCACCGCCGGCGCGGTCGTCACCCGGGAGGTCGCCACCGGCTCGCTCGTGGAGCACCCGGCCGATGTCATCGTCTGCGCGACCGGCTTCCTCCCCATGCGCCCGCCGATCGCCGAGCGGATCGTGGGCGCGGACGGTGCCCCGCTCGCGCAGCGCTGGGACCGCGACGGCGTGGCGGCGTACAAAGGGACGGCCGTGCCCGGCTACCCGAACCTCTTCATGGTCGTCGGTCCGAACACCGGGCTCGGCCACTCGTCGATGATCCTCATCATCGAGGCCCAGGTCGGGTATGTCGCCCAGGCGCTGCGCCACCTGCAGACCACCGGGGCGGCGGCGGTCGAGGCGACCGAGTCGGCCACCTGGGCGTGGAACGACGAGCTTCAGCGGCGGCTGTCCCGGTCGATCTGGCTGACCGGCGGGTGCTCCAGCTGGTATCTCGACGCGCATGGCCGCAATGTCACGCTCTGGCCGGGGACGACCTGGTCCTTCGAGCGGGCGATGGCGCGCTTCGACCCGCACGCCTACCGGACCATCGCGCCGAGCCGGGCGAGCAGCAGCGCCTCGGCGACGCAGGCGCGCTCGAACTCGCCGAGATGAAGGGACTCGTTCGCGCCATGGGCCCGGGTGTCCGGGTCCTCGACCCCGGTGACGAGGATCGCGGCCTGCGGGAAGCGCTCGGCGAAGGCGGCGATGAACGGGATCGACCCGCCGACGCCGATATCGACCGGCTCGGTGCCCCAGGCGTCCCGGAAGGCGGCCCGGGCCTGGTCGTAGATCGGGCCGGTCGCCTTCGCCGCGAAGCCCGGACCGTCGTCGTCCAGGCGCACCTCGACCTGCGCGCCCCACGGCGCGTGCTCGCGCAGGTGGGTCGCCAGCAGCTCGTATGCCGCCCGCGGGTCCTGGTCCGGGGCGAGCCGCATCGACAGCTTGGCCCGGGCGGAGGGCAGCAGGGTGTTCGAGGCCCGGTCGACCGTCGGGGCGTCGACGCCGATGACGCTGAGCGAGGGCTTGGCCCAGAGCCGGTCGAGGATCGACCCGGTCCCGGTCATCGACACCCCGTCGAGCAGACCGGACTCGGCCCGCAATGTCGGTTCGTCATACGGAAGGTCGGCCGCCTGACCCGACCGGAGCCCGGCGACCGCGACAGTGCCGACCTCGTCGTGGAGCGTGGCAACCAGCCGGCACAAGCAGGTCAGGGCGTCGGGGACCGGACCGCCGAACATCCCGGAGTGGACAGCGTGGTCGAGGGTGCGGACGGTGACGACGACGCGGACCAGGCCGCGCAGGGTGGTCGTCAGCGAGGGGACACCGATCTTCCAGTTCTGCGAGTCGGCCAGGACGATCGCGTCGGCGGCGAGGGCGTCGCCGTGGCGCTCGAGGATGGCCGGGAGCGACTCGGACCCGATCTCCTCTTCGCCCTCGACGAAGACGGTGACCGAGACCGGAAGGTCGTCCCCGAAGGCGCGCAGGGCGGTGACATGGGCCATCACCCCGGCCTTGTCGTCGGCCACACCGCGGCCGTAGAGGCGCCCGTCCCGCTCGGTCGGGGTGAACGGCTCGCTCTCCCACTCGGCGGCCTCGCCAGGCGGCTGGACGTCGTGGTGGGCGTAGAGCGTCACGGTCGGGGCGCCGGGCGGTCCGGCGCGGTGCCCGATGACGGCCGGGCGGCCGCCCTCCTCGACCACCGACACCTCGAGCCCTTCGGCGCGGAGCAGCTCCGCGACCGCGTGGGCGCTCCGTGTCAGGGGCTCCTGGTCGAAGCTGCCCAGAGAGACGCTGGGAATCGTGGCCAGCGCCTCGAGGTCGGCCCGGGTCGCGGGCATGAGGGCAGCGACCCGCGCCTTGAGCGCATCGACCACGGCAGGGGCGAGAAGGTCGTCGGTCACGGTGGCGACGATACCGCTGTCCGCCGGGCCCTGCGGCCCGCCGGTCGGGCCCGGCTGGGGCGTTACAGTGTGCTCCGTGTTCGGACGGAAGAAGACCCCAGCGCCCAGCCCGGCCCACGAGGACCGGCCCGGGGCGAAGAACCGACCCACGCCCAAGCGGCGCGACCAGGAGGCGGCCAACCGGCGCCCCCTCGTCGTCACCGACCGGAAGGTGGCGAGGGAGCAGAACCGGGTCGCCCGCCAGCAGGCCGCGGCGCAGCAGCGCCAGGCGATGCTCACCGGCGACGAGAAGCACATGCCGGCCCGGGACCGGGGCCAGGTCCGCCGGTACATCCGCGACTATGTCGACGCCCGCCGGAGCGTTGGTGAGTTCCTCCTGCCCGTGATGCTCCTGGTCCTGGCCCTCTCGTTCGTCCAGAACGCTCAGGTCGCCATCGTCGTGGCGATCCTCCTCTACCTCCTCGTGCTCGCCTCGATCACCGATGTCGTCCTCATGTGGCGCCGCCTCAAGAAGCAGCTCGTCGCCAAGTTCGGCGCCGACGAGATCCCCCGCGGGGCGTGGAGCTATGCCGCGATGCGCGCCCTCCAGCTGCGGGTGCTCAGGATGCCTAAGCCGCAGACAACGCGGGGCAGCTGGCCCAGCTGAGCCGCCGCCTGCCCCGACCGGGACCGTCCGGCGCCGAGTCCGCCTCGCGGCGGTCCCGCCCCGAGGCCCCGCAGTCATGTCAGGGCTACGCCGACCCGCCGAGGTCGTGGAAGGCCGTGGGTTCGCGCGTCACCGCGTAGGTCGCGAAGGTCGCCCGACTCACCGTGCCCTCCGGCGTGCGCTCGACGAGGAAGAGCTCGCCGCGTTCCCGGCCCTCGACAGCGCGGTACCGGTCCGGGCCCTCGGCGACGAACCTGGTGACCGAGGTCATCCCCCGCTCGCCCAGCATGGCGCTCAACCGGCCCTGCTCCACGAAGAGCTCGAGCGGTGAGCCCTCGGTCCACCACAGCCCGGCGAGCTCGGCGAGGGCGTCCTGCGGCGCCTCGGGTGCCCACGGCGTCGGGGCGGTGGGCATCGCGTCGAGGACCGTGGTGAGCAGCTCGGCCGCCAGGTCGACGCATTCGGCGGTCGTGCTCGAGTTCGCGGAGACAACCGCGCCGAGCCGGTCGGGACGGGAGACCATTAGCCCGGTGAGGAAGCCTGGCATCGCGCCGCCGTGGCCGACATACACCCGGTCGCCACGCCGCTCCATCCCGAAGCCCAGACCGTAGGCACCCCGCCAGGAGGCCAGGTCGGTCATGACGATGGGCCGGCACATCTCCTCGACCGTCGACGCGGCCAGGACCGCCGCGTCCGGCTCGGCGATGAAGTCGGCATACCGGAGCAGGTCGGTGACGCAGGACCACAACCCGCCCAGCGGGGCCGTGACCCCGCTGTCGAAGACCGGCTCCTGCGTGGCCACCCTGGTGTAGGGGTGGATGGCGTACCCCACCGCGTGGTCTCCCTCGGGCTGCAACCCGGTGCGGGTCAAGCCGAGCGGGTCGAGCAGGCGGTCCCGCAGGACCTCGGCCCAGGGCCGCGCGCTAACCCGCTCGACGACCTGGCCGAGCAGGGCATAAGCGAGGTTGGAGTAGTGGAAGGCGAACGCCGGGGGCAGGACCTGCTCGGCGGCTGGGAGGTCGCGCAGCAGACCCTCGACATCGGGGGCCTGCAGGGTCTGCCACAGCTCGCCCGCCGGTTCACGCTGCAGGCCCGAGGAGTGCGACAGCAGGCGCCGCAGGGTGAGTCGGCCGTGCGCCGAGACCGGGACGTACTCCCCCACCGGGGCGTCGAGGTCGACCAGGCCGTCGTCGCGCAGGGCCATGACGAGCGCAGCGGTGAAGGTCTTGGTCACCGAGCCGATCATGAACATCGTCGCGTCGGTGCCAGGCGTGCTCGCCGCGCTGCCGGCCGAGCCGAGCCGGGCCGAGCCGACATGGCGGGACCAGATCGGGGCACCGTCGCGGGTCAGCCCGACGCTCAGACCGGGGATGCGCCACTGCTGCTGGCGGGTGCGGACGAGGTGGTCGAGGGCGCGGTCGACGTCGCTGTCGAGGGGCGTGGTCACGGGGTTTCTCCAGGTGGGGATGCTCTGCGGGGCAGGGGTCAGACGGGTCGCAGGCTCATCGGCCCGTAGACCAGCGTCTCGCCGTCATACAGGCTCACCGCGTCCACGCCGACGGCCACGAGGTCCTGCCAGCACTGGCCGACCCAGCTCTCCGCGTCCGACTGTGTGGGGTAGCCCGTCGTCGGCAGATCGGGGCCCTGCATCGGCGAGCCGTCGGCGGCGAGATAGGTCCAGGTCCAGCGATGCTCCATGTCGTCAGCCTCTCACGCCGCTGCGACAGCGCACGGGCGGCTAGCGTGTCCCGTGTGCGATGGACCGATGCCCTCCGCCTGAGCGTCGGCTCCTTGACGGCATACCCCGTCCGGGCTCCTCGTTCGGTCGACTCCGGCCGGGCGGCCCTGGCCATGGTGCTCGCGCCCATCACCGTGCTCCCGCTCGCTGCCCTGTGGTGGGGACTGGCCGCTCTGGCGCGGCTGACCGGTCTGGCCCTCGTCTGCGCGGTGGTCGCCGTCGGGCTCTCGGCGCTGGTCACGCGGGCCTTGCATCTCGACGGTCTCGCCGACACTGCCGATGGTCTGACCAGCGGGTATGACGCCCAGCGGATGAACGAGGTGATGCACCGGGGCGACACCGGGCCGGCAGGAGCGGCCGCGGTCGCCCTGGTTATCCTCCTCGACGTGTCCGCGCTGGCCGCGCTCTGGGCGTATCCCGCCGGCGCTCTCGTCTCCGTGACCGCCCTAGCGGCGAGCCGTTCGACCTTGGGCTGGCTCTGCGGACGGTCACGGCCCGCTGCGCCGGGCAGCTCGTTCGGGGCGACCTTCGCCGGGACGGTCCCGGCATGGGCCGCTGCGACCGGGCTTGTCGCCCTCGTCGTCGCGGTCGTGCTCGGTGCCGCCGCCAGTGACGCGAGTGTCCTGCCGCCCCTGGCTGCGATCGCCGGAGCGCTGGTGGCGGCGCTGTCCGTCGCCGCCCGGGCGAGCGGGCGGCTGGGCGGGGTGAACGGGGATATCTTCGGCGCCGCGGTCGAGATCTCCCTCGCCGCCGGACTGGTCGCCGGGGCATTCGTCGCCGCGGTGGCGCTGTGACACGCCGGGACGCGACGCGCTGAAAAGTCCGCTGCGCTGGCCCACCCGCAACCCCGCTATCCTGCCTGAGGCGGCATCGCAGTGCCGCGTCATACAGCGCAGTGCCGCGCGTACAGGGGACGTTGCGCGGGATACCACGGAAGGGAAGCGCCAACGGTGGCCGAGCTCAGGCTCAGCGACACGGCGAGCGCGGACGTCGAGGCTGGGGCCCTCGTCGTGCCGCTCGTCCGCACGTCCGACGGTCCGGTCCTCGCATCGGGTCACGGACTGCCGCGTTCCGCGGTGTCTCACCTGCGGTCTGCGATCGATACCCTCCATCTCACCGGCGATCTCGGCGAGGTCACCCTGGTCCCCGGAGTCCCTCGGGTCATGGCGCCCCTCGTCGCTCTGACCGGTCTGGGCGCGCGCCGGGGCCGCTCACCGCTGGACCCCGAGCAGGTCCGGCTCGGTCTGGGGGCGGCGACCCGGCGGCTGGCCGGTCGGGACCACGTTGCGATCTGTCCGCCCAGTGACGACCCCTCGGGTCTTCGGGCCGCCCTCGAGGGCGCGGCTCTGGGCGCCTACGCCACGACGGGGTACCGGTCCCGGCATGACGACATCCGTGCGGTCCAGACCGTCACGGTCCTGCGCTGCGCGACCCCCGAGGCGACCGGTTCGCACGCCCGTCGGGCCGAGGTGGTCGGCGCGGCCGTGGCCCTGTGCCGCGACCTGGTCAACGACCCGCCGAACATCCTCACTCCCGAACGCTTCGCCGAGGTGGTCACTAGGGAGACCAGGGGCACCCGCACCACAGTCACCGTCCTCGACGACCAGGCCTTGCGGACCGGTGGTTTCGGCGGCATCCTCGGCGTCTCGGCGGGCTCCTCGCACGGAGCCCGCCTGGTGACGATGAGCCACCGGCCGCGCGGCGCCCGCGGGTCGATCGCCTTCGTCGGCAAGGGGATCACCTTCGACTCCGGTGGGCTGTGCCTCAAGACCCCGGCCGGGATGCTGGCGATGAAGACGGACATGGCGGGTGCCGCAGCGGTCGCCTGCGCGGTCCTCGCCATCGCCCACCTGCGCCTGCCGATCGAGGTCACCGGCTACCTCGCGCTCGCCGAGAACATGCCGGGCGCCTCGGCACAGCGCCCCGGGGACGTCGTGGCGATCCGAGGCGGGCGCACGGTGGAGATCGTCGACACCGACGCCGAGGGGCGGATGGTCCTCGCCGACGCACTGGCGCTCGCGAGCGAGTCGACACCCGAGGCGATCGTCGACATCGCGACCCTGACCGGCGCCCAGATCACCGCCCTCGGGCCGCGGATCGGCGCCGTGCTCGCCAACGACGAGCGGCTCCAGGCCGAGGTCGTCGCCGCCGGGCACAGCTGCGGAGAGCGGCTCTGGCCGCTACCTATCCCCGACGACAGCGCGGCGACATTGCGCTCCGCCGTCGCCGACCTGCGACACAAGGGGCCGACCGACGGCGGGATGCTCTACGCCGCCGGCTTCCTCCGCGAGTTCGTCGGGACGGCCGCCACCGGCTCACCCATCCCGTGGGCGCACCTCGATATCGCGGGCCCGGCGCTCAACCGGGACGACGCCTACGGCTACGTCCCCAAGGGCGGGACGGGGTATGGCGTGCGGACCCTCGTGGCTCTCGCCGAGCGGTTCGCCGCCCGGTGACGCTTCTCCCAGCGCTCCTCCAGTCCTTGGGGGCTCGGGCGCTCGTCAGTCGTCGGACTCCGCGCGGCGCTGCCGGCTGGTCCACTCCCGCATCCGCGCGGGGTACCCGGTGAGGTTGACGTCATAGACGGGGACCCCGAGGTCGCGGGACAAGGCAAAGGCCCGGTCCCGGGAGCCGACCGCGCGGCGGGTCCACTCCCCGTCAGCGGCCACGAGGACGACGGTCGTCGCGGTCACCGATGTGGCCGGTTCGACATACGCCTCCACCCCGCGCCGGTCGGTGATGAACGTGCGGAAGTGGGTGCGGACGGCCTTGAGGTCGACGTCCATCGCAGGGCCGTCTCCCTTCTGGGGCGCCCCACCTCCACGCACCTTGTCCCACAAAGCCACCGTCATACAATACGCGGTCCCGGTCGCCGTCCGCGTGCGGACGATTGGAGGCACCCCCTCGTGCCCCATGACGATCTGCAAGGATGCAGTGCTACGCGGCCCTTGCCGCCGCGGGCCGAGCCACATGACGGAGGAGCCACGGATGTCCAGCGCCGCGGTCGACCAGGTGGACTATGACATCGTCGTCCTCGGGGCCGGCTCGGGCGGCTATGCCTGCGCGCTGCGCGCCGCCCAACTCGGGCTGCGTGTCGCCTTGGTCGAGAAGGACAAGATCGGTGGCACCTGCCTGCACGTCGGCTGCATCCCCACCAAGGCCCTCCTCCATGCCGCGGAGGTCGCTGACACGGTCCGCGACGCCGCCTCGTTCGGGGTCCGCGCCACCCACGACGGGATCGACCTCGCGCAGGTGCTCCGGTACCAGGACGAGGTGGTCGGTCGGCTCTACAAGGGCCTGACCGGACTGGTCGCAGGGCGCGGCGTCGACGTCGTCACCGGGGCGGGGCGGCTCGCCGGGCCCGGCCAGGTCGAGGTCGACGGCCGGACGCTGCGAGGTCGCCACGTCGTCCTCGCGACCGGCTCGGCGGCTCGGCTGCTGCCCGGCATACCCATCGGTGGGCGCATCGTCACCAGCACCGAGGCACTGCGCCTCACCACGGTCCCGGAGCTCGTCGTCGTCCTCGGCGGCGGGGTCATCGGCGTGGAGTTCGCCTCGGTATGGCGCTCCTTCGGCGCCCACGTCACCGTCGTCGAGGCTCTCGACCGGCTGCTCCCACCGGAGGACCCGGCCGTCAGCGCCGCCGTCCAGCGCGCCTTCCGCCGCCGCCGGATCGAGGTCCGCACCGGCGTACGCGTCGCCGGCGCCGTCGACGACGGCAGCCAGGTCACCGTCACCTTCGAGGACGGCGGGGTCGTCTCGGCCGACCTGCTGCTCGTCGCCGTCGGTCGGGTCCCGGTCACCGACGGGCTCGGGTATGCCGAGGCCGGCGTCACTCTCGACCGCGGGTATGTCACCGTCGACGAGCAGCTGCGCACCGGCGTCCCGGGCGTCTACGCCGTCGGTGACATCGTCCCCGGGCTGCAGCTCGCGCACCGCGGCTTCGCCCACGGCATCTTCGTCGCCGAGCACATCGCCGGACGCAACCCCGCACCGGTCGTGGACGCGCTGATCCCCCGGGTGACCTACAGCGACCCGGAGGTCGCCTCCGTCGGACTCACCGAGTCCCAGGCCCGGGAGCGGTACGGCGAGGTGAAGACCGTGGAGTACAGCCTGGCCGGGAACGGGCGCTCGCAGATCCTGCACACCCAAGGGTTCGTCAAGGTCGTCAGCGTCCCGGACGGCCCGGTTGTCGGTATCCATATGGTCGGCGCACGCATGGGCGAGCAGGTCGGCGAGGCGCAGCTGATCTGCGCGTGGGAAGCACTCCCGGGCGAGGTCGCCGCTCTCGTCCACGCCCACCCGACCCAGAACGAGGCCCTCGGGGAGGCCCACCTGGCCCTCGCGGGCGCCCCCCTGCACGCGCACGCCTAGGCTTGTCCCTGTCTGCAGCACCCGAAGGAAAGGAAAGTCATGTCGGAGCGCGTGACGATGCCAGCGCTGGGCGAGTCGGTCACCGAAGGAACCGTGACCCGGTGGCTCAAGCAGGTCGGCGACGCCGTACGCGTGGACGAGCCGCTGCTCGAGGTTTCGACCGACAAGGTCGACACCGAGGTCCCGAGCCCGGTCTCCGGCACCCTTCAGGAGATCCTTGTCCCCGTCGACGCGACGGTTCCGGTCGGGTCGGACCTGTGCGTCATCGGTGACGGCGCCGCCGCGCCGGCTGCCGCCGAGACCCCGGCGGTCGAGACAGCGACCGTCCAGACCCCCGCGACGGTCGAGACTCCGGTCGTCTCCGCGCCGGTCCCGGCCGGCCCGGCACCGACGGATGCGCCAGCCCCCGCTCCGGCCTCGGCCGCTGCACCCGGCGGCGACGGCGTCACGGTCGTCATGCCGGCGCTGGGTGAGTCCGTCGCGGAGGGGACCGTGACGCGGTGGCTCAAGAGTGTCGGCGACCACGTGCGGGCCGATGAGCCGCTCCTCGAGGTCTCCACCGACAAGGTCGACACCGAGATCCCCAGCCCCGCCGAGGGCGTGCTGACCTCGATCATCGTCGACTCCGACCAGACCGTCGCCGTCGGAGCACCGCTGGCCGTCATCGGCGGCCAGGGCGCGCCGGCGGCACCAGCCCCGGCGGCGGCACCGGCCACACCCCCGGCAGCTCCGTCGGCTCCCGCGCCGGCTCCGTCGGCTGCCGCGCCAGCTCAGTCGGCTCCCCCGGCTCCCTCGGCCGGTCCAGCCCCAGCACCAGCGCCGGTCGCTCCCCCGGCACCGGTGGCCGCTCCGGAACCCGCAGCCCCGGTCGCGGCCCCCCCGGCCGTCGAGGCCGGCGACGGCGGCGACGCGTCCTATGTGACGCCGTTGGTCCGCAAGCTCGCCGCCCAGTACGGCATCGACCTGGCGAGCCTCAGCGGCACCGGGGTCGGCGGCCGGATCCGCAAGCAGGACGTCCTCGACGCGGCCGAGGCCGCCGCTGCGGCCGCAGCAGAGGCCCGCCGGGCCGCCGAGTCGACCGCTCGACACGCTGCGCCGACCACCTCGACCGCGCCGGCAGCCCCGGCGGCTCCGGCACGCGCGGTGGACGTCTCCTCCAAGCGCGGGACCACCGAGCCGATGAGCCGGCTGCGCAAGGTCATCGCCTCCAGGATGGTCGAGTCGCTCCAGGTCTCCGCGCAGCTGACGACGGTCATCGAGGTCGACATGACCCGCATCGCTCGCCTGCGGGAGCGGGCGAAGGCTTCGTTCGAGGCCCGCGAAGGCGTCAAGCTCAGCTACCTGCCGTTCATCGCGGCAGCCGTCTGCGAGGCCCTCAAGACGCACCCCACGGTCAACTCCAGCATCGACGGTGACCAGATCGTCTACCACGGCGCGGAGCATCTGAGCATCGCCGTCGACACCGAGAAAGGCCTGATCGTCCCGGTCGTCAAGAACGCCGGCGACCTCAATATCGCCGGGCTGGCCCGGGCGATCAACGACGTCGCCGACCGGACCCGGAACAACCGGATCACCCCGGATGACCTCGCCGGTGGCACCTTCACCATCACCAACACCGGCAGCCGCGGGGCGCTCTTCGACACCCCGATCATCAACCAGCCCCAGGTCGCCATCCTCGGCACCGGTGCTCTGGTCAAGCGTCCGGTCGTCGTCACCGACGCCGACGGTGCTCAGAGCATCGCGGTCCGGGACATGATGTTCCTCGCCCTGTCCTACGACCACCGGATTGTCGACGGTGCAGACGCCGCACGCTTCCTCGCCACGCTGCGCGCCCGGCTCGAGGACGGGGTCTTCGACGAGGTGCTCGGCGACTAGCCGGCAGCGGAGGTCACCATGGCACCCCGAATCGTCCTCGCCGGCTCGTCCGGGCTCATCGGCAGCGCGCTGTCGGCATACCTCACCGCCCGCGGCGACGAGGTGGTGCGGCTGGTGCGGCGGCCCGCCCGTACCGCTGGCGAGCTGAGCTGGGACCCGGCCGCGGGGCGGCTCGACGCCGGCGCCCTCCAAGGCGCCGCGGCCGTGGTCAACCTGGCCGGGGCCGGCGTCGGTGACAAGCGGTGGAGCGAGGACTACAAGGCCCTCATCCGCAGCTCACGCGTCGACACCACGCGCACCCTCGCGCTGGCCGTGGCAGCAACTGGCGAGCCGATCCGGTTCGTCAACGCGTCGGCCGTGGGGTACTACGGCAGTGACCGGGGCGACGACGTCCTCACCGAGGAGAGCGCGCCTGGTCAGGGCTTTCTCGCCGGGTTGGTCCGGGACTGGGAAGCAGCGACCGCTCCAGCTGCAGCCTCCGGGGCCCCGGTCGCGCTGGCCCGGACCGGCCTGGTCATGGATGCGACGGGCGGCGCGTTCGCCCGGCTCGTCCTGTTGACCAAGCTCGGACTGGGCGGGCCGATCGGGTCAGGAAAGCAGTACTGGCCCTGGATCTCGCTGCACGACGAGGTTCGGGCCCTGGCGTGGCTCGTCGACCACCCCGAGGTCACTGGCGCGGTCAATGTCGTCGGCCCGGACCCGCTCCGGCAGGCCGCGATCGCCGCGGCGATCGCGGCGCGGCTCCACCGGCCGCACGTCGTCCCCGCCCCGGCCGCCGCCCTCAAGCTTGTCCTCGGGGAGTTCGCCGACGACGTCCTGGGCAGCCAGCGGGTCATCCCGGCGCGCCTGGTCGCCAGCGGATTCCGGCACGACCACCCGAGCATCGAGGATGCCGTCGCGGCGATGCTCTAGGCCGACCGGACCGCCATCGTCCGCGGGCCGGGCTCAGCCCGTCGGCTCGAGCGGGTCCACCACCTCGACGAGCCGCCACGCCGAGCCGGACCACTGCAGCCCATACTGCAGCGTCCGCCCCACCGTCGCCGCGACCTCCTGCCTGCCGCGTGGGCCGACGACGGCGTATGCCGAGCGGTCGATGACGGCGTCCAGGATGGCCGATTCGACGGTGGCCGACCGGACCGACGCCGAGGTCACGGTGAGGGTCAGGCCCTCGTACCGCGAGCCGGCCGCCACCACCTGGGTGATGAGGGCGCGGTCGGCGGTCCAGGCCGGGGAGTCGGGGAGCTCCGCCTGGGCCAAGGCGGCCGCGTCGAGAGCGACGACGGCGGCGGTCCGCGCCTCGATGACCCCTTGGAGCACCGATTTGGGGTCCGACCGCAGCCACGAGATGGGGTCCTGCGCCGCGCTCGATGAGGCGCTCGATGAGGCGCCCGACGCGGTCGCCGTCCCCGTGGTCGGCCGAGATGACGATCTTGCGGGCCCGGTCGGGGCCGATGACGTGACAGTCTGCTGCCGCCCTGAGCCGGCCCCCAGTGCCGGTTCCAGGGTTGGCGCGGACGCGTTGGTCGGCGACGCACTCGATGGACCGGCCGCATCGGCGCCCCGATGTCCCCACCACACCAGCAGTCCGGCGACCACCGCAAGGAGCAGCGACGCCGCAACGATGATCGGGAAGGGTGGGTGGGCACTCCCCTGGTCATCCGCCGGACCGCTCCGGTGCCGCGCGGCGCCGCGGGTCAGCGCACCCGGCCGCGCCGCCGAGGCGAGCTCGGCCCGGGCCGCGTCGAGGCGGGCGGCCATGTCGTCCAGCGACAAGGCACCCCCGAGCGCGTCGACGAGGATCGGACCCAGCGCTGGGCCCGCGGTGGTGACGATGGTGGCCCCCCGACGCGGAGCGGTCGCCGGCCCGATCCGGACCCCAGTCAGTGCGAACCATCCCACGGCCACCAGCCCGGGCACCGTGCTCCCCGAGTCGAGGGTCGGACCGGGTCGCGCGTACGGCGCCGACGGGCCCAGGACGACGACCGACTCGGGCTCGAGCCGTCCGGGCCGCTCCCCTGCGGCCACCCGGGCTTGCTCTCCGTGGGCAAGCTCCGCCAGGAGGATGAGGCACTCGGTCGCCGTGACCGTGCGCCCCTGCGCGACGAGCTCGGCCAGGGTGCGCTCCGGCGTGCGTTCCGGGGTGCCCTCGATGGGCGCGGGCTCCGGCGGGGGCGGCATACCTCCATCTTGGGGCCGGATGGCGACCCGTGGCTGGTTGTCCACAGGAGGATGTGGTTATCCACAGGCCAACGATGAGTAGGGTGCCGCAATGGGCGAACCGACCATCCTCGCGACCTCCGGGGGGTACCTCCCCCACCCCCGCCTCAGCTATGCCTTCGGCCCGATCCTGACGTATGCCGTCGAGCTCTCCGGGGCGCACGGGCACCGCCCGAGGGTGACCACCGTCGGCACCGCGATGGGGGACCAGCGCCACCGCACCGCAGACAGCGGTGAGGCCGCTCGTGAGGCCGGCTTCGAGCACACCGACCTTGCGCTGTTCCCGATGCCGAACCTCGACGATATGGAAGGGCACCTCCTCGCCCAGGACGTCGTCTGGGTCCACGGCGGGTCGGTGGCCAACCTCCTCGCCGTGTGGCGGGTGCACGGGCTCGACGCCATCCTCCGCCGGGTCTGGCAGTCCGGGGTCGTTCTGGCCGGCTGCTCCGCCGGCTCGATCTGCTGGTTCACCGGCGGCACGACCGACTCGTACGGGCCGACCCTGCGACCGGTCACCACGGGCCTGGGTTTCCTCCCCTATGACAACGGCGTCCACTACGACAGCGAGGCGCAGCGTCGCCCGCTGGTCCACGAGCTCGTCGCCAGTGGCGTCCTGCAGGAGACCCACTGCACCGACGACGGCGTCGGGCTGCTCTACCACGGGACGACGCTCGTCGAGGCAGTCTCTGAGCGCAAGGGTGCAGGGGCCTTTATCGTCCGCCGGACCGAGAACGGCGTGGAGGAGGAACGGGTCGAGCCTCGGCTTCTCTGACCGGCCCGTCGCTGGCCCGGCCGGTCGGCGACGTCAGGACGGCGTGACGACGTCGACCACCGTGGCGGTCGCCGAGCTCACCCGGGCCGCATCGAGGACCGCGAGGACGTGCACCGCGTCACGCGGGTCCACCGGCATCGCCGCCTGCGGGTCCGGCGCCGCCAGCGCGGCAGCCACGGAGCGGTAGAAGTCCGCCGGGTCGGCGTGCTGGGCCGGCACCGGCTCGCGGTCGTCGGCGCCGCGGATCAGCCAGCCATGGTGACCGTCGAGGTCGGCGAGGTCCCCCAAGGCATGCTCCTGCCCGCTCGCCGTGGCCAGCAGGTATGCCGCCTCACGGCCGAGCAGCCGCAGGCGTGGCCCCGGTGCCGCGCTGAGCGACGTGGCACCCACGTGGGTGAGCATCCCGGACCCGTGATGCAGCGCGAGGAAGGCATCGTCGTCGGAGACCGTGCTCCGCGAGGCGACCTCGGCATACACCCTGACCACCGGACCGAAGAGGAGAACGGCCTGGTCGACGAGGTGGGTGTGCAGGTCGAGCATGATCCCGCCGCCCTCCTGCCAGGGCGCCTCCTCGCGCCAGCGGCGTCGGGGCACCGGCCGCCAGCGTTCCCAGCGGAGCTCGGCCCGGAACGGCTGGCCGACCAGGCCCGAGGCGAGGACGTGCGAGATGGTGGCGAACTCCGGGTCGTACCGGCGGTTCTGGAAGACCGTGAGCGGCACCCCAGCGGCCTTGGCGGCGGCCACCGCGGCCGCGGCCCTGCGGGCGTCGACCGCCAGCGGCTTGTCGACGACGACCGGTCGCCTGGCCGCCACGCACTGGCCGACCTGGTCAGCGTGCACCCCACTCGGGGAGGCCAGCACGAGGACGTCGATATCGTCCCGCTCAAGCATCGCGCTGAGGTCGGGGACGACCGCGGCGCGATGTTCGGCGCGGGCCGCGTCGGCGCGCTCGGCGTTGCGGGTGGCCACCGCCGCCATGGTGAGGCCAGCGGCTCGGATCAGCGGTGCATGGATATCCCGGCCCGCCATACCGTAACCGACGAGGCCGACCCGGACGGCGGTCACGGCCCCGCGCCCACCAGTGCCGCGGGTTCCTCCCGCGGCTCCGCAGCCTCACGCCACAGGGCCGACGGCCACCACGTCCGCGCGCCGATGTCGTAGGCCAGGGCAGGGACGAGCAGGCTGCGGACCACGAGAGTGTCGAGGAGCACCCCGAAGGCGACGAGGAAGGCGATCTGGACGAGGAAGAGGATCGGGAGGACGGCCAGCGCCGAGAAGGTCGACGCGAGGACGACACCGGCGCTGGTGATGACCCCCCCGGTCACCGCGAGACCGACGAGGATCCCGGGGCGGGTGCGGCGCTGGAGAGTCTCCTCGCGAACCCGAGTCATGAGGAAGATCGAGTAGTCGATGCCGAGCGCCACGAGGAAGACGAAGGCGTACAGCGGCGTCGCGGGGTCGG
>WBZP01002031.1_pt1 | contig 23908 bp, 25 predicted proteins | sample 5204301 | NCBI WGS metagenome assembly WBZP01 (sample SAMN12412401, study PRJNA552823) | activated sludge metagenome | isolation source: activated sludge from nitrification reactor of wastewater treatment plant... | place: USA: Pennsylvania | collected 2017 | reverse complement strand
TCCGGCATGGCCGGCAGCCGCATGCCGGTGGTGGTGTCGCACGGGGAGGGCCGCGCCGATTTCTCGGAAACCGGCGACCTCGGCAAGGTCGCGGTGGCGATGCGCTACCTCGACAACGCCAGCAATCCGACGGAGGTCTATCCGTACAACCCGAACGGTTCGCCGCAGGGCCTCACCGGCGTGACGACAGCCGATGGTCGCTTCACGATCATGATGCCGCACCCCGAGCGCGTCTTCCGCACGGTGCAGATGTCCTGGCATCCGGAGAACCTCGGCGAGGATTCGCCGTGGATGCGCATGTTCCGCAATGCGCGGAAGTGGGTTGGGTAAGCGGGCGGGCCGAACGCTTCAGGCAAGCGGGAAAACAAAAAGGGCGCGGTTTCAACCGCGCCCTTTGCATTGAAGCGAGCCGTATTTACTGCACCTTGGCCTTGGTGCGCAGGTCGATGATCATCTTCTCGACCAGCTGCTGGTTGGCGCGTTGCGCCAGTTGCGGCTTGATCGCCTCGAAGGCCGGCGCTTCCAGCGGACGGGAATCCTCGAGCAGGATCACGTGCCAGCCGAAATCGGTCTTGACCGGGGTTTCGGTGTACTTGCCCTTGGACAGCTTGGTCAGTGCATCGGCGAACGGCGGTACATAGCTGCCAGCGGCACTCCAGCCGAGGTCGCCGCCGTTTTCCTTGGAACCGGGGTCCTTCGACTGCTTGGCCAGCTCGTCGAACTTGGCGCCCTTCTTCAGGTTGTCGATGATGTTCTTGGCCTGATCCTCGGTTTCGACGAGGATGTGGCGGCTCTTGTACTCGGTACCGCCGAGCTTCGCCTTCATCGCGTCGTATTCCGACTTCAGCTGCGCATCGCTGACCGGGTGTTTCTTCACGTAATCCTGGATGAAGGCGCGGATCAGCACGGCCTGGCGGGCGAGTTCCATCTGCGCGGCGATGCCGGGCTGCTTGTCTACGCCGGCTTTCTTCGCTTCCTGCGTCAGCAGTTCGCGGCGGACCAGTTCTTCCTTGACGGCATTCCTCAGCTCAGCCGAGTCCGGCATGCCCTGCGCCTTCTGTTCGGCGTAGAACGCGTCGAACAGCGACTGCGAGATGGCGGCGCCGTTGACCGTGGCAACCGTTCCGGCCTTGGCAGGAGCGGCTGCGGCCTTCTCCGCGGCGATGACCGGCAGCGACAGCAGGGCGCCGGCGACGAGGGTGGCAGCGAGCTTCGAGAGGGTGTGCATGGATCGCGTTTCCTTGTATCGGTGGGGGTAAAACGAACAGTTTCCGACTAAATCTCGTCAGGCGCAAGCGCCTTGATGCCGAGCGCATGGATACGGCCGCGCATCAGGTCGCCGACCAGCGCGAAGACCTCGCGATGCCTCGCGACGGTGCTCTTCCCGGCGAACGCGGCTGAGACAAGCAGGAGCCGGTAATGGCCGCCATCGCGGGCGCCCGCATGGCCGGCGTGGAGGTGGGAGTCGTCGGCAAATTCGAAGCGTGACGGTGCCAACGGTGCGAGCCGCTCGCGCAGCAGGGCTTCGATATCATTGCCCGGGTGGGTACTTTCCATCCGCATCAGGCCGGGAGGACTTTCTTGAACGGCTTGACGGTGACCTTCTCGTAAACGCCGGCAGCGACGTACGGGTCGGCGTCGGCCCAGGCCTTTGCGGCGTCCAGTGATGCAAATTCGGCAACGATGACGCTGCCCGAGAAGCCAGCGGGGCCAGGATCCGGCGAATCGATGGCCGGGCATGGCCCGGCGAGCAGCAGGCGCCCTTCACCCTGCAGGGCCTGCAGGCGGGCAACGTGGTCGGGGCGCACGGCAAGGCGCTTGTCCAGGGTGCCGGCACGGTCCTCGCCGATGATCACATAGAACATCATTTCTTCTCCTCTTCGATGTATTTGGACAGCAGCATGCCCTGCACGAGTACGAAGGCGAGCATGAGCCCGATCCCGCCGAACAGCTTGAAATTGACCCAGGCATCGGTTGAAAAGCTGTAGGCGACGGCAAGATTCGCAAAGCCCATGAAGGTGAAGAAGCCGACCCAGGACCAGTTCATCCGCGTCCAGGCAACGTCGGGCAACTGCATCTGCTCGGACAGCAGCGACTTCATCAGGTTCTTCTTCATGAACAGTGCGCCGCCTGCCAGGATGCCGGCGAACAGCCAGTAGAGGACGGTCGGCTTCCACTTGATGAAGGTCTCGTCCTGCAGCAGCAGCGTGGCGCCGCCGAAGAAGGTGACGATGACGAGGCTGACCCAGAGCATGGTGTCGACCTTGCGGTGACGGAACCAGACCCAGCCGATTTGCAGGAAAGTGCCGGCAATGGCGACGGCGGTCGCGACAAAGATGCCGTAGATCTTGAACGCGATGAAGAAGAGGATGACGGGAAACAGGTCGAAGAGAAACTTCATGGGGAAATCCGGAAATGCTGCGCGGAGGCGTCGCGCGACGCGCGATTATGGCTGATTCGCGTACGCCGTGTCCAATGGCCGGGGTATACTCGTGGCATCCCTTGCCGTAAGCGCGGAGAAGCCATGAACAGGATCGCCATCGTTGATGACAGCGATATCAACCTGACCCTGCTGAAACACCTCGTCAACAAGCTGGGCGGCTGCGAGCCGCTGCTGTTCTCCGATGCATTACAGGGCCTGCAGTGGTGTCTCGACAACGAACCCGATCTGGTCATTGTCGATTACATGATGCCTGACCTCGACGGCATCGGTTTCATCGAGCGCTTCCGTGCAGCCCCCGGGCGGAGCGAGATACCGGTGCTGATGATTACCGCCAACGATGACAAGGAAATCCGCTACGAAGCCCTGCAGCGCGGTGCCACCGATTTCCTGACCAAGCCGGTCGATACCGTCGAATTTCGCGCCCGCGCGTCGATCATGCTGACGCTGCGTGCCAACCAGAAGCGCATGGTGGACCGCAACCGCGAGCTGGCGGAGGAGGTCCGCAAGGCCACGGCCGAGATCCGTTCCCGCGAGCAGGAACTGCTGTTCCGCATGTCGCGCGCGGCCGAGTTCCGCGATCCGGAAACCGGGGCCCACATCCAGCGCATGGCGCATTACTCGGCGCTGGTCGCGCGCCAGATGGGCATGTCCGAAGCCGAGCAGGAGCTCCTGCTGCAGGCCGCGCCGATGCACGACGTCGGCAAGATAGGTATTCCCGACTACATCCTGCTCAAGCCCGGCAAGCTGACACACGAAGAGTTCGAGGTCATGAAGAACCACGCCAAGCTTGGCCACGAATTGCTGCACGGCAGCGGTTCGGCGGTGCTGCAGGCCGGCGCGGTGATCGCGCTGTCGCACCACGAAAAATATGACGGTTCTGGCTATCCGGTCGGGCTCCGGGGAGATGCGATCCCTCTGCTCGGGCGCATCGTCGCGGTCGCCGATGTTTTCGACGCACTGACTTCGGAGCGCCCGTACAAGAAGGCCTGGGATCTCGACAAGGCCGTTGCCTTCCTGCGCGAGGGCAGCGGCGCCCATTTCGATCCCGCCTGCGTCGAGGCTTTCCTTGCCGCCTGGAGCGACGTACTGGGCGTCCGCGAGCGCTTCGCTGACGAGGAGGTTCCCCAGCTGTGAGTTGGTGGTGCGGATCGCTGGCACTTTGCCTGCGGCTTCTTTCCGCGGTGTTTCTGCTTTGCACCCTGCCGCTCACCGCGCGTGCAGCGGCAACCTACGTACTGGTGGTCGTGCCGCAGTTTCCTGCGCCCGAAATCCAGCGCGACTGGCAGCCGCTGCTCGATCGCCTCCGCGCGACGTCCGGAATCGAACTGAAGATTCGTCACGTGCGCTCCATTCCGGAATTCGAGAATGAGTTTTCGCGCGGCCTGCCGGATTTCGTGTTCATGAACCCCTACCACGCGGTCATGGCCCGGCAATCTCAGGGCTACATTCCGCTGGTTCGCGCCAGCGCACCACTGACCGGCATCCTCGTTGCACGGAAGGACGGGGCCGTCGGCAAGGTGGCCGATCTCGACGGCAAGGAGCTGGCTTTCCCTGCGCCGAACGCATTCGGCGCATCGCTCTACATGCGAGCGCTGCTGCAGGAAAAACTCGGAATCCGTATTGTGCCGCGCTATGTGAAGACACACAGCAATGTCTTCCGAGCCGTACTCGCCGGCGATGTGCCGGCGGGTGGCGCCGTCAGCAGTACGCTGGCCCAGGAATCCGCCGCCGTGCGTGATCGGCTGCGCGTGCTGTTCGAGACGCCTGCCGTGGCGTCGCATCCGCTGGCTGCACATCCGCGGGTCCCGGAATCCGTTCGCCGCGAGCTCACCAATGCAATCCTCGGGATTGCGCGCTCGGCAGACGGAGCTGCGCTGCTGGAGCCCGTCCAGCTCGTGTCTCCGGTGACCGCCGACTACGCACGTGACTATCTGCCGCTGGAGCGCCTGAATCTTGGCGCCTATTTCGTCCGCAGCGAGTAGCCTCATGCCTTCCCGTCTGCTTTCCCGCCTGTTGCCACGGCGCCTCAGTGTCCAGCTTGCGCTGCTGGTGTCGCTGATGTTCATGGTGACGGTCCTCGTGCAGACCAGCTACAACGCCGCCGAGCAGGCCGAGTTCAGCGAGCGGGAGCGCTCGGCACAGATGCGCGCGCTGGTGAAGAGCCTTGCCGGCGCGGTTTCCGATCCGTTCATGCTGTCGGATTACACAACGCTGGAGTCGCTGCTGCTGCTCTCGGTGGAGTACCCCTCGGTACTCAACCTGACGGTCTTCGACGGCCAGGGCAAGGTGCTTTCCCGGGTGAGCAAGGATGCCCAAGGCCAGTCGTTTGTCGATTTTTCGGCGGCGCCGGAGACGGTGCCGCAGGCCAACGATCCCTTGTTCGAGTATTCAACCAGGGGCCAGCGCATGTTCGGTGGCCTGATTGACCTCGGGCCTGATGAACTCACGGTGCTGCATCCGATCGCCGGCTCCGGCCACAGTGGCTGGCTGAAGTTGCGCATCAGTCTTGCCTCGCTTCAGGATGCCAAGCGGCATCAATGGCAGGACAGCCTGTTGACCGCGGTTGCGGTCGTCGTCGTCAGCACCCTGCTGCTGCTGGTCTTCCTGTCGCGCACGATGCGGGCGCTGCGCGAGGCTGCCGAGTTTGCGGGACGCCTCGATGTCGTCCGCGGCATGACGCTGCCAGCGTTTTCCGGCAACGAGGAAACCCGCCTGCTGGTCGACTCGCTGAACCATGCATCACTGCGCCTGCGCCAGCAGGAGGATGTCATCCAGGAAAACAACCGGTTCCTGAACAGCCTGACGGATGCGCTCGGAGAGGGCGTCATCGCCACCGATGCCGAGGGGCGCTGCATCTTCATGAACGCCGAGGCTGAGCGACTGCTCGGCTGGCAGCGGGACGAGCTGATCGGCAAGGACGTCCATGAGACCATCCACTTCCAGACGGCCACTGGCATCCCGCTCGCGCGGGAAGAATGTCCGATGCATGCGTCGGTGGTCGTGCGCCACGTCTTCCGTTCCGATCTCGATGCCTTCACGCGCAAGGATGGCCGCCTGTTCCCGATCTCCGTCGTCTCGATGCCGATCTTCCAGGGAGACGTCTTCGTCGGTACGGTTGCAGCCTTCCAGGACATTACCGAGCGCAAGCGCGACGAGGATTTCCTGCTTGCGACGTCGTCGCGTCTGTCGGCACTGATCGAGAGCCTGCAGGCCTGCGTGCTGGTCGAGGACGAGCAGGGCAAGGTCGTGCTCACGAATCAGTTCTTCTGCGACACCTTCCGTCCCGGCTCGCTCACCAACGAACTGGTCGGCAGCCGGGCAGCAGAAGTCCTGCGCCAGTGCGGCAGCCTGATGCCATCGCCGACGGCGTTTGCCGACCTGCTTGAACGGCTGCTGCACGAACGAGCGCCGACGATGGCCATTGAATTGCCGCTTGCCGATGGCCGTGTCCTCGAACTGGACTTCGTGCCGATCTACCTGTTTCCGGCCATGCCGCAGGCGGAGGATTGCCGTGGGCACCTCTGGCTGTTCCGTGAGATCACCGAACGCAAGCAGGCGGAAATCGAGATCCGGCGAGCACGCGAAGCGGCCGAGCAGGCCAACAGCGCGAAGAGCGATTTCCTCGCCAACATGAGCCACGAAATCCGGACGCCGATGAACGGCGTCATCGGCATGACCGATCTCGCGCTGGAGACGAAGCTCACGGCACAGCAGCGTGAATATCTCGAAATGGTGAAAACCTCGGCGGACGCATTGCTGGTGATCATCAACGACATCCTCGATTTCTCAAAGATCGAGGCCGGGAAGCTGGAGATCGAGCATGTGGGCTTTGCCGTGCGCGAGGAAATTGCGCAGATCCTCAAGCCGCTCCAGTTCCGTGCCGAGCAGAAGGGGCTCAGCCTCGATCATTTCGTTGATCCCGCTGTGCCTGCGGTGCTGATCGGTGATCCGGTCCGCCTGCGCCAGATCCTCATCAGCCTGGTCGGCAATGCGCTGAAGTTCACGGAACAGGGCGGGGTCTCCGTCGGTGTCGTGCTGGCGGCTAGAAGCGAGTCGGGCGTTGATCTCCATGTGTCGGTGCGCGATACCGGCATCGGTATTCCGCAGGCCAAGCAGCCGGGTATCTTCGAGGCCTTCTCGCAGGCGGACGGATCGATTACGCGGCGCTTCGGCGGTACCGGGCTCGGGCTTGCGATCTGCCAGAAGCTGGTGGCGATGATGGACGGCCGGATCTGGGTGGTCAGCGCCGAGGGGCAGGGCAGCACTTTCCATTTCACCCTCCGCCTTGGCATCGGTGAAGTCGCCGCGCTTTCGGCAAAGCCGCCGGCACCGCCGCCGACGCGCTCACTTTCCATCCTGCTGGTCGAGGACAACCTGATCAACCAGCGCCTTGCCGTGATGTTGCTCGAGCGCAAGGGGCACCGGATGCAAGTTGCCGGCAACGGCGAGGAAGCGATCGCCGCCCTGGCCGAGGAAGCGTTCGATCTGGTCCTGATGGATATCCAGATGCCGGTGATGGGGTGCTTCGAGGCGACGCGCCTGATCCGCGAGCAAGAAGCGCAGAACGGCGGCCACCAGATCATCATCGCGATGACGGCGAATGCCATGCAGGGCGATCGCGAACGTTGTCTTGCCGCGGGGATGGATGGCTATGTTTCGAAACCGATCCGCCCCGACGATCTGTTCGCGACGATTGCTGCGTGCCTGCCGACAGCCGTCGTCGCAGACGCAGCGGAGGCCGCAGCGGTGCCCGAGGTCGCGGTTGTCGCGCGGGACGAGCCGGGCCATTTCGACCGCGCCGAGGTCATCGAGCGCCTGGGCGGCGATGAGGAACTGTACCGTGCCGTGGCGGCGATGTACGTGCAGGACAGCCCCGGCTACCGGGAAGCGCTGGAGGCATCGCTTGCCGCAGCAGACGTCGGCATGCTGGCGCGCGAGGCGCACACCGTCAAGGGCCTGCTCGCGACCTTCTCCTGCGATGCCTGGGCGATGCTGGCGCGGGATATCGAGACGCTGGCGAAGGACGGCCGCTTCGACGAGGCGGCCGCACGCGTGCCGCAATTGCTGGAAGTGATCGACGAGTTGGCGGTGCTGCTGGCGGCAGAGGCCGGCAGCTAGCCCCGGGGGCGATCATGAACGCCGAACTCTCTGCCGGCAGGATCTACGAGATCGAACTGTGCAGCGGTGAGCGCCGCCTGTGGCGTTGCGTCGGCGATGACGCGCGCGGTGTCCGCTGGTGGCGGGATTGTGAGAGCGGTGCCGAATTCAGCGAGAGTTCGCTGATGTATGCCTGGTCGGTGATCGGTGAGGCGCAGCCGGCCCTGCCCGCTGCACCGGACTGAAAGGTCAGGTACCGGGGAGGCTCAGAAAGCGTGCCGCGTCGGTACTTTCCGTACCATGCGGGATCACCCCCAGCAGGGGCGCCGGCAGCTTCCGTTCAAGTGTCGCAAGGTTCTCGGCAAAACGGCGCATCTGCGGATCAACGCGGTTGGCGATCCAGCCGGCCATCTTGAGTCCGCGTGACTGCATGGCCTCCATCGTAAGCAGTGCATGGTTCAGGCAGCCGAGTCGCATGCCCACGACAAGAATGACCGGCAGCGCCAGCGCGACGGCCAGGTCCGCAGCGTCGAAGTCCTCATCGAGCGGCACGAGCAGGCCACCGACACCTTCGACAAGAACGACATCCGTCTGCGCCTGCAGTGCGGCCAACGCTTCACGGATGCGCGGCAGGCCGACGGAAACACCTTCGTCTGCCGCCGCGATATGCGGTGCGATCGGTTCGCGGAAGCAGTAAGGATTGATCAGTGCAGCATCCAGCGTCAGGCTCGACGCATTCCGCAGCAGCGTGACATCCTCGTTTTCGCCATTCTCCTCGACGCCCGCGGCAACCGGCTTCATGCCGACGGCGCTGCGGCCGTTCTGGCGGAAGGCGTGGAGCAGCGCGCATGCCGCGTGCGTCTTGCCGATGCCGGTATCGGTGCCGGCGATGAAATAGGCGAGTTTCATTGGGTTCTCCAATGTGCTGCCGCTCAGAACGCGGCCTCGATCAGGTGGTGGAATTCGTCATGGACGTCGCTGAGCGCAGCTTCGATGCCACCCTTGCCAGCGCGACAGCGGTCCTTGAGTCCGACCAGGCTTACCTGCAGCTTGCCAGGGTCGACGGAATGGATCGCCTGTGCCAGCTCGGCCATCCGGCCAGCCTGCCGGCACGCGCTCCGGTTGCGTGCCTGGCCGCGGGGTGCGTGCCATATCGGCGCGAGGACGCTGTGGAAGGCTTCGACGTCACTCGCAAAGTGATGATGGTGGTGCCCCGCTTCGTTGTTCGGTTCGGCGGCGCTGGTACTACCGATGGCGCCTGCTGCGAGCAGGGCGGCAATGAGTTTTTGGTGCAGGAAGGGCATCGTCGTCCGCAGTGAGTGATGAGGGGAATTCGAATCCATGTTCATGCCCGTGCCGTCAGCAGAATGACATCGTAGCTTGCCGGCAGGCCGTCGGCCGTGCGCTGGGCTTCGTAGGCAGCCCTCAGCGCCTGCCACGCTGCCTTGCCCATCATGCCGCTGCGCCGGCCATCGCCAAGCGCGTTGGCGCCGATCGCCTTGACGGCGCCGAGGAGTGTCTTCAGGTCGGGGTAATGCAGCGTGATCGTGCGGCGCACGATCTGCAGCTGGGCGAGGCCGGCCGTTTCGGCCGCTGCGGCGAGCGGCGCCGGCTCGCTGAAATCAAGTGTATGGCGGTGGTGGTCGATGCCAGCGAAGGCCTGGCGCAGCTCGGCGTAGGTGCCGGGGCCGAGCGTGGACAGTGCGAGCCTGCCTTGTGGCCGCAGCACGCGCACGGCCTCTGCGAAGACGTGTCGCGGATCGCACCATTGCACCGTCAGGCTTGACCACCACAGGTCAAAGGCCTGGTTGCGGAAGGGCAGGGATTCGATGTCGGCGACACAGGCGGCTGCCGTCGTCGATGCGGTTTTCTGCGCCATTGCGGCGGCGAAGTCGGCGGCGGCCAATCGGGCTGACGGCCATTCGGAGGCAAGGAGGCGGGCGCCGTAGCCGGTGCCGCAGCCAGCATCGAGAATGTCGGCGGGTGTGCGCTGGTCGTCGGTGCCGCGCAGCATGTGGAGCAGCTGCCGGCAGACCTCTCGCTGCAGCACGGCGGCAGCATCGTAGCTGACGGCAGCGCGCGAGAACGCGGCGCGGATGCGGTGCTTTTCAGGCAGGCTCATGGCAGAAGGCGCGCAGCGTGTCGACAAAGGGCTCCGGCATCGAAATGAACGGGGCGTGCGCACAGCCGGAAAAACGTTCCAGGCGGGCACCGGGAATGGTCGCCGCCACGGCTTCGGCAGCGGCATAGGGCATCAGCGGATCCTGATCGCCGTGCAGCAGCAGCGTTTTTAGCGCGAGGTCCGGTAGCCGTTCGCGCAGGTCGACGCCGGCCAGCCAGTCGAGTCCGCGCAGCAGGGTAGTCGTTTGGGGCAAGGCGCCATCCAGCAGCGGCGTCAGTGTGCGCGTGACCGCACGCCCCCTGGCATCCCCCTGGTTGAACAGCATCACGAAGCGGGACAGCGTCGCCCGCGTGTCGCCCGCAATCGCGCGGCGGAAGGTATCGAGCAGTTCGGGCGGCTGCGCCGCCTGCCAGCCCCCGGCCTGCACGAAGCGGGCCGTGCTGCCGACCAGTACCAGCCGGCCGAAGTGGCCGGGATGGCGGGAACAGGCGGCGAGCGCGAGCATGCCACCCAGCGACCAGCCACAGCAGGTGGTGCCGGCAGGCAATGCGCCAGCGAGCGCATCTGCCGTGGCGTCGAAGTCTGCGCCGTCGTCCGCTGCGCCGGCATAGCCGGGCAGGCTGACCAGATGTACGCGGCAGTGTGCAGCGAGTGCATCCGCGACGCCGCTCCAGACGCCGGCACCGAGGCCCCAGCCATGCACCAGCGCAAGGTCCGGTCCGTTGCCGCAGGAACTGATCTGCAGGCTCATTGCAGCATCTTCAGTGCGTCGACCAGCTGTGCCACCTGCGCTTCACTGTGCGCGGCAGAGAGTGTCACCCGCAGGCGGGCCGTGCCTTTCGGTACCGTCGGCGGGCGGATCGCCGGTACCCACAGGCCGCGCTCGAACAGCGCCTCGGCCAATGCCAGCGCCTCGTGGTTGTCGCCGACGATGATTGGCTGGATGGCGGTGGGTGAGTCGCAGAGCTGCCAGCGCGTGCCGGCGAGGCCGTCACGCAGCTGCGCGATCCGCTGGAAGAGATGGGTCCGGCGCGCGTCACCGGCGACAAGCAGGCTCACACTCTCGGCGAGTGTTGCCGCGATGACCGGGCTGGCTGCGGTCGTGAAGATGTAGCTGCGCGCCTTGTTGACCAGCCAGTCGATCACCACCGGGTCGGCCGCGACGAAGGCGCCGGCAACGCCGGCTGCCTTGCCGAGCGTGCCCATCAGCACGAGGCGCGACGAGGCCTTGATGCCGAAATGCGCGAGTGTGCCGCGGCCGTGCTCGCCGAGCACGCCGAAGCCATGCGCATCGTCGACCACCAGCCAGGCGTCGTGACGCTCGGCCAGCGCGACCAGCTCGGGCAGCGGCGCGAGGTCGCCGTCCATGCTGAAGACGGCGTCGGTGAGGATCAGCTTCTGCTTTGCCGGCGATTTTTCGAGCAGTGCGGCCAGCGCCGCGACGTCGTTGTGCGGGTAGCGCACGTGCTCGGCGCGCGAAAGCTGCGCGGCATCGATCAGCGAGGCGTGGTTCAACTTGTCGGCAAAGATGGCGTCACCGCGCCCGGCGAGCGCCGGCGTGACGGCGAGGTTCGCCATGTAGCCGGTGGAAAAGGTCAGCACAGCGGGAAAGCCGACGTAGGCGGCGAGCGCCTGTTCTGCGGTTTCGTGCGGTCGCAGGTGGCCGGAGACGAGGTGCGAGGCGCCGCTGCCGACCCCCCAGTGGACGGCAGCCTCACGGGCGGCGGCGATCAATTCCGGTGCGTTGGCAAGGCCCAGGTAGTCGTTGCTGCAGAAGGCGACGACTGTCTTGCCGTCCACCACGCATTCCGGGGTGCACGGCGAGTCGATGATACGGCGGCGACGCTTCAGGCCCTCGGCCTCGAGGGCGGCGAGCTCGTCGCGTAATGGGTCCAGGATCATTGCAGTGCGGCCTCGAGTGCGGCAGACGCGCCGGCGGCGAGGAAGGCAGCATCGCCGTCGCCGAGGATGTACGGCGGCATGAAATACACCGTGTTGCCCATCGGCCGCAGCAGCAGTTCGCGTGCCAGCGCTTCGCGGTAGAAGCGGCGGCCGAAGCCCGGGTCGGCGTCGACGTCGAAGGCGAGGATCATGCCGCGGCGGCGGAAGTGGCGGACCTTCTCGTGTGCGGCGAGCGGTGCGAGCAGGGCTTCCAGCCGGTCGCCCCGCGCCTGGTTCTGCACCAGCACGTCGTCGGCTTCGAAGATGTCCAGTGTTGCCAGCGCCGCGCGGCAGGCGAGCGCATTGCCGGTATAGGAGTGCGAGTGCAGGAAGCCCTTCACCGTCGCATCATCGTAAAAGGCGGCGTACACCGTGTCGGTGGTGAGTACGACCGAGAGCGGCAGGTAGCCGCCGGAGATGCCTTTCGAGAGGCAGAGGAAATCCGGCCGGATCGACGCCTGTTCATGGGCGAAGAAGGTGCCGCTGCGGCCACAGCCGACGGCGATCTCGTCACAGATGAGATGCACCTCGAAGCGGTCGCACAGCACGCGTGCCAGACGCAGGTATTCCGGGTCGTGCATGGCCATGCCGGCGGCACCCTGTACCAGCGGCTCGATGATCAGCGCAGCGATGCGTTCGTGCTTTGCTGCGAGGAAAGCCTCCAGCGCGGCGGCCGCACGGCGGGCAACGTCGGTGGCGTTCTCGCCCGGTTCGGCCTGACGCGCATCCGGCGACGGGACGACGTGGGCAGCGCGGATCAGCGGTGCGTAGGCGTCGCGGAATATCGCGACGTCGGTGACGGCGAGCGCGCCAACCGTTTCTCCGTGATAGCCGCCAGCGAGCGCGACGAACTCGCGCTTCTGCGTCCGGCCGCGGTTCTGCCAGTAGTGGAAGGACATCTTCAGTGCGATCTCGGTCGCCGAGGCGCCGTCGGAGGCGTAGAAGCAGTGGCCCAGCGCACCGCCGGTGAGTGCCGACAGGCGCTCGGAAAGCTGAACCACGGGCTCGTGCGTGAAACCGGCGAGGATCACGTGTTCCAGCCTGCCGAGCTGGTCCGCGAGCGCGGCATTGATGCGCGGGTTGCAGTGGCCGAAGAGGTTGACCCACCATGAACTGATTGCATCCAGGTAGCGGCGGCCGTCGGCATCGTATAGCCACAGGCCTTCGCCGCGCACGACCGGTACCAGCGGCAGATCGTGCGTGTGCTGCTTCATCTGCGTGCACGGGTGCCAGACGGCGGCGAGACTGCGCCGCAGGAGGTCGGCGTTGCTCATGGCGAAGGGCTCAGTGGAGGGTCTGCGACGGGGCGTCGTGCCCCTGCTCCGGTAGTTCGGGGTGCACCACTTCGCTTTCGGCGTTCGGATACAGCGGCATGCCGCAGTCGTCGCAGAACTCGAAGGGGAAGGGGTGGTCAAGGAAGGTGATTTCCTTCATGCCGCATTCGCGCAGCACGGTCTCGATCTCGCCGACGGCGTCGGTGTTCTCGTCTTCACTGCCGAGGAGGGGCCAGACGACGCCGTGCCAGGTGGCTTCCTTGTCACGCGGGCCGAAACCGATGCGGTATTCCTCCAGCCGGCGCTCATGGAACGGGCCGATGACGGCGCGCAGCTGTTCGGCGGTGACGCCCTGCGTTGCCTGCAGGAAAGCCACCGAGGCGCGCAGCGAGTAGGGGCGCGAAGCCTTGTCCGCATTGCGGCAGGCGGCGTGGTAGGCATCCGCGAGCAGCGGCTGGTAGGCGCAGCCGGTCAGCAGCGGCTCGAGGTTAGGCGCTCCCTGCTTGATCCATTCCTTGAGGGCGCCCTCGCGTGTCCCGTCCTTCTCGTTCCAGCGGAAGATCGGCGCACCACGCGGCACGACAACGGCGCCGACCAGATAGCGTACGTCGGAGAGGAAGCGGTTGGTTTCCTCCAGGTTGGAGGTGTCGAGTTTCAGGTGCTGGCCGGCAAGTGCCGCCTCGCCAAGTTCGCGGGTCAGATTACGTGTATCGACGAAGCTGCGCGGCAGCTGGTCCGGGCTGAACAGGAAATCGACCAGCGCCACTCTGGCATCGGCCGCGAAAACATGGGCGCCGAGCTGCACGGCCAGCGCGGCGAGCGTGCTCTTCGGGACGACGCCGGACGGAATCGAGTAGCGCGACCAGGCCAGCACCGGCGCATTGATCAGCAGTACGTCGAATTCCTGGCCGTCGGCCGCGATGCGTGCCGATTCGGAACGCGCCTCGACCATGTCCGCCAGCTCGTCGTGGGCCACCGGGTTGGTGTCGAACAGGCGGTCGAGCGCCGCGTTGAGGTCGTCCTCGGCGCCGTTTGCGAGCAGGCTGTCGACCACCTCGGCCAGGCGCGCTTCCCAGAAGGCGTCCTCCAGCTTGCCGCCGGACTCGGAAATGCCGGTGGCCAGGCGCGCCAGTTCGGTGGCGTCGGCGGAGATGCGGTTGCGGGAGGAGAATCGGGTGCGCTTCATGAGGGTGCTTCCAGGGAACAATGCGTGATTATACCAAGGCCACCTGCCTCGCCTGTCCGCTAGAATTGCTGCTGTTTTCGGTTTCCGGACACCCCGATGATCCTCGTGCTTTCCCCGGCCAAGCGCCTCGATTACGACTCCCCGCTACCCGCCGTGGCTGCGACCCAGCCCCGCCTGCTCGATGATTCCGAGCGCCTGATCGAACGCCTGCGCAAGCTTTCGCCGGCGCAGATCGCTTCGTTGATGTCGCTGTCCGATCCGCTGGCCGCGCTCAATCATGCCCGCTATGCGGACTGGCAGCGCCCGTTCGATGCCGGCAACGCCCGGCCGGCCGTGCTGGCCTTTGCCGGTGACGTTTATGAGGGACTCGACGCGCCGAGCCTCAAGGCGACCGCGATGAACTGGCTGCAGGCGCATGTGCGCATCCTCTCCGGCCTCTACGGCGTGCTGCGCCCGCTCGACCTGATGCAGGCCTATCGCCTCGAAATGGGCACGAAGCTGGACAACATGCGTGGCAAGGATCTCTATGCCTTCTGGGGCGAACGCATCACCGCGCTGCTCAATGCCGACCTGCATGCCGGTAAATCCAACGTGTTGGTCAATCTCGCGTCCGAGGAATATTTCAAGTCGGTAAAGCGGTCGCAGCTCGACGTACCGGTCATCCAGCCGGTGTTCGAAGACTGGAAAGGCGGCCGCTACCGGGTCATCAGCTTCTTTGCCAAGCGTGCCCGTGGGCTGATGGCGCGCTATGCCGCCGAGCACCGATTGAAGGATGTGGAAAAGCTGAAGCAGTTCGACAGCGAAGAGTACGCCTTTGTCCCCGAGGCGTCGGATGAGGCAAGCTGGATCTTTCGACGCAGGCTGGCCTGATGTCGATGGTCTATACTGCAGTGATGAGTTCCGGACATGAAGGAGTTTCGATCATGCGCAAGCCTTCCCTACTGATTCTCGCCGCGATCTCCGTGGCTTCCTTTCCCGCTGCTGCCCAGTACGCCCCGCCGGGCGACCAGAACATCCTCTATGGCGTCAAGAAGAACCAGATGCCGCAGGGGGTTGTTGTTGATCAGGGGGCGCCCGGCATCCCGACCAGCGGTACGCAGCAGGCGCAGCAGCTGAAGAAGAATCAGCCCGGCTACGGCAACCCGGGTTATGGCTACCCCGGCTACGGCGGTGGCCCGACCACGATCTATCGCGACAAGAAGCACGGCACGAGCGTCTACACCGGCCCGAACGGGACCACGGTCTGTCGCGACATCAACGGCAACGTCACGGTCTGCAATTGAACGGCATGAACGAACGAAAGGAAAACGGAATGCTGCAACGCGCATGGCGGGTTCTGGCGTTGGGAGTGGGTCTTGCTGCTGCGGCGGGCGGCATCTGGGCGAGCGAGAATCCCGACAACGAAACCGTGATCATGGCCGGCAACGTTTCGTATGTGTCGGGTGGTATCGGCGAGGATTCGCGTGAGCGGATGAAGGCCTTTTCCGCAGCGTTCAACCTGAAGCTGCTGCTTGCTTACAAGTCCGGCAGCTACTTGAGCGATGTCGAAGTCGTCGTCGCGGATGTGAAGGGTAAGCAGCTGATCAAGGCAAGCTCCGAGGGTCCGATATTCATGGCCAAGCTGCCCGTCGGAGCGTACGAGGTGAGAGCGACCGTCGCCGGCCAGACGCAACGCCAGAAGGTCACGGTGACCAACGGCCGGCAGGCGGTGCTCCATTTCCGGTGGGCTGATCCGGCCGAGTAGGCGATTCCGTCGTTTTGCTGCCGGCAGGGCGCCGGTAGCGGTCGATTCTGGGAGGCGTGATCATGAGGCGACTGATTGCAGCGTTGGCTATCCTGGTGCTTGCGGCATGCGCGACGACCGACAGTCTGCAGCCCGGTACCGGCGGTTCGACCTTTGAAGTGCGCGGCAAGAGTTACGACGATATCTGGAAGGCGGTCGTCACCGTCGCCGGACGCAGCCTGACCATTGTCGAGAGCGACAAGTCGGCGGGAGTCCTCAAGGCGGAAAAGGGAGTCGGGCTGACCACCTGGGGCGAGGTGGTCGGCATTTATGTGCGGCCTGCGACCGGTGGCGCAACCGCTTACACCGTCGAGGTTCAGAGCCTCAAGCGCTCTCGCGCGCAGATCACCGGGCAGGACTGGACCACGACGATGGTTTCCGGCATCAAGGCCGAACTCGGCATCTGATTGCCTCCAAGTCGCCAGGCTGGCTGTCGCGTACTCGCCAGCAGGCACCCGTAGCGGGTCTTCAGCGGATCATCCCAAGGTGGCCGTTGTGGCTGCCCATGTACCAGTAGCGTCCTTCGGCATCGATGATCGCCTTGCGGATGCCGACATTCTTCGAGGGGAGCGGAAGCACACGGAATCTTTCGGCCTTCGGGTCGAATACGGTCACGGTGTCGGTGTCGATCTCGTTGGCCCAGACGCGTCCGGCAGCATCTATCGTCACCGCATAGGGCGCGCCGCTTTCACCCGCCGGCATCGGGTAGTACTTCACGATGGCGCGTTTCTCCGGGTCGAGCTTCATCAACTGGCCATTGCCGTTGCCGGTGACCCACAGCATGCCGTCTGGCGCCGTTGCAATGCGGCGCGGACGGCTCCCGCTACCGGTGGCAACTTCCGTGATTTCGCCGCTGGCCGGATCCAGCCGACCAAGACTGTCACCGTACATCCGGCAGAACCAGATGTTGCCCCTGGCGTCCACCGCGAGGCCGTAGGGGTTGCCGGAGGTGAGGTACTCGGTGATCTTCCCAGTCGACCGGTCGAGCCGGCCGATCCGTTGCGCCGACTGCATCGTGAACCAGATGGTGCCCTTGCCATCGATGACCAGCGTATGCGGGTCACCGCCGGTGGGGGTTCGGTATTCGGTGATCCTGCCCGTTGCCGGATCGAGGCGGCCGATCGTGCCGTTGCCATTGCCGGTGTACCAGGCGATGCCTTCGCGGTCGACCATGACGCCGTGCGGATGGGCGCCCTTGGGCAGCTCCCATTCCCGGAACTGCTGCGTGCCGGGATCGAAGCGGGCGATGCGGTTGCCGCGCATGACGGCGACGAAAATGCTGCCATCGGGCGCCGGTGCGGGGTCGCGGGCGAACTTCGGCGTCGGGACTGGCCATTCGCGCACGTCACCGGTGATGGTGGCAAGCGCTCCGGGGGGCGTGCCGTAGTTGGAGCCGCCGGCAATGGCCACGACGGGGCCTGCGAGGAGCAGGGGGAGAAACTTGCAGAACAGGTTTCGCATCGTCGTCATCTCACCGGTGAGTTGCCGGGTTCGACAGGCGGCAGGCGGGACAAGTTCTACTTCACCTCGAAATCGAAACTGGCGGCGACCTCGCCCTCGACGACGACCTGCAAACGGCGCTTGCCGGCCGGCTCGTCCGGGCCGATCGACCACTCGCCGACGATCTGGCCGTCAACCGGCGCCAGTTGTCGCTGGCTGACCTGGCTGCGGCGCAGGTCGGGGATATGGAGGTTCTTCGCCACCGGATTGTCCGGCTCCTTTTGTTTCGGAGACGGCGGCAGCACGTATTCCTCGCGCACGGCGAGCGAGCGCTTCAGCGTGCGTACCTCGATGATCCAGCCGTAGCGTTGGCCAACGGCCTTGGGGACGACGTTCGAGGGCTGGAACAGGATCTCGTTGCCGCTCCCTTCCTGGAAAAGGCCGAACTCGGCGCCGACGACCTCGACGCCGGCCGCGAGAGTGGGTGCCGGGGAGGCAATCGTGGCGAACAGGGCGAGCGTGGCGGACATGCGACGGTTCATGCGACGGGTTCCTTGGTGGTGGCGAGTTTCGCGATAGCCTGCTCCGGCGTCACGATGGCGAATGGGGCCGGATGGCGGCGACTGCGGGCAAGTTTGAGCAGTTCGCGGTCACGCGTAACGAGCAGGTCGGCACCGCCGCGGGCGGCGACTTCCATGAATTTCTGGTCATCGGCGTCGCGGCAGCGCGGGAGTGTCAGCGAGACGGGCCCGGCCGGTACCTCGCTGACGATTTCACGGTAGTGCGCGAGCAGTGCGTATTGCGCGCCTTCGTCACGCCCGAACTGTGGATAGGCAAGTACGCGCTGCAATTCGGCCAGGCATCCGGCATCCGTAAAGCAGCTGACGCTGCCGGCTTCGATAGCATTCATGAGCTGCGTACTGCGCGGGTCTCGCCAGTGCAGCAGTTCCATGATGACGTTGGTATCGAGGACCAGCTTCACGCGTCCAGGGCTGCGATAACAGCGTCGGCTATCGCGAGGCTGGAGGTGAGGCCAGGAGATTCGATGCCGAATAGATTGATGAGGCCGGGGATGCCATGGATGGCCGGCCCCTGAATAAGGAAATCAGCTGCTGGTTCGTCGCGGCCACTTATCTTTGGTCGAACCCCGCTGTAAGCCGGATTTAAGGCTCCGTCAGGAAGTTGTGGCCAGTAGCGGCGCACTTCATCGTAGAAGCTTTCGCTGCGACGCGGATCGACACTGTAGTCGGGATGCTCAATCCAGTTATCAGCAAGCCATTCCACGTCCGGACCGAAACGTGCCTGACCACCAAGGTCCAGAGTCAGGTGGACGCCTAGACCGCCCGGTTCCGGAAGTGGGTAGATAAGGCGAGAAAACGGTGCCCGACTGGCAAGACTGTAATAGTTGCCCTTGGCGTAATGAGGCGTCGGGCAGTGCTCTGCGGGAAAGCCGGAGATGCTGCGAGCAACGTGAGCGGCAGACAGTCCAGCGGCATTTATGACAATGCGTGATTTTAGTTGGGTGGATTCACTGCATCCTCCAACGTCCAAGACGAACCGATCGTGATCAATGGCACCCGCGCGCAGATGGCTTTGCAAGGCCATGATAGCGCCAGCAATTTCGGCGTCACCGAGCAAAGCGAGCATGAGTGCGTGACTGTCCACGATACCCGTCGAAGGAGAGTGCAAGGCTGCAATGCATTCAAGCTCGGGTTCCATGCTTTTTGCTTCGGCCGCAGTTATGAGGCGAAGGTCATGGACACCATTTGCGATGCCTTGATTCTGGAGGGTTGTCAGCTTATCCAACTGAGAACGGTGCGTAGCGACTATCAATTTCCCACAGCGGCGATGCGCAATTTTGCGCTCTTCACAGTAGCGGTAAAGTGCGTCACGACCGGTTACACACAACCGGGCCTTCTGTGAACCACTGGCGTAGTAGAGCCCGGCGTGGATCACTTCGCTGTTTCGAGCGCTGGTTTCAGTACCGAACGCTTTGTGCCGTTCTAGGATAACGGTTTCAATTCCGCGCTGCGCGAGGGCGCGTGCGCAGGCCAAGCCGACGACGCCGGCACCGATGACGATTGCTTCGATCTGTTCCATAGGGTGGGCATTGTAAAATATCGGCCTTTCCCGTTGCCGCCGAATTTGTATCGGCGTTCGATATTTCATGTCCCGATTGCTGCTCGCCCCGATGGAAGGCCTCGCCGACGATGTGTTGCGCGAGGTGCTGACGCACGTCGGTGGTTACGAGCAGGCGGTGACCGAGTTTGTTCGTGTTTCCGGATCGCTGTTGCCGAACCGTGCCTTCATGCGAATTTCCCCGGAACTGCGCAACGGCGGTCGGACATCGGCCGGTACGCCGGTGGTGGTGCAACTGCTCGGCAGCGATCCGGCCTGCATGGCGGCGAATGCTGCACGCCTTGCGCAGTTGGTTCCGCCAGCCATCGACCTGAACTTCGGTTGCCCGGCGCCGACCGTGAACCGGCATCGCGGTGGCGCAGCGCTTCTCGGCGAACCTGAACTGCTGAATGCGATTGTTTCTGCGGTGCGTGCCGCTGTGCCGGACGGGGTTCCGGTGACCGCAAAGATGCGCCTCGGCATCACCGATACTTCGCTGGCGATCGATTGCGCGACGGCCCTGACTGAAGGGGGGGCCGAGTCGCTGGTCGTGCATGCGCGAACGAAAGAGCAGGGCTACAAGCCGCCGGCGCACTGGGAATGGATTGCCGCAATCCGCGAGGCCGTGCGCGTGCCGGTGGTGGCCAACGGTGAGGTGTGGTCCATTGCCGACTGGGCACGCTGCCGTGAGGTCAGCGGCTGCGATGACGTGATGCTCGGCCGCGGCGCGGTGTCTGATCCCTATCTCGCGCTGCGCATCCGTGGTCTTGCGGAACCCGTGGCGACCGAGGCCGAGTGGCAGGCATTGCTGCCGGCCATCGCAGATTTCTGGTGTGGGGTACAGGCGAAGGTAGAAGCGCGACATGCACCGGGGCGGCTCAAGCTATGGCTGGGTTACCTGCGCCGAACCTGGCCGCAGGCCGAGGCGCTGCATGCGGCGATCCGCCCCTTGCGTACGCCGGCCGAGGTTTCGGCGCTGCTCGCCACGCTGGTGCCGGATGCGTCGCTGACTTCCGCTTACGTCTCAAAGTTCTCGCTCCGCGACGCGGCCTGAATCCATGTACGCCAATTCACGGGTGCCGACGAGCGCACAGACCGGCATCCACGAACGCCTCGCGGAACTGGTCGACCGACATGTGCGAGAACCCTTCAGGAAGCCGATCCTCGATTACAACCGCGAGGCCTTCACCGCGAGCATGGCGGCGTGGGGCGGCAAAGCGCCGCTCATTCTAGATGCTGCCTGCGGCACCGGGGCGAGCAGCGTGCAACTGGCAGCGCGCCACCCGCACAGCTTCGTCATCGGCGTCGACCAATCCGAGGCACGGCTGGAAACGGACAAGGGCAAGCTGCCGGACAACCTTTGCCTGATCCGTGCCGATCTGGTCGACTATTGGCGCCTCCTCGCCGATGCCGGGGTGAAGCTCGAACGGCACTGCCTTTTCTATCCCAATCCCTGGCCGAAGATCGGCCACGTGTCGCGCCGCTGGCACGGGCATCCGATCTTTCCGGTGCTGCCAACGCTCGGCGGCGTGATCGAGTGTCGCAGCAACTGGTCGATCTACGTCGCGGAATTCGCGTTCGCGCTGGGTCGCATCCTGCAGCGAGAGGTCGGCTGGGAAGCGTTTGACGCCGGCGAGCCGGTTTCACCCTTCGAGCGGAAATACCGCGATTCCGGGCAGCCGCTCTATCGCTGCGCGGTGGATCTCCGGTGAGCGCCAATCCCTGCACTTCCTGCGGCGCCTGCTGCGCTGCCTTCCGCGTCGATTTTCATCCAGTCGAACTTGCGGGTGGCGCCTTCGCCTGGGGGGAGGGGGTTCCCGTGACAATGACGGTTCCGGTCACGAAGCAACTCGTCCGCATGGCCGGCACAGATGCCTCGCCGCCGCGCTGCGTCGCGCTGGAAGGGGAGGTCGGCGGATGCGTTGCGTGTACGATCTATGCCGCCCGCCCATCGCCTTGCCGCGAATTCGAAGCTGCGCACGATGCCTGCCAGCGCGCCCGCGCCCGACACAGCCTGCCACCGCTTCCGAACAAATCGTAGTCTTGTAGGTCAGATACCCACAGGAATGCGGAACAAGTCTGTGGATTGTCTGTGGACAAGTCCCCCAAACCGGCGTTTTTTCTCGATTTTTTGCCACTGCCTATTAATTGGGCTTATCTGCGGGCGGTTTATTGTTCCCGGAGGCTGATGTAACTTATAATATATATAAGACTTGCGACGGTACTTGGGGGCATGGTTGTTTTCGGTCCTGCTTCTTGCAAAGGCATTGGTTCCGGCGCCGGTTTTCAGTACAGGGATGCAGTCTTGCCCGGGCAACACCGGGCAGCGCCTTGCGGGTACCCCGGGCGCCGCTGTTTCCTCGCTGTTGCAGTAGAATTTACGTTTCGCCTGTCGTCGTTTCTTGAGCAACCTTTCTGAAAGGAAGTCGCCGTGCTTGAAGCCTATCGCGCCCACGTCGCTGAACGTGCTGCCCTCGGAATCCCCCCGCTGCCGCTGTCGAAGCAACAGACCACCGAACTGGTGGCCCTGCTGAAGAATCCGCCCAAGGGCGAAGAGGCTACGCTGGTCGAGCTGATCACCTACCGTGTGCCGGCGGGTGTGGATGACGCCGCAAAGGTCAAGGCCGAATTCCTGGCCAAGGTTGCCAAGGGTGAAGAGAGCTGCGCGCTGATCTCGAAGGAAAAAGCCACTGAACTGCTGGGCACGATGCTGGGCGGTTTCAACGTCAAGCCGCTGATCGACCTGCTGGGCGATGCCGCCGTTGGTGCAGTTGCCGCCGAAGGCCTGAAGAAGACGCTGCTGGTGTTCGACTACTTCCACGACGTCGCCGAACTGGCCAAGAAGGGCAATGCCAACGCCAAGGCCGTGATGCAGTCGTGGGCCGACGCCGAATGGTTCACCTCGCGTCCGGAAGTGCCGGCTTCGCAGAAGCTGACCGTGTTCAAGGTCACCGGCGAAACGAACACCGACGACCTGTCGCCGGCGCCCGATGCCTGGTCGCGTCCGGACATCCCGCTGCACGCGCTGGCGATGCTGAAGAACCCGCGTCCGGGCATCGAAGCCGATGAGCCGGGCTCGCGCGGCCCGATCAAACAACTGGAAAAGCTGGCCGCCAAGGGCAACCTGATCGCCTACGTGGGTGACGTTGTCGGTACCGGTTCCTCGCGCAAGTCCGCCACCAACTCGGTGCTGTGGTTCACCGGCGAAGACATTCCGTTCGTGCCGAACAAGCGCTTCGGTGGCGTCTGCCTGGGCTCCAAGATCGCTCCGATCTTCTTCAACACGATGGAAGATGCCGGCGCGCTGCCGATCGAAATCGACGCCGGCCAGATGGACATGGGCGACGAGATCGAACTGAAGATCGATGCCGCTTCGGGCAAGGTCACCGCCACCAAGAACGGCGCCACCATTGCCGAATCGCAGCTGAAGACCCTGGTCATCCTCGACGAAGTCCGTGCCGGCGGCCGCATTCCGCTGATCATCGGCCGTGGCCTTACGACCAAGGCGCGTGAAGCGCTGGGCCTGCCGCCCTCGACGCTGTTCCGCCTGCCGCAGCAGCCGAACGATCCGGGCAAGGGCTACTCGCTGGCGCAGAAGATGGTCGGCCGCGCCTGTGGCCTGCCGGAAGGCAAGGGCATCCTGCCGGGCACGTATTGCGAGCCGAAGATGACCACCGTCGGTTCCCAGGACACCACCGGCCCGATGACCCGCGACGAACTGAAGGATCTGGCCTGCCTCGGCTTCTCCGCCGATCTGGTGATGCAGTCGTTCTGCCACACCGCCGCCTATCCGAAGCTGGTCGACGTCAAGATGCACCGCGAACTGCCGTCCTTCATCTCGACCCGTGGCGGCGTTGCACTGCGTCCGGGTGATGGCGTCATCCACTCGTGGCTGAACCGCCTGCTGCTGCCGGATACCGTCGGCACCGGCGGCGACTCGCACACCCGTTTCCCGATCGGCATCTCGTTCCCGGCCGGTTCCGGCCTGGTCGCCTTTGCCGCCGCCACCGGCGTCATGCCGCTGGACATGCCGGAATCGGTGCTGGTCCGCTTCAAGGGCAAGATGCAGCCCGGCATCACGCTGCGTGACCTGGTCAACGCCATCCCGCTGTACGCCATCAAAGCCGGCCTGCTGACCGTCGAGAAGAAGGGCAAGAAGAACGTCTTCTCCGGCCGCATCCTCGAAATCGAAGGCCTGCCGGACCTGAAGGTCGAGCAAGCGTTCGAACTCTCCGACGCCGCTGCCGAGCGTTCGGCCGCTGCCTGCGCGGTTGCCCTGAACAAGGAGCCGATCGTCGAGTACATGCGCTCGAACATCACGCTGATGAAGTGGATGATTGCCGAGGGCTACCAGGATGCCCGCACGCTGCGCCGCCGTATCGCCGCCATGGAAGAGTGGATCAAGAACGGCACGCTGCTGAAGGCCGATGCCGACGCCCAGTACGCCGCCGTGATCGAGATCGACCTCGCTGAAGTGACCGAGCCGATCTGCGCCTGCCCGAAC
>WBZP01002030.1_pt1 | contig 23914 bp, 22 predicted proteins | sample 5204301 | NCBI WGS metagenome assembly WBZP01 (sample SAMN12412401, study PRJNA552823) | activated sludge metagenome | isolation source: activated sludge from nitrification reactor of wastewater treatment plant... | place: USA: Pennsylvania | collected 2017 | reverse complement strand
CGCCCGGGCTTCGGGAAGCCACCGTGCCCGGCCGGCTGGAGGCGATCGAGGCCGGCCAGGACTTCCTGGCCGTCGTCGACTACGCCCACAAGCCGGGCGCCCTGGCGGCGGTGCTGGAGACACTGCGCCGTCCCGGCGCCCGGCTGGCGGTCGTCTTCGGCGCCGGCGGCGACCGCGACCGGGGCAAGCGCGAGCCGATGGGGCGCATCGCCGCCGAGCTGGCCGACCTGGTCGTCGTCACCGACGACAACCCACGCGATGAGGACCCGGTCGCCATCCGCGCCCGCATCCTGGCCGGGGCCGGGCAGGCGCAGCGCCGCCCGGACGGCGAACTGATCGAGATCGGCGACCGGCGGGCAGCCATCGAGTACGCGGTCGCCTGGGCCCGCCGCGGCGACGTGGTGGTGATCGCGGGCAAGGGCCACGAGAAGGGGCAGACCGCGGGCGGGCAGACCCGCCCGTTCGACGACCGCGACGAGTTGACCCGGGCCCTGCAGGCGCTGGGAACCCGCCCGTGATCGACCTGACCGTCGCGCAGATCGCCGAGATCGTCGGGGGCCGGCTGGCCGACATCACCCCCGCCGAGGCGGCGGCCGCCCGGGTGACGGGCACCGTGGAGTTCGACTCCCGGAGGGTCGGCCCGGGCGGGCTGTTCCTGGCGTTGCCCGGCGCGCGCTCCGACGGCCACGACTTCGCCGCGGCCGCGCTGGCAGCCGGTGCGGTCGCGGTGCTCGCCGCCCGCCCGGTCGGCGCGCCGGCCATCGTCGTGCCCCCCGCCTCCGCGGTGGATGCCGGGTCCGGGGCGCTTGAGCACGACACCGGCGGTGCCGGTGCGGCGGTGCTCGCCGCGCTGGCCAAGCTGGCGGCCGCGGTGGCCGCCGAACTGGCCGCCGGTGGCATGACGATCGTGGGGATCACCGGGTCCTCCGGCAAGACGTCGACCAAGGACCTGATCGCGGCGGTGCTGCGCCCGCTGGGCGAGGTGATCGCCCCGCCCGGCTCGTTCAACAACGAGCTCGGCCATCCCTGGACGGTGCTGCGGGCCACCGCCGACACCGACTACCTGGTGCTGGAGATGTCGGCGCGGCACCGCGGCAACATCGCCGCGCTGGCCGCCATCGCCCGGCCGTCGATCGCCGCGGTGCTCAACGTCGGCACCGCCCACCTCGGCGAATTCGGCTCGCGCGAGGCCATCGCGGAGACGAAATCCGAACTGGTTCAAGCCCTTCCGGCCTCCGGGGTGGCGATACTCAACGCCGACGACCCGATCGTGGCCGCGATGGCCGCCAAGACCGCCGCGCGGGTGGTGCTGGTCGGCCGATCGGAGGGGGCCGACATCCGCGCCGAGGACGTCACCCTCGACGAACTGGCGCGCCCGGGCTTTTCCCTGCGAACCGCCGACGGTGCCGTCCGGGTGCAGCTGGCCGTGCACGGCGAACACCAGGTGGGCAATGCGCTGAGCGCGGCGGCGGTGGCCCTGGAATGCGGGGCGACCCTGGAGCAGGTGGCCGCCGCGCTGGCCGGTGCGGGGCCCACCTCGCGGCACCGGATGGAGGTGCGCACCCGCGCCGACGGCGTCACCGTCATCAATGACGCCTACAACGCCAACCCGGAGTCCATGCGGGCCGGGCTGCAGGCGCTGGCCGTGATGGCGCGTGGTGCGGACAAACGCAGCTGGGCGGTCCTCGGTGAGATGGCGGAGTTGGGCGAGGAGTCGATAACCGAGCACGACCGCATCGGCCGGCTGGCCGTGCGCTTAGATATCAGTCGACTCATCGTCGTGGGAACCGGGAGACCTATGAACGCCATGCACCACGGGGCGGTCATGGAGGGTTCCTGGGGTTCGGAGGCCACCATCGTCCCCGACGCCGACGCCGCCCTGGCGCTGCTGCGCGCCGAGCTGGCGCCCGGGGACGTGGTGCTGGTCAAGGCATCGAACGCGGCCGGTCTGGGCGCCCTGGCCGAGGCGCTGGCCGAGGACCGCGGATGAGATTGATCCTCGTCGCCGTCGGCCTGTCGCTGATGGTCTCGATCCTGCTGACGCCGGTGCTGGTGCGGCTGTTCACCCGGCAGGGCTTCGGGCAGGAGATCCGCGAGGACGGCCCGCCCAGCCACAAGACCAAGCGCGGCACGCCGTCGATGGGCGGGGTGGCGATCATCGCCGGCATCTGGGCAGGTTACTTCGGTACCCACCTGGTCGGGCTGGTGCTGGACGGGGAGGGCCCGTCGGCCTCCGGTCTGCTGGTGTTGGCGCTGGCCACCGCGCTGGGAGCGGTCGGCTTCGTCGACGACCTGATCAAGATCCGCCGCTCGCGCAACCTGGGCCTGAACAAGACCACCAAGACCGTCGGCCAGATCACCGCGGCGGTGCTGTTCGGCGTGCTGGTGCTGCAGTTCCGCAACGCCGACGGGCTCACCCCCGGCAGCCCCGAACTGTCCTATGTGCGCGAGATCGCCACCGTCACGCTTCCGCCCGCGCTGTTCGTGCTGTTCGTCGTCGTGGTGGTCTCCGCCTGGTCGAACGCGGTCAACTTCACCGACGGGCTGGACGGGCTGGCCGGCGGCAGCATGGCCATGGTCAGCGCCGCCTACGTGCTGATCACGTTCTGGCAGTACCGCAACGCGTGCGCCACCGCGCCCGGGCTGGGCTGCTACAACGTCCGCGATCCGCTGGACCTGGCGCTGATCGCCGCCGCCACCGCCGGCGCCTGCATCGGGTTCCTGTGGTGGAACGCCGCACCGGCCAAGATCTTCATGGGTGACACCGGGTCGCTGGCGCTGGGCGGCATCATCGCCGGGCTGTCGATCACCAGCCGCACCGAGATGCTGGCCGTCGTGCTCGGCGCCCTGTTCGTTGCCGAGGTCACCTCGGTGGTGGTGCAGATCCTGGCGTTCCGCACCACCGGCCGCCGGGTGTTCCGGATGGCGCCCTTCCACCACCACTTCGAACTGGTCGGCTGGGCCGAGACCACCGTGATCATCCGGTTCTGGTTGCTCACCGCGATCGCGTGCGGGCTCGGCGTCTCGCTGTTCTACGGCGAGTGGCTCTCGGCCATCGGTGACTAGCGGTGACCGGCCTGGAACCGCTCGCCCCGGGGGCGCAGATCCTGGTGACCGGCGCCGGGATCAGCGGCCGGGCCGTCGTCAGCGCGCTGAGCTCCTGGGATGTCCACGTCGCCGTCTGCGACGACAACATGTCCGCGCTGGATGCGCTGGCCCGCAACGGGATTCACACGGTCTCGCCGACCGATGCGGTAGCCCGGATCGGCGGCTACGCGCTGGTGGTCACCAGCCCGGGCTTCCCGCCGACCGCGCCGGTGCTGGCCGCCGCCGCGGCCGCGGAAGTGCCGATCTGGGGTGACGTGGAGCTGGCCTGGCGCCTGGACGCCACCGGCCGGTACGGGCCGCCGCGCAGGTGGCTGGTGGTCACCGGCACCAACGGCAAGACCACGACCACCTCGATGCTGCACGCGATGCTCGTCGCCGACGGGCGCCGGGCGGTGCTGTGCGGCAACATCGGCGAGCCGGTGCTCGACGTGCTGTCCCAGCCGGCCGACCTGCTCGCGGTCGAGCTGTCCAGCTTCCAGCTGCACTGGGCGCCCTCGCTGCGGCCCGAGGCCGGCGCGGTGCTCAACGTCGCCGAAGACCACCTGGACTGGCACGGCAGCTTCGCGGCCTACGCCGCCGCCAAGGCCCGCGCCCTGGGCGGTCGCGTCGCGGTCGCCGGTGTCGACGACGCGCCCGCGGCCGCGCTGCTGGCCGCCGCGCCCGCCGGGGTGAAGGCGGGCTTCCGACTGGGCGAGCCGAGCCCGGGGGAGCTGGGGGTGCGCGACGGGCGGCTGGTGGACCGGGCGTTCGCCGACGACCTGGACCTGTGTGCGGCGGAGGCGATCCCGGTGGCGGGCCCGGTCGGGGTGCTCGACGCGCTGGGCGCCGCCGCCCTGGCCCGGGCGGTGGACGTTCCGGCCGCCGCGATCGCGTCCGCGCTCGCCGGCTTCCGGGTCGGGCGGCACCGGGCCGAGCCGGTCGGGGTGGTTGCGGGGGTGCGCTACGTCGACGACTCCAAGGCCACGAACCCGCACGCGGCGCAGGCCTCGGTGCTGGCCTACCCGCGGGTGGTGTGGGTGGCCGGCGGCCTGCTCAAGGGGGCGTCGGTGGACGACATGGTCACCGCGGTGGCCGATCGGCTGGTCGGCGCGGTGCTGATCGGCCGCGACCGCGGGGTGGTTGCCAAGGCGTTATCGCGACACGCACCCGATGTCCCGGTGATCGCGGTTGTGACGCGGGAGGATGCTGAGGTGCATGAGACTAATGAGTCAGTTGTTACTCATGGGACTCGAGTGATCGACGCATCCGGACCGGCACTGGGCGCAGCGGTGATGACCGAGGTCGTCGCCGCCGCCGCCGAGCTGGCGAAACCCGGCGACACGGTGCTGCTGGCACCCGCCGGCGCGTCGTTCGACCAGTTCGCCGGATATGCCGACCGGGGCGACGCGTTTGCCGCCGCGGTGCGCGCCGCGGTCCGGTAGCGACCGTGGGCAACCCGTTCACCCGGCTCAGGCGCCGGGCCGAGGCCGCCGATCCGGCCACACCCGACGCCGAGGCGCCGGCCGAGGACGGTGACGCCTCGGGCGCCGCGGTCGCCGCACCGGCGGCGCCGACGCGGTTCCGGTTCCTTCCCGATTTGAGGTTCGGCGCCTGGCTGGGCCGGCCGATGACGTCCTTCCACCTGCTCATCTCGGTGTCCGCGCTGCTGGTCACGCTGGGGTTGACCATGGTGCTCTCGGCCTCCGGCGTGCACTCCTACGACGAGGACGGCTCCCCGTGGGCGATCTTCGGCCGCCAGGTGCTGTGGACCGTGGTGGGCCTCTTCGGCTTCTGGTTCGCCCTGCGGGTGTCGGTGTCCTTCCTGCGCCGCACCGCGTTCTCGGCGTTCGCCATCACGATCGTGCTGCTCGTGCTGGTGCTCATCCCGGGCATCGGGCACGAATCCAACGGCACCCGCGGCTGGTTCGTGGTGGCCGGCCTCTCCATGCAGCCGTCGGAGCTGACCAAGATCGCGTTCGCGATCTGGGGCGCGCATCTGCTGGCCACCCGGCGCATGGAGCGGGCCTCGTTGCGCGAGATGCTCATCCCGCTCATCCCCGCCGCCGTGATCGCGCTGGCCCTCATCGTCGCCCAGCCCGACCTCGGCCAGACCGTCTCGCTGGGCATCATCCTGCTGGCCCTGCTCTGGTACGCCGGCCTGCCGCTGAAGGTGTTCGTCACCTCGCTGGCGGCGGCGCTGGCGGCCGCCGCGGTGCTCGCGGTCTCCGAGGGCTACCGCTCCGACCGGGTGCGATCCTGGCTGGACCCGAGCGCCGACGCCCAGGGTTCGGGCTACCAGGCCCGGCAGGCCAAGTTCGCGCTCGCCAACGGCGGGGTCTTCGGTGACGGCCTCGGGCAGGGCACCGCGAAGTGGAACTACCTGCCCAACGCCCACAACGACTTCATCTTCGCAATCGTCGGCGAGGAACTCGGCTTCGTCGGCGCATTCGGGCTGCTGGCGTTGTTCGGGGTGTTCGCCTACACCGGCATGCGGATCGCCCGGCGCTCGGCCGATCCGTTCCTGCGGCTGCTCACCGCGACCGCGACGATGTGGGTGATCGGTCAGGTGTTCATCAACGTCGGCTACGTCATCGGGCTGCTTCCCGTCACCGGCATCCAGCTGCCGCTGATCTCCGCCGGCGGAACATCCACCGCGACAACCCTTTTCATGATCGGGCTGATGGCCAATGCGGCCCGCCACGAGCCGGCGGCGGTCGCCGCGCTGCGCGCGGGCAGCGACGACCGGATGAACCGGCTGCTGCGGCTGCCGCTGCCCGCGGCCTACGTGCCGACCCGGGTGGAGGCGCTGCGCGACCGGTTGCGGTCCCGTCCGCAGACTCCGAAGACCGCCAAGCCCACCAAGCCGGTCAAGCCGGCGAGGTCGGCCCAGAAGCCGGCTCAGAAGCCGGCTCAGAAGCCCGCCAGGAAGGCGCCGCGGGCCGCCGAGGCCGCCCGCCGGGGTGCCGCGGTGCCCGCCAAAGCCCGGACGGCCGCGCGATCCGACCGGCACGCAGGGCATCATGGAGTCGCTTCCCGTCAGGGTCGCGCCGGTGGCGCGGAGCGCAACGGGCATCATGGAGACGGCCGCGCACGGCGGGCCGGCACACTGGAAGGTCAGCGTTACGGGTGAGTGTCTCGGGGGTCGGCGGCGGGTTGGAGCGCAGCGACTCCGGTAACCGCGACGGCGGCTCGCTGTCGGTCGTCCTCGCCGGCGGTGGCACCGCGGGTCACGTCGAACCCGCCATGGCGGTCGCCGACGCCCTGACCGCGCTGGACCCCGGGATCCGGATCACCGCGCTGGGCACCGCCCGCGGCCTGGAGACCCGGCTGGTGCCCGAGCGCGGCTACCGCCTCGAACTCGTCACCCCGGTCCCGCTGCCCCGCAAGCTCAACGCCGACCTGGCCCGGCTGCCGGCCCGGATCGCCCGTTCGGTGCGCGAGACCCGCGCGGTTCTCCACGAGGTCGGCGCGGACGTGGTGATCGGCTTCGGCGGTTACGTCGCGCTGCCCGCCTACCTGGCCGCCCTCGGCGGGCGTCGGCGCCGGGTGCCGGTGGTCGTGCACGAGGCCAACGCCAGGGCCGGGATGGCCAACCGGGTCGGGGCCCGGACCGCCCGCCGGGTGCTCTCGGCGGTCCCGGGCTGCGGGCTGCGCCGCGCCGAGGTGGTCGGCATGCCGGTGCGCGCCTCGATCACCGCGCTGGACCGCAAGGCGCTGCGCGCCCAGGCCCGCGCCCACTTCGGGTTCGCCGACGACGCCGTGGTACTGCTCGTCTTCGGCGGTTCCCAGGGCGCGGCGTCGATCAACCGGGCGGTGTCGGCGGCCGCCGAGGCACTGGCCGCCGCCGGTGTCGCGGTGCTGCACGCACACGGCCCCAAGAACACCCTCGACCTGCCCACCCCGGCGCCGGGGGATCCGCCGTACGTGGCGGTGCCCTACCTGAACCGGATGGACCTGGCCTACGCCGCCGCGGACCTGGCGATCTGCCGCTCGGGGGCGATGACGGTGGCCGAGGTGTCCGCCGTCGGCCTGCCCGCGGTCTACGTGCCGCTGCCGATCGGCAATGGTGAGCAGCGGCTCAACGCGCTGCCGGTGGTCGACGCGGGCGGCGGCCTGCTGGTCGACGACGCCGATCTCACCCCGGAATTCATCGCCCGCGAGGTGGTCGGGTTGCTCGGCGACCCGGGGCGCCTGGCGGCGATGACGGCGGCGGCCGACCGGGTGGGCCACCGCGACGCCGCGCAGCGGATCGCCGAGGTCGCCGTCGAGGTGGCGCGCGCCGGGCGGAAGGTGCGGCGCACGTGAACCGGCCGTTGCCACCCGAACTGCAGCGGGTGCACATGGTCGGCATCGGCGGCGCCGGGATGTCCGGCATCGCCCGCATCCTGCTGGACCGCGGTGGGCAGGTGTCCGGCTCGGACGCCAAGGAGTCGCGCGGGGTGGCCGCGCTGCGGGCGCGCGGCGCGCAGATCAGCATCGGCCACGACGCCGCCAACCTCGACCTGCTGCCGGGCGGGCCGACCGCGGTGGTCACCACCCACGCCGCGATACCCAAGACCAACCCCGAACTCGTCGAGGCCCGCAGGCGCGCGGTGCCGGTGATCCTGCGCCCGGTGGTGCTGGCGAAGCTGATGGCCGGGCACCGCACCCTGATGGTGACCGGCACCCACGGCAAGACCACCACCACCTCGATGCTGATCGTCGCACTGCAGCACAGTGGGCTGGACCCCTCCTTCGCCGTCGGCGGTGACCTGGGCGAGGCGGGCACCAACGCGCACCACGGCAGCGGTGAGTGTTTCGTGGCCGAGGCCGACGAGAGCGACGGCTCGCTGCTGGAGTACACCCCCGACGTCGCGGTGGTCACCAACATCGACGCCGACCACCTCGACTTCTTCGGCAGCCGCGAGGCCTACGCCGCCGTTTTCGACGCCTTCGTCGAACGGCTGGCCCCGGGTGGCGCGCTGGTGGTGTGCGTGGACGACCAGGGGGCCGCGGCGCTCGCCGAACGCAGTGCGGCACTGGGGGTTCGGGTGCTGCGCTACGGCAGCGGGCCCGCTTCCGGTTCCGGTGCGCCGCCGGCCGGGGTGCTGGTCGGCTGGGAACAGCAGGGCACCGGCGCGGTGGCGCACGTCCAACTGGCCGGCGAGCCGCATCCACGGGTGATGCGACTGGCGGTGCCCGGACGGCACATGGCGCTCAACGCGTTGGGGGCGCTGCTGGCCGCCGTCGAGGCTGGGGCGCCGATCGACGACGTACTGGACGGGCTGGCCGGCTTCGAGGGCGTCCGCCGCCGCTTCGAACTGGTCGGGACCGCCCACGGGGTGCGGGTCTTCGACGACTACGCGCATCACCCGACCGAGGTCAAGGCGGCGCTGACCGCGCTACGCACCGTCGCCGCGCAGGACGGCGCCGGTCGCCCGTCGCCGCACGGCGGCCGGTCCATTGTCGTGTTCCAGCCCCACCTGTATTCGCGCACAAAGACTTTCGCGCGGGAGTTCGGCGCCGCGCTGGACAACGCCGACGAGGTCTTCGTGCTCGACGTCTACGCCGCCCGGGAGCAGCCGCTGCCCGGGGTGAGCGGGGCATCGGTGGTCGAACACGTCAGCGCGCCGGTGCACTACGTCGCCGACTTCTCCGCCGTGGCCGACCGGGTCGCCGCGGCGGCCCGCCCCGGCGACGTGGTGGTGACGATGGGCGCCGGCGACGTGACGATGCTGGGCCCGGAGATCATCGCGGCGTTGCACGCCAAGGCGAATCGGTCGCACCCCGGGACGGGCGGATGACCGGGCCGGGGGAGCAGCCGGCCGACGCGCCGGCCGGCGAGGTTCCCGACGACGCCGACGACGCCACGACCGCGGAGTTGCCCGCCGCCGAACCGCCGGGTGACGCCGACGGGGCGGCCGACGAGCCGGCCGGCGGCGAGGCCTCCGATACCGAGACCGCAGCGCCCGAGACCGCCGAGGACCTCGAGGGGCCGCGGCGGCGGGCCCGGCGGGAACGTGCCGAACGGCGCGCCGCCGAGGAGCGGGCGCGGGCCATCGAGCAGGCCCGCCGGGAGGCCAAGCGCCGGGTACAGGGCAAGCCGGCCGACGAGGCGAAGCGGCTCAGTCGCGGCACCGTGCGGGGCCTGAAGGTGCTGGTCTGGTTCATCGTGTTGAGCGTGGTCAGCGTCGGACTGGGGCTGATCCTGTACTTCACGCCGCTGATGTCGGCGCGCTCGATCGTGGTGACCGGCACCGGTGCGGTCACCCGTGAAGAGATCGTCGACACCGCCCGGGTTGCGCCGGGCACGCCGCTGCTGCAGATCGACACCGACACGGTGGCCGACCGGGTCGCCGGCATCCGCCGGGTCGCCAGCGCCCGCGTGCAGCGCGAATACCCCTCGACGCTGCGGATCACGATCGTCGAGCGGGTTCCTTTGGTGGTCAAGGACTTTCCCGACGGGCCGCACCTGTTCGATCGCGACGGCGTGGACTTCGCGACGGCCCCGCCGCCGCCCGGGCTGGCCTACATCGACGTCGACAACCCCGGCCCCAGCGACCCGCCCACCCGGGCCGCGCTGGAGGTGATGACGGCGCTGCGCCCCGAGGTCGCCGGGCAGGTGAGCCGCATCGCGGCCCCGTCGGTCGCCTCCATCACGCTGACGCTCACCGACGGCCGCACGGTGGTGTGGGGCACCACCGACCGCACCGACGAGAAGGCCGAGAAGCTGTCCGCGCTGCTGACCCAGCCGGGGCAGACCTATGACGTGTCCAGCCCGGACCTGCCGACCGTCAAGTAGGAGGAAGCATGCACCGCAGCAGCGTCATCGCCATGGCGGGACTGGCCGCCGCCCTGGCCGGCTGTGCGCACGGCACCGCCCGGGAGGCCGGCGCCCCGGCCGCCCCGGCGCCGGTCACCACCACCTCGACCAGCGTGCCCCCGGTGATCGGTGGCATGACCACGTGCACCAAGGCGGCGCTCGCCGAGCCCGCCGCCGCGGCGGCACGTGCGCTGGGGCCCAACAACGTCTACACGGTCGACGATCTGCACTGCGCCGACGGCTGGGCGGTGACCAGCGGCCTGCTGGCGAGCCGGGTGGACCCGACCATGGGTGCGCCGACCTCCTTCGTGTTCCAACAGGAGGGCCAGTTCTGGGTGGTCCAGGACAAGGCCAAGGTGTGCGGCACCAATCCGACCACGACCACCGCCCCCGCGGACGCCGCCATTCCGGCCGCGCTCTTCCTGCCCGGGTGCGCCGCGGGCTGATCGCCGACGGCAACCGGCGACGGAAATTTCGCCCGCGACACGTCGGCGCGCCTCCCCAATCCACGGCGCGCCGGCCATACCGTTCTGGTTGCGCGGAACTACTTGACATAACTCTAAGCCTCTGGTTGAGGTTGAGGGTTAGCCAGGGGCAAGCGCCACCCGAGCCCACCAGGGAGGAAGACGAGACAGATGACCCCTCCGCATAACTACCTCGCCGTGATCAAGGTCGTCGGAATCGGCGGCGGTGGCGTCAACGCCGTCAACCGGATGATCGAGCAGGGACTCAAGGGCGTCGAGTTCATCGCGATCAACACCGACGCCCAGGCGCTGTTGATGAGCGATGCCGACGTCAAGCTTGACGTCGGGCGCGATTCCACCCGCGGGCTCGGCGCGGGCGCCGACCCGGAGGTCGGCCGTAAGGCCGCCGAGGACGCCAAGGACGAGATCGAGGAGCTGCTGCGCGGCGCCGACATGGTCTTCGTCACCGCGGGTGAGGGCGGCGGCACCGGCACCGGCGGCGCGCCGGTGGTGGCCACGATCGCCCGCAAGCTCGGCGCGCTGACCGTCGGCGTGGTGACCCGCCCGTTCTCCTTCGAGGGCAAGCGCCGCTCGAACCAGGCCGAGACCGGCATCGGCGCGCTGCGGGAGAGCTGCGACACCCTCATCGTCATCCCCAACGACCGGCTGCTGCAGATGGGTGACGCCCAGGTCTCGCTGATGGACGCCTTCCGCAGCGCCGACGAGGTGCTGCTCAACGGCGTGCAGGGCATCACCGACCTGATCACCACCCCCGGTCTGATCAACGTCGACTTCGCCGACGTCAAGGGCATCATGAGCGGGGCGGGCACCGCGCTGATGGGCATCGGCTCGGCCCGCGGCGACGGCCGCGCCCTCAAGGCCGCCGAGGTCGCCATCAACTCGCCGCTGCTGGAAGCCTCGATGGAGGGCGCGCAGGGTGTGCTGATGTCGATTGCCGGCGGCAGCGACCTCGGCCTTTTCGAGATCAACGAGGCCGCCTCGCTGGTGCAGGAGGCCGCGCATCCCGAGGCGAACATCATCTTCGGCACCGTCATCGATGACTCGCTCGGCGACGAGGTGCGGGTGACGGTGATCGCCGCAGGCTTCGACGCCGCCGGGCCCAGCCGCAAGCCGGTCATCGGTGCGGCCGGGGCCCCGATCGCCCCGGGCAGCGCGGGCAAGCTCAGCTCGACGCTGTTCGAGCCCATCGAGGCGGTGAGCGTGCCGGTGCACACCAACGGAAAGACGGTCAGCATCGGCGGCGGCGACGACGGCGGGATCTCCGACGACGACGTCGACGTGCCGCCGTTCATGCGGCACTGATTCGCGCTCATCGGCAGCGATGATCGGGTCCGGATACTGATTTCTGTGACCGTTCGCATCCGCCGCGTGACCACCACCCGCGCCGGCGGGGTCTCGGCTCCGCCGTTCGACACCTTCAACCTCGGTGATCACGTCGGCGACAGGCCCGCGGCGGTCGAGGCCAACCGGGCCCGGCTGGCCGCCGCGATCAAACTCCCCCCGGAGCGGGTGATCTGGATGAACCAGGTGCACGGCGACCGGGTCGAGGTCGTCGACGAACCCCGCACCGAGCCGTTCGAGGACACCGACGCCCTGGTCACCACCACACCGCGGCTGGCGCTGGCCGTCGTGACCGCCGACTGCGTGCCGGTGCTGATGGGCGACGCGCGGGCCGGTGTGGTGGCCGGTGTGCACGCCGGGCGCGTCGGCGCCGCCGATGGGGTGGTGCTGCGGACCCTGGAGGCGATGCTGGCCCACGGCGCCCACGTCGAGGACATCTCGGTGTTGCTCGGCCCGGCCGTCAGCGGGGTCAACTACGAGGTTCCCGAGCAGATGGCCGCCGACGTGGAGGCCCGGCTGCCCGGCAGCCGCACCACCACCGTGGCGGGCACCCCCGGGCTGGACCTGCGGGCCGGGATCGCCCGCCAGCTCGCCGGTGCCGGTGTCACCGCGATCGATGTCGACCCGCGCTGCACGGTCGCCGACCGCAGATTGTTCAGCCACCGCCGCGACGCGCCGACCGGGCGACTGGCCTCACTGGTGTGGATGGAATGACCGCCGGGGCGAACCGCGAGGCCGACCTGGTGAGCGCCCTGGGCGCGTTGCGCAGCCGGCTCGCCCACGCCGCCGAGGCGGCCGGGCGCAACACCGCAGACATCGAACTGCTGCCGATCACCAAGTTCTTCCCGGCCGGCGACGTGGCGATCCTGTGGCGGCTGGGTTGCCGCAGCTTCGGGGAGTCCCGCGATCAGGAGGCGACCGCGAAGATCGCCGAGTTCGGCCGACTGACCGGGGCCGACCGGGGCTCGGTGCACTGGCACATGGTCGGCCAGATCCAGAGCAAGAAGGCCAAACACGTTGCGCAGTGGGCGGATACGGTGCACTCGGTGGCCACCGCCAAGGTGGCCGCGGCGCTGGACCGCGGTGCGCTGCAGGCACTCGCCGAGGGCGGGCGCAGCGCGCCGGTGCGGGTTTTCGTACAGATCAGCCTGGACGGTGACACCGAACGCGGCGGGGTGGACATCGGTGACCCGGCCGCCGTCGACGCGATCTGCGCCCAGGTCGCCGACGCCGAGGGCCTGAACCTGGTCGGTCTGATGGCGATCCCGCCGGTGGCCGCCGACCCCGATGCGGCGTTCGCGGCCCTGGCCGCCGAGCACCGGCGGGTGCTGGGCAACCATCCCGGGGCGACGGAGTTGTCGGCCGGGATGTCCGCAGACCTGGAAGCGGCGGTGCGACACGGTTCAACGTGTGTGCGTGTCGGTACGGCGCTTATGGGACAACGTCCTCTAACGTCTCCCTGAGTAGTCACTCCAGTCACATCTTCATCACAGACACCGAACTTCACGCTCTAGAAGGGTCCAGCGATGAGCACACTTCACAAGGTCAAGGCCTACTTCGGGATGGCCCCGATGGATGACTACGACGACGAGTATTACGACGACGACGAACGCGACACCGGCGCCCCGCGCGGGCGTTCCTACGGGCGGCGCGGTGAGCGCTTCGACGACACCTATGCCGGCGGCCGCTACGACGGGCGCGACTACGACGACCCGCGCGGCGACTACGACGCCCCGCCCACCGGCGGCTTCCGCTACGCCGACGAGCCGCGCTACCGGCCCCGCGAGTTCGACGACATGCCGCGGCCGTCCCGGTTCGGCTCGCTGCGCGGCTCGACCCGCGGCGCACTGGCCATGGACCCGCGCCGGATGGCGGAGCTGTTCGACGCCGGCAGCCCGCTGTCGAAGATCACCACGCTGCGGCCCAAGGACTACAGCGAGGCCCGCACCATCGGCGAGCGCTTCCGCGACGGCCAGCCGGTGATCATGGACCTGGTGTCGATGGACAACGCCGATGCCAAACGGCTCGTCGACTTCGCGGCCGGCCTGGCCTTCGCGCTGCGCGGCTCGTTCGACAAGGTGGCCACCAAGGTGTTCCTGCTCTCGCCGGCCGACGTCGACGTCAGCGCCGAGGAGCGTCGCCGGATCGCCGAGGCGGGGTTCTACAGCTACCAGTAGCCCAGCCGGGTGGGCGCCCGTCCACCGACTCGGTAGGCTGACGGGCGTCGCGCTGGGATGACGCCAGCGATGTCGGCAGCGATGTCGGCAGCGATGTAGGCAATGTCACATCCGCTGTTAGTAAGGACCGGCTTTAGTTGGCGCTGTTCTTCGAAATCCTGGGCTTCGCGCTGTTCGTCTTCTGGCTGCTGCTCATCGCCCGGGTGGTCGTCGAGTTCATCCGGTCGTTCAGCCGGGACTGGCACCCGCGCGGACTGACCGTGGTGATCCTCGAGGCGATCATGACGGTGACCGATCCTCCGGTGAAGCTGTTACGGCGGCTGATCCCACAGCTGACCATCGGCGCGGTCCGCTTCGACCTGTCCATCATGGTGCTGCTGCTGGTCGCATTCATCGGCATGCAGCTGGCGTTCAACGCCGCCGCGGCCGCGGCCTGAGGCGGCCCGGAAAGAGGTCGGCAACCTACCCCATCGGGGAGCAGATTTCGATGCGCCACGCCGTCTCGGGGCCGGGGAAAGTTTGAAATTCGCTCTTAATTATCGCGCTCAGGCGCAACCGGCGGTTCTGGTGTGACAGGATGGACGCCAGTTACAGTACGGCACGAAGCACGACACACCCGTCCTACACTTTGAGTTCGGTTCGACCGTCCAGATTCGAGGGGGCACACAAATGCCACTTACACCGGCCGATGTGCACAATGTGGCATTCAGCAAGCCACCCATCGGTAAGCGGGGCTACAACGAGGACGAGGTCGACGCCTTCCTTGACCTGGTGGAGAACGAGCTCACCCGGCTGATCGAGGAGAACTCCGACCTGCGTCAGCGGGTCAGCGAACTCGACGCCGAACTGGCCGGCGCCCGCGCCGGTGGGGTGCAGCCGACCCAGGCCATCCCGGCCTACCAGCCGGAACCCGAGCCGGAGCCGGTCGCCGCACCCGTCGCGCAGCCCGTCTACGAGGCGCCGAGCCCCTCGGTCACCGAGGAGCAGGCGATCAAGGCGGCCAAGGTGCTCAGCCTCGCCCAGGACACCGCCGATCGGCTGACCGGCACCGCGCGGGCCGAGGCGGACAAGCTCGTCGCCGATGCCCGGGCCAACGCCGACCAGATCCTGTCGGAGGCCCGCAGCACCGCCGAGTCCACGGTCGCCGACGCCAAGGCGCGGGCCGAGGCGATGCTCAGCGACGCGCAGACGCGCTCGGAGACCCAGCTGCGCCAGGCGCAGGAGAAGGCGGACGCCCTGCAGGCCGACGCCGAGCGCAAGCACACCGAGATCATGGGCACCATCAACCAGCAGCGCACCGTGCTCGAGGGTCGCCTCGAGCAGCTCCGCACCTTCGAGCGGGAGTACCGGACCCGTCTGAAGACCTACCTGGAGTCCCAGCTCGAGGAGCTCGGCCAGCGCGGGTCCGCCGCTCCGGTCGATTCCGGCGCCACCAACGACGGCGGCGGCTTCAACCAGTTCAACCGGGGCAACAACTAGGTTCCGGTTCGGGCTGGTCCGCCTCGGACGCTCAGCCCGGAGTCACGCTCACGGCTGCGGAGGTTGATCGATGCTGATCGTTGCGCTGGTGTTGGCGGTGATCGGGCTCGCGGCCCTGGTCACGGCGGTCGTCACCAGCAATGAACTGGTCGCATGGGTGTGCATCGCGGCCAGCGTGTTGGGTGTGATCCTGCTGATCGTGGACGCGATCCGGGAACGCCAGCAGCGCGAGGACACCGAGGAATCCGAACCGGCGCCGGCCGCCGCCGAACCCGCCACGTCCGACGCGATCGCCTACTCCGCCGAAGAGACGAGCTTCGACGCGGACTACCCCGAGGCCGTCGCCGAGGAGCAGCATCCCGACGAGGTGGTCTCCGACGAGCCGGAGTCCGACACCCCCAGCGACGACGAGCCGCAGGTGCCGGCGCCGGCCGAGGAGGACGCCGTCCACCCGGTGGCGGAGGACGCCGAGGGGGAGGGCACCGAGGATTCCGCCGAGGAAGCCACCGAGGAGACCCTCGAGGAAGCCACCGAGGATTCCACCGAGGATTCCACCGAGGAATCCACCGACGAAGCCGAAGCCGCGGACGAGAGCGGCAAACGCTGACCGCCGGGTGATCCAAGCGGCCCGCGGCTACGAAGTACAACCATGGGCATCGAATACGCCAGCATCGTCGACCATCCCCTCGAGGAGGTCTTCGCCTGGCACACCCGTCCCGGCGCGATGCGCCGCCTGGTCCCGCCGTGGCAGCCGATGCGGGTGGTGGCCGAGACGACGTCGCTGGCCGACGGCGTCGCGATCCTGGGCCTGCCCGCCGGGCTGCGCTGGATCGCCCGGCACGATCCGGCCGGCTATGACCCTCCGTACCAGTTCGTCGACGCGCTGTCCTCGGACGGGCTGATGACGCTGCCGCCGCGGGTCATCGGCTGGTGGCGACACACCCACCGGTTCAGCGACGCCGGCGACGAGCGCACCCGCGTCCACGACGAGGTGGACACCACGGTGCCCGGTGCGGCGCTGCGCTCCACCTTCGCCTACCGGCACCGGCAGCTGGCCGACGACCTGGCCGCGCATCGCGACGCCGCGCAGGCGGGTGCGGGCCGGCTCGTCGTCGCGATGACCGGTTCGTCCGGCCTGGTCGGCACCGCGCTGGCCGCGTTCCTGTCCACCGGTGGGCACCGGGTGATCCGGCTGGTGCGCCGCGATCCCACCGGACCCGATGAACGCCGTTGGGACCCAAGCGATCCCGCCCCGGACCTGCTCGACGGCGTGGATGCCGTGGTGCACCTGGCCGGTGAGTCGATCGCGGGCCGGTTCACCGAGGCGCACCGGCGGGCGATCCGCGACTCCCGCATCGAACCGACCCGGCGGCTGGCGAAGCTGGCCGCCGCGGGCGGGCCGCGGGTGCGGACCTTCGTCAGCGCCTCGGCGGTCGGCATCTATGGCTACGACCGCGGCGACGCGCTGCTGTGCGAGGACAGCGCCCGCGGCGACGGGTTCCTGGCCGACGTGGTCGCCGACTGGGAGGACGCCACCGGCCCCGCCGCGGAGGCCGGGCTGCGGGTCGTCACGGTGCGCACCGGCATCGTGCAGGCCGCCGCCGGCGGCACGCTGCGACTGCTACGCCCGCTGTTCTCGGCCGGGCTGGGTGGCCGGCTCGGCACCGGCAGGCAGTGGCTGTCCTGGGTCGGCATCGACGACCTGCTCGACATCTATTACCGCGCCCTCTACGACACCCGGCTGTCCGGGCCGGTCAATGCCGTCGGCCCCAATCCGGTGCGCAACAGCGAGTACACCCGCGCCCTGGCCGCCACGATGCACCGGCCCGCGCTGCTCCCGGTGCCGTCGATCGGTCCGCGACTGCTCCTCGGCGAGCAGGGCGCGCGCGAACTGGCCGAGGCCGACCAGCGGGTGCTGCCCACCCGGCTGCAGGCGCTGGGCCACCGGTTCCGGCACTCGACCGTCGAGGACGCGCTGGCCCATCAGCTCGGTCACGACCCGGCGCCCGGGGTGCTCTGAGTCAGGCCCGCCACGAGTGCAGGTTGCGCAGCAGCGCGTTCTTCTTGTACCCGTGGCCGGCCATCCGGCCCAGGATGTCGTCGAGCATCACCACGGCATCGGTGATGTAGGGCCCCTTGTTCAGCATCACGCACTCGGCGCGCTCCGCCATGGCGGCGTCGCTGATCTCGGCCCGCGAGGGCAGCCCGGTCTTGGCCAGCTGCTCGAGCACCTGGGTGGCCCAGATGACCGGCAGGTGCGCGGCCTCGCACACCCACAGCGTCTCCTCCTGCAGCTCGGCCATCCGCTCGTAGCCGGCCTCCACGGCCAGGTCGCCGCGGGCGATCATCACCCCGACCCGGCGGCGGCGCATCGCGGCCAGGATCAGCTGCGGCAGTCGTTCGAAGGCCTCGAGGGTCTCGATCTTGAGCACCACCCCCAGCCGGTCGTCGCCGAGGCGGCGCAACTCGTCGAACAACCGGATCACGTCCGCGGGCTCGCGCACGAACGAGAACTGGACCAGGTCGGCCAGCTCGCTGACGGTGGCCAGGTCGGCGATGTCCTTGTCGGTCAGCGCCGAGATGGGCAGGTCGGTGTCGGGCACGTTGATGCCCCGGCCCGCGCGCAGCTTGGCGGTGCCGTGGGCGGGGCGGTCGATGCGGACGTCGAGGCGCTCGGCCGCGATCCCGACGACCCGGCCACCCAGCTTGCCGTCGTCGAACAGGATCCGGTCGCCCACCTCGGCGGTCTCGAACACCTCCGGCAGGGTGCAGCCGATGCAGGCCGGCTGGTCGTCGTCCACCGGCGCCGGGGTGCAGTCGCGGGTCAGGTGCAGGATGTCGCCGGCCGACAGCGCGATCCACTGTTCGGTCGGCGGCAGGTCACAGACCGCGGTGGCGTCGTCGGCGCCGGCCACCGTGAGCACCGTGCCGGTGCCGACGTAGGTGGTCTTTTCCACGGTGACCACGAACCCGCCGGGCTCGGCCGCTGCCAGCAGTAGCCGCCGCTTGGATCCCCGGGTGTCGTGCAGCCGCAGTTCGTCACCCTCGGCGCGCCGGCCCAGCCAGCTGCCGTCGACCGGCAGCACCGGCAGCCCGGGCTCCGGCGGCGGGACCGGGCGCTGCGCGGCGGTCAGCCAGGCCCGGCCCGCGGAGACGACCTGGCCCAGCGGGTTTCGGGTGGGTCGCAGCCGGAGGACCGGCGGCCCCGGCTCCAATGGGCCGGTGCGCAGCTTGGGCCCGGCCAGGTCCATCGCCACCAGGCACGGCCGGTCGGCGGCCAGGGCGGCCGAGCGGACGTTGGCGGCCATCGCCTTCCAGGCGACCGGGTCGTCGTGGGCGCAGTTGATCCGGGCGACGCGCATCCCGGCGTCGATGAGCCCGCGCACCAGCCGGGCGTCGCCGGCGGCCTCCGAGGGCAGGGTCACCATGATCCGGGCGGCCCGGTCCTGCGGTGCGGGCCCCAGCAGGGCGGTGGCGTTGCGGTCGAGCAGGCGCGGACCGTCGGAGATCTCGACCGCGGCGTGGTCGGCGGGGTTCCAGCCCCGGCCGCGCATCGCGGCGATCGCCGCCGCCACCCGGTGCAGCGTGGCCTGGACGTGGGCTTCGCTGCGACCCAGCGACGACAGCCCGAAACAAGCCAGCCGATACTGCAGGTCGCGGAGGTCGACCTGGCGCATTGCCCAGTAGTGCACCAGATTTGTTGCGCTGCAACGATTTTCCGGGTCAGTGGGGACGATCAGGTGTTGCCACCGTCGCTCGGCCTCGGCCAGCCGGGCCAGCAGCGTTTCGATCTCGCGCTGCAACTCCGCGAGCTCCTCGGCCGCCTCACCCATGCCCGGACGCTAGCCCCGTCAGGTTTCGATTGGGTGAACGCCAGGGGATGTGACCTTTGGCCCACCGCGGTGGCCCCAATGGCCCGCGCACCGGCCCCGAACTTGAACGATGATGGCTTCATGGCGACCAGTGATCCCGTGGTGCTCGACGGTGCGGGTCTGCGGGGGCTGGTCGACGAACTGCGGGCCCGCGGCTACCGGGTGGTCGGACCCACCGTGGGCGAGAACGCGATCGTGCTGGCCGAACTGGACAGTGTCGACGACCTGCCACACGGCTGGGGGGTCGACGTCGGGCCCGGGACCTACCGGCTGCGCCGGCGCGACGATGCGGCCGCCTTCGGCCACTCCGCCGGCCCGCAATCGTGGAAGCAGTTCCTGCACCCGCCGCGCCAGCGGCTGTGGTCGTGCGGACCCGACGGTGCCGACGCCGAGCCGGAGGCCGAGCCCCGGTACGCGTTCCTGGGTGTGCGCGCCTGCGACCTGGCGGCCATGGGGGTGCTGGACCGCGTGCTGTCCGGGGGTGCGCACCCGGACAGCTCGTATGCGGGCCGACGCGGGCAGGCGTTCGTGGTCGCCGTCAACTGCACCGAACCCGGTGGGTTGTGCTTCTGCTCATCGATGGGGACCGGGCCGTCCTGCGGCGCCGGGCACTCCGCGGCATTCGACCTGGCGCTGACCGAACGTGCCGACGGGGCCGACGTGAGCTACCTGGCAGAGGCCGTCAGCCCGGCCGGCGCCGAGTTGCTGTCGGTGTTGCCGAGCCGCCCCGCCTTGCCCGCCGACACGGCGGCCGCCGCCGAGGCCGTCGCCGCGGCCGCCGATCAGATGGGCCGGGCGATGCCCGAGATGGACCTGCGCCAACTGCTGGTCGACTCCCGCGAGTCACCGCACTGGGCCGAGGTCGCCAACCGGTGTCTGACCTGCGGCAACTGCACGATGGTCTGTCCCACCTGCTTTTGCACCTCCACCTCCGACGTCACCGACCTCACCGGTGAGCACGCCGAGCGCTGGATGGAGTGGGTATCGTGCTTCGAGTTGGACTTCACGTTCGTCCACGAGGGCCCGGTGCGGCGATCCGGGCCGTCGCGCTACCGGCACTGGCTGACCCACAAGCTCAGCACCTGGCACGACCAGTTCGGCAGTTCGGGCTGCGTGGGCTGCGGGCGGTGCATCGCCTGGTGCCCGACCGGGATCGACATCACCGAGGAGATGGCCACCTTCGCCCGGCTGGCCGAGGCGTCCCAGGACCCCGCCGATGAGTGAGATGGCACCGGTCCCGTACCGGGTGCGCTCGAAGGTGGTGGAGAACGCCGAGTCGGTCACCCTGTGCCTCGAGCCGACCATCACCGAACTGTCCGCGCCGCGCCCCGGCGAGTTCATGATGCTCTACGCGTACGGCGTCGGGGAGATCGCGATCTCGGTCAGCGGCGATCCGTCGTTGACCGACGGCACCATCACCCATACCATCCGCTCGGTCGGCGCGGTCAGCGCCGCACTGTGCGCCCTGGAACCCGGCGCGACGGTGGGGGTGCGTGGGCCGTTCGGGACCACCTGGGGGCTGGAGGAGGCCGACGGGGACGACCTCGTCATCGTCGCGGGCGGCGTCGGGCTGGCCCCGCTGCGGCCGGTTGTCCTCGGCGCGCTGGCGCACCGCGACCGCTACGGCCGGGTGGTTGTGATCGCCGGCGCGCGCTCCCAGCGCGAATTCCTCTACTCGGCGGAACTGGCCCGCTGGCAGGAGGATTCGCGCCTCGAGGTGCACGTGACCGTCGATGTCCCAATTCAGGGCTGGCTCGGTGAGACCGGGTTCGTCACCGAACCGCTGCGCCGACTGACGTTGCAGCCCGACCGGGTGACGGCGTTTCTGTGCGGACCGGAAGCCATGATGCGGTTCGGCGCGCAGGCGCTGCTGGCCAAGGACATTGCGCCGCAATCGATCCGGGTGTCCCTGGAGCGCAACATGCAATGCGGCATCGGCTGGTGCGGGCACTGCCAGCTCGGGCCGCTGCTGCTGTGCCGGGACGGCCCGGTGGTGGGCTATGACGTCGCCCGGCCGCTACTGGAAGTCGAGGAACTCTGACATGCCCAGCCTCGCCGTCTGGAAGTTCGCGTCCTGCGATGGATGCCAGCTGACCATCCTGGACTGTGAAGACGAACTGCTCACCCTCGCCGAGCAGGTGCAGATCGCCACGTTCGCCGAGGCGTCCAGTGCCATGGTCGGCGGGCCCTACGACCTGTCGCTGGTCGAGGGCTCCATCACCACGCCCTCCGACGCGGAGCGGATCCGCGAGATACGCGAGCAGTCAACCACTCTGGTGGCCATCGGGGCGTGCGCCACGGCCGGCGGCATCCAGGCGTTGCGCAACTTCGCCGATATCGGCGAGTTCACCTCGGTGGTGTACGCCCGGCCGGACTACATCCACACCCTGGCCACCTCAACGCCGCCCTCGGCGCACGTCACCGTCGACTACGAACTGCGGGGCTGCCCGATTGACCGGCGCCAACTGCTCGACACCCTGGCCGCGCTGCTGGTGGGCCGCAAACCGCGGCTGCCCGCCGCGACTGTGTGCACCGAATGCAAACGCTCCGGGGTCGCCTGCGTCACGGTGGCCGAGGGCATTCCGTGCCTCGGGCCGGTCACCCACGCCGGCTGCGGTGCGCTGTGCCCCCGGCACCACCGCGGGTGCTACGGCTGCTTCGGACCGATGGCCACCCCCAACATGGGCGCCATGATCCCGCTGCTGCATCTCGACGGCATGTCCGGCGACGACGTCGACCGGGTGTTCAGCACGTTCAACGTCACCCAGTTCGCCGATGAGCGGAGCGCCGAATGACCTCCTCGGCCAACCCATCCCGCCCGGCGTCGTCGCGCACCATCCGGGTGGGCGCGCTTACCCGCGTCGAGGGCGAGGGCGCACTGCACGTCGAACTGCGCAACGGGGTCGCCGAGCGGGTCGAACTCAACATCTACGAACCGCCGCGGTTCTTCGAGGCGTTCCTGCGCGGCCGCGCGCACACCGAGCCGCCCGACCTCACCGCCCGGATCTGCGGCATCTGCCCGGTGGCCTACCAGACCAGCGCCATGAACGCCATCGAGGACGCCTGCGGCGTCACGCTCGATTCGCAGTTGGTCGCGTTGCGCCGGTTGCTGTACTGCGGGGAGTGGATTCACAGCCACGCGCTGCACATCTACATGCTGCACGCGCCGGACTTCCTCGGCGAGCCCGACATCATCAGCGTCGCGCGCAACCACCGCCCCGCCGTGGAGCGCGGGCTGACGCTGAAGAAGGCGGGCAACCGTTTGATGGAACTGGTCGGCGGGCGCTCGATCCACCCGATCAACGTGCGGCTGGGCGGGTTTTACTCCGTGCCGAGCCGGGCCGACATGCGGGCGATGGCCGAGGTGCTGCGCGGCGCACTGGACGACGCGCTCGCCACCGTGGAATGGGTGGCCGGCTTCGATTTCCCGGACGTGACCGTCGAGCACGAACTGCTGGCGCTCACCGGGGAGCGCTATCCGCTCGAGAACGGGGTGATCGCGCGCAGTGCCGGCCCGGTGTTCCCGATCGCGCAGTTTTGCGACCACGTCGTCGAGACCCAGGTGCCGCACTCCACCGCCCTGCACGCCACCCTGGATGGCCGGGTGCACCTGACCGGGCCGCTGGCCCGGTATTCGCTGAACCACCGGCTGCTCACGCCCGCGGCCAAGCAGGCGGCGGCCGCCGCAGGCCTGGGGGAGCAGTGCCGAAACCCGTTCCGCAGCATCGTGGTTCGCGCCGTCGAGGTGGTGTTCGCGGTCGAGGAGGCGCTGCGGATCATCGACGAGTACGCACCGCCGCAACCGTTCGTGGCGGTGCCCGCCCGGCCCGGCGTCGGGCACGGGGTCAGTGAAGCCCCGCGCGGGCTGCTCTACCACCGCTACGAGATCGACGACGCCGGGCTGATCAAGACGGCGTTGATCGTCCCGCCGACCTCCCAGAACCAGGGGGCGATCGAGGACGACCTGGCCCGGGTGGTGGCCGCGGACGGTGACCTCGACGACGCCGCGCTGACCTCGATGTGCGAGCGCACCATCCGCAACTACGACCCGTGCATCTCGTGCGCCACCCACTTCCTCACGCTGACGGTGGATCGCCGGTGAAGGTCGTCATCGGCCTCGGCAACGATCACCGTCGTGACGACGGGATCGGCCCCGCGGTGGCAGCCGCGCTGGCCGCGGACTGCCCGCCGGGGGTGCGGGTGCTCACCTGTGCCGTCGAGCCGGCGGCGATCCTCGACGCCTGGGAGGGTGCCGAGTTGGCGGTGCTGATCGACGCCGTGCGAGGGCCGGACGCGGTGCCGGGGCGGATCCGGCGTTGCGCGATTGACGAATTGGCCGACCCGGGTGTGCTCAGCTCCCATGGCCTGAACCTTTCGCAGACCTACGAACTCGCCAGGGTGTTGGACCGGGCACCGCGGCGGGTGGTCGTGATCGGCGTCGACGCGGCCGACACCGGCTACGGCGCGGGGCTGAGCGCCGAAGTGGCGCAAGCGGTTCCGGAGGCGACAGCGTTGGTGCTGGACGAATTGAGCCGCATCCGGGCCTAGTTGTCGCTCGGTGGTGGTTGTGGTTGGAAGGGTTCATACCACCACCAGTCGGCGCGTTCGCCGGTGGGGCCGGGACAGGGTGGGACGGCGGGTGGGGGTCGGTTGGGTGTGTGGGCGATCGGG
>WBZP01000440.1_pt2 | contig 23931 bp, 23 predicted proteins | sample 5204301 | NCBI WGS metagenome assembly WBZP01 (sample SAMN12412401, study PRJNA552823) | activated sludge metagenome | isolation source: activated sludge from nitrification reactor of wastewater treatment plant... | place: USA: Pennsylvania | collected 2017 | reverse complement strand
CGATGCGGATGACCTCCAGCATCGGGTCGAGGTCGGTGGTCTCGGTGTCGAGCGACACCAGTTCGGCGCTGTCCAGCCGCGCCAGCCAGGCATCGAGCAGTGCGCTATCGACGATGCATTCGTAGCCGCTGCGGTCGGGTTCGCCAGGAAAAACCGGGGACAGACCACGGTTTTCATCGGTAGCCGCCATTTCGGCGGAGCCAACTGTCGGAGAAAACCGTGGTCTGTCCCCGGTTCTTGCGGTTCTTGCCGGCGGGCCTTCGCCGCGCAACTCGCGCGACCATGTCTTGAACTCCAGGCGCGCGTAAAGCTCGGCCAGCTTCTCCAGATCCGGCGGTTGCGGCGCGAGGTCGGTCACGGCCTGCGGCAGCGGCAGATCGCAGTCCACTGTGACGAGCTTGACGCCCAGCGGCAGAAAATCCAGATGCTTTCGCAGGTTCTCGCCGACCGCGCCGCCGATGTCTGCGGCATGGGCGACGATCGCCTCCAGCGAACCGTAGCTGTCGAGCCATTTGACGGCGGTCTTGGGTCCGACCTTGGGCACGCCGGGGACGTTATCCACCGTGTCGCCGACCAGCGCCAGGTAATCGACGATACGCTCCGGCGGGACGCCGAATTTGGCCCGCACTGCGGCCGGGTCCAACAGTTCCCCGCTCATGGTATTGACCAGGCGCACGTGGGGATTCACCAGCTGGGCGAGATCCTTGTCGCCGGTGGAAATCACGCATTCGATGCCGGCCGCGGCGGCCCGTCGCGACAGCGTGCCGATTACGTCGTCGGCTTCGACGCCGTCGACCATCAGCAGCGGCCAGCCGGCGGCGCGGATGCACTGGTGCAGCGGTTCGATCTGCGCCACCAGGTCTTCCGGCATCGCCGGGCGGTGCGCCTTGTACTCGGGATACCAGTCGTCGCGGAAGGTCTTGCCCTTGGCATCGAACACCACGGCGCGGAATTCTGACTTATAGTCGGCTTCGAGCACCCGCAGCATCGAAAGCACGCCGCGGATGGCTCCCGTCGGTTCGCCGGCGCTGGTGCGCAGATCGGGCAAGGCGTGAAACGCCCGATACAGGTAGGACGAGCCATCGACGAGCAGTAGCGTGGGCATCGAGGAGCACTGCTAAATGAACGAGAAGGACAAGCTACCCAAGCCCCTGTCCAGGGCCGCGCGGGCCCGCGATTCGGCCGCCGGGCAACAGACCGCGACCAGCGCGCGCGAAGCTTGGCGGGTGTTCGGCATTATGGCAGAGTTCGTCGAGGCCACCGAACGCCTGGCCGAGGTGCGTCCGGCGGTATCGATCTTCGGCAGCGCGCGGATTGCCCGAGATTCCAACTACTACCAACTCACCGAAAAGATCGCCCGATTGCTGTCGGACGCTGGGTTTTCGGTCGTCTCCGGGGGCGGTCCCGGCGTCATGGAGGCGGCCAACAAGGGCGCCTTCGAGGGCAAGAGCATGTCCATCGGCCTCAACATCCAGTTGCCCCACGAGCAGAAGGCCAATCGCTATCAGGACATTTCGCAGAGCTTCCGCCATTTCTTCGCCCGCAAGTACATGTTCGTCAAGGTCGCCGCCGCCTACGTGGTGATGCCCGGCGGCTTCGGCACGCTCGATGAACTGCTCGACGCCCTGACGCTGATCCAGACCGGGAAAGGCCCGCGCATTCCGCTGATCCTGGTCGGCACCGAGTTTTGGGGGGGCATGCTCGACTGGTTCCGTGAGCGCCTGATTGCAGAGAAGATGATCGACGCCGAAGACGTCGATCTGCTGCAGGTGATCGACCAGCCCGAGGCCGTGGTGGCGGCGATCTTCGACCACTACGAGGCGCGGGGCTTCGCGCCGCTGCCCGAAGAGCACGAATTGCTGCTCAACCTTTGATACACTCGACCGCACTCCTAAAGGACATCCCATGCGTCGCCTGATCGTCGTTTTGCTTTCCGCCGTGGCATTGAACGTGGCCGCGCAGAGTCGGCCACCGAAGCTGGAACCAATCCCGGAGCCGCCCCCGCCGCCGCCCGGCGCGTTGAACGAGTCGCTGGAGCCGCAGGTCACCATCACCAAGCGTGGAGAGGACAAGGTCGAGGAGTTCCGCATGAACGGCAAGCTTTACATGCTCAAGGTCACGCCGCCGCACGGCGTCTCTTACTACCTGCTCGATAACGACGGCGACGGCACCTGGGTTCGGCAGAACTCGGGCAGCGCCGGCCTGCGGGTACCGATGTGGGTGATCGGCACGTTTTAGGAAACGCTGGTCGCGAGCCTCTCTCGACGCAGAGAGCGCGACGGCGCAGAGGACGCAAAGAAACCCGAGCCTTGTGAGCGGCCCATTCCCTCGGCATTCCGCAATGACTGCATTGAACGGCCCTGATTCGGCCGCGCCCAGGGATATCGCCCGTTACGGGCAGGTCTTTACGCCGCCGGCGATCGTCGAGCGGATGCTGGCACTGCGCCGCAATCCGGGCCGCACGCTCGATCCGGCCAGCGGCGACGGGGCGTTTTCCGCGCGGATTCCGGGCTGCGTCGCGATCGAGATCGATGCGGCGCACTGCCCGCCGGGCGGTTTGAATATCGATTTCTTCGGCTATCCGGAAAGCGAGAAGTTTGCCACGGTGATCGGCAATCCGCCTTACGTCAAGGCGCGCGACATCCAGCCGGAAACCGCGCTGCGGCTCGGTTCCAGTCTGCTCGACGGCCATGCCAACCTTTACCTGCACTTCATCGAAAAATGCGTTCGGCATCTCGCGCCGGGCGGTGAACTGATCCTGATCACGCCGCGCGATTTTCTCAAGGCCACCGGTGCCGGGCGACTCAATACCTGGCTCTTCGACCAGGGCACCATTACCGATTTCGTCGAGCTCGGCGATGCCAAGATCTTCGCCGGGGCGGCGCCCAACTGCGCCATCTGGCGCTACGAAAAGGGCAACGCCAGCCACCGCCTGCGCGACGGCCGGCGCATGGCGCTGTCCGGCGGGCAGTTGATGTTCACCCGAGGGATCTACAGCCTGCCGCTGGCCAGCGTGTTCGCCGTCAAGGTCGGGGCCGTCTCCGGCGCCGACGACATTTTCAGCAATGCGGCATACGCCAACAAGGATTTCGTCTGCTCGAAGACTGCGCAAACCGGGGCCACGCGACGCATGATCTATCTTGATCGCGAGGGGCCGCTGCCCTACCTCGAACAGTTCAAGGAGCGCCTGCTGGCGCGCCGCGTCACGCGCTTCGATGAGGCGAACTGGTGGAAGTGGGGCCGCCGCCACTTTGTTTCCGATGCCCCGCGGCTCTACGTCAATCACAAGACGCGCAACCCGCGTCCGTTCTTCGTCCATCCCTGCAAGAACTACGACGGCGCGGTGCTGGCGCTGTTCCCACACCGGAGCAAACTCAAGGCCGCCGATCTGCGGCGTCTGGCCGAGATGCTGAACGACGTCGACTGGAGCGAACTCGGATTCGTCTGCGACGGCCGCTTTCTGTTCTCACAGCGCAGCCTGGAGCAGGCCCTGCTGCCGGAGGCGTTCGCCGAATTCGCAGTGGGTGGGCTGTTGTAAAGAACCTGGAGTCCTCGGCACGGCGCACGGAGAAGATCCCTATCCGCGCCGCGTTACGGCGCACCGCTACCGGGCTTGTTTCGGGCGTCGACAGGCCATTACCAGGCCGTTTCCCGCTCGGCGCTGGCCGAGATATTGTGCACCGTCAAGTCGGCGCCGTTGAATTCATCCTCGGCATCGAGTCGGATGCCTGTCGTGAATTTGAGCAGGCCATAGACCAGGAATCCGCCGCCCAGGGCCACGGCGATACCCAGCGCCGTGCCGACAAGCTGGCTCATGAAAGCGACACCGCCGAGGCCGCCCAGCGACTTGGCGCCGAAGATGCCCGCGGCCACGCCACCCCAGGCGCCGCACAGGCCATGCAAGGGCCAGACGCCGAGCACGTCGTCGATCTTCCAGCGGTTCTGCGTCAGCGTGAACATCACGACGAACAGACCGCCGGCAACCCCGCCGGTCACCAGCGCGCCGAGCGGATGCATCAGGTCGGAACCGGCGCAGATCGCCACCAACCCGGCCAGCGGGCCGTTGTGCACGAAGCCGGGGTCGTTCTTGCCCATCGCCAGCGCGACCAGGGTACCGCCGACCATCGCCATCAGCGAGTTCATCGCCACCAGTCCGGAAACCTTGTCCAGCGTCTGCGCGCTCATGACATTGAAGCCGAACCAGCCGACCACCAGAATCCAGGCGCCCAGCGCCAGAAACGGGATGCTCGACGGCGGGTGCGCGGCGATTCCCCCGTCATGATGATAGCGGCCGCGCCGGGCGCCGAGCAGGATCACCGCGGCGAGGCCCACCCAGCCGCCGACGGCATGCACCACGACGGAACCGGCGAAATCATGGAACTCTTCGCCAAAGCTCGCCTTGAGCCAGTCCTGGATGCCGTAGGCATGGTTCCAGGCGATGCCCTCGAAGATCGGATAGATGAAGCCGACCAGCAGGAAAGTCGCGGCCAGTTGCGGCCCGAAGCGGGCGCGTTCGGCGATGCCGCCGGAGACGATCGCCGGTATCGCGGCCGCGAAGGTCAGCAGGAAGAAGAACTTGGTCAGCTCGTAACCGCTCCTCTGCGCCAGCGTCTCGGCGCCCGCAAAGAAATGAACGCCGTAGGAAATCCCGTAGCCGATGAAGAAGTAGGCCAGCGTCGAGACCGAAAAATCCGCCAGAATCTTTACCAGCGCGTTGATCTGATTCTTCTTGCGTACCGTCCCCAGTTCGAGAAAGGCAAAGCCGGCATGCATCGCCAGGATCATGATGGCGCCGAGCAGAATGAACAGCACGTCGGCGGATGTTTTGAAATTCTCCATATTGGGGCTCCCAAAGGCCAAAGGCACGAATGGGAGGCATTGAAGCAATGAGCATTCCCGTCATCAAATTATTTATGAATCAACAGGATGACTCAATGACGCACCGAATGTCGCACGGCAATGGTGCAATCTGCCTTCGCGACGCACCACAACAGGGAGGATCGGAACCTGCGCCGCGGCAAACGCTTCACGGCGGTGCGTTCCCGCGGGACTCACCGGCTCGGCGGCTGAAAACTCCTGGGCATCAGAACCCACATGCGCCCTTGCTGGCGCATCTTCCCGGCCTGGTTGCCGGCGTCGACGCCACTGCCCCAGTAGAAATCGGCGCGCACCACGCCGCGAATGGCGCCGCCGGTATCCTGGGCGAGCATCAGGCGGGTAAGTGCTTGCTCACTATTGGGCAGGGTTGTGGCAAGCCATATCGGCGCGCCCAACGGGACGTAACGCGGGTCGACGGCCAGCGAGCGTTCCGGCGACAGCGCCAGCCCCATGGCGCCTTGTGGTCCGCTGCCTTCGGCGGGCAATTGGCGGAAGAACACCAGACTCGGATTGGCGTTGAGCAGTTCCGTCAGTCGCGACCGGTTGCCTTTGGCCCAGGCCTTGATCCCCTGCATGGAGGCCTGGTCGCTCGTCAGCTCGCCGTGGTCGATCAACCAGCGGCCGATGGAGCGATAGGGGTGCCCGTTCTGGTCGGCGTAATTCAGGCGAACCCGCTGCCCGTCGCCAAATTCGACCTGGCCCGAGCCCTGGATCTGCATGAAGAACAGGTCAATCGGATCAGCTACCCACAACAAGGCATCATGCGAGCGCTTACTCTCTTGCGACTGCCACTCGGCACGAGAGTAATAAGGAATCAGCCGGCGGCCTTCGAGCCGCCCGCGCAGGCGCAGATGCTTGAGTTCCGGATAGAGCTCGGCCAGGTCGACGACGATCAGGTCCGCGGGTGGACCGAAGACAGGGTAGGAATACCCGCGGCCCGCCGTGCGGCTGCCCTTGAGAATCGGTTCGTAATAGCCGGTGATGAGTCCGCCGCGCGAACCATCCGGATTCACCAGGGCCCAGGGTCGGAATTGCGCCTCGAACCAGGCGCGCAGGGCGGGCCCGCTCTGATCCACGATCGCCCGCGCGGACCGGCAAACGGTTTTCCACTGGACTTGCTGCTCGAGCTTGGCGCAAGCGGCTATCCATGCCCCGAACACGGCGGCGGGGTCATCGTCGATCCAGCCGGGGAGGTCTTCCCATGTTGCGGGTTGCAAGGGCGGTTCGGTCGGCTTCGGTGGCTCCGGCGACGGGCACGCGGGGCAGACCGGACAAGGCACGGGGGCAGGACAGGAAGCGGGGCTGGTGACGGATTCGAGGGGAAGTTGGGAGCAGCCGGCGACCAACAGGACGGCAAGGGCGGCAGACAGGAATCGGGGCATGAATCTGCTAGAGTTCCACGTTTTCAAGGGCCCGCAAGCTTAACCGATGTCGGGCGGTGCCGGCCCCGCTTGTTCCCGACGCGGCGTTCAATCCTCGCCGCGAGACTGTTCCCACGAGATGGCCATGACCGACTTCGTTCCCATTGTTGCCCCGTTGATCGTTCGCCTGAACGCACTGTTCGATCGTCTTGAGGCCATTCTTCCGGCACCGCTGCCGCCGCCGGATTGGTCGGCGACGGCATTTCGCTGGCGCACCCGGGCGGGGCGGGGCTGGCTGGAAGCGGTACGTTTGCCGCACCGCATCCGTTTCGAAGACCTGCAGGCGGTCGATGACCAGAAGAAGAGAATTGCGCAGAACACGCGCCAGTTCGTCGCCCGGCGCAGCGCCAACAACGTGTTGCTGACCGGCGCCCGTGGCACCGGCAAGAGCTCGCTGGTTAAGGCCGTGCTGAATCAGTTTTCGGCCAAGGGACTGCGTTTGATCGAAGTGGATAAGGATGACCTGGTGCATTTGCCGGAGATCGTCGATCTCGTTGCCGGACGCCCGGAGCGCTTCATCATTTTCTGCGACGACCTCTCCTTCGAGTCCGGCGAGCCCGGCTTCAAGGCGATGAAGAGCATCCTCGACGGCTCGATCTCCGGCATGCCGGACAACTTGCTGATCTACGCGACGTCGAACCGGCGGCACCTGATGCCGGAGAGAATGTCGGAAAACCTGGAGACGAAGTACAACGCCGATGGCGACATCCACCCCGGCGAAACGACCGAAGAAAAGGTTTCCCTGTCCGAGAGGTTTGGCTTGTGGCTGTCCTTCTACCCCTTCAGCCAGGATCACTACCTTGAGATCTGTGCCCACTGGCTCGCCGAGTTCGGCCTAACACCGCGCCAAATCGAAGCGGCGCGCGCGGAAGCCCTGCAATGGACCTTGCTGCGAGGTTCGCGCAGCGGCCGCGTGGCCTGGCAGTTCGCGCGCGACTACGCCGGGCGGCACGCCAAAAAACCGTCCCGGCGCAGCGCGACCGGCGCCAGGGGCTAGGGATTGTTTGCTGCGCTCCGTGGCGCTGACGGTTGCGCCGCGCCGCGGCCTACCAGTGCCCGATGAAGATCACCGAGGTCGCCGCCGCCGTCATTGAACGGCCGACAGGAGATGGCGCAACTGAGTTCCTGCTTGGCCAGCGGGCCCCGGGGAGCATCTACGCGGGGTACTGGGAATTCCCCGGCGGCAAGCTCGAACCGGGAGAAACGCCGCATGCCGCGCTGGTGCGGGAGCTGCGGGAGGAGCTGGGCATCCGTGTCGAGCGCGCCGACCCCTGGCTGCGCCGCGAGCACGTTTACCAGCATGCCCATGTGCGCCTGAACTTCTTTCGGGTGCGGCGCTGGAACGGTGAACTGCAGGATCGCGTGCATGCGGCGCTGGCCTGGCAGCGAGTCGACGCCAGCACTGTAGCGCCGATGCTTCCGGCCAATGCGCCTGTGCTGGTCGCGCTGGCCCTTCCCGATTTCTATGCCATCACCCATGCCGGCGACATCGGCGCGGACGCCCAGTTGCTGGCCCTGGCCAATGCTCTGGAGCATGGCCTGAAGCTGGTGCAGCTGCGCGAGCCAAAGCTTGCCGAGGCGCCACGTCGGTCGTTTGTGCATGCCGCGGTTGAGTTGTGCCATCGGTTCGGCGCGCGGGCTCTGGTGAACGGGGATGCGGCATTGGCGCGGTCCGCCGGCGCCGACGGGCTGCACCTGACGGCGCGCCAACTTGCGGCGCAAACCATGCGGCCGGAGTCTCCGCTGGTGGCGGCCTCCTGCCATTCGGCGGCGGAGCTGGAGAGCGCCGGCCGGCTGGGCTGCGACTTCGCGGTGTTCGGCCCGGTCAGCGCGAGCGCCAGCCATCCCGGCGTGCCCGGCATCGGCTGGGACAGTTTCGCGACACTGGTCGGCGTCCCTCCAGTGCCGACCTTTGCCTTGGGCGGGCTTACGCCTGGGGACCTCGACGTCGCGCAGCGCGCGGGCGCCCACGGCGTCGCGGCGATTCGCGCCGCCTGGGAAAGCTAGCCGGAGATTCTCAACCCCGGGGAAAGACAGCCATGCAGAGCAGTCGGGTCACGCAAGCAACGGATGGCGAGAGCCAACCGAGTTCCGTACGTTCCATTCGACATGAAACAGGGGAATTTATCGCATTGTGGATCTTGGCATTCGCAGCCTACATTGCAGTTGCCGCTGTGCGCCGAAGCGGCCTTTTCAAGCCCGGCCGCGACACGCTGGCTCATTCAAAGCCAAGCTAGTGCCGCCGGAATGAATCAAGGAGGAACGCATAGTGATCTCTGTTGACGGCGCCGCCGCCGATCCTTTCGATCTCCGGCGCTTCCAGACCGCGCAGGAAGGCATCTATGATGAAGCGCTGCACGAACTGCATACCGGGCGCAAGCGCTCGCACTGGATGTGGTTCGTGTTTCCCCAGTTCGACGGCTTGGGCAGCAGCGACATGGCGCGCCGCTATGCGATCAAGAGCCTGGCGGAGGCGAGCGCCTACCTGCGACATCCGCAGCTCGGCGCCCGGCTGCTCGAGTGCACGCGGGCCGTGAATGGCATCGATGGGCGTGACGCGCATCAGATTTTCGGCGCGCCGGACGACATGAAATTCCGCTCGTCGATGACCCTGTTCGAGCAGGTCCCGGGAGCGGACGCCGCGTTCGGCGTGGCTCTGGACAAGTACTACGCCGGCCAGCGCGATGCCGCGACGATCAGGCTGCTCGCAGCGGCCGGCCGGTAGCGGCACACGGTACGGCCGGTGCCGGACGACGCGTCCTTGGCGAATTCGATTTGCCTGGCAATGGACAGCACGCATTCTGGGAGGCCCATCACTCAGGAGAGCGCCATGAAATCTTCCCGCCGACATCTGCCCCCGGTCATCACCGGGCTGCTGGCGGCCGCGGCCCTATACCACGGCCCCATCGCCCAGCCGGCCGGATATCACGATTTCGCCGATCAGCAAATCGTCCTCGGCATACCCCATTTCGCCGATGTCATGTCCAACCTCGGCTTCGCCCTGGTGGCGCTCTGGGGTTGGGCCGGGCTCGCCCGGGCCGGCCCGCATCCCGATTACCGCGCGGGCAGTGCCGGTTACCGCTTGTTCCTGGTCGGGCTGTTTCTGACCGCCCTCGGGTCGTCCTGGTACCACCTCGCCCCGGACAACGCGCGCCTGGTCTGGGACCGCGCGCCGATCGCCCTGGCCTGCGGCGGTCTGCTGGCCGGGGTCTGGGGCGATGTGCGGCGTCGGGAATGCCGCCATCTCGCGGCCGGGCTGGCGCTGGCTGCCGTCGCCAGCGTCGGCTGGTGGCATTTCACGGACTTGTCCGGCAGCGGCGACCTGCGCCCTTATCTGCTGCTGCAGGCCCTGCCCATTCTGCTGATTCCGTTATGGCAATGGATTTACCGGATGCCCGGCGCCGACCGCCTGGCCTTCGGCGCCGCGCTGGTCCTCTATGTCATCGCCAAGCTCGCCGAACTCAACGACCACGAGATCGCCGCCCTGCCTGGCGGCCTGACCGGCCATACGCTCAAGCACCTGCTCGCCGCCGGCGCGGCGGCGCTGATCGTCGCGCGGCTGCTGCGGCGGGTTCGGGGGCCGCGCGCGACCGGTGGGCTTGGGTATCCCTCGATCGAACCGGGCGCTTGACTCCATCCGCCCCGCGACTCAAGGCTTGCGCCGGTGCATGTCGGCCAGCGCCGCCATCAGCCACGAACGCATGCCAATGACGATGGTGTAAGGACGGCGCTGGTCGGCCGGCAGCTTTTGGTCGGCCAGATGCTGTTTGGAAAAATCCTGGCCGACGCGCAGCAGGCGCTCGCGGAACGAATTGGCCAGGCCGCGGCCAATCTCGCCATGCACCACCATCAGCATTTCCGCTTCGCCGTCGAAGCCGCCGGCGAAGTAGTCGTGCAGCACCTCCTTGCGGAAAAACGCCATCACCGGGCCGTGCGGCAGCCAGCGGAAGCCCTTGGCCACCTTGAGCCGATAGCGGTTGCCGGGCCGCAGGGCGATGATGCCGATCCGGTCCAGCTGCGCCAGGGCGCGTACCAGCCTGGCCTCGCTCAGGTCATAGGTGGCGAGAATCTCTTCGGCCGGCACCTGGCTGATGACGCAGATCGCCACCACCAGCAGTGTCCGATCCGTCACCACCGCCTTTTCCTGCGCCAGGCTCAGTTCCAGCATCAGCGGCTGGGTATCGGCGACGCGGCGGGCGAGGTCGGCGAAGTCCAGGTTGATGATGCGGCAGATGTCGTCGATGCGCGACAGCGGCATGTCGCCGGCGGCCGAGAACATCCGTTTGACGCTCGACTCGGCCATCGCGAGGCGCTTGGCGACCACGGCATAGGTGACGCCGGCGGCCTTGAGTTCGGCCTTGAGCTGCGCAATCAGATCGACCGTGGTGCTCATGACATTGACAATCCTGCGACAAAGTATCCGCAAACGATACTACAAGTCGCGGCAGGAAGCACATCGTCGTCGATGCTTGTACCGGCTGCGTGCGTCGTCGATGATGAACGCGTCATTCGACACAACCCTCAGGAGAACATCATGGACAACACGACCCTCATCATTCGCCGCGATACCGGCGCCTGGCGCATGCAGGTATGGATTTCCTTCGCCATCGCCGTGTTGGTCTGCGGCACCGGCCTGGCCTGGCTTCCGGGCGCCGATCTCGACCGCGCCTTCATGATCATGGGCTACTTCTTCTGCCTTACCGCGACCTTCGCCTTGTCCAAGTACGTCCGCGACAATGCGATCGCCCGTTGCGACACGCCGCTGTGGGGCATGGTCGTCTGGGGCGGCTTCGCCCTGGCCATGGCGCTGACCGGCTGGGGCCTGTGGCGAATGGAAATCAACCCGACCTGGAAGGCCTACCTGCTGGTGAGCTGGCTCTACCTGATCTCGTCGGCATTCACGCTCGCCAAGACCTTGCGCGACGCCTACGAGGCCGACCGGGCGGAATGCGCGTTGGACGCGAGCCCCGTGCCGCACGCAGGCGAAATCGCCAGCCAATGAGCCCCAATCGACGATCCAGGAGAGCCTCCATGACATACGATAACTCCCGCCGCCAGGCCTTACGCAGTTTGATCGGCCTGTCCCTCATCCCCGCCGTGGCGTTTCTGGCCACTCCCGGCCGCGCCCATGACGGCGCATCGGACGCCAGCGCCGCATCCAGCCTACTGCTCTCGCTGCCGGTCGCGGTGCTCAGCGTCGCGCCGGTGATGATCCTCAGCGCCGGGGCCACGCTGACCGTGGTCGCGGTTGAAGCTTCCGCCACCAGTACGGTGTGGCTGTTACGCCGCGCCTCGGATGGCGCCAGCGCCAGCCTGCGTTTTTCCGGCGAAGCTGCCGCTGCATCTCTGGTGCTGGCGGGAACCGTCGTCTCGGTGACCGCCGTCGCCGCCGGGTGGCTGCTTTCTGTCGCCGGGGAAGTGCTCTGCCTGGTGCCCAATGCCCTGGGCGAGTCGCTGCTCTACAACGAAAGGATGCGGTGATGAACATCCCGAACGGTTTGCTCGGACGCGCCGGGCGCGCGCTTTGTGCCGCGCTGGCCCTGGCGACCCTGGTCGGCGTCGGCAGCACGGCGTTCGCCGGACAGAATTGCGAGGCGCGCAAGCCCAGCTTGGATTCGATTCGCCGCGATCTGGCGCTGGCCGCCAGCGTTGGCGAGCAACTGGACGAGATGGTCGGGCGCGGCGAAGCCCGCGTCCTGCTGATCGCCCGCGCCGGGCAGGATCTCAGCCAGTACGGCCTGCGCTATTCGCATCTGGGCATCGCCTATCGCGATGACGCCGCGCTGAACGGTCGCGGCGCCTGGCGCGTGGTGCACAAACTCAACCAGTGCGGCAGCAACCGCAGCGCGCTCTATCGCCAGGGACTGGCCGAGTTTTTCGGCGACGGCCTGTACGCCCATGAAGCCGGGATAGTGGTGCTCAAGCCCGAAATCGCGGCGCGCATGGCGCCGCAACTGAAGGACGACGCCGTGCTGACCAGGTTGCACGAACCGCGCTACAACATGCTCGCCTACCCGTGGTCCGGGCCGTACCAGCAGAGCAACCAGTGGGCCATCGAAACGCTGGCGATGATGGTGGAACCCGCCGTCGCCAGCCGCGCCGCCGCCCGCGACTGGCTGCTGGCCCACGACTACCGGCCGACGACCTTGCAGATTTCCGCCATGACACGCCTGGGTGCGCGCCTGGCGTCGGCCAACATCAGCTTCGACGACCACCCCTTCGGGCGGCGCATGGGCGGACAGATCGACACCGTCACGGTCGACTCGGTATTCGCCTGGATGCAGCGCGCCGGCCTCGGCGGCGCGCCGCGGCGACTGTACACGCGGCCCGTCGAATCTCCGCGGCGCCGCGTCGTCACCGACATCTGAGTCGGTCACGATGAGCCTCTCCCTGCGCCATTTCTGCGACAATATGACATCGCTGTGGAATGCCCACGGCAAGCGCCTTAAGGAATCTTCCCGATGAGCACCCAAACCGGCCTGCTGCGCGCCCGTCGCTTCGCTCCCTTGTTCGCCACCCAGTTTCTTGGCGCCCTTAACGACAACGTACTGAAGAACGCGATGGTCGTGCTGCTGACCTTCCAGGCGGCGAGCTGGACCACCATCAAGCCTGAACTGCTGGCCAACCTGGCGGCGGGGATCTTCATTCTGCCCTTCTTCCTGTTCTCGGCGACCGCGGGCCAACTGGCGGACAAGTACGACAAGTCGCGGCTTGCGCAGATGGTCAAGCTGCTGGAGATCGGCATCGTGCTGGTGGCGGGCCTGGGGTTCCACCTGCACAGCCTGGCGGTGCTGTTTTCCGCTCTCTTCCTGCTGGGGCTGCATTCGACCCTGTTCGGCCCGGTCAAGTATGCGATCCTGCCGCAGCATCTGAAGACCGAGGAATTGGTCGGCGGCAACGCGATGATCGAGGCCGGCACTTTCGTCGCGATCCTGCTCGGCACCCTGCTCGGCGGCTTGCTCGCTGGCGGCGGTGGTACGACATTGATCACCGGCGTGGGGCTGGCGATCGCCGTCACCGGCTACCTCGCCTCGCGCGCGATCCCGGTCGCCGTGCCGCCGGCGCCGACTCTGGCCATCAACGCCAATCCGCTGACCGAGACCTGGCGCAACATCCAGTTTGCCCGCGAGACCCAGTCCGTGTTCCTGTCGATCATGGGGATATCGTGGTTCTGGCTGTTCGGCGCGTTGTTCCTCGCACAGTTTCCCGCCTATACGAAGGACGTCCTCGGCGGCAGCGAAACTGCGGTAACCCTGCTGCTGGCGACCTTCACCTTCGGCATCGGCGTCGGCTCGCTGTTATGTGAAAGGCTTTCCGCGGGCCGCATCGAACTGGGCCTCGTGCCGCTGGGCTCGATCGGCATGACATTGTTCGCCCTCGACCTGGCCTTCGCCTCGCCGCGCGCACACGCGCCGCTGGCACTGGGCGCGCTGGCCCTGCTCGAACTCGGCACGACCTGGCGCGTGCTGATCGATCTGGGCCTGCTGGGCGTCTTTGGCGGCTTCTTCATCGTGCCGCTGTATGCCCTGGTCCAGCAGCGCTCCAATCCGAAGCATGGCGCGCGGATCATCGCCGCCAACAACATCATGAATGCGCTGTTCATGGTCGTCGGCGCGCTCAGCGCCGCGGCGATGCTGGCCTCCGGCCTGGCGATTCCGCTGCTGTTCGCCGTGGCGGGGATCTGCAATGCGGCGGTGGCAGTGTTCATCTACGGCCTGGTGCCGGAGTTCCTGCTGCGCTTCTTCGTCTGGATGCTGATCCACAGCGTCTATCGGCTGCGCGTGGGGTATCTCGGCGACGTGCCGGATGAAGGCCCTGCGGTCATCGTCTGCAACCACGTCAGTTTTGTCGATGCCCTGGTGATCACGGCGGCTTGCCGCCGGCCGATCCGCTTCGTGATGGATCACCAGATCTTTCGGTGGCCGATAATGAGCTTCGTCTTCCGCACCGCCAAGGCCATCCCGATCGCCTCGGCCAAGGACGACCCGGCGATGATGGAAAGGGCGTTCGACGAAGTGTCGAAAGCACTCGATGCCGGAGATCTGATCGGCATATTCCCCGAAGGCAAGATCACCGCGGACGGCAGCATCAATCCCTTCCGTCCCGGCATCACGCGCATCCTGCAACGCAACCCGGTGCCCGTGGTACCCATGGCGCTGCGCGGCCTGTGGGGCAGCTTCTTCTCGCGCAAGAACGGCCCGGCGATGACCAAGCCGTTTGCGCGCGGCGCGTTCTCGAGGATAGAACTGGTAGCAGGTCCGGCGGTGCCGCCAGGCGAGGCGTCGCCCGAGCGCCTCCAGGCCGAGGTCACGGCCTTGCGCGGCGACAGCCTTTAGGAACCAGATCATGTGGTTGATCGGCGGATTGCTCGGCCTGGTGCTGGGCGCGGCGGCACGTCCCTCCCTCTGGTTTCTCGGCGCCGTGGTGGGCGTGTTGATCGGCGGATTGCTCGGGCGGGCGCGCAGCGGCGAAGCCGCCAGGCATTCCGCGCTGACGGAGCGGATTGGCCGACTCGAAGGCGAGATGGCGGAATTGCGCGTTGAGGTCGCGAGACTGCGCGGCAGTCCGTCAACGAACGCTGCGAAGGAATTGGCCCGCGAGCCTGTGACCCGGGTGTCAACGTCCGATGGAGTGAACGCGCCGCTCGATGCGCCGCCTGCCGTCGCGGGGACGCCGGCGACCCCTACGCCGGTACATGCCGCGGCAGATATCGATACCCCGGAATCACCTGCTCCGCTGTCGCAGCCGATCGAGATGCCGGCCTGGATGTCGCGCCTCTGGGCGGGCAATCCGCTGGTCAAGATCGGCATCATCCTGCTCTTCTTCGGCGTTGCATCGGGGCTTCGGCTGGCGGCCGAATATGGGTTCCTCCCGATCTCGCTGCGACTTCTGCTGGCCGCCGCCGCCGGCATCGGCATCATCGGCTTCGGTTTCATCAAGGCCCGCGACGACGAGCACTGGGCGTTTGGCCTCGCACTGCAAGGCGGCGGATTTGCTGTGCTGTACCTGGTGACCTACTTCATGCTGACACGCTACGGCATGATCGGCCAGCAGGCTGGCTTCGCGCTGTTCGCCGTTCTCGGCGTCGCCTGCGTCAGCATGGCGGCGAAGCAGGATGGCCCTGCCCTGGCGGTCCTCGGGCTTTCGGGTGCGTTCCTGGCGCCTGTGCTGGCAGGCGGTCGCGCCGACACGCCACTGCTGCTGTTCAGCTACTTCGCCTTGCTCAATGGCTTCATCCTCGGTGTCGACTGGTTCAAGGCCTGGCGGGTGCTGAATATCGTCGGCTTCATATTTACCCTGGCGATCGGCATGGCCTGGGCGATCGACGGCTATCAGGAGCGGCACTACCTGGTCACGCAGTTCTTTCTGGTGCTGTTCCTGGCGGCCTATTCGGCGATGCCGGTGCTCACTGCGTTGTTCCGCGCCCCCGGCTTGATCGGCTGGCGCGACGGAATGCTGCTGTTCGGCACGCCGGTGGTCGGCAGTTTCCTGCAGGCCCGACTGATGGCAGGCGTTCCCTACGGCAGCGCCTGGAGCGCGCTGATTGCCGCGGTCTGGTACGTCGCCCTGTGGGCCGCGCTGCGCCGGCAAGGTGATCCCGAAAACGAGATAGTCGAGCGTAGCCATCTGGGCCTGGCGATCGCGTTCTTCACGCTGTCGATCCCTCTGGCCTTCGGTGCCCAGATCACGTCGGCGCTGTGGGCGATCGAAGGCTGCGCCGTGCTCTGGTACGGAGTCCGCACGCGGCGCCTGCTGCCTCAGTTCAGCGGCCTGCTGATGCAATGCGCCGCCGGCGCGGCGCTGGTCCTGAAATGGAACGAATTGAGTCACCAGTTGCCGGTGGCCAATGATGTCGTGCTTGGCGGTTTCCTGATGACTGTGGCCGGCCTCGCCTCGTCCCGGATGCTGCGATCGCCGGAACAGAAGGCGTACCTCCCACCGCTGATCCCGTTTGTCTGGGCGATGCTGTGGTGGCTCGGAATCGGCCTCGGAGAAATCCATCGTTTCGCCGCAGAATCACTGCACGCGAGTCTCGGCCTGCTGTATCTGATCGCGACGGTCTTGGCCCTGGAAGGCGTCGCGCAGCGTTGGTCGTGGCCGCAGATTCGCGCGGCGGCCATCCTGCTGCTTGCCGCGATGTGGATGGCCGCGTTCCTCTCGATTGACCATGCCGGCCATCCGCTGGCCGGTTTGATGGTGCTGATGCTGCCCGCAGCCCTGGCAGTGCACTACGGGCTGCTGCATCGGCATGAACAACGCGGCAGGGTCGATTTCGAGGTGGTGCGGCATCTTGGGGCGTTCTGGCTGGTACTGGCGGCCTCGCCTCTCGAACTGACTTGGCAGGCCGCCAATCGCTGGGCGCCGGGCACCCAGTTGTGGCCCTTCGCGATCTGGTCGCTGACCATGGCCGGCGGCATCGGGCTGGCCCTGGCGGGCGTCAGGCGGGGAACGTGGCCGTTCGCCCGAATCGAGGGACGCTACGTACCGGAAGGCGCCATGCTGCCCTTCCTTCTTCTGACGGTTCTGCTTCCCTGGGCAGCATTCGACCTCTCCGGCGACGGCAGCGGCCTGCCGTACCTGCCGCTGCTCAATGTCTTCGACCTGACCGAATTGGCGGGGATGTGGGCCATGCTGGCATTGACACGGGCGGGCAATCGCAGCCACGAGGTTTCCCTGCGCACGGTGGTCGCCGGTATCGCCTTCGTCTGGCTGTCGAGTCTTGCGGCGCGCATCGCTCATGCCTGGGGTGGCGTGCCGTTCGAGCTGACGGCGATGATCCGTTCGACCTTGTTCCAGATGTTGCTGACGCTATTCTGGACCGTCACCTCGATTGCCACGATGATCCTGGCTTCGCGCCGCGGCATGCGCGAACTGTGGTGGGGCGGCTTTACGCTGCTTGGCGTGGTCGGTGCCAAGCTGCTGCTGTTCGATGCCGCAGGCCGCGGGACGCTGATGTGGACCGGAACCCTGCTCGGGGTCGCCGTCCTGGTACTGACGGCAAGCTACTTCGCGCCGCTGCCACCGCGCGCGGCACCACCGACGCCGCGCGCCGATTGAGTGCAGCGAGGCCTTGCGCGGTTCCCCGGCCGGATCCCTCGCCGTGGCGCTGGCGCCGACCTTCCAATCCGCCGTCAGGTCATGCCGGCGCCACGCGCCTGCAGGTCGGCATGGTAGCTGGAGCGCACCAAGGGCCCCGATGCGGCGTGGCTGAAACCCATCGCCGAGGCTTCGCGCGCGTACATCGCGAAGGTGTCCGGATGCACGTAGCGCAGCACCGGCAGGTGGTGGCCGGAAGGCGCCAGGTACTGGCCGATCGTCAGCATCTCGACGTCATGGGCGCGCAGATCGCGCAGCGTCGCCAGTATTTCCTCGTCGGTTTCGCCCAGGCCGACCATCAGCCCTGACTTGGTGGGAATCTCCGGCCGGCGTGCCTTGAATGCCTTGAGCAATTGCAGCGAATTGGCATAGTCGGCGCCTGGCCTGGCCTGGCGGTAGAGCCGCGGCGCGGTTTCCAGGTTGTGGTTCATCACGTCGGGCGGTGTCGCCGCGAGGATGTCGAGCGCGATCTCCAAACGGCCGCGAAAGTCCGGCACCAGCACCTCGATACGGGTCCCCGGCGAGAGTTCGCGCACTTTCGCGATGCAGTCGGCGAAGTGCTGCGCGCCGCCGTCTTTCAGGTCATCGCGGTCGACACTGGTGATCACCACGTACTTGAGTTTCATTGCGGCAATCGTGCGGGCGAGCCGCTCGGGTTCCGCCGCGTCCGGCGCCAGGGGTTTGCCGTGGCCGACGTCGCAGAAGGGGCAGCGGCGGGTGCACAGGTCGCCGAGGATCATGAAGGTGGCCGTGCCATTGCCGAAACATTCGCCGATGTTGGGGCAGGTGGCTTCCTCGCATACGGTGTGCAGTTGGTGCTCGCGCAGGATCTGCTTGATCTCGCCGAAGCGCGCCGCGCTGTTGCCGGCCTTGACGCGTATCCAGTCGGGTTTTTTCAAGGGCGTGGCAAGTGGCACGATCTTTATCGGAATGCGCGCGGTCTTGGCTTCGCCCTTCTGCTTGGTGCTCATGCGAATTGTCTTTCCAGTTGCGCGGCAAAGGCGTCGCGCACCTTTTCAGTATCGCATTCTCCGGTCAGATCGCGCAGTTGCGTCACCGCCATGCCCGGGTAGCCACAAGGGTTGATAGCGGCGTAGGGCGCCAAGTCCATGTCGACATTGAGCGAAATGCCGTGATAGCTGCAGCCATGCTTGACCCGCAAGCCGAGGGCAGCGATCTTGGCACCGTCGACATAGACACCGGGAGCGCCGGCCCGGCGCGCCGCGCCGACGCCAAGGCCCGCCAACAGATCGATGGCGGCCTGCTCGATGCGTTGCACCAGCTGGCGCACCTTGAGGTTGCGCCGCTGCAGATCGAGCAGAAGGTAGGCGACGACCTGACCCGGACCGTGGTAGGTGATCTGGCCGCCGCGATCGACCTGCACCACCGGGATGCCGATGTCCTTGAGGAGGTGCTCCGGCTTGCCGGAAAGGCCCTGCGTGAAGACCGGCGGATGTTCGCAAAGCCAGAGTTCATCGGCCGTGCCGTCATCGCGCGCCGCAGTGAAGTCCTGCATCGCGGCAAAGGTCGCCGGATAGTCGACGCGGCCGAGCCGTTTGACGATCACAGGCTTGCCTCCGAACTGTCAGTGCCACCCGATGCGCCATACTGCTGACCCGCGCTGCCGCCGGTCGGGCACGCGGCCTCGCTGCGCCGGGCCCCGGCTGCGCCGCTCACAGCACGACCTTGACCATCGGGTGCGCGGTCAGTTCGCGGTAGAGTGCATCGAGCTGCTGCTGCGACATGGCGCGCACGGTGCAGGTCAGCGACAGGTAGTTGCCGCCGCTCGACGCCCGCTGCTCGATACCGGCGGGGTCGAAATCCGGGGCATGGCGAATCACCACCGCGGCGACGCTCGGCGCGAAATCGGCCGCGCTCGGACCCATGACCTTGAGCGGGAAATCGCAGGGAAATTCGAGCAGCGAGGCCTGCTTCATTGCGGCGCCCGCATCACGTCGGCCTTGAACTCCTGGTACCAGGCGTACATCCGTCCGAAGACCGGTCCCGGCCGGCCGCCGGCGCCGACCGGATGGCCGTCGAGGGTAACGATGGGCAGCACCTCCTTGGTCGAGGAACACAGCCAAAGCTCGTCGGCGGCCCGCGTTTCGGCCTCGGTCACATCGCGCACCTGATGCGCCAGGCCGTGTTGCGCGGCGAGTTCCAGAACGACGTCGTAGGTGATGCCGGGCAGCATCAAGTGATTCTTGATCGGCGCCAGCAGCACGCCGTCCTGCACGACGAAGATCGAGGAGGCGGAACCCTCGGTGAGAAAGCCGTCGCGAAACAGCACCGTCTCCACGCAGCCGGCGGCGACGGCCATCTGGCGCAACAGGCAGTTGGCGAGCAGCGAGGTGGTCTTCAGGTCGCAGCGCAGCCAGCGGATGTCGGCGGCGGACACGGCCGCGATGCCCCGCTCGCGCTGCACCGCCGGCGGCGTGTTCATCGGCTCGGCCATCGCCAGCACGGTGGGCCGGACTTCCTTCGGAAAGGCATGATTGCGCACTGCCATCGGCCCGCGGGTGACCTGGATGTAGATCGACAGATCTTCCCATTCGGCTTCGCCCGCCAGTCGCGCGACGAATCCGCGCCACTCGTCTACACGATAGGGGTTTTCGAGCTGGATTCCATCCAGGCTCTTCTGCAGTCGAGCCAGATGCTGGTCGAGGCGGAACGGCCGCCGCGAGTAGGCAGGAATCAGCTCATAGACGCCGTCGCCGAACAGGAAACCGCGGTCCATCACCGAAACCCGGGCCGCTTCCGGCGCCAGCCACTCGCCGTTGAGAAAGACTCGCTCAGTCACTGGAAGAACAGGCGAATCTCGTCCCACCAGCGTCCGAGGAAGCCGGCCACGGGAACCGTCTCCTGGGCCACCACCGGGTACTCGCCCCATGGCTGTCCGCCGACCGCCAGTTTGAGGGTGCCGACCGGGCTGCCGGCGGCGACGGGGGCAATCAAGGGCTGCCGGCTGACCAGTTCCACCGTCAGTTTGTCGGCCATCCCGCGCGGCACGGTCACCACGAAGTCCTCCGCGAAACCGGCGCCGACAGTGTTCTGCGCACCCTTGAACACCTTGAGTTGGGATACCGCCCGGCCCTTGTCGTAGAGCTTCACCGTGTCGAATGCGGTGAAACCCCAGTTGAGCAGATTCAGCGAATCCTGGGCGCGGGCGTCTTCCGAGGCCGCGCCGAGCACGACCGAAATCAGCCGGCGCGGGCCGCGTATGGCGGTGGCGATCAGGCAGAATCCGGCTCCGCTGGAGTGCCCGGTTTTCAGCCCGTCCACGGTCGGATCGGCCCAAAGCAGACGGTTGCGGTTGTATTGGCGGATGCCGTTGTAGGTGTATTCCTTGGTGGCATGCAGCGCGTGCATTTCGGGATGGTCGCGGATCAGCGCGGCGGCAAGCAGGGCCAGGTCGCGCGCCGTGGAATAGTGCTGTGGCGTCGGCCCGTCGAAAAAACCGCTGGCGTTGAGGAAATGCGTGTCCTTCAAGCCCAGACGTTGCGCCGTGCGGTTCATCATTTCGGCAAAGGCGTCCTCGCTACCGCCGATGGATTCCGCCAGTGCCACCGACGCGTCGTTGCCGGACTGGATCACCATGCCCTTCAGCAGATCGCCGACCAGCACGCCCTGGTTCACCGGAACGAAGCTGCGCGAACCCTGGGTGCGCCAGGCGCGTTCGGATACCGTCACGGGCTGTTGCAGCGACAGCGTTTTTTGGGCCAGCGCGTCGGCGACCAGGTAGGTGGTCATCACCTTGGTCAGCGACGCCGGTTCCAGCCGCAAGTCGGGCTGTTGCGCGGCCAGCACCTGACCGCTGGCGTAGTCCATCAGTATCCAGGCGCGCGCACCGAGTGCCGGTGCGGGAATCGGGGTCGAAATTGACTCGGCGTGGCCGACCGCAGCGGACAGCAGCGCCAGAATGAGGACGAAAAATCGCATGAGTTGACGGGCTCGAAGATCGCGGGACGTAATGGAAGGTGGGTGCAGGATTCAAGGCGCAACGCGTAATGCCAACGGAGTGCTGAACGTTTCGCCTACCCGGCAATTATAGTGGGCCGCGCGGCGGGGCTAGCGCTGCACGATCATGGGCGCCATGCCGAGACTTTCACGCAGGTGAGCTCCGGCCAGCTTCGCCGCGCCAGCGTCGGGCCACGGTCCGAGCTGGACGCGGAACAGCTTGCCCGCGGACTGGACCACCAGCTTGTCGGCGAGACTTCCCAGTTCGCGCGCCAGGCGCAGGCGCAAGGCCTCGGCGTTGTCGCGGTTGCCGAAGGCGCCCAACTGCAGGAAGTGGCCGCGCGCATCCTGCACCTGGGGCAGCGGTGGTTCCGGGTCGGCCGCGGCGAAGCGCGCGATCGGGTCGTCGTCTTCGGCAAGCGGTGGCGCGGTCGCCGCGGCGAATGTCTGCCCCGGCAGCACGCTCTCGACCTCGACCAGGGCGCTGCCCGCGCCGATATAGCCGAGCTTCCAGGCGGCCGTCCACGACAGGTCGATCAGCCTGCCGGAGTGAAACGGCCCACGGTCATTGACGCGCAAGACCACCGACTTGCCGTTGGCCGGATTGCTGACGCGCACATAGGACGGAATCGGCAGCGTCGGATGCGCGGCGGTCATTCCGTACATGTCGTACGGTTCTCCGCTGGAGGTTTTCTGCCCGTGAAACTTGCGGCCATACCAGCTGGCTATGCCGCGCGCCCTGTAGGACCGGGCATCGCGTAGCGGCACGTAGTCGTGCCCGAGAACCGAGTACGGATTGTTGGCGAAACGATTCAGCGGTTCCACCCTGGGCACGGCGTCGGGAATGCCCTCGATATCGTCCGGCACGTCGTCGCCCGGACCGTCGTCCTGATAAAAGCCGCCGCTGTACCTGATGGCGGGCGCCGGCCTTTTGACCGCAACGCCGGGAGTCGGCGCGGGCGACACACCGGCCGGGGTCTCCGCACGGTCGATCACCGGGCGCGGCGACTGTGTACCGCAGGCGGCGAGCAAGGCTGGCAGCAGCAGGACAGACCAACGACAAGACCAGTCGAACACAGAGGACACAGAAAAAAAGCCCTCTTCGCCTTTCTCTGTGTCCTCTGTGTCCTCTGTGTTCGAACTGGTTCCGTTGTTCACTTTTGCACCAGCATGCGGTTGCCGTGGATCGACATCAGGATCCCGATGCCGATGAACAGGGTCACCATGGCTGTTCCGCCGTAGCTGATCAGCGGCAGCGGCACGCCGACCACCGGCAGGATGCCCGAGACCATGCCCATATTGACGAAGGCATAAGTGAAGAAGATCAGGGTGACGGCGCCGGCCAGCAGCCGCGAAAACAGGGTCGGCGCATTCGCGGCGATCATCAGCCCGCGACCGATCAGCAACGCATACAGCGCCAGCAGTACCAGATTGCCGAGCAGACCGAACTCCTCGGAGATCACCGCGAAGATGAAGTCGGTATGGCGCTCCGGGATGAACTCGAGCTGCGCCTGCGTACCGGCGCGCCAGCCCTTGCCGAAGATCCCGCCGGAGCCGATGGCGATGGTCGATTGAATGATGTGGAAGCCCTTGCCCAGCGGATCCTTTTCCGGATCGAACAGGGTGAGGATGCGATTCCTCTGGTAATCATGGAGCAGGCTCCACGCCAGCGGCGCGGCCGCCAGCGCCGAGACCACCATGCCGGCAATGATCTTCCAGGACAGGCCGGCAAAGAAGATCACATAGAAGCCCGCGGCGAGCACCAGGATCGCAGTGCCCAGGTCCGGTTGGCGCGCGATCAGGGCGACCGGAAGCACCAGCAGAATGGCGGCGATTCCGTAGTCGCGCAGGCGCAGCATGGCTTCGCGCTTCTGGAAGAAACTGGCCAGCAGCAGCGGCATCGCGATCTTCATCAGTTCGGAGGGCTGCAAGCGCATGAATCCGAGATTGAGCCAGCGCCGGGCGCCCTTGGAAACGTCGCCGAACAGGGCCACGGCGATCAGCAGCAGCACGCCCAGCAGGTACACCGGAACCGCCAGGCGCATCAGGCGCTGCGGCGGCACCTGGGCCATGGCGCGCATCACGACCAGGGCTACCGCGACGTTGGCCAACTGCGCATTGAGTCGTTCGGGCGCTGCGCTGCCCATCACGCCGATTGCCGCCAGCAGCAGCAATCCGGCGATCAGCAGCAGCGGCAGATCGATCGGCGCGATCAGCCGCTGCCCCCAGTCGCGAATCCTGGCGAGGTCGATGCCGCGGTTCATTCCTCATCCTCTTCGACGGCGGCTTCATCGGGCGGAGCAGGGGCATTGGGTCGCTTGCCCAGCAGGTAGTAGTCCAGTACCTGGCGCACGATCGGCGCCGCCGCCTGGGCGCCAAAGCCGCCGTTCTCCACCAGCACGGCGAGCGCGATGCGCGGGGCATCGGCCGGAGCGAAGGCGATGAACAGGGCATGGTCGCGCAGCTCTTTCTTGACCCCGCCAGCCCGGTAGTCCGCGCCCTTGAGCGAATACAACTGGGCGGTGCCGGTCTTGCCTGCGGCGACGTATCCGGCGCCGGCAAAGTCTCTGGCGCCGGT
>WBZP01002027.1_pt1 | contig 23936 bp, 24 predicted proteins | sample 5204301 | NCBI WGS metagenome assembly WBZP01 (sample SAMN12412401, study PRJNA552823) | activated sludge metagenome | isolation source: activated sludge from nitrification reactor of wastewater treatment plant... | place: USA: Pennsylvania | collected 2017 | reverse complement strand
GGCGGTTGTCCTCAAGATCAACCAACGTCCACGGAAATGCCTCAACTACCGAGCCCCCTACGATGTCTTCGCCGACGCTCTCCGTGGTGCACTTGTAACTTGAATCCGCCGGTGCTTGCTCTGTCGAGAAATCTATATGCTGTACCTGGGCAGTTACAAAAGAACATAAAAAACCATTCTATACTATTGTTATCAATCAGTGGAAATTTGAGGTTGCGATCATGATTGAGGAATGGTTGTTGGATGGGAGAAAGATCCCTGATGAGGTGATGAATTATCTTCGTAAGATGGCCGTGCATGCTATCCGAGAGCGGAGGCAAAGCTCGGAGGTGGTGGCGCAGGTATTGAACATCAGCCGAAGCAGCCTGTACCGTTGGTTAAAGCGATACGATGAGGGATGAAGTCATAAATATTCATATCCGCGAGTTCGGCCGCTTTAGACAAGGTCACGCGCGCGGCTTTGAACAACGCGAGCGCGTAGCTGATCCGCATTTCCCGCTCGATCACGTCCGCTGTTTGCCTCGCGACAACATCACTGGGGAGATTGATAGCGACTGGCATGATGGCTCCTCAAATGGAGTTGTTTACAGTGCGCGGATCGAGATTGACGCCGCAGATGCGGGCGGCATGACCCCGAAAGTTCATCTGCTGGACGACGGCCGTGGGGGTGAGGCGCTGGAGGATGCGATCGCGGAACAGTGGGGCGTCCCCGTTGCGGGCGTAGCTGGGATAGAGGGTTTGATGACCACAACCACGCTCTGGTCGCCCACCTCCGCCGCCGCTCGCGCCACCCATTCGGGGTCTTGAAGGGCGGCCGAACGGTGGCTTTTTAACTGCGCTTACCGAGGAAACGCGCCAGCCAGGCGCGTGGACTGCGGGCGGGACGCTGCACCTGGATATGCACGCTTTGTCCCAGTTCGTCGAATTCGCTTTCCATCGCGCGGGCCAGTTCGCACAAGGCGGGGGTGGGTGCGGAAACGGTCAGGGTGATGAAGGCTTCGCCGGGCAAGCCGGTGATGGTGCCGTGCAAGTCGGGCGCGTGGCCGTAAGTTTTGAAAGCGTCGAGGACGTAGTTTAGAAGATCGCGGGTCATCGGCTTGGCTCAGGTCGTTGGATCGGTTTCAATAGCGTGGTCTATTTTACCGGGCCTTTCGCCTCAGTGCCTCAATTCCTCATACACCGCCAGCGTTTGTTCAAACACGATCCGTTCGTCGAATTCGGCCAGTACCTTAGCGCGGCTGGCGTGGCTCATGCGCTGACGGGTTGCGGATTCTTGGCAGAGACGGCGGAGGGCGGCGGCGAGGGCGAGCGCGTCCTTGATCGGGACGAGCAGGCCGTTGACTTCGTGTTCGACAATTTCTCGACAACCTGGGGCGTCGGTGGCGATCAGCGGCAGGCCACAGGCGGCGGCTTCGAGCAAACTGCGGGGGGTGCCCTCGCGATAGCTGGGCAGGACAGCGATGTCGGTTTGCGCCAGCAGGGCTGCCATATCATCTATATGTCCAAGCAGGGTCACGTCGCCATCCTGACGCCAACGGTCGAGTTGCTCGACGGGAATCGAGGCGGGATTGCCGGGGTCAGGATCGCCGGCCAGCAGGAATTCAGCGGCAACGCCTTCCCGCCGGAATTGTCGGGCGGCGGCGACGTATTCGCCAATGCCTTTTTCCCAGAGCAGGCGACTAGCGAGCAGGATCTTCAGCGATTCTAGTCCCCTCCCTCCAGACTGGTGCGGGTTCGCAGAATAGTCCAATCCCTTCCCCCCTCGTGGGAGAGGGTTAGGGTGTGTGGGCTGATGTTTGACCGGCTGAAATCGCTCAGTACTGACGCCGGAGCCGCGAATCAGCCGAAGATGACCGGGTTCGATCAGGCCCGCCTGTTGGAAAGCGGCTTGATCGTCGGGGTTTTGCACGATCAGGCGGCTGTTAGCACCGCCAAGGGCAAGCCGGAGCAAGGCACGCACTGGGGGCCGCAGCAGGCGGGCTTTGAGGCGGTCGCTGGTGAAGACATGGCCGAGGCCGGTAACGGCGTTGATTCGCTTGGGAACACCCGTCAGTCGGGCCGCCAGCGCACCGTAGACCACGCATTTGATGGTGAAGTGGTGGGCGAGATCGGGACGTTCCTGAGCATAAATCTGGCGGATTTGGTGGAAAAGAGCGAGTTCGCGGAGCGGATTCAGGCTGCGCCGTTGCATCGGGACCGTCAGGGCGCGGAAACCGGCGGCTTGCAAGCGGACAACATAGGGGCCGGGCGGGGACAGCATGACAACTTCATGACCGTGGTCGCGCAGGTAGCGAGCCAGCGGCAGGCGGAAATTGTAGAGATACCATTCGGTATTGGCGAAGAAGATGATTTTCAAAAATCGAGATCCTCTTGGGCATTTTCAAGAATGCGAATTTTGTAGGTCATTCTGTAAACACCTGTTCGACAGTAGGAAGGTCGGACAAGCGTCCTTTATCGCGCTGGGCATGACCTGCCAGCAATGCCTTCAAGGCGCGTGGATTATTCAGCAATCGCAGGCTTTCTCGCATTGACTCAAATTCATCTTATGAGACGAGAACCACGGCCCCACGATCAGAAACAATGGCAGCTTCTTCGTGATCCTGCACGTCGCGAGCAATCACTTCGCCTAAACCTGAATGGATGCCTGCTGCACGGTGTAAAGTGGTTATCGGCTTCGTTCAGCAGAGTGGGGGACCCGTCTTAGTAAATGCCGGTCTATCGGCAAACAGACCGTAAGATATCCAATATTTGATCGCATTCAGCAGGATTCAGGCAACAAACCCACCATATTCCAAGTTAATCTGACCCGTTTAGGTTAGACGCACGAGGAATAACTAAAAACAGATTCGCTGCGCTGCCAAAGTATGCAGCCCAACGCTGGCGTCGTGCAATTGAAGCTCGCGGCCCTAATACCATGTGCCCTGTATGAAATAAGCCGACGGGGCGCCAGCGATCCACTTGGAAGCCATATTTCTCGAACTTTGTGCGCCAAGCAGCAACAGAGAATGCCCAGAGTTCGGAAATCCCCTCAAAAGATGTGCCATGCCCGATCGGCAGTAAGGCGCCAACTCCCGTTTTTAGATTACGCGCGGCAGCTTGGATTCGCGTTGCGCCTGCGGGAGGGCTGATGAACTCAACCACAAATCGAGCGGCGGCTGCGATTGCGGTCGGCGGTCCAGCCGCAAAGGTCCAAGCCCGCCACGCAACCGATGGCATTAGATGCACACAATAGCCGTCACGCCGAAGGATCCGGCGAAACTCGGCCATGATCTCAGGGAGGTTTTCCACATGTTCGAGTACGTTGGAGGAGAACACGATATCGATTGAGGCGTCGGGCAGCGGGATAGTCCGCCCGTCATAATCAATGACCGGGAATACTCTGGACTGTGCATAGCTTGACGCTGGCAGATCAATCGCCACGACATCAAAGCCTCGCGCTGCCAAGTCTTTAGCTTGCGCGCCCGTACCGGCGCCGAACTCAAGAATCCGGGCGCCAGGCCGCAAATCCGCGATGACAAGCTCCAGTTCGGCTTCGCGCAGGAGATTGAGGAAATCGATGTTTAACATTTGCACCAACCCAGTGCGCATTATCAGGGTCAGATTGCCCCGGGTTCACGCGGAGCGAGTTTTAATACTTTATGCAGACCAAGCCGTCTTATTACCTTGAAAGCGAAACTGGGCGCTCCGATCCAATCGCCCAAGGGTAGGTGTTCCATGGCTTTTGGAATGTTATGTTGTGCCCAACGGTCTGCATTTCGCACTCCAAGCCCAAGTACATAGATGGCCGCTTGGCGCATCGGGCTACCAGAAATATACAAAGGGGCGAAGCCTTCCGCTTCGAATAGCCGTTGCACCGCTTCAGGGCTGAACCGCCAAAAATCGCCGAAGCTCGAACTTGGATGAGCTACTTGCGCCCACGGCACCACAATCAATACGGCGTCTCGGGACATTTCGCACAAATTCCCGAATGCCCGGCGCACATCGAATACATGCTTCTAATGTCGTGTGATTGAAGACAAGACCATATCGACGTGATAAATCGGGTGGTAACGGTGCTTCCAAGTCAATAAAAATCTCACCGCTCGTACCTTGAGTACCACGTTCACCTGAATAATTGCTTATTGCGTATGAAGACAAATTGGGGAAATATTCACGGTAGTATCCACCTTCCTTGTCACGATCATCCCATCCAGAAACATTAATAGCATCCCCCTCGAAAAGTCGGCCAATCTTGCGTATTTCTGTATTTGACCATTTTCGAGCAGCAAAAAACTGTCGCTCATTAAGTAAGTCCATGCTTTTCCTCTCCAGAATTTTTCAGGAAAATTGCGAAAATTTTAAGCGCGATTATTTTGATTGCTCTTTTTGAATGATCTTTTCTGACAACCCTGCACATGAAAAAACGATCACCCTACACTCAAGACTAGAGTGCGGCGCAATCCACTATAAGCCGTATCAACCACAGCCATGTCCCCTTGCGGCGACCAACGTGGATGGAGATCGCATTTGTCGAAAGCCATTCCGAGTGGACTATAGAGGTCTCCGATCCGTCGCCGCTGGTTCCCAGCGATGATATATAACGATTGATAGCCAAGCCGGTCTGGATAGCTGTCCGTCAACCAAATGTCTGGGCGCAGCGGGTGGCGAGACTGATGCCCATCAAATTCGGGCCATGCCATACCCATTGGCCGCAGTTTGTCAGTGCCAAGTTCCCAAAACCAGTAGCCGGAGATGCCGCGAGCGTCCTGGCCAAAGACACTGATCTCGTCATCACTCGTCCAGCAGAAATGTGATGCGTTTACCAGTGGACAATGAAATTGTTTCCCGTTATTCCACTGCGATACATAGAGTTGCTGTCTCCTTTTTCCCGCAAAGCTCGCGACAACAAAAGCCAATTTTTTTGCATCTGGACAGAAGGCAGCATGATTCAAGTGTACCGCATCTTTTTGAATGTTAACGTCGCCCGAAGCGCGCCGCGCAAGTTCTGTACACTCATCAAGATCCAGCCGCCACAACACCTTCGCATCGGGAGTACGCAGATCATGAAGGGTTATCGCTGCATCCACATCAGCGCAGGTATAAGAAAAACCATAGCCGCGACGATGCTTCATAATGTGGGAATAATTGAGCGCGGTCATAAAGGACTGATTTGCCGATATTGAATAGTAAGCCAAGCCTTCCAACCGTCGTAAAACCGTCCCATCGGAAAGGCGACGGAAGCAGGTCGCAAGAAGGCCACCCTGTTCTTCATAATGCACCACGACATCCTCGGAAATGAATTGCAGCCGTGTTCCAAACTGAAATGACCACGCACGGGTGCGGCCAATGGCTGTGAAGACACCCCGTCGAAGATCAAATATTCCGAATTCAACGCTGTCCGCCCCTGGCTCCCAAGCGTGATAGGTGATCCGCTGACCATTCGGCGAGATGATCGGCAAGTCATAATAACCCGCCCAAACGTGTCGTCCCGCCTGCGCGACTTCCGCAATCACTTGGGTCTCGCCAAACAGTCGGCGACGCCCCAGCATCCGCGTCAGCGGAGATTTCACCGAGCTTAACACCATACCGGCCAAGGTGCGCAATGCAGCGTTAAAATCGCTCGGAGTGATTTTTAGCCGGTTGGTCAGCGCAATCGCGTTCAGCGCAAACCAGACAACGGTAAATGCAACTTGCGAAAGGCCAGCCCCTGCAATCCCAAACGCAGAGATACCGAAGTAAAGCGCTGGAATGAATGCGGCGGTGGCGACAAGGTATGTGATGAGGTGAAAAACCGGGCCAATTAAAGTCACAACGGTTGGCCGAATGTAGAAGCCAGCAACCGACAGCCCATAGGCCAAAGTGAGCCACAACAACGGCGCCGCCGCCGCCGCGTAGTCCGCGCCGCCGACAACTCGCACGGCCCAGTCGGCGAAGATCGCTGTACCGGCGACAAGCACAGTGAGTAGCGCCATCCCCGCAAAGAATGCGCGCACCAGGATGCGACGCAGTCGCCCAAGGTCACCTGTGGCGATCAAGCCCGCGATCTCGGGGAACAATGCCTGTTGCAGCGGATCGCCAAAGCGGTTGATGAGCGATGCGATTTGGCTGGCAACCTTGTAAAGCCCCGTGGCAACCGGCCCCAAGATCACCGCGATGATGAAGGCATCGGCGTTCTGGCGCAGTACATTGATGGTACTCAGGGCGCTGGTAGACCAGGAGAACTGCAAAAAAGCCCTTCGCAGCGTGCGATCCTCGAAGCGAGGGGCGAAAAGGGTAGGCAGCCGATACCTGCGCCACAAGGTCGTCATGACAACCAGGACTGCGCACGACTGGGCCGCGATCAGTCCCGCGTAGATGACCACATAAGCTGAGAAAGGGGCATTGAACAGCCATAGCGCCGCCGCCGCGACAAGACCTATAGCGGAGGCTCCGACCTGTATCCCCGTGATTAACCCAAACCGCCCAAACAGGCGCAGCAGGCCAGCCGCCGAACTGGTCGCGCCGAACAACAGCGTGGCGGCGAAGGCGGCGGCGAAGGCTTGATATTGCGGCTCAATGCCGAAGAACGGCAAGCCGAAAGCGACGAGGGCGAACCCGGCCACGGTCGCCGCGACAGCGCCCGCGAGGTCGTAGAGGAATCCCAGCACCACGACATCTCGCAAACGGGCATCGTCATTGGCGGCTTGAGCCTCCGCGCCAAACTTGAGTACGGGCTGCCAGGTATCGAAGGAGAACAGCTTGGATACGATTCCTACAAAGGCTTGTAGCAACGCCAGTATGCCGAGCAACTCGGGACCGAGCGCACGGGCGTTAAACGCAAGCGCCGCGAAGCCAAGCAGCGATGCGATTCCGTTGCCACCCAACAGGATCGCCACGTTCCGGCGCACACGGGAAAACATGCTGTGCGCAGCGACCCGCTTAGTTTCGATCATCGCTGCATAACCCCCTGATGCTTTAGATCCGGGAAGCGGCCATCCGCAATGGTTCGCTTCCAGAAGAATCTAGTGCATAACAAGATGGCATAGACCATCCCAATATAAACGTAGATTTCAGGAATCTTATCGGTCGACTCTGAAAAAGAACGAACCAACCCGAGGGTACTTAGAATCGAAATCGGGATAATAAGCACTCCACGTCGTCTATTACTCTGAATCCAGCCCATCACACAACCAAAAATCGCAAACTTGATCGGGATAAACCACCGACCAAAATTAAGGATCGCATCTCCGATAAGACTCGCGTGAAATCCCCAGCTTTTTTGATAAGTTCCTTCACCAACTGCAAAATCCCTGATCAACACACCCGTATTTTTGGACCCCCAGTTGAAAAAATCAGATAAAGGCCACAGCAATACACGATAGGTCTGCCCCTCTAAATATCCCTCGCCATGAGCAATAGCGAGATACGGACCATGAAGCTGGCCCATTTCACCAGGAATGGACCACAACATGTACTCAGTAAATCTTTCGAATCCTAACTGAAGAACCGCATCAATCCCTCCTGTTCGATACGCCTCTCCTATAGGCAGGTAGAGAAATAGTACTAGGACCCCTGCCATAATTACCATGATGCCCTTCAATGAAGGTCTATCGAGGTGTTTTATTCTTAGGAACAGAAATCCAATACCAGTCAATGGAATCAGGGCGCGCACACGACCACCGAGCAGAGTTAGCGCAAAAAAAGCGACAATGGCGGGTACCCACATTACCCAAGACAAGCGCCCCGTTTGCTGATACTGACTGTAGGCGAATACTACGGAGCTTGGTATAACCGCCAATCCGACATACCAAAGGTAACCCGTGCCAAGAGTGACCTCTGTGGACCTCATATTGCCATCAATAGCAGCAGCGCCTAGCGATCCAACATTGATAATGAGAAACAAGACTAAGGCGGTCAATCCAACACCGAACATCGCCAGCGCAACCAAAGAGACTTTAGGCCAAGACACCTTGCTGGGTTGAATAGCCGGTTTCGAGAGACGACCAAACAAAGATGTAGCCCCGAGCGTCACCAAGGTAGCTGCGTTTGCCACAACAGTAGCGATTTGAAACTGCCCGACATCAGCCATTCCGACCATTTTTAGTACCCAATTACTGAAATCAACAATAAACAGATTTGGAAGAAAGAAACGCATAAACCAAATTAGGCCAATGAGCGCCTGAGCAGACACCAAGGATCCGCTCACTCTTATACCGTCAGCAATAAAATAAATGACAAACGCAGAACTAACCACAAAAAGAAAGTCGTGTCTTCCATAATCCGCGATAACATTATCTGGAAGGAGCGCAATAAATGCGATGCTCGCAGCCAATGCAACCAGAAAGTGCAATAGTTTTTGGTTCACTCGCGTGTATTCTCAATCTTATTGCAACTGAAAAGCCTTCAACCTATTTGACGCAACACTCGCATCAGCCCTTTTGAGACCATCCGCCACCGCCTGTTGAATCACCGTTCGTAGCATCGCCGCCCCGGTCAGGGTCAGATGATTGTCATCGAAGTACAATGGCCGCCCCCCTTCGTCTATCACTCGGCATTGCGGCGTACAGAATATGGCCGCCACCGGGTAGATTTTGAAGCTTTCAATGCCCGCAGTCAGACGATCTACTTCTTCCAATTGGATGCTATTTTCAGCCCGATACGTATCCAAATCACCCACGGTCGGAATCGGCTTATTCCGCCGCTGCGCTGCATCGTAAAGCCACTTTGGCACATGAACTCCAGGATTAGGCACTGGGTTGATAAATGCCACGGATACCCCTTGCGCCTTGGCGAGAGAGGCGAGACGCGCAGTAGCCTCGGGATGCACTTCTCGCCAACGCTGATGAAGCAGCACTAAGATCGACGTTACGCTGCTTAGCCTGCTGAAGAATCCATTCAGGTGTAATGCCGAAGCCGACCGCAGTATTCTGCACGGTCATGAAAACACCTAAACCATGAAGTTGCGCCGCTTTGGCCACTTCGCCTTTTATCATATCGGCATGACTGTTACCTACGAGGAAGATGTTCCTCCCGCTCGCGCCTGGCGGCGAAAGCTGGCATATAGGTGAGAAAGGATCCTTAAGGCGGGTAATTTGCCCGCATTTCCAGATCGGACGATCCAGCGGGGCCATGGCGATAAGAAAGGTATCTGGGGGCATCTGTGCGCGCTTCAGCGCTTCAGCACTTACCCCAACCACCATGATCATCCCAGCAACAGCCGCCATAGCCCCCCCCAGTGGAAAGATCGAGCGCGGACGTCGGAAGGGCTGCTCAACACCGTAATGAAGGGCGATCCCCAGAACCAGCGTAAGGAGTATTACACCCGCATAGTCAAACGGCGAAGCGAGCCGCGTTACCGTGCCACCAAAAGGCTCATAACTCCAGAAGATGATGATCGGAAAATGAACCAGATAGATGGAGTAGGAATAGCGGCCTAACCATTGCAACGCACGGCCCCCATGACTATTAACAACCCATTGCGGGAGACCCATTCCAATGACGAGCATACTTGCAAAGGTGACTAATCCTGCTTGCCATAAAATCGCCGTAGTAGGTTTCGGCCAAGTCGCAATCGCCACGATCACTATCAGCGCGATGAGACCGACCCATTCACCATATCCTTTCGACCGATGATCGATCACCCACCGCAGAATCAGCGCGGCTCCAAAGCCAGCGAAGAACTGCCAAAGCCGAAAGAGCGTGATGAAAAAGGAGGTTTTGGCAGAAACTCCATTGACAAAAGCGAAAGCTACAAATGTGGCAATTGCAGTTAGGACCAAGACCCAAGCGTGACGACGACCAAACCAAGCTACTACAGGAAAAATCAAGTAATACTGCAACTCGACGCCGAGCGACCATAAATGCAGAAACGGGCGATATATGTCATCTTGAAAGTAGGCTACATCAGTCCAGAAGCCGATATTTGGCATCAATGCCGCCGACCAGAAACCATGAATTTTGACTTTTTCCAGCTCGCTTGGCAGAGAGAAGAACACGGCAGCAACACCTACTGAGACAATCAGCGCTACTGCATAAGCCGGAATGATCCGCCAAAAACGACGGGCGTAGAAGTCAAGAGCTTTTGCTTTGCTTTCTATGTCGCCGTATAAATGAGCCATTAGAAAGCCGCTGATAACGAAAAAGAGGTCCACCCCCAGATATCCGCTACCCATCCAGGACAAGTCCAAGTGGAACAATAATACAAGAAGAATAGCGACCCCCCGTAGTACTTGGAGGTGTGGCAGAAACTTATCGGCAGATGTCATTTGCAAATCCTTGTTTAACGCGGAGTGTCATGCGAGTACCAATACGGCCGACCTGCGAGCACAGCGCAACAAAATATTATGGAGAGGTATATGGGCGTTGCAGTCGTTCGCTCAGACGTTGTACCCAGGCGAAGGGGTCAAACACATCCCGGTAGCCGTCAACTAAAACCCTCTTTCGGGCGAAGTCAATCGTGTGCGGCCCCCGCCAGTCTTCTAGTTTTAAGCGGCCGATCTCTTGTTCCCGATACCTTTCGGCAGTGAGTTCCTGTATCTCTATTACCGTAAGACCCGCGCCATAACCCGCAGAATTGTCCTGCCCAAACCGCAACAGCCGCCCGTCGAGCTTGAGAATACGCCCGCCGGGGCGTGCCAAGAGGGGATTGAGAACAATGGGATTCATCGGGTGCGGTACGTAGGGTCCCTGAAGCTGGTTGGCCCGCCATAGCAGCAGCGTGTCCATTTTCCGATTTGGTCGCTCTGGGCTTGCAAAAAGCCAAAATGCCCCCTCATATTCCAGCAATGTTGGATCAAGCAACCGTTCCGATTCCAAACCTATCAAGGGAATCCAATTCAAAATTACATTTGAGGCGGTATCAATCTCAATCAGCACTGGCGCACGCCAACCCGCAACCTCTGGGGTCAAGAAGATGCGGTTATGCCAGCGGAACACATGAGGATAGGAGAGATGGCGTTGCTGCTCCGCCACCAGTGGTGTCACTACGCCTTGGCCAAGCTCAATACGGACGATGTCGCCATGCACCCGGCCTTTTGGCATCCGCTCACAGACGAGCGTGCTGCCCTCCGGGTCAAGATAGAAGGGGTCAGCAACAAATTGCGCGCTCTGCGGCAGAGGCAATGGTCGCGCCCTGATCGGCAGCTCGCCCGCGGCGAGACCAACAACGTCCGGTTGATCTGCCTCAAATAGGCGCCATGCTTTGCGCCCGAAGGTGCCATAGGCGAGTCGTTTGGCCTTGCGGGCCAGCAGTTTCACTAGAAAACCCGCGACGCGGGCATTGCTCGGAAGGCGATAGTTCTTTCCGAGTTCGCGACCACTCAATGTGGGCGGATCGGCGCAAGCTGCCAGTGCCTTCTCCAAGAGATAGGAGGAGCCTGTATACACGCTTTCCAGCGTGTCACGATAGGAGTGCCGCTCGATCCGGAAGCGCCCTTCCGCCAGAAATTCCCCTCCATCCAGCGTGTTCGTCAGGCGTTGAACGACTGCTCCGATATGAGAGGCGTCCCCCTCTAGCTCATAAAAGCCCACGGGCCGACCACGATACATGAACGGATCACCGTGATGGTACGAGAGCACACCGAAGCGGGCGGGGAAGTGATGCGGATCCCGCAACAGGCCCATGCCGAACTTGAGCGCAACATCGAGTTCGAGCGTGGCCGCGCGCCTTTGGATATCGTCAGGGATTCTTTGCCACGCACCGTCGAAAGCGGCGGTAAAGCTGATCGTTTCGACCTCTTCCTTGATAACATCGGCAAGCTGGCGGGGCCGAAACGCGGGAGGGCGCATCAGCGTCACCCTCATAAGGTAATAGCCGAGATGCTGAATGAGGTTTTTGCGTGAGACATTGTTCGTGCAGACGAATACCGCTACAACCTGCATCCGCCCACGCTCCAGGGCAAGGCTGATTGCGTCCGCTGCCCAAGAGGGTAGTGCCGGGCCATCAAGGATGAGTGCAGCGCGCAAGGGTGGCATCGTGGGCATTGGGTTTTTTCGGTAGGATCAATGGTTGGCTATGAAGCCTTTCCATTTCAGACGGCCGTCCTCGCTTAATTCCTTTGCTGCCTTTTGGCCGTACTTGAAACCCACGATTGGGCGCAGAACCATAACGACAACTGGTTCAAGTCCAAAGCGTATCGGTCTTTTCCAGCCGTTGAAGAAAGGTGAATACCAGTCTACCAACTCGAAGCCCGCATATTCGACTGTATATCGCAGTGTTTTAAATGTGAAAAATTGACATGATCCTGCGACAAAAAGCCCCGAAAGTAATTCAGGGGATTGTTGCGACTGACTGTGTAAGTAGTACCAAGACCATTAACCAACGGAACGCCAAGAAACAAGAGGCCATCATCGGGGCGCAACACTCGTCGCAAGTTCAGGAGAAACTCATGTGGATTAAGAACGTGCTCAAACACATTCTGGCACCAGACAAACCTAAAGGCGCTCTGTAATCCCTTTTCTGTTAGTGAATTGCTTATGTCGTCGGAGAAATTCCAACGGAGGAAATCATAACCTTCCGGTGGCCGCACATCCGCGCCGTCGATTCCTATCGAGCCCGGAGCGAAGAAGCGAAGATGTGGTGTTAGTACTCCGCATCCGACATCAAGCACTGGCTCGGTGCGTAGCTCTGGATAGACATGTATAAAGTGTGAGATCCGCCGAGGTACAATACTGCTACGCTTTGCAAAAAACACAACGCCTCCTTATCTCAATTCCGCAAGTTTCAAATAAAGTCGCTCATGGTCACGGACTGTAGCCTGGATCGAGTGCGTGTTCAGCACGTGTGCGTGCAAGCGCTGCCCAGCGGCGATTGCCGCGGCCGGATCAGCAACCACAGCGCGCAGCGTGTCCGCAAATTGCTCCGGCTGAGCCAGCCAGCCCCGATCCCCGCCCAGCAGGTCTGGAATTGAACCCACGGGGGTAGCCAACACCGGCATCGCTTCCGCGCCGGCTTCCAACAATGCCATCGGCATGCCCTCGTATTTTGAGTGCATCACGAATATATCTGCTCCACGCATGCACTCCCTGATATCCGAGCGCAAACCGTGAAATACAACCCGCTCGGCAAGACCCAACTGCCCAACAAGCAATTGAACATCGCCTTCGAGCGGCCCTGCGCCAACAAATTCAAGGCTCAAGCCGGGCAGATTGGCTCTCGCTACAGACCGCAACAGCCCCAAGGGGTCTTTCTGCTCAGCCAACCTCCCCACCGCCAGCAGGCGAACCTGTCCCGCTGGATCCCACGGCAAACGCATCGGTGGATCCACACCCACCGGCACACCGTTGGGAATGACCACAGTACGGCCAACATTGAGTTCAGGATGCTGGTCAGCCGTGAAGATGACGTCGGCGTCGCGCCACCTTTTCAGAGCGCGCACAGCGAGCGCACGGGCGCGAGGATAGGGATTCAGGTGGCTGGTGAAGCAGATCGCCGGAGATGTCACCAGAAACCTACTCACCGCCAGCGCAGCCAATAAACTATGAAACATGTGGGCATGGATGACGTCCGGCGCGAAGTCCTTCATGAAGACGCGCATACGGCGTAACGCCGCAAGGCGTGGGCCGCTTCGCAAATCAAACACCTCGACCGGCAGGCTTTGATGGCCGTAGACCTCCAGCGCACGCAGATCGTCAACGATTGTCGCCAACCGTATGTCGAACCGGTCAGCATCGAAAAGCTCCATCATGTCGAGCACAAGCCGCTCTGCACCGCCTGGGATTAAGCCGGTAATCACCTGCAACACCTTCACCCGGCGCATGGTGACTCCCAGGCAAGGCCAAGTTGCTCGGCCATCAGCGCGTTGACCTGTTCAGCGTTGGCGCGCCAGGTATGGCGGCGGGCGCGTTCGCGATTGGCCCGGCTCATGGCGATTCGGCGCGGCTCGTCAGCCAGCACGTTGTCCACACATGCAATCATTTCGTCAACTTCCCAGGAACGGGTAACGAATCCGTTTAATCCAGACTCCACCAACCAGCCATAATCATTGGAAGGAGTCAGCACTACAGGCAGGCCTACCGCCATCGCCTCCAACGCCGCAGTGGGCGTCCCTTCCTTTTCCGCGGTCGACAAGAACAACTTGGCTCCCTGCATGGCCTGGATGATTTGGGTCGGTGGGCAACGACCCGGAAACACGATGTTGCTGACATTCTCTGCCGCCGCCCGCGCTATGATACCCTCGCGTTCAGGGCCGTCCCCATAGACCGCGAAGCGGAGGTTGGACCGACGAGCTGCACATTCCAACACGATATCTTGGCGTTTTTTCGGAAAGAAGTTGCCAACAGAAATGACGTCACAAGACGTCTGCGCGGCGTGCTCTGGTGTATTGAAGAACATATCCAGCGGCGCGCTAGGCAGGTGATGTACAGGACGGTCGAGCAGCTCTTGCAGATAGTTTTGATCATCTTTGCCGGTCGCGAACACGAGATCGCAATGTGAGAGCGCCAAGCGATAGAGCATCGCCATCGGTTTCGTCACCGTGTCATGAAAACTCGCCGCCACGACACGGACACCGAGCGCGCGGGCCAGCGCTTTGGAATACAACAAATCACTCCAATCTCCATGCACATGAAGCACGGTTGGCAGGATGCCCCGCAACCGCCGCCGCGCCGCCAGAGCGCCTGAATAAAAGATCATATTTCTCAAGGCCGCCGGACGGACGCACAACAGATCGCGCCCGGCAAAGATCTGCACCGCCGGGCCTTCCGCTTCGCCGGTGTTGTACAGATTGAGCACTTCAACCCCCAAAGCCCGTTGCGCAGCGGACAGTCGGGCGATATGCGCTTCCATGCCACCCGGCTCGGGCGGCAGGCGAAAATAGGCGCGGACGACGCGAAAAGGCGCGTGCGTTGCCCTGTTTGCTGTTGACGCCTCCCGCATACTTCACGCCCCCGCAGTTTCGCGGATCAAGGCGCGATACCGGTCGTAGAGTTTGTCCGCGTCGAACTCGGCCTCAGCCCGCGCCCGCGCCGCTTGCCCCATGCGTGCGCGCATTTCGTCATCACCCAATAGCCGCTCCAGGCACTCGACAATCTCCGCCGTGGGATCATCGCCCAGCACGAAACCCTGAACCCCATTCTCGACCACATCGGCACAGAAACCCGCATTCGTCGTGATGATCGGAAGTCCCGCAGCCATGCCCTCCATGATCGCCCGTGGAGTGCCTTCCATATTCGAGTACAGCACCAGGACATCGGCGCGCGGCAGCAGATCCGCAAGCTCGACATGGCTGATCTGGCCCAGAATCTTGACTCGATCCTCCGCGCCGACGCGCACCGCCAAGGATTTGCACGCATCGAGATCGATGCCAGCGCCCACGATCCAAACCTCGATGTCGAGCCTGCTTGGAAGGATGGTTTGAAGAAAACGCAGTTGGCCCTTGCGCGAGTTCACGCTGCCGACCATGACTACCTTCGGTCGCCCGACGAGACGCCAGTCTTCTTTCACCGATGAGAAACGCGCAAGATCCACGCGGGGCGGCAACACCACAACCCGTTGGGTGTAACCGGCGCCATATTTCGCCAGCAATCTTTCGCGCATTCCCACACTCAACACCCGAATCCGATCCGCGTGAGGGAGATTGCTGCGAGTGATCAGCTCCAGGATGCCATTGCGGGATAGGAACAGCTTGTCCTCAAAGTAGTGCCCCATATGGAATTCCATGAGCACCTTCGCGCCATATCGTTTGGCGATCCGAGCCGCCACCAGGCCGCCCTGGACCGGACACTGCGCAATCACCACATCGGCCATCACGTCGGCGGCGATGGGTTCGACCTGAAACTGCGTGAGCAAGAACTCCGCCTCGCTCTCCATCCGACTTGCCAGCAGCCGAACGGCGACATCGCCCTCGGCAAACGCCACAGGCTGAGCTTGCGTCGAGCGACCCACCGCAGTGTAGCGGCGAAAGCCCTTGGCCAGCTCACGCCAGATATCGAACGTGGAATGATTTGTGTCACCCGGCCGGTACCGCCCGGCGCCAACATGCAGGACGCTCAAGTCTGACCGCTCGACGCTGACGCTCATAGCAGCGCGCTCAACGCACGATCATACATATCGGCCACCACCGGGGTCGAATAGCGCTGAACATGCACGAAATTTTCTTCGCCAACGGTGCGTCGTGCTTCTTCATCGCACGCTAAATCTACAAGACGCTGCGCGAAGGCGCCAGGGTCATCGCGGGAGACAATGTATTCAAGCTGACGCGGCCCCACGATATCGCGAGTCCCGCCTGCGTCGGTAGCGACCGCTGGAAGCCGCATGGCCATCGCCTCCATTAGCGCGCGCGGCATACCTTCCCGATAGCTCGGCATGATGAATATGTCCGCTCCTGCCAAATACTGGGGGAGATCGGTATTGGGAACTGCCCCCAGCATCTGCACTGAACAATTGCCGTGCGCTGCCTTGATTTGTTCGTGAATATGGTTGCGCTCTGGGCCGTCGCCGATTAGATCAAGCTCGATCCGCTGGCCTTCGGCAGCCAGCGCGTTGAGACGCTCGATGATGCGAGGAATGTAAAGAACGGCATTCTTGGAAGGAGACAGGCTATGCACAAACAGGATTTTTAATGCGCCATCAGATGCACGGGGTACAGCCGAAGGAATGAATCGCTCAAGGTCTATGTCATTATAGAGAAGTAGTAACTTGTTCTTCGGAATTTTGTAGTTTTCTTCATAGTAACGAAGCATATATTCAGGGCCGGTCACAAAGCGGTCGATACCCAATTTGATGCAGGCCATCGCAAAATCGTCTGCAAATCGATTGATCAAGGGCTTATGGCGGTCGAGGTCAAAGTTGGCGGTACTTTGCCAGTACAACACCCGCATACTCGACATTTTTCCGACGATGGATGAAACCAAGGCCGCTGGCTTAGATATGCGCACAAAAACCAGGCGATACCCATTGCGCCGGAGTTTAGCCAAGGCCACCGCTAGAGAGACCAACCGTGAAACCTTCCCATTGCGGGAGAGGTAACGCACCTCCTTGCCGTGAACGACTTGGACGCCCTCGCCACCCTTCTCGCTGAGTAGAGTAATCTCCCAGCCGCAGCGCTCTTCAAGCGTGCGCAGCAACGCCATGACATGCACGAAATGCTGCACATCCGATGGATGTACATAATTGAGCACGTATACCAGTTTTTTTGGATTCGATTGGGTCATGCAGTCATCTCAGGAAATCGATAATCGCTTGCGCACGCGCCCGCCACGTAAATTGACGGCTCAATTCGAGAGCACGAGCAGCCAGGCGCGCCGCAAGCACATCGTCGGTGAGCGCTCTGTCTATTGCGGCTGCCAGCGCTGTTGGGTCTCCAGGCGAGGGAAGCAACGCGGCTTCTTCATCGCCCACGACTTCACGGACAGCGGGCAAATCCGATGCGACGATCACGCGGCCGGCGGTCATATACTGGAAGAGCTTCAAGGGTGAGGCGTTGTACGCATAGTGATGTGTGTGTGGCATCGGCATAAGTAATATGTCTGCGGCGTCCAGATACATTTTCACTTCGTGGATCGGTCGGAAACCTGGAAAAATGAACCTACCCTGGGGCAGATTCATCTCGGCAATCAAGCCCTGATAGATGGAGATAGCTTCTGTCGGCCCGCCCACTAGGGTGAAATAGCTGTCGGGGTGGCGGGGGAGAAGTAACGCGGCGGCGCGGATGATTTCGGGTAAGCCTTTCTCTTGCCCCAAGGTCTGGAAACGGCCGACATAGCAGATATTCTTTCCCGTCATGGGAAGATGCAGTTGCTCCCTGGCAAGCCCCTGGTTACCTGGCCCGGTAAAGAGATGCTCATCGACCGCGTCGTGAGCGACCAAGATACGTTCCGGTGCTAAGCCCGCACTGATGAGGCGATCGCGCATCGCACCCGTGATAGTGACCACCCTGGACAGGCGCCTCAATAGGGCGGCTTCACGCGCAAAGCTGGCCGACCGCTCCGATAGCGCATGCACCTCGACGCAGAGGCGGCGGGTGTACTTCTGGGGCAAGCCGCGGAGCAAAAGCGCGGCGATTTTCGGATGGCGCGTATAAATCGCATCAGGGACACCGGCGAGATCCTGACGGATGATTCGCGCTGCATGGGCCGCCTGGATGTACACCAAAAGCTGGCTGGCAATAGGACCGGTCAGACGACCGGCCAAAGCTTTTGAAAGCAGCGGCAAGACTTCATAAGTGGCTCGGTTTAATAATACGCGCAAGCCATAGATCGATTCCGGCAACTCACTACGCTTGTCGAGCGGTCGCTCGTCGTAATGAATCAGACAAGGTTGCGCGCCAGCCTCCTGAAAGGCTTGCAACATTTGCGCAATCTGATAACCGTTAGCTTTTTCTGTCGGAAAGCGGCCCGCGCCGACGTAAGCAATGCGCATCAGGCAGCTTCCTCAAGCGGAGTTGATAGACGTGTCCAAGCGTCGCGCCACGCTTCGAGAATTAACACGGGCCAGATCTGGTGGGCGCAATCCGCCGATCCGGTCCGGTGCGCACGCCAAGCCGCAACAATAGGGCGCACTTCGACGAGACCCGTAGCCGTAAGCCGATCAACGCTCAGGAGATCGTCCGCCCAGTCCCTAAGCGGCCCACGCAACCAAGACGCCAAGGGTACGGAGAAACCTTGCTTGGGGCGATCAAGGAGGGTTGCGGGCACAAAGCGTTCAGCCAAGCGTCGGAGAGGCATCTTGCCGCGATGGCCCTGAATGAGGAAACGTTCCGGCAAAGACCAGGCGAAGGCAAAGATCTCCGGTTCAAGCAGCGGTACGCGCGTCTCGAGCGATGTTGACATCGCCGCACGATCCACTTTGGCGAGAACATCGTTATGCAAATAACCCAACGTGTCAGCAAGCATCATGCGCCGGGTAAAGCTGAGCGTTTCTTTCCCTGGGAGATCGGCCAAGATCTGAGGTGCCGCGCCTCGTGCAAGCCCCTCCTCAAGCGGCCAATTGGCAACGACGCGGGCGTAGAGTTCATCGGGCGAACGGCAGTCGATGAGACGAAGCGCCTTGCTGATGCGCCCCGCCTGCTCGCCCCTTGCGCCCAGGGCCGCTGCCGCCGTTCGCGCCACCCGGCCTGGCCCAATGACTCTGATCAAGCTCGCAGCTATTGTGCGAACACCCATGGGGGTGCGACCAAGACCCGCCCAAAGCTTCGGACCCTGCCGATAGCGTACATAGCCACCAAAAAGCTCGTCGCCCGCATCACCGGTTAGCGCCACCGTCACGGATCGGCGTAAAGCACGGCAGATGAGGGTCGTGACGATGCCCGAAGAATCTGCAAACGGCTCATCGTAGACACCCGCCATGTCGAGGATCGCCGCCCGCGCCTCATCGGGGCCGATCTGAATCGTCGTATGATCCGTCCCGAGCGCCCGGGCCACGGCCCCGGCATAAGACGACTCATCGTGAGCAAGATCGTCGAAACCGATGGTATAAGTTTTCAGCGGGTGACGGCTCGCAGCTTGCGCCGCGCCACACACCGCTGTGCTATCGATCCCTCCGGAGAGCATGGCGCCGACCGGGACGTCACTGACCAGTCGGGATTGCGCGGACCGCACAACAAGTTCAGCAAGACGATCAACAGCCTCGGTCTCGGTACCCACGAATGGACGCGCCGCCGCAGCGAGGGCAGTCGCACGCGCACACCACCACGTTTGCGGCTCCGGTAGGCGCTGCGCCTTCAGATCATCGCTATGGACCGAAAGCCATTGGCCGGGCGAGAGCTTCCGGATCGCTCTGAAGATGCTCAGCGGCGCGGGGATGCACAGCGTGCGGATAAGCAGGTCTACCGCTTGGGGATCGATGTCAGCCTGGCTGAGCGGAACAGCCGCAGTGAGCGAACGCAACTCGGAGCCGAAAATGAGTATGCCGCGAATAAGCCCATAATAGAGCGGCTTTTCCCCAAAGCGGTCGCGCGCAAGGACGAGGCGGCGTTCCACTCTGTCCCATAAGGCAAGCGCAAACATGCCATCGCAGCGGAGCAGGGTCGCCTCAACGCCCCACGCCTCAATCGCAGCGAGCAAAACCTCAGTATCGGACCCGCCACGCCATGACGGCGCACACCCTTCGCTCACTAATGCTTTGCGCAGTGCACTGTAGTTATAGATTTCGCCGTTAAAGGTGATCAGAAATCGCCCGCTCGCGCTCGCCATCGGCTGTGCGCCCGCGTCCGAAAGGTCAATGATGGCGAGGCGACGATGTGCGAGGGTTAGCCCCGCATCTGCATCTATCCAGATACCCTCCCCGTCAGGACCGCGATGAGCAACAGCACGCGCCATGGATCGAGCGCGATGCTCTAGTCCATCACGCGGTTCAAGCCTGCTCGACCAAAATCCAGTAATGCCGCACATACCGATCCCTCATCTTCTACGCTCCGTCTCACTTAACTCGGATTGGAGCGAGTCGATTTTCTCCAAAAACTACTCATGCTTTATTACCCATGGCTCGCTCATTTCAATATTTCTGATTGAAATCAGCAGGTTGAATGAACAGAATTACGGCCATTTTGTTAACCGACTGCGGCCAGCGTATCCGTCTGGAGGCGATCATGATCGTCACGCGTATCCGAAGCCAAGCTCATAGGACATCTTAAACCCCATTAGACCCAGCCTGTCAAACCGTTCGGGGAATACCTGGGCAGTTACGAAATTACCGATGAATTCTGGAACCAAGTGAAACCCTTGCTGGAGCCCTTCAAACGGAAGCGATCGGGTGGGAGCCCACCCTTGGACTTTCGGATCATCCTCAATGGAATCCTCTATGTGCTCAAGACGGGGTGTCAGTGGAGCTGTCTCCCACGGTGTTACGGCTCGAAGAGTACGGTCCATGAGCATTTTCAGCGGTGGGCGCAGGCTGGCGTGATGGCGGAGATTTTCCGTCGGCAGGCGGAAGCGTATCAGAAAAAGCCGGGGATTGAGTGGGGGATGGCAGGCGATGGACGGGACCTTGGTGGTGGCGCCGGTGCGGGGCCAGTCGTTGTGCTTGGAAGAGGAGGCACTGGGGCGGAATCCCACCGACCGGGGACGCCGTGGGAGCAAGATTCATCTGCCTGTGGATCAAAACGGGATACCGCTGGGGGTGGCCTTGGTTGGGGCCAATATCCATGACAGTCGGTTGGTCTCGCCGACTCTGGCGGCCGATATTCTCCCGCGGCCCGAACCGACGACCGATCACCCCCAGAATCTGTGCTTAGATAAGGGGTATGCCTATGCCAGGGTTGAGCAGGAAGTACTCGATCATACCTACTCCCCGCCCATCCGCCGTATTGGGGAAGAGAAACTCAGTGAAGGGGAGAAAACCCATCCTGCCCGCCGCTGGGTGGTCGAGCGGACGATCGCTTGGTTGAAAGGGTTTCGCGCCATTCGTACCCGTTACTTCCGTCAGGCCCAAAATTACCTCGCCATGATCCATTTGGCTTGCGCACTGATTCTCTTCAGGAAAATTCAACCAGCTCGGAAATAGGCAAACCTCATGCCGGATATCCTCTTAATACGGGTTGATCGGTCCGTTGCTGAACCACGCACCGTCGTAAGGAAATACCAGCCCATCCAAAGCTGCAGGTCGCGCAAAGGGTACGTCGTCGCTCCAGGCCGGCTCGGTTTGGGGCGGTCGCGGGGCCGGTCGGGGCGGTGCGGCAGTTCTCGCTGCTTGTTCATCCCGCCGCTCCTCCCGGGGGAACACATTCACCCAGCCGTTCCAGTCGGGCAGGCCGAGGGGCAGGCAATCGAGCTTGATCGAGGTCGAGCCGTCGTCGTGGCGAAACACCGAACCGATGCGCAACCAGCGGGCCTTGTGTTCACCGGTCTGACGGTCGGTATATTCTCCAGTTTTGATACTGAGGTCATGGGTGGGGCGGGCGCTCATGGTGGGATCTCCTGTCGGTAAGCTGTAAGGGAAAGGGATGAAGGCGCCCCGGGAAGGGGCGCCTGCCTGCCGGCAGGCAGGCCTATTGGGGTTAATTGGCGGCTTCCGCCGCGACGGGCTCGCTTTCGGCCTGGGCCTCCTTGGCGATGACCGCCAGCCGTCCGGCGAGGGATTCAGTGGCGGTGGCCTGGTTCATCTCCTCGAAATAGGTCCGCCCCTCGGCATACTGGGCCTGGGCGCGGGTGCGTTTGGCCGAAGCGCGCAAGCGCTCCACCAGGGCGGGCAGGCTCTCCATGGTTCCATCCCAGCCGTGGCGGCGGGCCTCCTGCAGGGTACGTTGCCGGCGGGCGGTCTCGGCTTCGGTGTCCGCCTTCACCTGCCTGGCCCAGTCTTCGAGGTTCCGGTCCAACTCGTCGTATTGGGTCCGGTTCAACCCCTCGAAGTGCTCCAGTTGCCATTTCGCCTTCACCCAGCGCTTGACCCGTTCCCGCTCTACCCCGAAGTCCCGGATACGGGCCTCCAGGCGGCGCAACTGCGCCTCGGTGACCGGGCGGGTATCTGAGCCGGCTTGGTTTTCCTGGCGGCGAGGAGCTGGCGCCGGGCGGTTGGCCGCCTCCGGGGCCGGGGCTGAGGCCGAAGCCTCCGCCGCCACCACCGTGGAGACCGGATTGGGCGCCACCTGAGCCGCCGCATTCAACGCCTGGGCGTCATCATCCTCGTCCCCAGTGAGAATGCCGAGCGCATTGCAGAGCGCATAGCGCTTGGCGTAGGTCTGCGCCGAGGCGGCCTTCTGCATCTCGTTCATCCTCGCTCCCTGATCGATAGGGGCGCGAAATTCCGAAGACTCCGAATGCCCATCCACATGATGCACGGTACAGACCGCCACCTGAGACAAGGGCTCCTGTTCCAAGCGGGTCTGCACCGTGAAGCTCAGGCCGTACTGCTGCAACAAGGGCGCGATGACCTTCACAATCCCATCGAGGGGCGCATAGCTGTAGCGATAACTCCCGCCGCTACGGGAGAGCACCTCGGCAGTCTTGGTCTTGGGGATCACCGGGCAGGCGGCCTGAAACCCCGACAGCGCCCGGTAGAAGGCCTCGCGCGCCTGCTCTGCCTTCAACTCCTTGCGCATCGCCAAGAGCCGTTCCATGGTCTCGATGGGGACCTGATGCTCGATCGCCTTGGCGATGAGGGATTCGGCGGAGAGCGGCATTTGACCGGCACTGGCCGCCACTGGAGCGCGTTCCGGCTCGATGAGGTTGGTTTTGATAATGGCGTTCATGAAATCTCCTCCGGGGCTGGTTTCTCCCAGCCCCTGCACAATGGGTTAATACTCTTCGGGCAACAACAGGGTGGTGGCGGAGCGGTCCGCCTCGGTGATGATCCAGACCTTCTCCTGACCAGAGAGGGGATAAGCCGAGAGCAGGCGCCAGCCATGAACCAGACTGGCTTCATTCTCGCGGACGTCTTCCGCGCTCAGTTCGCCCCAATCACCCGACTGATGGCGGGCCAAGAGCCGAGAAACCGAAGTCCCGGACTTTTCCAAGACTTCCAAGGCGCCCGGGGTGGCGACCACACGGCCCAAGGGAAAGCGGGCGGTTCCTGCGACAAGGCGTTGAAGTGCACTCATCCCACCACCTCCACCGCTTGGGGGGCTGGCGGCGAGGTAACCTCCACCTGGGGCAGCACCAAGGGGGTGTCCTGCTGCAGGAAGGCCACCACCTCGAAGCGCTCACCCTCCCGGGTGCAGAAAATGAAGCTCTGCCAGCGGGTGACGTGCCCTTCCTGGTCGACCCGACGCAACGGCTTCACGATGAGCCGCGACACCTCGTGAATGTGTAAGCTGTACACGTTGAACGCCTCCAATCTCAAAAGGGTTGTTCATCGGGGTTGAGCGGCTGGTGGGGCCGCGCCCCATCCAACCAGGCCAACAACACCCGCAAATGCTCCAGGCTTGGGACCCCCGGGAGCTCCTCCGCCACCAGGCGACGGGCCTCCTCGATGACCCCCATTTCGTATTTCTCCCGGGCCAGGGCCGACCAGGCATCCCCGGAAATGATGGGAAAGGACATACCGACCTCCTTTGAAGCTGACACCCACTTACCCTCCCACCCACCGCCAAGCCCCCGGCGCCCCG